>Ga0209039_10004416_pt1 | contig 10299 bp, 11 predicted proteins | sample BogFormECP12_OM1_FD_188238 | JGI IMG/M metagenome (GOLD analysis project Ga0209039, IMG submission 188238) | Bog forest soil microbial communities from Calvert Island, British Columbia, Canada - ECP12_OM1 (SPAdes) (version 2) | ecosystem: Environmental > Aquatic > Freshwater > Wetlands > Bog ... | reverse complement strand
GAATTCCGTCAACGCTATAACGACCGCGCCCTTTCCTATCTCTCAATGTCGTCCGGAGAAGCCGGTCGGGTTGCCAACGCGTGCGCACTGATCTCCATCGCCCTGGAGCTTGCGGCCGAAGCCGAGTGCCTGCCGCAAGGATGGGAAGATCCATTCATTGACCTGTGGCCTGAGATTGAGATGAGCTTGGCCACGGACGAAGTTGGAACTAAGGGGTTGTACGACTTTATGGACTGGGCCAATCAGAACACCTCCAGCTTCTTGGGCCAACCCGATTACGATTCGCGACGTCCCTTTGCTGGCCGATGGACTGACCCATGGACAGAAATAGATGTGTTGCCAAGAGTCTTGAAAAAGGCGCTCCTAGAGAGTGGAGATGAGCCTGAAGGCGTGCTCGCAGAATGGCATGACAAGGGATGGCTCCACGTCGGCACAGGCCGGGCCACAACTCATGATCGCCAAGTGCGAATGCAGCAAACTATAAAATCGCATGATGATAAATCTACAATCACCCTCAAAAACATACGGCCCTGGGTGATTAGCATCAAGAAAAACGCCTTTGCCGAGGCTGGATTGCTAGTGGATGAAACTGCGAACGGCGAGGCGGGCAAAGTGCGAGAGATAGGCTCGGCGCGACCAACCCAGCCACAGTCCCCACTGGCCATAAAAACAGACAAAGACGGCAACCCCTATCCGGCACTTTGGGACGGCATACCTCCAGAAAACCAAGCAGTCCCAACCGGGCTTGACTTCAAGGATGCTCCAAGGGTGGACGAAGGATGACAACCACCATATCACCCCCCCACGTGGGGCATAGTCTGTCACCAACGTCACCACGGCTGATGACAAACTTGGTGACACTTAAGTATATGGTTTTAAATAACATTATACTGTTGTCACCAGGTCACCAAAGAAAAACAGTACTCCCTTTGGAGGGGAAAATTTAAAAATGTCACTCCAAGAACGTGCTCCAAATGACATTTTTTTTCTCTCGTTTTTAAAAGGCATACCCTTTTCCAAAAATCTGGTGACAAATGGCTAAAATAGGAACTATCATCAATTATATTAGTCTGTTAGGTGTCACTAGGGGTGTTATTGAGAAAGGCAAATCGTTAATGATAGCCACCTGTTACCAAAGAAGACTGTCACCAACCGATCTGGTGACAGGGCGAAATTGTCTGTGTGTTTTGAGTTGGAAGAACGCAGATGACGCGACCTAAATTAATACGCTTCCTCGAATTTCCGGGAAGAACCACTCTAGCTGATAGGAGATCTCGAATGTTTGACGAACTTACTGATGCCGAACGATCAGACGACCTTAACCCCGTTGAGCGTTTCGGATGTCGGCCATTCTCTCACGACATTTCGAAGCGGTCCGGCCGATGCTATTTTGCCGCCATTGGTGAAGACTTGTGCCATTTCCCCTTTGCCAGGAATTGGTTAAGGGCTGGATGTGAGGGCGGATGGGGACGCCACGATCCTGTCAAAATTAAAGACTTAGCGTCATGTCCACTAACTGATGTTGGCTCTGGACATTTGGCTGAGGTTAACCATTCCATCCGCTACGCGCAGCGTGGTCCCTATCGCGTCCAGGTGCGCAATGGACGGCTACAGTGGGACATGGCTGAGATTTGTCCCACTGGTTCACGGGTAGCGATATGAGCGCGTGAAAAAAAACTTATTGGATTTGGCCCGTAAAAAGCATGACGATTCTCCTAACACCCGAAAAAGCCGCCGAGCATCTTGGCATCAAGGTCAAGACAGTGCATCAGCTTGTCCGAGAAGGAAAACTCTCTTGCGTTCAGGTCTCCGCAAAAGACCGCAAGTTTACTGAGGCCCAAATTCAGGCATTTATCGACAGCCGAACCATTTCCATTCCGAACCCGGTTGACAGAAAATCCACCCGCAAGTTACCCTTCCCCCGGAAGGGAGGCGGTAAACCGGGATTGTTTGGGGATTCTTTGGACAAGGCGCAACTCAGAAAGGAGATGCGCTCTTGGCAGTAGAGAAAAGAGGAAAGTCTTATACCATCCGTTTCGACCCGTACAAGGACGGACAAATCAGTCTCAAGGTAGACTCAGGTACCAAGGCAGAAGCCAAGCAGATTGAAGCCATGCTTTTGAGGGCATGCCGGTCAGGTGATTATTCCACGTTGGACGGAGCGGGCCGTGAAGCCTGCGTCCGGATGTTTCGGAATAAGGGCTGGGAGCTTCCCCCGGCGTTGGGAGGGGGACTCAGCAGGCCGACAGAAGACCTTACTCTGTGGAAGGCAATACAGCTTTGTCTCATGGACCCGGAAGTGAAGGACAGCGCCAACAGAGAGCGGCATGAATATGCCTTCTCCCACATGGTGGAGCACTGGGGCAAGGATTTTCCTGTAAAGGCGCTGTGGATACCCCACATTAAGCAATACCAGGCTGAACGGTTAAACCAGGGAGCGGCCGCGTCCACCATCGGCAAGGAACGAGCAGCACTGAGCAAGATGTTTCAAGTCCTGATTGAAATGGGTCTGATTGATCGTAACCCCGTTCGTATGGTGAAAGGGCCGAGTGATAAGGACGGCCGGCGCGAAGTCTATATCAGTTTCGAGGATTTCAACGCTCTTGTCGGCAACCTTCCAACCTGGGTTAAGCCGATTATTCAGACGCTTTATTTTACGGGCATGCGGAGAGGCGAAGCGCTGGGATTGGCATGGGAGAACCTGAACCTGGAATCCCGAACCATTAGGCTCCATGCTCACCAGACGAAAGAGAGGCAACCTAAGCGTGTTCCGATTCATCGGTTGCTTGTGCCTATCCTTCAACGAGTCGGGAGGGTCCGTTCTATTTCTACCGACAAGGTATTCTTGACTGACAGGGGCAAGCCCCCCTTCCCCGACTCATTAAAAAAGCCGTGGAACTTGGCAATTGAGGCTGTCGGACTGACTCCGGCCCCCACAATTCACGATCTGCGGCATGTCTGGAAAACCAACGCCATGAGGAGCGGCATGGACTTCGAGATGCGAGAGGCTATCCTTGGCCATGCCAGAGGCATCGCGGGGCGTTACGGGCGGATAAGCGATGACGACCTTGTGAGGGCAATCAACGGGATGCGTTTTGACGAAGGCTCAACAGAGATATGGGTTGCCAGAAGAGAAAAAGAAAACCCGGCAGGAGTCAACTGCCGGGCGAAAAACCTGAGCATTTCCTGAGCAAACAGCGTGAGGCCCAGGGTTCAGAAACAAGGGGCAGTTGCTAACCCCTTGATATTATGCCTTTTAGTGGCGGGAGCGACGAGACTCGAACTCGCGACCTCCGGCGTGACAGGCCGGCGTTCTAACCAACTGAACTACGCCCCCGCAGACGTACGCTAGGATCCACTTTGGCTGGTAGGCGGAACAGGATTTGAACCTGTGACCCTCGGCTTGTAAGGCCGATGCTCTCCCGCTGAGCTACCCGCCCCCATCATGTGATGACGGTTCGCCAGGATCCTTTGCAGCACTATCGTTACAAAATAGCGAGTGGGCGCTGTACTGTCAAGAGAAAACAGAAAACCACTGTGAGAGCCGTTCAGTTAGGCGAGGTGGTTGCGGAAGGAGATTTCGCCGCGGAGATCCCCGGATCAGGGTCCGGGGCAGGCTCCGAGGACGCAGAGAAGAGTTCATATATAGTGGTTGCCGGAAGTAGTGTGCTCTTGGCCATCCGTGATGGAAAATCCGGAGGACTCGTCCTGACGGGGCTGTTCTCCGTCATTTCCGCGCAGGCTGGAATCCGGAGTCTGGACCCCGGATCAAGTGCGGGGTGACGGTATTCCGAGTCTGGACCGCGGATCACAGCCTGCCCGGACTGCGATACGCGGGCCATTCCCGCAAATCGGACAAGAATTTCGGCTTCTGCTCTGATCATCCTCCACGATCTCAGCGGGCTCTGCGGTGAAATATTGATTGACGCTTAATTTTCATTCTCATCTCTAGCAATTTCGGCGAGTTCGTGAATAGCCTCATTGACCAGTATAAACAATACCGCCTCACCCTTCCCTTTTACGCCCGGCATGCCCAAATATCCCCCTTTGAGAATGTTGTCGGTTATCACCTCAACCCCTTCCCTATCTAGGCCGGGCAGATCGAGCGTGGTTACGGGTTCAACATCGGTAATCTGTTCTGATTTAAGATCATGAACCAGTTCGTCCGATCCTGAGACAAGCACCGTCACTCCGAAATCCGTTTCGGCCCATGAAACAGCGACTTCGGCCCCGGCTTCTGTTCGCATGGCCCCTTTGTAGAAAATCACCATCATTTGACTGAAATTGGATAAGACGGGGACCGGCTTCGCCCTCCGGGGGTGATGGCAGGAATCAAAGTATAATCAAGCGGGTTCATGGCTCGGTTCACGGAGGTGTCCGGTGTATCGCCGGATTCGTCGGGGCACGGATGAATCCAGCGGTCCGCGGGACACATCCTTGACACCAATGATTCAAGCATTTTCAAGCTTCGTCTCAGCGCTCTGGACCATTGGAGTTGATATAAGTAGGTCGGTTCATGGCTGCTGCGCGAAGTGTGTCAACGCGTGCTTTCTTATTTTGCTATAAAGGGTGCTCCTGCTTATTCCCATCATCTGGGCCGCCTTGAACTTGTTCCAAGCACATCTTTCGAGCACGGCATGCACATGATCCTTTTCCAACCGGTCCAGGTTCGCGGTTTGGTCGCTTGAATCACAAGAAGGCTCTCCAAAGCTCAATTCCGCGGGGAGGTCCTCGGGGCCGATGACCGCTCCCTTTGCCAAAACTATGGAACGTTCCACAGCGTTCTCCAGTTCCCGCACGTTACCCGGCCAGTGATGGCTAAACAGGAGGTCCATGGCCTCTGAAGAAAATGCCCGAACACTCTTGTCCAGGCGCTGATTATAGTGATCGATGAAGTTTCCCACCAGTTGAGGAATATCTTCCTTCCTTTCTCTGAGCGGCGGTACATAGATAGAGATGACGTTGAGCCGCCAATAGAGATCTTCACGAAAGATCCCCTGAGTCATGGCCTTTTTCAATTCCCTATTTGTCGCCGCAATGATTCTCGCGTCAGTCGAAAGAGTCTGCTCGCCACCTACTCTCTCAAACTGCCGTTCCTGGATCACCCGCAGCAGAATAACCTGAGTAGGAAGGCTTATCTCGCCGATTTCATCGAGAAATATGGTTCCACCATCGGCCTGCTCGAAACGGCCGGGTTTTCTACGGATAGCGCCCGTGAACGCTCCTTTTTCGTGGCCGAAAAGCTCGGAATGCAAAAGGGTTTCGGGGTACGCAGCACAGTTTATAACGACAAAGGGCCCGCCGGTTCTTAGGCTTTCCTCGTGAATCGTTCTCGCAACAACTTCTTTTCCTGTGCCGGATTCTCCTTGTATCAAAACATGCGAATCAGTGGTGGATATATCCAGGATCAGCTCGCAAATTCGTCTCATCTGCGGAGATCTTCCAAGTAAATTCCGGAGTTTCTCCATCCGATCGAGAGTCCTGGTGAGAGTCCGGTTTACCTGCCGTTCATGGCTTAGACTACGGTAGAGTCGCCGTATCCGGAGCATCGCATTGACTCGGGCGATCAGCTCATGGGACTCGTACGGCTTGGTCAGATAGTCGTCTCCCCCCTTGTTGAGCCCCTCGATCTTGTCTTCCAGCGAATCGCGACCAGTGAAGATGATGACAGGAATGTACTGGTATTCCGGATGGGCCTTCAATTTGCTCGCCAGCTCCAACCCGTCCATACCCGGCAGGTTGACGTCCAGCAAGATCATATCAGGGCAGTCGTCGCTTTGCTGCAAAAAGGCAAGCCCCTGCTCAGAGGAAACCACCAAATCAGCCCGAAACCCTTCTTGTTGCAGGAGGTGCTGCGTATAAGGCCCATTGAAACGGTCATCCTCAATGACGAGGACATGACCGGTATGATGTGAGCGATCCATCGTGCAAGCCTGTATTGGACTAAATGAGGGGCAGACCCTGGTAGCGGCCACGGGAACTGAATCTGAATCTCAGCGAGGCGAACTCTCCGGGCCTATCTGCTCGTTTTCTCTGCCGGCGGTGCGCCGTTTCTCGCCGCGAGGGGACTTCCGCACAAGCTCGTTATGGGTCTTGGCAATACCTAGAAAATTCTTGAGCAACACCCCCCCGTCCGGTCGAGTCTTGAGGTAGTATTCGGTATGAGCCTGTACCCCGTATGCGGGCTTTGTCGGATGTTTTATGATCTGGTATCCGCACAGTTCATTCTGGGCCAGACGAACGAAGCCCTCAGGCAATCTTTTGACCTCGTCGTAGTGATTTTGAACCAGATTCACAGTTTTTCCCATTCCTTGAAACAGAGGATCGTCCGCCACTACGTATACGTTATGGCGACCCCGTTCAGTAGGGTTTTTCCCGTACGGTAAGCAGTCATCTTCGCCGCCGCGGATCGGGCCGACTTTCCCCCCGAACGCAAGAGCAAGGGCTTGGTGTCCGCCGCAAATTCCGATGACCGGGATGTTCATATCTTCTACTATGACCTTCAAGGAACGCAAGAAGTTGTCTAGATCCACGCCGTTGTTACCCTTGTACCGACACCAGGGCACACCATTGGGACTGAGGGCAAGAAAGGTAGGGCGCAGCTTTGCCATGTTTTCCGCTGTGACCTCGCGGAACGGCAGCACAATCCCTTGCCCTTCGGCGCCCAGGCGGGCCAGCGTATCGCGAACCTTGACCGCCTGTTTGGACGAGCGGCCTGTGAATAGGTTTACCACTACCCATACTGAGCCAGAATCCAGTGCTGCTTCTGCCACTGGTTTCGCTCTGACTGGGCTTCTGTCGTTACTCTTTTTCTTGGCCATAGCCTGGCCGATCATGCACAGTGACAAGGCTAGGACCAAACAGGCACAAATCCATCCGCGCAAACTCATTCCCGATACCCTTTCGTAATTCAAGACCACTCACTCACCCTTGGTAGTTGACTACAAAATCGTTCAAAAGTAAAGTACAAAATATCCAACAATTATCACAATTATTAATATATTATGTGACGATAGGTAGTTAACCCAGTGTAATATAGATATTATAGCATACATACCCTAAGAAGGCCCCTTAAAGCACAACAGTACCATGTAGTTGAGCTTCTTGTCTAGCGTTCGCGGAAGCAGTCCTCCGCTCACCCTCGGGCGACACTGGATGCAGCGAGCCGGCGAAGAAGACCTTTGCCATTTGACCGATTACCGCCTAATATCTTTCTGATGTTGCATGACTGACGAATAGATTCGACACAGGGCTCCTCGACATGTTCCGAAAACCTTCTGAGTTTCTGATGTTTGTGTTCTTATTCCTCTTCGCTGGCGCCATTACTCCGGCCGTTCTCATGGGCTATGAGTTCAAAGGGCTCGACGAAAAGCACCCCCTTCAAATCGACAGGGGCAACGCTGAAGTGTGCATCCTTGCCGACCTGCAACCTCTGGCCTTCTTCGGCAGCCGATTATTTGGGACGCCGAACTACCACGCAGTTGTCTGGAAGGAAGGCGCCGCGGCAAATGAGGCCCTTCTCGCCGCATACACGGATGACAACTCATTTTACGATGCCATGATTTCCATTGGGGCGGTGCCGGGAAACAATCTTACCATGGCGGCATGGAATGACCGGAAAGACAAGAAGAGTACTGCTCCGGACACTCCTGTGGAGGGAAGCCGTGTAAGGATATTGGTCTGGTGGCCGGATTTGCCGTCACCTTTGCCCCTGCAAGATCTTTTCCTTAATTCGAGAGGCCGCGAGATCGACATGCGGTTCGGCGGGAACCAGGCGCTCATTCCCGAATGGCATTCCGGATGCATCGCGTGCCTTTACAGCTGCCCGGGAGGGAAGGTAAGTAACCGCGCGTACACGATTCGGGACTATGTTAGAGAACCCGCAAACTTTTCCGTGAATTTTTCAAAGGTGCCCAAGAAAAAAACAAAAGCTGTGGTGATTTTTAGGCTTCTGAAGAGCGAGATGCGTGAAGTTCTGGAAGAGGGTTCATTGCGTGGTATCACTCCGGTAACGAAGCCGAAAGATTGAAAACTCTTACCGAATTATCGACTTGGAAAAGAATTAGACTGGCATTGCGAAGGCGCAGCTCGAAGCAATCTCCCAAGCAGCAAGAACAGATTGCTTTCCCGCGGAACGCGGGATTCCACTCCTCGCAATGACACTTGTTTCACAAGCTGATTCTTCGTCAAAGGTATGATTCCGAATGCTTATTCCTCTTTCCAGGTGTGGAAGACTTTGACGGGTCTTATAGACACGTCCGCGCCTTTCGGTTCCGGACGAACCAGGATCAGGATGCCTCCATTACCGGAAACTATTTTGAAAAGACGCGCGGGTTTGTCCGTCGATGCGCCGGCCAAAGAGAGTCGGCTTCTGGGCACTGCCACAGGGGCTCCTTGCATGAGCTTCCTTACTTCGGTAGGCAATACGGGCAAATCCGGAATATGCGCCACTGCATCCGGCAGGCTGATAATACGACGGGATATCGCCTCAGCCCCTCCGGCGGTGGTCTCGTCAAGAGTCATAGCATCTGAGACATTGAAAGAACCACTCGCGGTCCTTCGGAGACTCTCCAGCCTCCCTCCTACACCAAGGTCATTGCCGATGTCACGAGCCAGAGCACGGGCATAAGTCCCCTTCGAGCAGATCATGTCCAGTTCCAGTAGAGGCGGGTCCCAGCCGGTTACCACGAGGGAAAAAACTTCCACGACACGAGGAGCAAGATCCGGAAAAATCCCTTTTCTGGCTAGTTTGTAAAGAGGTACCCCCTCTTTCTTGATGGCGGAATAGTGTGGTGGCACCTGTTCGAGCACTCCCCGGTAGCTTATAAGCACTTCTTCGATCCCGGCCAGACTTATTCCGGAAGGATCTTCCTTTCGGATGACGGTTCCATCCCTGTCACCCGTATCGGTCTCTTCCCCGAGTTGGACCGTCAGTAGGTACCTCTTCCGACTTTCGTCCAGATAATCCAGAACTCGGGTTCCAGCCCCAATTAAAAGAACAAGCAGACCTGTGGCAGCAGGGTCCAATGTTCCCGTGTGCCCCACTTTGGCGGGTCTGATACGGCTCCTGACAATCCGGACGACCTCATTAGAGGTAATCCCTTCAGGTTTATCTACTAGTAGTATTCCGTGCATAGAGTCGGTACGTTCTCAGAGCGATGGGAGACCAGGCCAGTACCTTTGTTGAATGGTCAATACATCTCTCAACCTGGCCTTGAAGGTTGGACTCAGATTATCCATGGAAGGTTGCCCCGGTATGCTTTCCTCACGAGGATTGTAGGACGACAGAGCATCTAGAATCATCTCGACGGAATTGCGCAGAGCAGTGAGATTGTAGCCGCCTTCCAAGGTGAGAACCACGCGCTCCGACGAGTATTTTTGCGCCAGGTGCATCAGTATCTTTACCATCCGTTGGTATCCTTGCTCTGTGACGTTCATACCGCCCAGCGGGTCGCTCTCGTGAGCATCGAAACCCGCGGACACCAGAATCAATTCAGGATGGTAAGCCTCGAGGATCGGCGCCACTACCATATGGAATACCGTCAAGTACTCGGCATCATTGGCTCCAGCGGCCATGGGCACGTTCACGGTATACCCTTCCCCTGGCCCGTGCCCTACTTCTCTCATTCCTCCCGTTCCCGGATAGTGCGGGAACTGATGGGTTGATATGAACAGCACTCTGGGTTCTTCGTAGAAAGTATTCTGCGTCCCATTACCATGATGGAGGTCCCAATCCACTATGGCGACCCTCTCCATCGCGTGTCGGTTAATCGCATAGCGAGCTGCAAGCGCAATATTGTTAAAAAGACAGAACCCCATGGCCCGCCGCCTCTCCGCGTGATGGCCGGGAGGCCTCACCAGAGCAAAGCCATTGCGAACCTGCCCTTCCACGACGGCATCGACTAGATTGAAAAGCCCGCCCACAGCGCGCGACGCGGCGTCCCAGGAATAGGCGCACGCGGAAGTGTCAGGGTCGAGAAACGTGTTGTCTCTACCGGCCGTAGCCGCGATGTTGTCAACATAACGCGGATCATGGGTTGTCGCGATTTCCTCTGGAGCTGCCATTCTGATGGGAACTTCAACCAGATTGAGTTCCGGACCCAGTTCGTCGAGCATCTGATAAATGACCTCGAGTCGCTCCGGGCTCTCGGGGTGGTAGGTCCCCATATCATGCAGCAAATAAGCAGGGTCTCTGACTATTCCGGTGGGTCTCATATTCTGTGCCGTCTTCTCAATGGAGTATGTCCAGCGCATAATTCACAATGGCATTTTGCCAAGCTCACCATTATGAAAAGTAGC
>Ga0209039_10004414_pt1 | contig 10301 bp, 13 predicted proteins | sample BogFormECP12_OM1_FD_188238 | JGI IMG/M metagenome (GOLD analysis project Ga0209039, IMG submission 188238) | Bog forest soil microbial communities from Calvert Island, British Columbia, Canada - ECP12_OM1 (SPAdes) (version 2) | ecosystem: Environmental > Aquatic > Freshwater > Wetlands > Bog ... | reverse complement strand
AAGCGGAACGCGAGGAGATCCTCGGTTTCGGCGAGCACGGCGCATGATCATCGACTCCTCCGCGATCCTGGCCGTCATCGGCAAGGAACCCGGGTACGAGCGGATCATCCACGAGCTTGCCGCCTCAGCGGGGACCCGGATTGGGGCACCGACCCGGCTGGAGACCGGAATCGTGCTGACGGTGCGGTTCGGGCCGCGGGGGAAGACAGCACTGGCGCGGTTCCTGCAGGAGAACTCCGTCGAGACCGTGGCCTTCGACGAGGGTCACGCAATCGCGGCACTCGACGCTTACTCCCGGTTCGGCAAGGGCAGGCATCCGGCCGCGCTGAACTTCGGTGACTGCTGTACGTACGCGGTCGCTTCCGTCGCCGGGGAGCCGCTGCTGTGCACCGGAGACGACTTCGCCAGGACCGATCTGTTCCTGGCCAGCGTCGATTCCAATGAGACGTCGGCTGACCTGGAAGGCCCCGAGGAGCCCATACGCTGAGTTACCGGGTCGGCTGCTGAGCTCAGCTGCCCGTCTCCCAGGCCCGGTCAGCAGGCCACCACCGTTGCCATCGTGGCTATCGTGGAAATCTCGCGCCGGTGCCAGTCGAGCAGGTCAGCCAGCAGTGCCCGCGCTTGCCCCTCGGACGTTTCCGCGGAGACGCCCCACGCAATTGCGTCAAACGTTTCCGCGGAGACGCCGGCCAGCAACGCCGACCTGATCCGGGCCGTCTCGGGGTCCTCGGCGGTCGGCAGCTTGGCTCACGTCCAAAGGTCGGTGCGCCTGTCCTCTACGCGCTTGGCCTTGTGCGTTGCCCGCGGCAGGCTGCCCGGCGCCAAGACGGCGACCCTGGCGCTCACCCCGGTCAGTGCCTTCAGCCGCCGGCCAAATCGTTCGGCGAGGTCGTCGTCGGGCTCGCTGGAACTGCGCGTGCGCTCGAGTTCCACGGTCAGCCGGTCAAGGTGCTCGAACCGGTCTACCACCAGGCGATACTCTCCTGTGTGGCGGTCATCGCCGCGCACCAGCGCTTCGACGTCGCTCGGGAAGATGTTGACCCCCTTGATGATGAGCATGTCGTCGAGGCGCCCGTGCACGCCGTGCATGCGGATCGACGTCCGCCAGATGCGCCTTCAGCAACTCCAGTTTCATGGCGTCCCAGTCCGCACGGGTCTGGGTTCGAGCGCCGCGTCCCAATAGGGTGCGTCGTCAGCAGGCGTGTTCGTCGGCTGTGCTGTCATCAGCGATTTCCCCTCGAGGTGAACGACCGTGGGCGACGCCGACGCCTCAGGCCCAGGTCCGGGGCATTTCACAACAGCGCCGCACGCTGCTGACGTCAGCACAGCTAACGGCCCGGCATATGGCGCCCTGCCGGGCACCACCCATCATGTGCCCAAGCGTGCATCGGATCGGCCGTAAAGTCAAATAAACCTACCGATTTAGAAGGTATATCGCCTGGGCCTCCGGCACCGGCGCCATGGCCAGGCGGCCATGGCCTCCGCGTCGCCGTCACCCGCTGCTGCTGCCGGTGCTCGACGACGCCGTCCCTGGCGTGGACGGCCAGGTCGCCGCCGGCTCGCTCATCGGCGCCTTTCCACGGAGTACCGCCGCGAGCAGCCCGGTGATGACGAAGTGCTGGGGCGGGCATCGCGGCGCACCTGCGCGCCTGCGGCCCGTGCGGCGAAGACTTCGAAGCTCTGCTGGCCGCATTGCGCAACACCCTGCCCGCCCAGCCTGACCGCCGTCGTCAGCTGACGTCTCGGATATTGTGTTCGCTGAGATCCGGAGCGTGCCGCGCGACCGTGCGGTAGTCGGCGTCGTGGTGGAGGACGGTCAGGCCGTGATGAGCCGCCGTGGCTGCGATCATGAGGTCCACCGCCGAAGCGCTGCGGTGCTCGTCGGCCTTTGCCATGTGGTGCTGGACTGAGGCGATCCAGCGTCCGGCGTTCTTCGGCACTGACACGTCGGGGTACAGATCCCCGAACATCTCGGTGATCTCGTCGTACTCTGACCGGTTCCTCGCGCTGTACAGGAACTCTGTCCGTTGCGGGTAGCAGGAGCCGATCGCTTCGGCGTCCACGGCGTCATACCACGCTTCCTGCAAGCCAGGGTCACCCAGCAGGCGGACAAGGCCCGAGGTGTCGAGCAGGTAGATCACCGGATCTTTTTCTCGGCACGGTGCAGGCGTTCGGCGTCCTCGAGCGCTCCCCAGTGCCGCGCCCGCTCGAAGTGCCGGGCGATGCGTGCCGCGCGTTCCTGCTTCTCCGCGTAGAACTGCAAGGCCAGGTTGACCGCTTCCTTCTTGGTCTTCGCCCCGGACAGAGTCATGGCGCGCTCGAGCGCGTCATCATCGATGTCAATCTGCGTCACGCTCATGAGCCGCTTCCCGGTCTGTTGGTCATGTACAACGAGACCAATATTACCAACATTCCGACGTCCCGCCGATGTCGACGAGAAAAGCAAGCCACGGCTGGTTCATGGCCCCTTCACTACTCCTCGCGGCCGAGCGCAGCCAGCTTGCCGTTGACCTCGGCCAGGCCGAACGGCTCCGGCGGTGACTGGCGCGACCGCAGCTACGGGCACACCGACACCGGCAAGGCCACTGCCCTCGAAGCCCTGCGAGCCAGGGCCACCGGCCCGCGAACCATCCCGTAGCCCTGACCTCCGGCCCCGATGTTGGCCGAACTGGTCCGCCGAGGAGGTCATCCCCACGGTTCCCGCCGCCGTCCTGGCGGAGGCATGGCGAGGCGGTTCCCGGCAGGCGAGCCTGAGCCGTCTGCTCCGCATGTGTGACACGGAGCCGATGAGCGAGGAGTTGGCCAGGAACGTGGGCGTCCTGGCGGGCAAGTCCGGTCACGACGACGTCGTTGGTGTCTCCGTCGTGGAGGGCGCCGTCCGCCGCGGCGACGCCGTCGTGACCTCGAATATGATCCATATTCGGAAGGTCGCCGACGCTGCCGGTGTCAGGCTGCGACTCGAATCGGCCTAGGTAGCCGAGATCTTCGGCGTCCCCGGACCAGCGCCCCGGCCAAGCTGACCGCCGTCACCGCCCCCCGCCCCGATGATGACCGAACGGGTTGGCTGCCGGCCGATCGCCGACGACCTCGAAGTCACCCTGGACACCGTCAAGAGGCACATTACCCACGTGCTCGGCAAGCTCGGCGCGGCCAACCGCACCGAAGCCGTCACCCGCGCCCGCCAGCGCGGGCTGATCTCCTAGCCTGACGGTTCGCCCCGGCTCGTCGCCGTAGCGCGCCGGCAGTCGTGCGAGGTTGACAGGAAACCAAATGGTTTCCTATTGTGGGTGACGTGGATCTCGTGTTTAGGGCACTGGCCGACCCGACCCGGCGGGCGCTCCTTGACGAGCTGTTCGCCCGCGACGGTCAGACGCTCGTGTCCCTCACGGCGCGGTACGACATGACGCGCGTCGCCGTGGCGAAGCACCTGAAGATCCTGGAAGACGCCGGACTCGTCGTGAGCAGGCGGCGGGGCCGCGAGAAGCTGCACTACCTCAACCCGGTCCCGATCCGCCTGGTCCACGACCGGTGGGTCAGCAAGTACACCGAGCCGTGGGCAGCCGGGCTCGTCGGCCTGAAGCACGAGCTGGAGGATCAGATGGAGAAGGTCTTCGAGATCTACATCCGCACCACCCCCGAGCGGCTGTGGGAGGCGATCACCGACCCGGCGATCAGGGCGAAGTACCAGTTCGGCGCGTCGATCGAGTCGGACTGGACCGTAGGCTCGCCCTACCGGCTCGGTCATCCGGCAGCGGAGCGGCCGCTGATCGAGGGGGAGAACCTGGTCGTTGAACGGCCGAACCGGCTCGTGCAGACGATGCGCGCGCTGTGGGGTCCCGACGCCGAGCGGGCCGGCACGTCCCGGGTGACCTGGGGGATCGAGCCGGTCGGCGACTCGTGCCGCCTGACGGTGATCCACGATCAGCTGCCGCCGGACGCACCGGCCGAGCTCTACGGCGGATGGCCGATGATCCTGTCCGGCCTGAAGACGTGGCTCGAAACCGGGCAGACGCTGACCACTCCCGGCTCGCTCATGTACCAGCCGCAGCAGTAACCGATTCATTCATCCAGCGACGCGAGGAGATCGCCATGTCCCAGACCACCATCACCGACATCGGCACCGTGGGAATCCCGGTCAGCGACCAGGACAAGGCGCTGGAGTTCTTCGTCGGCACGCTCGGCTTCGAAAAGCGGCTCGACGTGCGCATGGGGGAGAGCTTCCGCTGGGTCACGGTCGCGGCCCCGAGCGCGTCCACCTCCGTCGCGCTGATCACCAGGCCTGACACCGGGGCCGACACTGGCATCCGGTTCCTGGTTCCCGACGCCGAAACCGAGCACACCGCCATGCGGCAACGGGGCATCGAGGTCGGGGACCTGCTCCGGTGGCCGGGTGTCCCGCCCATGTTCGAGTTCAAGGATCCGGACGGGAACAGGTTCGAGATCGTCGGGAGCAGCTAGCCGAGCTGCGCGAGGAAGAGCATGTCTCGGCCGCCAGACGACGGTGGAGCGATCGCAGCAAACGCACTCGCATCCTGCTGATCACTGCGGCGGTGATGTAGTGCTCCGCCCACAGCACTGCGCGCTTGTGGTGGAAGTCATGTCACCGGGCTCGGTGACCACTGACCAGACCGATAAGCCAGCGGAATATGCCGCAGCCCGCATCCCGCACTACTGGCGCATCGAACATGACCCGGCTGAAAGGGTCCTGTCCGTCTTCTGCGCTTTGCATGAGCGGCGCGAGCTCAGCTTGCGGCGAGCCTTTCGGCGGCAGTTCGGGCGGCGTCGGCCGTGCGGTGCGGGAAGTCGGCCAGGATCTGGAGGTCCTTGTCCTCGTACTCGGCGCAGATCTGGTCCATGGCGGTGTTCATTCCGGAGTCGATGAGGTAGAGGCGGAGGATCTCCGCTCCGCGGCCCCGGGCCGCCTGGACGACGACGCCGCGGCGGTCGGAGGGGTCACGGCCGCGAACGATCCAGCCGCCCCGTTCGAGCCGGTCGAGGATGCCGGTCATGGTGGCGGGATGCAGTCCGGCGCGACGGGCCAGGGCGCTCGGGCTGAGCGGGCCGTACCGGGTGATGAGGTCAAGGCACTCCAGGTCAGCGACTTTGAGGTCGAGGCGTGTGCCGACGCTGTGGTTGAGCAGCGACAGTTGGGCGCCCAGGTCCCGCAGCGACTCCTTGATCGCGCGGTTCAGCCGTCCGTCGCCAGCTAACACCGCAGTCACGATCCCCGGGTATCACCGCTCAGACACCAACAGCACCTGACCGGCAGCGACCAGACGCGACGCCATCGCCGCTCCTTGAGCGCCTCCATCTTGGAGTTCTGCGCCTTCCAGCTGTCGCGCCCGTCGGTCATGTCGAACTGGGTCTTACCCGAGGCCTGGCGGCGGCCACACGCGCCTGGAGCGCGGAGGGTTGCCTGGGAAGATCGTGCTCACGCCCTGAACGCCGGCGTGCACGCCTTTTCATCGCCACGGGTGAGGCAGCCGATGCTCGCGCAGGTCGCGCACCAACGCCAGAGCCAACCGGTGCCTCCTCAACTTCACCGCAGACGATCAGTTATCGTCCTGGCCGAGAGGATCTCACCGAGGATGAGGGAAGCTCACAACGAACTCGCCGATGGCGAGCCGGCTCCCTAGGCCCTGATCCAGGCCCGATCGGGTGGGCAGGAAGTCACCGGCAAACCCGGGAACCCGGTGACTATTCGATGGTGCCCGCCGCGTTGTCCACCGCTCGGACCGTCCAGCTTTTATTGGTCTCCGCGTCGAACGCGGTCTAGCTGCACGCATTTGCGTCGGGCTATCTGGTGGCCGCGCGGAGCGCCTCGTGTATCGCGGCGAGGTATCCCCACAGGCCCGAGAAGCGTAGGATGTATGACAAGTATTACGTGTCAGGAGGCGGCGGGATGCGACTTAACAGCAAGGGCCAGGTGACTATCCCTGCTCACCTCCGCGAGCAATACGGGCTGCACGAGGGTGACGAGGTGGACGTTATCGAAGACGGCAACACCTTGCGCATCGTCCGGGTCGAGGCGAGCCCGACCCGCGGGCAGCGGCTCGTGCGCCGGATGCGGGGACGGGCGACCACCTCTTTGAGTACGGATCAGCTCCTGGAGTTGCTCCGTGACGAATGAGCCGCAAGCTCACCCGTCCCTCGCCACCGCCGGGCGGCCGGTCACCCTGGTGGACTCCAGCGTCGTACTCGACATCGTGACCGAGGATCCCGCCTGGGCCGAGTGGTCCGCCGAGGCCCTCGCCCAGGCGCGGGACGACGGCCTGCTGGTGATCAACCCGATCGTGTATGCCGAAGTCTCGACGGGATTCGACCGGATCGAGGACCTCGATGACGCCGTTCCCGCCGAAGACTTCCGGCGCGAGGCGCTACCGTACGAGGCGGCCTTCGTGGCGGGCAAGGCGTTCCTGGCCTACCGCAGGCGGGGCGGCCAGAAGCGATCCCCGCTCCCGGACTTCTATATCGGCGCGCATGCTGCGGTCCGTAAGTACCGGCTTTTGACCCGGGACGTGGCCCGATACCGCACCTATTTTCCGACGGTCACTCTCATCGCTCCTGATCGTAAGCACGTGATAAACGAAGGCCAGGACGAACCGCCGCGCTCAGACTAGCCAGATCTGACCGACTGACATCGGCAACGAATCCCTTGATCGAGTGTTCTCCACCCCGGCCCGCACGCCCTGCCGTACGACCCGGTACAGGTCGGTGAACACCCCGAGCCGGAACAGGTCGTCCACCTCGTCCTCACGGGTGGCAAAACGTCCCATCAGCGCGCCCACCGCTCCCTGGCGCGTCCGGTGGAGTTCGGTGAGATGGCCGGCCGACGTCGGCTCGTAATGGTTGTAGTGGTAGACGTGCGGGCCGGGTCGGCGCGCGCGGCGTTCGGTGATGAAGTCGATCAGCTCCTCGAACGCGATCGCGCCGCCTCATCATCAGCCGAGCATGCCGGAAAGCTTGAGCACCGACAAGTTTGCTCACTTGCCACGGAACAGGTCTTCCGAGAGTCTGATAAAGACATTGACAGCGTTGCTCCGGTTCCCGGTGGCGCCCCGTGACCACACGGACATTTGGCGAACCGGGAGACCCGCGATGGAAGCACCGATCGTTTCGCGCGATCCTCGGAATCCCCGGCGGGGGCCGCTGTCCGGTGTCGGGCTCGATGAGAGCCCCGCGTGATGTCCGGCTTGAACGCGGCGCCCCCACTGGTTGTTCCTAGTCGGCGCGGCCGCGGAGGGACCTGGTTGCGAGGGCGGGCCACGCCAGCCGGCGCTGACAGGGTGCATGCCCGGCGGTGGGCGATACTCGCTGTCTTGTGCCTGAGCGTTTTCCTCGCGCTCGTCGACAACACGATCGTCAACGTCGCCCTCCCCTCGATCAGCAAGCAGCTCCACGCGACGACCAGCGACCTGCAGTGGATCGTCGACGCTTACTCCCTCGTCTTCGCGTCGCTGCTGCTTGTGGGGGGGAGCCTGGGCGACCGGTACGGGCGTAAGGGCGCCCTGCAGATCGGGCTGGTGGGCTTCGCCGGGTTCTCGGCCTTCGCCGGGCTTTCGGGCAGCACGGGCGTGCTGATCGTGGCCCGCTGCCTGATGGGCCTGGCCGCGGCCCTGATCTTCCCGGCCACGCTGGCCATCCTCACCAACACCTTCACCGACGCCAAGGAGAGAGCAGCGGCGGTCGGCGTGTGGACCGGGATCACCGGCCTCGGCGTGGCGCTCGGCCCGATCACCGGCGGCCTCTTGCTCGAGCACTTCTCCTGGAGCTCGGTCTTCTTTGCTACCATCCCCATCGCCGTGCTGGCCTTGGCGCTCGGCGCGTGGCTCGTGCCGACCAGCCGCGACCCCGCAGCCCCGCGGCTGGATCTGGTCGGCTTCGTCCTGTCGATCGTCGGAGTTGCGGCGGTTGTCTACACGACAATCGAGGCGCCTGCGCGGGGCTGGTCGGCTCCCCTTACCCTGGCCGGCTACGGCGCGGGCATCGCCCTGCTGGCGGTCTTCGCTGTCTGGGAGCGCCGGGTCGGCGAGCCGATGCTGGACATCACCTTGTTCCGCAACATCCGCTTCAGCGCCGCCAGCTTCTCGATCACCGTCGCGTTCTTCGGCCTGTTCGGCTTCATCTTCTTGATCACCCAGTACTTCCAGCTCGTCCACGGCTACAGCCCCCTTTCGGCCGGCCTGCGCACGCTTCCTTTCGCCCTGGGCGTCGGTGCTGCCGCGCCGGCCGCTCCGATTTTCGCCCGCCGTCTGGGCACCAAGATCGTGGTCCCGGCTGGCCTGATCCTGATGGGCGCCGGTTTCTTCATCGCCTCGACCCTCGGGAGTGACAGCGCGTACTTCGGCCCGGTCCTCGCCTCCATGGTGCTGATGGCGGTCGGGCTCGGCCTGGTCACCGCGCCGTCGACCGGTGCCATCCTCGCGGTCCTCCCGCTGGGCAAGGCCGGGGTCGGCTCGGCGGTCAACGACGTCACCCGTGAGCTCGGCGGAACCCTCGGGGTGGCGGTGGTCGGGGCCGTATTCTCATCGGTCTACGGCCCGCGTCTGGCCCAGCTCCTGCACGCCGCGGGCTTGCCGGCGCCAGCCCTCGCCGCCGCACGGCAGTCAGCGGCGGCCGCCCTCCAGGTCGCGGGGCGGGCGCCGGCGAGCACCCACGCGGTGATCATCGACGCAGCGAACCGGGCCTTCGTCGCCGGCCTCAGCCGGGGCTCGCTGGTCTGCGCCGGTGTCGTCGTCCTTGAAGCCGCGTTTGCCTTCCTCGTCCTGCCCCGCCGGCTTCCCGGCACCCCGCCGAGCCTGCCAACTGCGCCGGGATCCAAGCCCGGCCGGGACATCCTCAGCGAAAATTGAGTAAGCCATGAAATACGTCAATCTGACAGGCCCGCCGCGGGTGGCGACGGCGCGGAACCGCTTGAGCTTGCTGGCAACGTTCGACGGTGTTGCGTTCCTTGTACCGTCCCGGTCGAAGGTCGGCGGGCGGCCGCCCGCGCTGCTGCGGTTGCGGCGATGTGCTTTCTGGTCTTCCTTGACCGGGATGACCGCCTGGATGCCGCGGCGGCGCAGGTAGGCGCGGGTCCCGCCCTAGCTGACTGGGCTCGCGCCATGATGGTTACGACTGCGCGGGTACGAGAGGGGCGCTACCGGCGGACCGCGGCGGAGCCGCGCTGGAGGAGCGAAGTCGGTCTACCTTGTGCGGCGGAAGGTGGGGAACTTGGGTTGGCCGACTGCTCGAGCATCGGCAGTCTCTCGGCTCCCGCTGGCTTAGTGATGCGGCGCAAGCCTGCAATCACCACGAGCAGAAGCAGCGCCCAGACTACGGCAAGCGCAGCGACTTCCATGGGCAGCAGCGGTCTGGACCTTGCGACGTCCCAGGGCAGCCCGCCGTTCCACCGGTTGTAGACCTCGGCCAGGAGGGCTCCGGCTGACAAGTTGTAAAGAGTGGCTGCCCCGAGGTCGATGAGATAGGCGGCGGCAAGTGGCCATGTCATGTACTGGGTGGCGAAGGCAGGGCTGAGCAGAAGGAACAGAGCCAGGGAGAGGCCGATCGCGGGCAGGGCCGCGTCCCGGCGCCAGTAGAGCAACAGCGCGGGCAGCAGGGCGCTGAACAGCAGCGCGAGGAATCGCCCGTGGCCGGTGAGGAAGGTGATCGCGGTCGTCGGCTCATGCGCCAGGTGGGCGAACTCGGAGAGCCCCCACTGGCGCACCGGGTTCCCCGCGTACAAGAGCACGTCCTGGCGGAACGGCTGCCATCGCCGCAGCAACACGGGTCCCCAGAGCGGGAGCATCACGACGCCCGAGCCGACCGCGAACGAGGCGAGTTGACGGCGCCCAAGACGCGCGGCGAGCAGCAACAGGGTCGGCAACACCACGATGGGAACGAGCTTGACACTCAGCGCCAGGGCGAACGCGACCCCGGCCAGTGCGGGCGCCACCCAGGTGAACGCGGGCCACGGGCGGCGGATGAGCAGGTAGGCGCTCAGCAGGGTGAACATGACGAATACCGGGTCGGTGTTGCCGTGGAAACCCGAAATGATGAAGAGGACCGGGCTACAGGCGACCAGCAGCGCCGCCGCGGTTGCCTTGCCGAGGCTGCGTCCGGCCCGGAGCATCTCGAAGATCAGAAGCGTCGTCACCACGTCCGCGACGCCGGCCGGTACCCGGATCAGGAAGGGAAAGGAGAATCCGAGCCGCACCAGGTGGTTGATTACCAGGAGCATCCAGCCGATGAGCGGCGGATGGTTGTATAGACCGGCGAGATGCAGCCCGTAGATGTTGACCGGCCCGACCTTGCGAACCCCG
>Ga0209039_10004413_pt1 | contig 10302 bp, 11 predicted proteins | sample BogFormECP12_OM1_FD_188238 | JGI IMG/M metagenome (GOLD analysis project Ga0209039, IMG submission 188238) | Bog forest soil microbial communities from Calvert Island, British Columbia, Canada - ECP12_OM1 (SPAdes) (version 2) | ecosystem: Environmental > Aquatic > Freshwater > Wetlands > Bog ... | reverse complement strand
TCTGCACTCCAAATCGTTAACACCTGCGAAGCCGTGCTTTCACCAATCACGTCCGGGACTTACACGTACTCGATCAGCCAACGTTGGGACACCCCTGACGATTCATAGCAGTCCATAGCACGCGAGTATTTCTAGATCCGTGGGGCCTCTCGGCATTGCACCTAGAAATGCTTGAGAAAGCGCAAGACATCCCTGGTGCTGGCGGTTCCGTTCTCGACGCACGCCCTAAACGCACCGAGCATCGCCGCAATCACCCGAAGGTGGCGCTCACGCCTGCGTTCGAGGTGGAGATCAGAGAGCCCCAGCCGTTGCACAGGACGGTGCAGGTGCCTTACCGGGCCGGCGAGAAAACTCCCTCACTAGACCCGGTAGATTCGTTCGGCGTTGGCAGCGAAGAACTTCTCCAACTGGGCTTCGTCCTCGGGCTTGAGCACCTCATTGAAGACGCGCAGCAAGTCCCCGTAGGACCCAAAGAGCCCGTCGACGGGGAAGTTGCTTGCGAAGATCACGCGATCCCAGCCAAACCGATCGATGCAGCGCTCGATCCAGTGCCTCATGCTTGGTTCGCTTATCTCCCGGGTCACCATGGCCAGACCGGAGAGCTTCACGGCGGCGTCGGTGCTGCGGGCGAAGCCGGTCAGCGACCGTTCCCATGCCTGATAGGACGCCTCGTCAATTCCGAAAGGCCAACCTGAGTGCTCCAAGACGACTCTGAGCCGCGGGCGCTCGGCAACAAACTGCGTCCATCGCTCGAGCGTGTCCGGGCGAGCCACGAGATCGAAGACGAGATCGCGCTCGATGAGCCAGCCGGCGAGCGTGCGGGCGGCATCGCCGTCCGGGTCGAGGCCGTCGAGGACCCGGATTCCACGCAGGCGGCCGAGTTCGAACTGCGCATTGAGGTGCGCTCGGAGCTCAGCGCTGTCTAGCGCCGGGTCGACGGAGCCGACGCAGCCCACCGCGAAGCCGGAGCTCGCCACGACGCTGTTGAGCCAGCGCAGTTCGTCGACGTAGCGCTGGGTTCCGACCACGGCGGAGACATGGATCACCTTCGACACAGGGGCCTCGCCGATGCTCCGCCGGTAGTCGGCAGGCAAGTAGTTTCGGTACAGGTCCGTGCCCGTCATTTCGCCGACGTTGCGGATGAACTCGTACCAGGGGTTTGCTTCGACGTCCCACCAGTGCACGTGAGCATCGACGATCCTGTTGATCTGTGTAGTCATCTGCGCAAAATCCTTTCCAACCCAAAAATCTCGCCCCCACTGTGAGAAATCGGCCTCACCCTGCTTGGGAGTTACGTCATCAGTAGAATACCGACCCTCCGCAGACATTGATCGCCTGCCCTGTAACGCCCCGGGCCCGGTCTGACGCGAGGTAGCAGACCATGTCCGCGATCTCTTGCGGATCCAGGAGACGGCGCTGCAGGTTCTGAGTGAGGATGTACTTCTCCATCACGACCTCGTGGCTCTTTCGGTCGCCACATAGGGCGCGCCCGGCTTCGATGCCGCGCGGCGAAACGGCAGATCGCTCACGCCGCTCATCGGCGCAGTGAGCACCGTGCCCTTGATGGTGACGTCGCCGATGTGAAGAGCGTGGTTCATACCGCCTTTCGGGCGCGCTCCGCCTGCACGACGAAATCGCCGACATGCTGCACGTAGACGGGTACCAGCGCTGCCGTGAAATCATGCGCCATGCCGGGCACGATCACGAGCTTCGCACCCGGAATGCTCGCGGCCGTATCCTTGCCCGCTTCGACGGGCACCAGCGGATCGTCGGCGCCGTGGATCACCAGCGCCGGGCAGCGCAAGTTTTTCAGAATGTCGTTACGCGGCGGCGACGCCATGATCGCGACGAGCTGGCGGGCGAATCCCGTCGGCTCATACGGCACGCGATCGACTTCGCGCTCCATGTCCGCGCGCAGCTCCTCGTCCGTTGCGGGAAAGCCGGGGCTGCCGATCACCCGCCAGTTTTTCATGCCGGCCACGATGAGGTCTTCGCGCGAGGTGCTGGCGGGCGGCATGGTGAGCGCGGCCATCGCTTCGGGCGTTGCCCGCGGCAGGTCGCGCTTGCCGGTGCTCGACATGATCGACACTAGGCTGCGCGAATGTTTCGGATGCTTCACGGCGACGATCTGCGCGATCGTGCCGCCCATCGAGGCGCCGACGATGTGCGCACTCGCGATACCGAGCGCGTCGAGCAACGCCACCGCGTCCTGCGCCATGTCGTCGAGCAGATAGGGCGCCGACACGGACTCTCCGGTTGCCAGTTTCATCATCGCTTCCGGGAGATTGGGCGCCCCGAGATGCAGGAGATGGGTCGACTTGCCGGCGTCGCGATTGTCGAAGCGGATGACGCGGAAGCCCTTCGCCGCCAGACCTTCGCAGAACGCGACCGGCCACATCGTCAATTGCGCTCGAAGACCCATGATCAGGAGAATCGTCGGGTCGCTGTCGCGGCCGAAGCTTTCATATTCGAGTGCGATGCCGTTTGCCTGGATCTGGGGCATGTCTTTCCTCCTGCGATTGCGATCTCGTCCGAGATCGGCGAAAACATCATCCGTCCGCGAACGCCCGTCAGGTACCCGGCAGGCGCCCTACGGCCGGCACGCGACCTTCGACGATCGCTGCTGCGCGCCGTGCCACGCCATTGCGCACGTCCTCGTGCGGCAGGATGTAGAAGTCGCCGCGCTCCACCGCCTGCAGCGTGATCTCGGTGACCTGCTCGGCCGACAGCGGTGCTTCACGCATCGCGCGTTCCATCGCCTCGTCGCGCAGGACGCGCGCAATCCCGGGCGCACGCAGTTCGGCCGGCCGACTGCGCTCCGACTCAGCGATGCCGGTGGGCACGAACGACGGACACAGCACGGAAACGCCGATCGGCGCCTGCTTGGCCTTCAGTTCGTGCACCAGGCATTCGGACAGCGTGACCACGCCGTGCTTGGTCGCACAATAGATCGACCCCGCGGGTATCGACAGAAGTCCCGCCGCCGAGGCCGTGTTGATGATGTGCGCGGGCCGGCCCTGATTCATCATCCGCGGCACGAACGACTGGATGCCGTGAACTACGCCCATCAGGTTGACGCCGATCAGCCACTGCCAATCCTGCGGCGTCGTCTCCCAGATCCAACCGCCACTGACCACGCCGGCGTTGTTGAACAGCAGCGCAACGTCCCCTCCCTCGCCGAACGCCAGGTCTGCCAGCGCCGCAACGTCTTCGGCGCGCGACACGTCCACGCGCAGCTTCAGCGTGTCGGCGCGTCCGACCAGCGCCGCGCTGCCGGTGAGGCCTGCATCGTCGATGTCCGACAACAGCAGGCGCATGCCGCGTCGCGCACAGGCGACGCCGAGCGCCCGGCCAATGCCGCTGCCTGCCCCGGTGATCACGGCCAACCGGCCTGAGAGGTTTTCCATCGGCGCTTGCAAGGTGTGTCTCTGTTCTTGGGGATTGAGGAAGAAAACTCAGAAGCTGCGCGGCAGCCCGAAGCTCTCGGCAATGAAGTTCTTCGCCATCTCGTCGGAAATCGGCGAAAACATCATCTGCTTGTAGTCGCGGAAGTGCCGCTGCATGTCGTACTCCATCGCGAAGCCGTAGCCACCGAGGATCTCCATGCCGTGGCGCGCAGCGAGTTCGGAAGCGCGGCAGGCGGCAACCTTGGCCATCGCCACCTCAACATGGTAAGGGCGGCTGTGGTCCTGCAGCCACGCGCACTTGTAGACGAGGTTGCGCGCGAGTTCGATCTCGATCGCGATGTCGGCCAGGTAGTGCTGCAGGATCTGAAAGCTGCCGATCGGCTTGCCGAACGCATGGCGCTCTTTCGCGTACGCCAGCGCGTAGTCAAACGCCGCTTGCGCGATGCCCAGCGAGAACACCGAGGTCGAGATGCGCTCCGGGTTGAGCGTGTGCAGAAGTTCGTACCAGCCGTTGTTCTCGGTGCCGAGCAGGTTCTCCACCGGCACTTCGACGTCGTCGAAGAAGATCGCGTTGGTTCCGCAACCGTGGATGCCAAGCTTGGGGATCAGCTGGGTGGTGACGCCCGGAGACTTCGCATCGATGATCAGTGCCGACAGGCCCTTCTTGCGCGGCGCGGCGGGATCAGTGATCACGATGGCAGTGAAATAGTCGGCCTTGTGCGCGCCGCTGATCCATTGCTTGGACCCGTTGACGATGTAGCGGTCGTCCTTGCGAACGGCGGCCGTGCGAATCGCGCCAAGGATGTCGGTGCCGCCCGCCGGCTCGGTCATGGCCAGCGACCACTTCAGCTCGCCGCGCGCGATGCGCGGCAGGAAGCGATCCTTCTGCTCGGGCGTGCCCAGGTGCACCAGAGGCGTGCCGCCGAAGCCCTGCGCCAACCCGACGCAGAACGCCGCGGCCACGCAGCGCTTGGAAATTTCCTCCATCACGAGGCACAATTCCACCGTGCCGAGGCCCTGGCCGCCGTAGGCCTCAGGGATCGTCAGGCCTGCGGTTCCGAGTGCGGTGAACTTGTCGAGCATTTCCTGCGGCAGGAAGTTGCAGTGCTCGTCGACCCAGCGCGCATACTCCGGCGTGAGCTCCTTGTCGCAGAACCGGGCGTAGGTGTCCCGGATCATCTGCTGTTCCGGGGTTAAGGCGAAGTCCATGTCTGCTCCTCAGACGGTCTGGTTGAAGCGAGGCGTGCGCTTTTGCAGAAAGGCCGCGATGCCTTCCTTCGCGTCGGCGGTACCGGCGAGGTGGACCGCAACGCCGCGCTCCAGCGCCATGCAGCAATCGTCGTTGCGGCCGCTTGCCGCGGCAGTGAGCTCGCGCGCGGCGCGAATCGCGGGGCGCGACTTCGCCACGATCTCTTGCGCCGCCTCTTCGGCCGCAGCGTAGAGCTCCTGCGCCGATCCGAAACAGCGGTTGACAAGTCCGAGGCGTAGCGCCTCAGCGCTGTCGATAATTTCGCCGCGGTACAGCATCTCGCGCGCCCGGCGCAGGCCCACCGCCTGCGGCAACCGCGTCACCCCGCCCCACAGCGGCAGAACACCGATGCGGATCTCGGTCAGGCCGAATTTCGCGCCGCGACTCGCGTAAGCGAAATCCGCCATCAACAGCAGTTCCATCCCCCCTGCAAGGCACCAGCCGTCAATCGCGGCGATCAGCGGTTTGCCAAGCCGGGTGACCACGTCCTGCATCGCTTCGCCGCGCTGAGTGGCGTACCAGTGGCTCTTCTCGGGAGTCATGCCCTGAAAGGCCGCGATGTCGCCGCCACTGGAGAACACCTCGCCCTGTCCGCGCACGACAACGCAGCGCACCGAGTCGTCATCGGCGATCGCACGAAAGGTGGCGATCAGCTCCCGCTGCATCGCTTCGTCCATCGCGTTGCGTGCCGCCGGGTTCGACAGGCTCACCCACAGAATGGCGCCGTCGCCGGAGCGTTCAAGCACGACGCGCGTCAGGTTCTCAGGCAGCGCCATGGGAACCTCCCCGGGTTGGTCGCCACTTCGGCAGCACGAAACCCTGCGCCGCTTCGTGAAACACCACTTCAAGCGCCATGCCGTTGCGCAATTCGGCAAGATTGCACTCGACGATGTTGGAGATCATTTGCGGCCCTTCGGCCAGCTTTACGATTGCCAGCGCGTAGGGCAGATCTTCGATGAAAGCGGCCGGCACGCTGTACGTGTTGACCGCGTATGCGACGAGCGTGGCGGTGCCGCGTGCCGTTCGCCATTCGTGGCGGTCACTGCCACACGCGGTGCAGTACAGGTACGGCGGGTGATCGACGTGACTGCAGTCCAGGCAGGTCCTCAACACCAGCCGCCGCTGGCGTGCCGCGTCCCAGAACGGTTGCGACCAGGGGAACGGCTGCGGCAGCGGCTTGACGAAGTCGGACTCGGTGAGGCCGAGCTTGCGCATTAGCTTCTCGCGCTCGGGCGTGATCGTCGTGTTCATGAGAGGTACTCGTTGGTGAGGACCGAGAAGTGCACGTCCATGAAGGCGCCGCCGCCGCAGGTCTCCACCGCAAAGCGCGCGCCCGGAACCTGGGCCTTGCCGGCCTTGCCCTGCAGCTGGCGCACCGTTTCGACCAAGACGGAGAAGCCGACGCCGGTGCCGGTGTGGCCGAAGCTGAGCGCCTCACCGTTGGTGGTTGTGGGGTATTTGCCGCCCGGCGAAGTCTCGCCTGAAGCCACCAGTTCGCCGGGTGTTGTGCCAGCTGGTGCCATTCCCAGGGCATCCATCAGGATCAGCTGCAGGCCGGGGTAGGAGCCGTAGATTTCGTACAAGTCGAGGTCATTGACGCCGATCCCGGCTCGCTGAAGCGCCTGCTCTGCCACAGGCCGTGCGAATTCGGCCATCTGCCCTGGATCCCCCCACTTGGCGTGCACGATGCTGCGATGGCTGTAGTTGGATGCCTCTCCGGCGAAATAGACCGGCTTCTGTGCTGCTTGAGCGAGTTCGGCACGCGTGAGCACGAACGCGCTGCCGCCATCGGCAAGAACGTTGCACATCAAGGAAGTGAGCGGCCAGGCAACAACGCGCGAACTGAGCACTTCCTCCACGGTGATGGGCTTGCTGTAGAACATCGCGTTGGGCTGCAGATTGGCCCAGCGGCGGTTGGCAACGCACATCGCCGCGACCTGCTCGATCGTTGTGCCCGTCGCGCTCATATAGCCCTGCGTGACCATCGCAGCGAGCGCATTGTACGTCATGCCATACGGCACCTCCCATTCCGCATCTGCGCCCGCCAGGGCGAAGAACTTGACCTGCTCGTTCGGCGGGAACTGGGAGAAGCGCTGCGCGTGCACAACCAGCACGTAGTCGACGCCGCCTTCGGTGAGCATGCCTTCAGCCGTCTTGCGGGTGGACCAGCTCGACGCGCCGCCGGAGATGGTAGTGGCCACCGCGCGGCAGTTGGTTGCACCGATCGCCTCTGGCAGACGACCGAAAAACATCTCGGTATTGTAGTCGCTGCCCATGATGTGGGCGGCAGTGACCACGCCGCCGATCTGTGTCATCGAAATGCCGGCGTCGCGCACGGCGTCGCGCGCCACGGTGTAGGCGATCTCGAACTCGTTGCGTTGCGGGTAGTGCCCGCAGGGCACCTCAGCGGTGCCGATGATGGCAAATTCAGCCCTGGCCATTGAAGTCCTTTCCTTGTGTGGCTGGAGAGGGGGCTAACGAATCTGGCGTTCCGCACCGCCCCAGAAATCGTTGCGCACGTCCTTGCGGAGCAGCTTGCCGACCAGGCTCTTGGGGAGTGTGGTCCGGAACTCGATGCTTTTCGGACATTTGTAGTTGGCGAGCCGTTCGCGGCAGAAGGTGAGCAGGTCACCTTCGGTCACCTGCTCCCCCTGGCGCAGCACGACGGCGGCCTGCACGCGCTCGCCCCACTTCTCGTCGGGCGCCGAGGTGACGACACATTCCTGCACCGCCGCGTGTTGGTACAGAACAGCCTCGACCTCGGTCGGATAGACGTTCTCGCCGCCGGTCACGATCATGTCGGCCTTGCGGTCGAGCAGATAGAAGTAGCCGTCCTCGTCCATTGTGCCGATATCGCCGGTATGCAGCCAGCCGGCGCGCAGGCGCTCGCGCGTCAGACTCTCGTTGTTCCAATAACCCTTCATCACGTTCGGGCCGCGCACCATCACCTCACCGGGCTGGCCACGCGGTACCTCGTTGCCATCGGCATCGCCGATGCGAACCTCGCACAGCGGCAGTTCGCGGCCGGCGCTGCGCAGCAGCTTCGAGCGCGGCCCATCGACAACGTGGTCTTTGGCGGCCAGGAAGCTGACCCCGGGTGCCGCTTCGGTGAGCCCGTAACCCTGGGTGAAGATCGGCCCGAAGCGCTGGATGCAGCGGCGCAGCACCTCCTCCGGGAACGGACTGCCGCCGTACATCAGCATGCGCAGCGAACTGAGGTCGTACTTGTCGAGGTCGGGAGAGGACACGATCCAGTTGTAGAGCGTGGGTACCGCATTCATGCTTGTGCAGCGCTCCCGCTGGATCGTCGCCAGGATGTCGACGATTTCCGCGCGCGCCCGCAGCACAACACGGGCGCCGACCATCAGGTGGCAGAGCACTTGCCACACCGCAACGTGAAACATGGGCAACACCATCAGCGTGGTGTCGTCCTCGCTGACGTTGAGCTCCGCGACGACGCTGATCATCGACGTCAGAAGGTTGCGGTGCGTGAGCATAACGCCGTTGGGCAGACCGGTTGTGCCGCCGGTGTAAATCAGCAACGCGAGGTCGTTCTCGCTCACCACCGTGTTCATCCAAGGCGCATTGGCGCCCTCTGCAATCAGCTGTTCTTGGGTCGCCGCTGGATCCTTGCCCGTGTCGAGCGCATACAACGGCCGGTCCGCACGCCCCGCCTCGCTCACGGACTGCGCGATGCCCCAGCATGCGTCGTCAGCAAACAGCGCGTTCGCGCCCGAGTCCTCAAGCATGAAGGCAAGCTCGCGCGGCGTTAGCCGGAAATTGAGCGGCGTAAACACCAGTCCGGCGTGCGCCGCCGCGAACATCACCTCCGCGAAGCGGTGCGAGTTCTCGGCCAGCAGCGCCAGCCTGTCGCCGGGTTTCAATCCGCGCGCCTGCAGCGCTCGCGCAAGACTGACGGCGCGCTCGTGCAATTGGGAATAAGTCAGCCGCATGCTCTCGAATACCAGCGCCTCGCGTTGCCCGCCCAGTCGTGCTCGTTTGGCAGTGACGTCGCCCAAGGTGAACATGCCTGCGCTCCGCCTAGTCCTTCACTTTGCGGCCATCGTGGCCAGCAGATTAAACTTAACGGACGTTTAGCAAATTGTCAAAGTGAGGAAAACCCTAAACAAGCTTGCGCAGAGAGCACGAAATCCTGACAATGGCTTGTCAGGTGTTAAACGCAATGAACATGATCTCACGCAAGGCCAAGACCAAGGAAACCACGCCCGCCATGCGCGCGTCGCTGCTCGATCTGGCGAAGGACCTGTTCGCCCGTCGCGGGTACGTCGGCTCGTCGCTACGCGACCTGGCCGAGGCAGCTGGTGTCACCGCGGCAGCGGTTTACTACCACTTTGCGAAGAAGGAGGATCTGCTGCAGGTGATCATCTTCGACGGGCTCGAGCAGCTGTCGCACTCGGTCGTCGGCGCGCTGGCCGGCGCGGGCACCCCGCAGGAGCGGCTCGAGGCATTGGTGCGCGCGCACCTCGGTTACAACGTGCAGTACCCGCGCGAGTCGCGCATCATCATCGAGGAATCGCGATTCCTAAACGAAGTCGACTACGCTGCCGCACGCGAGAAGCAGATGGCCATCCTCAACGTCTACCGCGCGTGCATCCGGCAGCTGATCGCGTCGGGCAAGCTGGAGAAGATCGACCCCAGCCTCGTCGCCTTCGGCATCATCTCTGTCATAGTCGGCTGGTACCGCTGGTACCGCGAGGACGGTCCGGTGCCGAAGGATCAGGCCTTCGAATACATGGTGCAGTTTGCACTGGCGGGCGCTCTGCACAGACCCGCGCCCGCGTGAACTTCGGGCGGCGAGCTGGGCCACCGAGAGCGCCGAGCGCATATGATGCCCGCGGGTCGTCGCGGCGGCCCGGCTAGATCACGATTTTGCCGAAAGTAATTGGTGGGGGGAATCCCAATAAAGGCCTCGAGCACCCCCAAGACTTGTCACCCTTTGCGGCACCCCTTCCCTTGGCCCTTGTCCCACGTTCCACAGGGGGCGTCCACCTCAATCGACGGGCGCGCGTCACACCTCTCTGTACTCTCACCCCGCGGGGGGAGTCGCGATGTGGTGCGCCAGAATCGGGTGTACTTCCCTGAAACCGGACGACCGGTCTCGCGCCAGCCGTCTGAAGGCCCGGTGCCCGCGCTGGCGGGCGTGGCGGCGGGGTTCGGGGCGCTACGCCGAGCCGCGTGTTCCTCGCGACCCGCCTCGCCCACGACGGCGACTAAGAGCCTATCCAAAAACCGAGGCGGCAGACGCGCGGCCGCTCGCATGTTCGGCGATGTGCGCCAGGCGATAGCGTGCAGGCGTACTCAGCACGGTGTCGCCATGCGGAGTGGAAAAGCGGCCACCCTGGGGATGCACCACATGGCAGGTGCCGCTTCGTCGGTGAAAGCCCCAGTGCCGTCTGATTCTCATTCGGTTCGCACGCCGGCCCTCAGCGCTCTCGACCGAGGTCGCGCTTGCGCTCTTTCTCGAGATCGTCCATCTGCCAGGCGAGAATCCACCGCCGTTCGCCGGCCACCTCTTGGGTCACCGCACGGGCGTAGATCTCCTGGCCTACCCGCAGCTTTTGCTCAGCCACAGGCACTGCGGTGAGCGTGGGATCCGTGTTCAGCACGACGTACGGTCTCCCGTCG
>Ga0209039_10004411_pt1 | contig 10305 bp, 8 predicted proteins | sample BogFormECP12_OM1_FD_188238 | JGI IMG/M metagenome (GOLD analysis project Ga0209039, IMG submission 188238) | Bog forest soil microbial communities from Calvert Island, British Columbia, Canada - ECP12_OM1 (SPAdes) (version 2) | ecosystem: Environmental > Aquatic > Freshwater > Wetlands > Bog ... | reverse complement strand
GCGGAAGAGTTGGTAGTGATCAACCTCGGTGGGCGTGGGAATCGTTTTCACGTTGACTACCGTGTCGAGCATGGTGGTTTCTTTACTTCCAGACCCGCGCACCGGAATCTGTTTCAGGTCTTCGATGGTTTTCACCGCATCTTCCGGATATTGCACGGTCAGCATGTAAGGATTCCCGCTCTTTGGATCGACCCAGTAGTTGGGTGCGATCATGCCATTCGAAGTGAGGGCGGTGATCACGTTGTCGACAACTTCTTTTTGAGAGAGTCCGACCAGGCTGGCTTTCTCCCGGTCAATATCGAGTTGCAGGGCAGGATAGTCGATGTCCTGTGGCACCAAGACATCGCTGACTTTCGCAAGTGCACGGGCTTGCGATGCAATTTGAGATGCAACCGCGTAGCTTTTTCTCAAGCTGCTGCCACTGACTTGAACATCGATCGGCGCTGGCATACCCATGTTCAATACAGAGTCCACGAGCCCGCCTGACTGGAAATAGTTGCTCAATTGCGGCAAGTCCTCGCGTAACCGCTCTCTTACGTGCCGCATGTATTCGTAACTGCCGATCTCGTGTCCCTCCTTGAGACTTACTTGGACGAAACCCGTGTGCGGCGCCGAGTTCGGGGTGTAGATGGCAGAGAAGTCTGTCGTGATCCCGATATTGGAAACGATCATCCCCAGTTCATTCTCCGGGACGACCTTGCGGACAACGTCCTCGACCTGCTTGGCGTATTGTTCTGACAGCTCAATGCGCGTTCCCGATGGAGCCTTGAAGTTAATGACAAATTGACCTGGATCTGTGCGTGGGAAAAACGCGACTCCCAGCAGCGGGTACATTGAGAGACAGAGTAAGGAACCGCCGGCCAACCCAACAACGGTTCCGACGGGCCGGAGAAGCGCGCTGCTCAGCGATCGATCGTACCTCCCCAGCATTCTTTCGAAGTGAACGTTGAACTTGCTGGCAATCCTGCCTAACCGGGCGCCGATTGCCCCTTGTCCGACCTCTTCGTCTGCCTGATGTTTCTTGATGAGCTTGGCGCAGAACAGCGGCACCACAGTCATGGCGACCACGTACGAAGCGAGCAGAGAAAGAACCACTGCCATGGCTAGCGCGACAAACAGGAAGCGGCTCACGCCGTACAGAAAGACCACCGGGAAGAAGACAATGGCTGTGGTCAACGTGGCCGCAAGAACGGCGAGCGCAACCTCCTGCCCACCTTTTTCCGCGGCCACCTCCGGCGCTTCGCCCATCTCAAGGTGACGAAAAATGTTCTCCAACACCACCACGGAGTTATCAATCAGGCGGGAAAATGCCAACGCCAGCCCGCCCAAGACCATCGTGTTCACCGACCCCCCACCCGCGCTGATGGCCATGAAAGCCGCTAGAGCAGAGAGCGGAATGGAAAGAAAAACCGCGGCCGTGGCGCGCATGCTTCCCAAAAACAGAAGCACCATTAGGCCAGTCAACACCAGGCCAATTGCTCCTTCATGAAGCAGATTCTCAATGGCCGCTTTCACAAAGGCTGACTGATCGAAGACAACCTTGGCTACGAGTTGTTTCGGAATATCGACCAGGTGCGAGAGGGCATCGCGAATTCCGTCGACGACCGCAATCGTGTTGCTATCACCACCTTGCTTCAGAATCGGCAGGTATACCGACCGTTGCCCATCCACGCGCACAACGTTGGTCTGGATTTGCTGTGCGTCTTTCGCTCGCCCGACGTCACCCACCAGCACGGACGCCTGCCCGACAGTCTTTATCGGCATGTCATTAATCTGTTCCGCTGTGGGTACCTGGCTGTTGGTGTAGAGGTTGTAGTCGATCGGTCCGATTTTCACGTCGCCCGCGGGCAGGATCAGATTGCTGTCGTTGACCGTGCGAACCACGTCCATCGCCGACAACTGGTGCGCGTCCAGTTTTAGCGGATCGACGTACACCATGATCTGACGGTACCGGCCGCCAAAAGGCTGCGGCACCGATGCCCCCTGCACGCTAGCGATCTGGTTGCGAACGGTGTACTGGCCAAGATCACGCAACTCCGTTTCGTTGAGACCCTGGCCTTTGAGCGTGATCAGACAGACGGGCAAACTGGACGCGTCGAATTTGAGCACCACCGGGGGAAGCGTACCGGGCGGAAGCCTTCGCAGATCAGCCATTGCTAGGTTCGAAATAATGCTGAGATCCGAGTCAGCGTTAGTCCCCGCCTGAAAGTAGATCTTGATTAGGCTGACGCCCGGCAGCGAGCGAGATTCAATATGATCGATGCCGCTCCCCAGCGTGAAGAATCTTTCGAACGGATTGGTGATGTTGGTTTCGATCTGCTGCGGAGGCATTCCCGAATAAAAAGTTGCCACGACGACCACAGGGATATTGATCGTGGGAAACAAATCGACGGGCATGCGTACAAGCGTCACAGTGCCTACGATCGCTACCATCAAGCAGAGAACAATGATGAAAAAGGGATAACGGATGGCAAAACCGGACATTAGAGAGTCCCCCCCGTTTCCCCGGCATTCTCGTTGACGGGTTTTGGCCGTACCTTTTCTCCGGCTCGGAATTCGCCACGATTGCCGATGACAACTCGGTCGTTCTCCGCCAGTCCTGCGAGTATCTCGATTCGATCGCTTGACTCAGCGCCCAATTTCACTTGGCGCTCTTCCACGCGCCCCTCGGCATCAACGATCAAAACGGTACCGCCGGTGCTATTCCGCTCCAGAGCTTGAATCGGAATCGTGAGCGCATCGTTCTGCTGCGACAGGACGATCTTCGCCTCGGCGTACATGCCTTCCTTGAGAGTGCCGTCGGAGTTTTCCACATCAATCTCGGTGTGCATCGTCCGGGTTTCATCATTGAGCGCATCGGCAAAGCGAGCGACGCGGCCTTCAAAATCGCGGTTCATCGCAGAAACATGAACCTGCACCGTGCTTCCCAACTGGAGTTGAGGTACAGCTGATTCCGGAACGGGTACGACCAAGCGCAATTTGGACCACTCCGCTAACTGCACCACTGGCATTGATTGCGTCTCGGAAGCAGTTCCGGCCTGAATCAACGCTCCGGTATCCGCATAGCGTTTGGTCACAACTCCCGCAAACGGGGCCGTGATGTGGGAATAGGCTTCGAGAGCTGACAATCGGTCGAGGTCTGTCCGAGCTGACACCAGTTGGCTCTGCGACTCGGCTAGCGCAGCGCGTGCGCTCTCGATCTGGGCTGCGGTTTCTTTGTCCTTCGCCATGGAATCGTCCAGCTCTTGCTCCGCAATCAAACCTGGGCGGGATTCTGAAGCCTGTTTCAGCCGGCTATAGGCAGCGTGGTAAGCAGCGTGGGTGGATTCTGCGCGCTGAATCTCGCTTTTGGAACGACGAACTGCGTCCTGGTAACGTTGTATATCCGCCTTCGCTCCCGCGACCTGGGCGCTCAATTCCGGGACCTCCAGGACCGCTAGCACCTGCCCCGCTTTCACATGGTCCCCGACATCCACGTAAATCTTTCGAATGAACCCCGCCACCTTGGCGTGAACATCCACTTGCTGGTAGGGGCGAAAGGCGCCCGAAAGAGTGAGGGAGTTCACAACCGGTCTCCGCGTCACCAGTGCTACAGCCACTGGCCGCAGAGAGGGTTCCGCGCTCGCCCCAGCTTTTTCGCTCTTTCCGAAGAAGCGCAGAATCCCGAGCACAGCAATCACCAGCACCCCAACCAAAATGAAAGCAGATCGCCTACGCATATTTGCAGCCATCCATTCCGAACCTCCACCCATCGCGATTAACGGCCTGAACTACAAGAACCCGGCGATACGCGGTAGTGCCGGGTGATTTCCAATGTGATCTCCCTGTCGCCAGAAACTCGCACGCGCATCACGTGCTTTTCCACGCTGACCTCCACTGACTGATCGGGTGCAATCGCACTTGGCAAATAGTCAATCGCGGATTGGTAAAGCCCGACGTAAACTAGGCAGTCAATACAAAGCGATACCTCGTAGTCGTATTCGGTCGGCGGCGGAGGCGAATCCGCGAGTCTTCTGCGGTATGGGAGCGTTGGTTGGGACTTCTCGACACGTAATACAACGGCCTTCTGAAACTGGGGAGTGGACGCCCTCAGAGGCGCCCACCCGGCCAAAAGGAACAAGAAGGCAACCTGCGAAGTCCAAATCTTTCGCAAAATCTCCTCCCTGAAACAGCTCCGATCGGACAAATGCGAAGCTAGTTGTTTGACGTGCATTGGTTGCCTTTCAGTAGGTGGTGGCTTGCGATACCCATCTTCACCTCTCGATCACTCTCGGGCAGGCTGACGTACATAATGTGCTTCTGAAGTCGGACGTCTACCGAGTGCTTTGGCGAAAAGACGGAAGGCAAATAATCGATCGCCGATTCGTAGCGACCGATGTAGATGTTGCAGTCCAAACGAATGCCGATGTCGTAGCTGTAGTCTTCCGCTTGCAAGGGAGCGTCAGTTGGGCTGCCGACGTAGTTTGATTCGGCTACATGTTTGTCCACGCTGACAACCGTAGCCGTCTGGTATTGATCTTTGGACCCTCTCTTTGTGTCGGCGTGCAAATAGACGAGCAGGGCGCTCAACATAAGGGCTGACACCATCAAAGTCTTTTTCATAAGCCTCCTCCAAGAAGGCAGCTCGGTTTATCCGGAAGGCGCGAAGTGAAACCCGCTCTTTTCCTGGACTCTACCGGAGCCAATTTGAACTCGCCCGAAGCCCGCTCCAAATGCATTTGGAGTGGCTTCGCTTCGGTCAAACGACCGAACCGGAGTTCGTGATCCTGGTTAGCTACAAATAAGGAATGGAGCGACTAGCAGGAAGGAGGAGGACGATTGGAGAGACTCTCGTCGAAAAGAACACTGGGTATTGGGGGCCCCGCTGGCGCGACGCGTGGATAGAACACCGGAGCCTGCAAAGTACTTAAGGTCGGGACGGGTGGTGCCCATTGAGCAGCATCACGGTCCATATGCTGTCGCATGGCATGTGAATCAGCGCTCTGGGCCGTTACTCTGGGAGGAATGCTCAGCCGGAAGGTGCGGGTCGCTAAGCTAACGGTTAACCCGCAGATCGCCACGATGACAACGAGGACATACCAGCGGGGATGTTGGTGATTCGGGAGTCGCAAGTCCTCTGAATGGGCCACTGAGAAAATCACCCTCCAGCGAATTATAACAACTCACCCCTGTTGACGTACGAGAACCTCGGTAACCACCCGAATTCAGCGTTTCAGCAGTCAGGCCGGCAACACACATGATCACGAGACAAAACCATGCTGCCGCCCTTTTTCTTGGGAGCGTCCGGACAAACGAGATGTGTACACTGGCCAGCTATGGGAAAGACAGCGGCCTGAAAACGTCACGGATTGCAACGGACGAGGTGAGATTGAAAATCTCTCAAAAAGGACTATACGCATTGCACGCCTTGATGACGCTTGCACGACGCTACCAACAAGGAGCCACTACAGTTCGGGACATAGCTTCTGAAAGTGACCTACCAGTAAAATTTCTCGGTCTGATCTTGCTCGAATTGAAGCATGCCTGGATCGTGGAGAGCGTGCGCGGGAGTGCGGGCGGGTGGCGGCTGCGGCGTGCTCCATCCGAGATCCGACTCAGCGAAATCATTCGTCTGATCGACGGGCCGCTCGCGCCATTCGGGGACGCGGATCAATTGCGGATTCTGATTGCAGAGGATACTGAGCACCGCGCACTGTACCAGGTGTTCCTGGACGTGCGAGATTCCGCGGCAACTATACTCGACAACACCACACTCGCCGACATCCTCGCAAAACAGCGCAGCGCGAAGAGAAAAGCAGTTCGCTCGCCCATCGAACGAAAATCCGCAGCCAAGTAGGTCCTCGCTATGCGTGGATCGGAGTCCTGAATGGCCGAGAGGGCTTTCGTTCCAGCATCCCCGAAGAGCGGGAAGAAACTCATCTTCGCGTCACACGCGTAAAATCATCACCTCAGTGGCCTTGATGAGGGCCGCCGCGGTCTGGCCTGGCTTGAGGTTCATTTCACGAGCCGAGCTTGCCGTGATGATCGAAGTGATTTGCTGATCGCCTATAGAGATTTTGACCTCCGCCATGAGGCCGCTTATGCGGACTCCGTCGATTCGTCCGACGAGTTGATTGCGTCCGCTCACGCGGCGGATCACATCCTTCCGCTCTTCTTTCGTTCTGCCGCGAGTCTTGAAAAGCAGCTTGTCCACTTCGCTTTGCGGGATGCGGTGGTGGCCTCCAGCGGTTTGGACGCTGCCGATCTTCCGCTTGTAAATCCATTGTTTGATGGTTGGAAAGCTGATCCCGAGCTGTAGAGCGGCGTCGCGCAGCATCAGCAGTTCTTCGGACTTCCGGCGGGTCAGGCGGCGGACTGGCATCGCAACGAAATCCTATCGTCAGCAAGGAGCGTGGTCAACTGCGCACTAAAGCGATGTTATCCGTCTATTAGTGGACAACAAAAGCATACTACATATACACTTCGATTTCTTGTCGCACTTTCTTGAGAGACGGAGGATCAAATGCGGTTCGGGAGGCGATTGAGAACTTTGACGCGCGCCGGCTACATTCCAACGGCTGCCTCAGTCCGGCTGGTCCAACCCTTCTTGCTGATTTTGTGGATTGCGATGGGGGCGTTCCCAGCTAGGGCGCAAACGGCGACCCCCGACCCCTGCACGAGCGGGCACGAGTTCGCCACCACGGATTGCGCGTTGTCCTGGCACGGCATCACGGTGTACGGCGCGTATGACATCGGTGTCGGCTGGGTCAGTCACGGCCTACCAGAAAACGGCTATAACTATGAAGGCGCGTCTTTGGTCAACCGAAACGGCTTTCAACATCGATTCCTTGTTGCACCGAACAACCTGCAGCAGACGGGGATCGGCATCCGGGGCAAGGAACAGTTTGCGCCTGGATGGTCCGTGGTGTTCAACGCTTCCAGTGGAATCAATCCGCAGTCTGGCCTGCTCGCCAACGCATCAAAGACCGACATCATTAACAACGGCCTTCCCAGGAGCAGCTATTCGTACGCCATCGATGGCGCGCGCGCAGGTCAACCCTTCAATGACGAAATCTATGGCGGTATATCGTCGGAGCATTTCGGCACATTGACCTTCGGTCGTGAGCGTTCTCTGGGTACCGATGCGATGCTCCAATACGATCCGGCCGGCGGGAGCTACGCGTTTTCGTACATCGGGTACAACGGCACGATGGCAGGCGGCGGCGATACCGAAAACAGCCGCTGGGATGACGCCGTGAAGTATCGCATCGCCTATGGCCCAGTTCACTTCGGAGCAATGTATAAATTTGCCGATGGCTCCGGCGGTTGCTACTCCGCTGCCGCAGGCTGGACGGCAGCAACCTGTACGGCTGAATCGGCGCATAACAACGCCTATGGATTTGACCTCGGCGCAAACATCGGCAAGTTCTCCGCCGACATTGTCCCTCAACATTACAACCAGGCGATCAGCGTACTGAACCCGTTACTGGGGGCTCAAAGTCTGACGCAGCCCTATCAGTCCACCGTCAATAGCATCAATACAAACCAAATCACCGGGACCAATATGGTCGACCCGAGTGACACTGTGTACGGCATCGTGACCGACAACTACGGGATAATCGTCGCTGCCAAGTATGCCTGGGATCCGATCAAGTTTTTTGCCGGGTATGAATACATCTGGATGAATAACCCGAAGAACCCGTTAGGCGTCGGCGCCTCGGACCAGGGTGGGTATCGCATGAGCGGGGTTGAAGACAACAATCTCGATCACGAAAAGTTGGTAAACATCTGGTGGACAGGCGCGAAGTATACCTACCGCAGCAAAACTGACATCACTGCCTCCTGGTATCAACAGCGGCAGGATACTTTCCGTGTTCCACCGACCTGCGTGCCCGGAAATTTTCGTGCCTCCTGCGCGGGCACGCTCAACGAGGGGTCTCTTTATCTGGATCATCACTTCACGAAGCGTTTCGACGGTTTCGCCGGAGTTGCGTATTCGTGGGTGAGCGGAGGACTCGCCATTGCGATTCCTCATGGCCCCGGCGTCCCCTATAACTCCAACAACAACTTTGCTCCGGCGATCGGTGGTCGGTTCACCTTCTGACCGTTTCCGCGGCGGGTTCCGAAATCGCCACGACTGTCATTCCACCCCACAAACCACATTCCGATTCTGTCCATCCGTTTTCCGTTCTAGGAAACGCGAGGAACTGGTGCCTACGTTGACTCCGAACCGAGCTAGCCCAAAGTTTGCCGTGCTACATTTACGGCAATGCGTTCTGAGATAGAACAAGCCGTGCGGCTCCTGCAGCGGGGTGACGATGCGGGGCTGGAGCAGGCTCTCGCGCTGCTCCAAAATACGGTGTTCTCCTTCAGCATGCGCGTCTGCGGTCAGCGCGAGGACGCGGAAGATACGATGCAGGAAGTCCTGCTGAAATCGGTTCCGCACTTGCCCAAATTCGACAGTCCCAAAGCCCTCGTGGTGTGGCTCTATAAGGTGGCAAAGAACCGCTGCTTGATGAGTCGGCGCCGGAGCAAGTTTGCTCCCAATCCAGATCTCTCTCTGGAAGAACTCATGCCAGATCGGAAGGAGCTTGAGCAACTGGGAGCCGATGGCGGCATCAACCCCGAAGCATTCGCCATTCGAAGTGAGGAAGCGGAACGATTGCGAGACGCCATTCAGCGGCTGCCGCCACAATATCGCATTGTTTTGGTGCTGCGCGATATGGAAGGGCTAACCGACGAAGAAGTGGCCGAAATCACAGGGCTACGTTCTGGAACAGTGCGGGTTCGTCTACACCGTGCGAGGTTGTTTGTCCGCAAGGAATTGATGAAAGGGTTGAAACCACGCTCGGGGAGAGCAGCCGTCACTTCGCGGGCGTCTTCCCAAGGAGAGCCAGGCAACGAACAGCCCCGACCTGCCCGCTGCAAGGCCATGTTTGCTGAGCTCTCGAACTATCTCGACGAGCAGTTGGACGATTCGCTCTGTGAGGAACTGGAGCGGCATCTGGGCGGTTGCGAACCGTGCAAGGCGTTCCTCTCCAGTCTCGAAGCGACGATTGAGCAATGCCGAACGTCCCCGACGGAGTGCCCTGCGAGTAAGAAGGCCGTCCGGCTCCGCAAGCAACTGCTGAAGAATTACGAACAGGCCCTCGCGGTGGTCAGACCGAAGTTGTAGCCCTCCTTACGGCCACCAGTCTCCCCGGCCGATTTTCTCTGTAACAAAATCCAACTTCCTGCATTTATTCGTGTGCTTCGTCGATAGAACCAGGCAGGAGGCGATCATGATCACAGCCAAAGTCGAACTGACTCAACCACTTAAGCAGCAGCGCCAATTTGTGGCCCAGACCGGAAGCGGCCACCATCTTCTTTTAGACGATGCAGCCGGAGGTACCGGCCCAAAGCCGATTGAACTGATTGCCGCCGGATTGGCCGGGTGCACGGCGTTCGACGTGGTCACCGTCCTCCGCCAGAAGTATCACCAGAAAGTCACGGGTTACGAGGTTCGCGTCGAAGCCGATCAAGCGGAACGACCTCCCCAAGTGTTCACTGCTGTGCGAATCCACCATGTGGTCACCGGCTTTGAAATTGACGTGGCGGCGCTGGAGGAGGCCATCCGTCTGTCCGAAGAAAAGTACTGCTCGGTGGGAGCGATGGTGCAGAAGACCGCGAGTTTTCATACAACCTACGAAATCGTCGAGGACAAGACTGAGTGGGTGAAGCCGACTCAGGTGGCAGGAGCGCAAGGTTGAAAGCCTTGTTCCAAGTGGTTCTGAGCATCGGTACCCTGTGGCTAACTTGTGTGCCGGCTTCGGCTCAGCAAGATGCCCAGCCTTCGTCTCTCACTCTGCAGCAGGCAGTGACCATCGCGCTGGAGAAAAATCCGCTGCGCAAGGCAGCTATCGCAGACGCAAAAGCTGCCTCTGCCGGAGTTCACGAGGCGCGCTCGTTCCTCATGCCTCACTTGAGTTTTTCCGAAACGGCGACGCGCGGTGATGATCCCATCTACGTGTTCGGCACCAAGTTGCGGCAATCGCGCTTCACCAATGCAGACTTCGCGTTGAACAAACTGAACACGCCGTTGCCCTTCGGCAACTTCAGCACACGGTTTGGGGGAACTTGGAACCTGTTTGATTCGTTCGCCACTTGGCATGGGATAAATCAGGCCAAACAGATAAACGAGGCGGTCGGACACCAGTTGGATCGCACGGATCAGGAGATTGTCTTCCGGGTGGTCAGTTCCTACTACGATGTTCTGCTGGCGGCCAAGGAACTAGAAGTTGCCGAGCAGTCGGCAAAAACGGCCCAGTCGATCATGGACCGTAGCCA
>Ga0209039_10004409_pt1 | contig 10309 bp, 9 predicted proteins | sample BogFormECP12_OM1_FD_188238 | JGI IMG/M metagenome (GOLD analysis project Ga0209039, IMG submission 188238) | Bog forest soil microbial communities from Calvert Island, British Columbia, Canada - ECP12_OM1 (SPAdes) (version 2) | ecosystem: Environmental > Aquatic > Freshwater > Wetlands > Bog ... | reverse complement strand
GAGGCCGATGACTTGCAGGCCGGCAAAAAACAGGAAGCCGCAGAACGCAATGAGCGCGATCAGGTCCGTGGAGCGGCGAGTGCGCTCACGGTATGCCTTCATGTCTCGCAAGTTGGCAGTCTTACGGGCGATGACTATTGCACCTTGCACTCGTAGCCGCGAATGCGCAACTGGGCGGCCATGCGCTCGGTTGCAACCGACAGCGGGCCTTCGATGGCGCAGCCGCTGGCGCACTCATGACCACCGCCGCCGAAGGAGGCCGCCACCGCAGCGACATTGACCGCGCCCTTGCTGCGCAAGCTTACGCGGAAGCGTCCATCGGGCTGCTCGCGGAAGAACAGCGCAACCTCGATGCCCTCGATGGCCAGCGCGTAGTTGACCAGGCCTTCGCAATCTTCTTCGTGCGATTCGCAGAGTTCCATGGTTTTGTGGCTGACATGCATCCAGGCCAGGCTACCGTCGCGATGCAGTGTGCTGAGGGCCGCGCCCAGCAACCGCATCTTCGATAGTTGTGTGGAGAAGTAAACGTGCTGCGCAATCCTTACCGGATCGGCGCCGCAGCGCACAAGGTCCTGCGCCAAGGCGAAGGTGCGCTCGGTGGTGCCGTTGAAACAAAATGCGCCGGTGTCCGTGAGGACTGCGGTGTACAGGCAGGTCGCGACCTCGGTCGAAATCATCACGCCCGCCTCGCGCGCCAGCCGGAAGATCATCTCGGCGGTGGCGCAAGCGCTCTGATCGATCCAATTCACGTCGGCAAAAGGTTGCGCGGTCGCGTGATGGTCAATATTGATCAGGAAATGTTTTTCCAGCCCGCTGAGCCGGGTGCGAGCCACTCCGTCACATTCCAGGATGATCGCGGCCTCCGCGTCAGGGGCCTGCTCAATGTCCAGCAGCACGGAATCTGCATACGGCAGCGGGCGATAGATGCCCGGAACCGCGTCGCTGAGCACGACCTCCGCCTGCTTGCCCATGCTGCGCAGGATTTGGCAGCATGCCAGCGCCGATCCGACGGCATCTCCATCGGGCCGCGCATGCGAAGTCAAAATGAACTTCTGTCTTCTCCCTATCTGATTCAGGACTTCGTCTAACATTCCCTTTGGTCCCGGCTCAACTGTGGCGTTTTCTTTTCTGGATTCGCTGCAGCAATTCTTGCACCCGGCTGCCATGCTCATCGCGGTGGTCGAGTATGAACAGAAGCTCCGGCGCGTGTCGCAGGCCGAGGTTCGCCGTCAGCGCATGGCGGATAAACCCGCGCGACGCATTCAGCCCCTCGAGGCTTTCCTCGACTTCTTCATCGCTTCCTGCAACCTCGATGAACACTCGCGCGACCTTGCCGTCCGTCGCCATCACGACTTCATTCACCGTCACCAACCCGATCCGCGGGTCTTCCAGCTCACCTTCGACAAGCGTGGTGATTTCTTCTCGCAGAGCTTCGCTGCGTCGCGCCCGAAGATATTTCTGTGTTCGGTTTTCCATCTTTCCTGCTCTACCCGGCAAAAAAGGTGAACGTTAGAGAATACGCCAATCCGTCAAGCTGGTGGTGATAACGATCACGGTTCCCCGGTTATTCGGTCGCCAAATTCCGCTTCGCTGAGGAAGTCCAGAAATGAATCGGTGACTTCGCCGCCGCTGTTATTGGCTGCGCGCACCGCGAACCGCTCCACGTTTCGCATTAGGCCGTCGAGGTAATCACGGGAGGAGGAGATACTCACCACCCCCAACGTGACGCGCTGCCAGGCATCGCTGGGATCGATCTCGGCCACCGAAACATTGAAGCGGTTCCGCAGACCGTCTTTCACGCTGCGCACCACCTGCCGCTTGTCCTTCAGCGAGTGTGCGCCGTCGATGCGGATCTCCAGCGTGAGATGCGCGATCATGTTGTAGTCCTGTTGCAGAAAATCCCGGAGACTAGAATCCTCGCTTCGAGGAACAAGTTCCGGGACGACTGCACTGGTTCGTTCTGTTTAGGCGAACGCTTCCGCCGCCACCTTCTCGATAACATATGCCTCGATGACATCTCCGGTCTTGATGTCACCGTAATTCGCGATGCCGATGCCGCATTCCATGCCGTTGGTCACTTCCCTGGCATCGTCCTTAAAGCGCCGTAGCGATCCGACCTTGCCCTTGAACACGACGGCGTTGTCGCGCAGCAGGCGCACATCGGAATCGCGCTTGATCACGCCGTCCACCACCTGGCAGCCGGCGATCGTGCCGACCTTCGGAATGCGGAAGGTGTCCTTTACTTCGGCCCGGCCGAGGTACGTCTCCTTGATGATCGGCTCCAACAGGCCAGTCATGGCGCGCTTCATTTCGTCCTGCAACTCGTAAATAATCGAGTGCAGCCGGATGTCCACCTTCTCCTGCTCGGCCAGTTCCTGCGCCTTGCGTTCGGGGCGGACGTTGAATCCGATGATGACGGCGTTTGACGCCGACGCCAGCAGCACGTCAGACTCGGTAATCGCGCCCACACCCGCGCGCACCAGGGTGATCTTCACCTTTTCGTTCGACAACTTGGCCAGCAGGTCGGTCAACACTTCGACCGAGCCTCCCACATCACCCTTGAGGATGATCGGCAAATCTTTCTGCCCGGCCAACTTGATCTGTTCCGCCAAACCTTCGAGCGACACTCGCGAACTCTTCGCCAGTTGCGCTTCGCGCGCCCTGCCTTCGCGGTATTCCGAAATATCGCGGGCCTTTTCGCGGTCCACGACCGCCACCAATTGGTCGCCAGCTTGCGGCAATCCATCGAGTCCGAGAACTTCCACCGGCGTCGCGGGAGTCGCAGCCTCCATGGCTACACCGCGATCGTTGAACATAGCGCGGACTTTGCCGAACACGTTGCCCACGACGAAGTTGTCGCCCGCGTGAAGGGTACCGTTCTGGATCAGCACGGTCGCCACCGGACCCCGTCCGCGATCCAACTTGGCTTCCAGCACCGTGCCGCTGGCCGGACGGTCGGGCACCGCCTTCAAGTCCTGCAGGTCGGCAACCAGGCAGATCATCTCCATCAGCAGATTGAGATTGGTCTTCTGCTTGGCAGAAACATCGACGAATACCGTGCTGCCGCCCCAGTCTTCCGGCATCAGGCCGCGATCGGCCAACTGCTTCTTCACTCGCTCCGGAAGAGCGTCGGGCTTGTCGATCTTGTTCACCGCCACGATGATCGGCACGTTCGCCGCCTTGGCGTGATCGATGGCTTCCAGCGTCTGCGGCATTACGCCGTCATCCGCCGCAACCACCAGCACAACGATGTCGGTCACCTTCGATCCGCGGGCACGCATGCGGGTGAACGCTTCATGGCCAGGTGTGTCGAGGAAGACAATCTCGCGTCCGTACGCTGGCGAGTTCTTGTCGGTGATCGACACTTTGTAGGCGCCGATGTGCTGCGTGATTCCACCCGCTTCGCCTTCCGCAACGCTGGTCTTGCGTATGGCATCGAGCAAGCTGGTTTTGCCGTGATCGACGTGGCCCATGATGGTGACCACCGGTGGACGGGTCACCGCTACTGCAGTTCCTTCGTCCCCAGCGCCTTCACCGGGCGCGGTGTCCTTGGCCAATTGCTCCTCAAAACTAATGACGTCGGTCGTGGCTCCGAAATGGCGCGCCATCTCTGTGGCAAGCTCCGCATCGAGCGTCTGGTTGACGGTCGCGAAGACTCCTCGCGCCAGCAACCGGGCAATGAGGTCCTTGGCGCGAATTTCCAGTTTCTCGGCCAGGTCCTTCACGCTGATGCCTTCAGGAATCGTGATGCCTCGCGTGATCGGCAGCGGTTCGCTCGACAGCGACATCCGCGGCGGCGGGACGAAGCCCTTCATCGGGCCTTCCTTCACGCCACGCGGTACATAACGCTGCCCCGGACGTGCCGGGCGCCCCATCGGCCGTCCCGTGGGGGGTGGCGGAGCGGCAGTGCCCACACCTCCGCCGGCTCCAAAAGGCGGGCGGCTTCCTGGTGCTCCTGAGCGCGTGGGATGTGGACCCCGGCGCTCGCCGGGACGCAGAGGTGGCCGATTGGCTCCGAAAGCGTTTTGTCCCTGGCTCGGGCCCTGTCCCTGACCTTGTCCTGGCATGCTGGGGCGCGGTCGCTGAAAGATGGGCTTGCCTCGCTCCGGCATTCCGGCGCGCGGAGGTGCAGTCGGTCGCGGCTGCGTGAGCGACGGTGGAGGCGCAGCATACACCGGACGAGGTCCGGTTTGCGGAACGATCATTCGGCGCACAGGCGGCGCGGGCCGGTGCGTATGTGCAGCTGGCTTCGCGGCGGCTGGAGCCACGGGCGCCGGCGCAGCCGACGCGACAACGTGGCCGCCTGGGGTGTCACTTATAGCTGGGGGTATTATTGGGGCCTCCATCACCGGGACTTCAACTCTCGGCTCTTCCGCTTCGGGCTTCGCCTCAAATGTCACGCGAATCTGCTCGTCGGCCCGATGTTCGACCAGTTTGGTCGCTTCCGTGGCAGACGGGGCAGGCGGTGCCAGTGCGACTGGCGCTACTGCTGCCGCTGCTTTCGCGGGAACGGTCACCGTGGCCGGCGGACGTGCCACAGACTGAGGCGTGATAAATCGTGGAACCGGTTTGGGCGTCTCAATGGGGGCGACCGGCACAGACGTCGCAACGACTGCAGGTGGCTTGACTACGCTGCTCGGAGGACGCGGTGGCACTGCCGACGGTGGGGCCACGGTCTGTCGTAGCGGCACCGCCGGAGCTGCCGCAGAAGCAGTCGCACGGGGAGAACTTGGAGGCTGGGCGCCCTTTTGGGTGATCGCCTTCAGCACGTCTCCCGGCTTGGAGATGTGTGACAGGTCGATCTTGGGCTTGAACTCTTCCGCCTGCGCACGCGAGCTGCGGCTGGTGCTGCTGCCGGGCTCACCGTGCTCAGCGTAATACTTCTTCACGCGCTCCGCCTCGTCCACTTCGATGGAGCTGGAGTGCGTTTTCTTTTCCGTGACTCCAACCTTTACAAGCAGATCGAGAATCACTTTGCTTTTGACCTCGAGTTCTCTCGCCAGGTCGTTAATTCGAACCTTTTGCTGCATTCCGCCCTATTTCCTCCGTATTGTCCCGTGCGCTTACGCGTTCATAGCATCCTCACGCCTTTGTTTGTCGATCCGCGGTTGGACCAGGTTCCAGGTTGCTCCAAAAGCGCATACCGGGTTATAAGGCACCGCGAACCCTCGAAGCTTAACGCTGCTCGCCGGGCAACTCTTCGTCCGGCACGCTTTCCCCTTCGACAACTGGCCGCTCGTGAGTGGTGACTTCGGCGACATCGGCCGGCGGAGCGTTCTCCACACCTTCCACCACTTCGGCTTCGTAATACTGACCTTCCTCGACCAACTCTTCCACCGACTCTTCGGAAGCCTCTGCCTCCCTCGACAATCCGGTGGCGTCTCCCGACTGTACGTCGGCCTCCGGTGTGGTCGCTTCGACCTCCGCTGTGCTCTGCTCAGCATCTCCCGTGGTTTCGTCGCTCTCCGCGTCTACTCCGGTTTTTTCCTCGGAGACTGCGCCCTCTTCGCCGGCCGCAGCTTCATCGCTTACGATCAACTCTTCTTCTCCGACCGCAGCCTCCTCGCCTAAAGTCGCTTCTTCTTCGATTGGAGCTGTTGCCGCATCGAGACTCACGAAGAAATTGTTCACGGCAATACTGATCTTCTCCACCGTCTTGGGCCCAACACCAGGGATTTCTTCGAGCTGTTCCGGCGTCATGTCCGCTACCTGCTCGACGGTCGTGATGCCCGCGGCAACCAGCTTCTCGATGATGCCCGGTTCGAGGTCAGGCACGATATCCAACGGCGTGCTCGGCTGGCCCATCACCTGCGACATCTGGGCCTCGACCTCCTGCCGCTTCTCTTCCTCACTCTTGATGTCGATCTTCCAGCCCAGCAATTTGGCGGCCAGGCGGACGTTCTGCCCCTTCTTCCCGATGGCGAGGGACAGTTGGCTGTCGTCGACGATCACTTCCAGGTGCTTGTCCTGCCCTTCGAGCACGGTCACCCGGCTTACCTTCGCGGGCTGCAGCGCCTTTTCCGCGAAGGTGACAGCGTCCTCGTGATACTCGATGATGTCGATCTTCTCGCCGCGCAGTTCGCGAATGATTGACTGCACCCGCATTCCCTTCATGCCGACACAGGCGCCCACGGGATCGACGTCCTTGTCCTTCGACATGACGGCGATTTTGGTGCGCTCTCCCGCTTCGCGCGCGATCGCGCGGATCACCACCGTGTTGTCGTAGATCTCAGGGACTTCCGTCTGGAACAGGTGCGATACCAACTCCGGCACAGCCCGAGACACCACAACCTGCGGTCCCTTCGACGCTTTCTCCACGCGGACGATCACCACCCGGACGCGTTCTCCGGGAGCGAACGACTCCAGACGCGACTGTTCTTTCTTCGGTATGCGCCCTTCGGCCTTACCTAGATCGACAATCACGTCTTGCCCTTCGATGCGCTTGACTGTCGCATTGATCACTTCGCCGACGCGCCCGATGTACTCGTTGTAAACCGTGTCGCGTTCCGCCTCGCGCACCTTCTGAAAGATGACCTGCTTCGCCAATTGCGCCGCAATTCGACCCAGCACTTCGGTCGGTTTTTCGGTGCGCAACTCACCGCCTACTTCCGCCGCCGGGTCGATGCGCTTGGCATTCTCTAGCGAGATCTGCGCGTTCGGGTCCTCGACCAGATCGGAGTTTTCCACGATGGTTCGCACCGCGTAGGCCCGAATTTGGCCGGTTTCCTTGTTTAACTCCGCCCGCAAGTTTTCCTGCGTCTTGTAATATTTTCGGGTAGCAACGACGATGGCATCTTCCACCGCACCCACGACGATGTCCGGATTGATGCCCTTTTCCCGGCTCAGAGCGTCGATCACGTTGTACAGTTCACTCGCCATAAATCACCTGCCACCTTACTCGGAAACTCGTATTCAATTGCTGTCCTGATGCAAAACTAGAACTCGGGAACGAGGTTGGCTTTCTCCACATTCGCCAGCTCGATCTCGACCGCAGCGCCCGCCGCGACTTCCTCATGCTTCTTGCTCTTCTTGCGGCCGGTCAGCTCCAAACTCAACCGCCCATCCTGGAACGCCTTCAGGCGACCCTCAAAATGCCGATTACCGTTGACCGGATCGCGCGTCATCAGCTTCACTAGGCTGCCGGTGAACCGCGCAAAGTCAGCTGGCTTGGCAAGACTGCGGTCCAATCCCGGCGACGAAACCTCCAGGGTGTACGTCGCGCCCGGAACTGCATCTTCCACATCGAAAATGGTCCCGACCTCACGGCTGAAATTGGCGCAGTCTTCATGCGTCACGCCCTCAGGCTTGTCGATGAAAATCCGCAACATCCGCGCCTTGCCGCCGCCGAGCAACTCAACTTCGACAACTTCCAGGCCGCTGGACTGCGCCACCCGCTCCGCGATCTCTTGAATCTTGTCTAAACCAGCCGCCATCTTCTTCCGCAATTCCGCCACGAGCAATCAAAGCACAACCCACCCGACAGGCTTTCGTTGCCGCCCGGACTCGCCAAGAACCAGCGGATTGCAAGGTGGAATAATAAAGTGGGCTCGCGCCCACCGGTGTGCTTCGCCGAGTACGCTGGCGGCGTCCGTCACTCTGCCGGGAGCAACCGGAGCCGTTTACACACAGCAGTACTTTTCTAACTATACGCCCGAAATCACGGAAATTCAACGACTGTGGCGGAAACTGGTGCCAGTCAGCTCGGCCCATTGGTGGGAGGTGGATGGCTTGCTACTTCTGCGTGATCCCGCCCGTTTGCCTAACCGCCCACCCAACTCTACAATCAAGGATTATCCTTCCACGGACCATTTGCCATGATTCATTTTCCTGTGCCTGAGGCACTTACCTTCGATGACGTGTTGCTACTCCCTGCCAAGTCGGATGTCGTTCCTGCCGCAGCGGATACTTCAACCCACCTGACCCGCAATATCGAACTCCAAATCCCTCTCATCAGCGCCGCCATGGACACCGTGACCGAATCGCGTATGGCCATCGCGATGGCGCAGCAGGGCGGACTCGGAATCATCCATCGCAATTTCACCATCGAACAGCAGTCCAGCGAAATTGACAAGGTGAAGCGGTCGGAAAGCGGCATGATCGTTGATCCCATCACCATGTCGCCCGATGACAGGATCTCGGATGCGCTTGAGGTGATGCGCCACTACCGCATCTCCGGCGTGCCGGTCACCAAGGACAAAAAGCTCGTTGGCATCCTCACCAATCGCGATCTGCGCTTCGAAACCCGCACCGACATTCCCATCAGCGAAGTGATGACAAAGGAAAACCTCATCACTGTTCCGGTCGGCACGACACTGACCGAAGCGGAAGCCATCCTGCACACGCATCGCATTGAAAAGCTGCTGGTGGTCGATGATCAGTACCACCTCAAGGGGCTGATCACCGTCAAAGATATACAGAAGCGGCTGAAATATCCCAATGCGGCCAAGGACGATCACGGACGACTGCGTGTAGGAGCTGCCATCGGCGCGACCGGCGACTTCCTCGAGCGAGCCGCCGAGATGGTGAAGAACAAGGCCGACTTGCTGGCCATCGACAGCGCTCATGGCCACTCGACGCGGGTGATTGAGGCCATCAGGCTGGTGAAGTCGAAGTTTCCTGAGGTCGATCTCATCGCCGGCAACATCGGGACTTTCGAAGGAGCCTGCGAGTTGGCCCGCGCCGGAGCCGACGCCATTAAGGTCGGCATTGGTCCGGGTTCGATCTGCACCACCCGCATCGTAACCGGCGCCGGTGTTCCGCAGATCACCGCAATTGCCGAGGCGGCACGTGCGGCGCGCGACTCCAACATTCCGATCATCGCCGACGGTGGCGTCAAATACTCCGGCGACATCACTAAAGCCATCGCCGCCGGCGCGAGTTGCGTCATGATTGGTTCGCTATTCGCCGGTACCGAAGAGAGCCCCGGTGAGACGATTCTTTATCAGGGACGCTCCTTCAAGGCTTATCGTGGTATGGGCTCCCTGGCTGCCATGGCGCAGGGCTCCAGCGAGCGCTATTTCCAGACCACCGACACCGACTCTTCCACCCAAGTGCTGTCCGACGAAGGTTCCGACAGCAACCGCCTCGCCAAGCTCGTCCCCGAAGGCATCGAAGGGCGTGTTCCCTACCGCGGCACTGTGGGCATGATCACCTACCAACTCGTCGGCGGAGTGAAGAGCGGCATGGGGTACGTCGGCTGCTCATCCATCGCCGAACTGCAACAGAAGGCGCGCTTCGTGCGCATCAGCGGAGCGGGCTTGCGCGAAAGCCACGTGCATGACGTCCTGATCACGCGCGAGGCCCCCAACTACCGGGTTGAGTAGTGCTGAAGCCCTCGTTCAAAGTCCTCGCCAGGAATTGGTGGCCGGTTGCGGTTTGGCTGGTGATCATCCGGATGGAGTCCACCGGCTACGCCTCCGCGGGAAATACCTTCAGTCTGCTCTACAAGGCTTGCACCACGATCTTTAGCCGAGTCGATCCGCTCCTGATCTTCGAACTTGATGCAGTCTTGCGCAAGCTGGGACACTTCACGGGCTACGCCATCCTGAGTGCGCTCACGTTCCTGGCCCTGAAGCACACCCATCGCGACCGCTTGAAGCCGGTGCTGCAACGGACTTGGGGTATTTTCTTCCGGGATACGTGGCAGTTCGATTGGGACGTGATTGCCGTACTTCTGACGCTCGCCACCGCTGCCTTGGACGAGATCCACCAGACGTTTCTCCCGTCACGGGCTGGCCGCTGGCAGGATGTTGCCATCGATACCAGCGGAGCGTTGGTCACGCAAATGTTGATTTATGCAGTATCGGCACATGCGATGAGCCGCCATCGGCTGAACTCTGTGGAAGAGCCGGAACCCTCGCTGACCCGCTAAACCGTCCCAATCCCGGTTGCTGCCCTAATTCGGGCGCTGGCGATTATTCTGTGGTCTCTTATCAAACCAGTTCCCGTATTCGCAGTTAATAAATGGCCCGTTTTGCGGAAGCCGGAGACTGCAGAACCCAGTTTCGTGGTACTCCCCAAAAACGTCTAGATATTGAACAACCCCATATATATAGATTGGCATTTCCCCTTTCAGAATGCCTTGTAACGTCTTGTTGTCATCAATCGGCTCGGTAACTGCAGTTCCCCATTTATCTCCAGTAGTGCCGAGCATGCCTCCTGATTGAACATATGCAGGGACTTTCATGGCTCTTATCGTTTGTTCCGCGTTATGCAGAGCATTTTTAGCTCGGCGGCACGGCTACAGGTAAGACCTAAGCGAAGAAAAAAATCGTGGAGCCGTGCCGGTGAGCTAAAAATGCGTTGGGCT
>Ga0209039_10004408_pt1 | contig 10309 bp, 6 predicted proteins | sample BogFormECP12_OM1_FD_188238 | JGI IMG/M metagenome (GOLD analysis project Ga0209039, IMG submission 188238) | Bog forest soil microbial communities from Calvert Island, British Columbia, Canada - ECP12_OM1 (SPAdes) (version 2) | ecosystem: Environmental > Aquatic > Freshwater > Wetlands > Bog ... | reverse complement strand
CCCGAGGAGAAGGACCAATCAGCGATTCTGATTGTGCACCACTCATCGATGTATTGGCCGACTGGCGACGGCGATGGGGATTTCTTCTCGGTGGCTAGCCGCGGCCACTGATTCGGACCGCCACTACTCCCGGGGGCCCCTTCACTCCTCGCGCAGCAGTATCGAAGGCTCAATCGACAGGGTGCGTCGCGCGGGAATCCAGGCAGCCACCAGCCCCAGCAGGGACATCGCCAGAACCACCCCCGCCAGCACGAGCGGATCACGTGGCGTGGCCTGATAGACAATGAACGCCAGCACCCGGCTCGCCAGGATTCCGAGGAACAATCCTGCCGCCGAACCAAAGGCCAGCAGTTTCAAGGCCCGTCCCAACGCGGCTTGTAACACTTCCTTCCGCTGGGCGCCGAGGGCGATACGAATCCCCAACTCCCTCACCCGCTTGCTGACCGAATACGCCGCCATTCCGAAGATACCCGTTATCGACAGCATGGCGCCCATCACCCCCATCACCCCCAGCGCCAGCGTCGCCACCCGCGGGGCAAACAGGAGTCCGTCCAATGCGTGGTACCACGTTTGGATGTAAACCGGCAGCCCTCTGTCCAAGTCCCGCAAGGCATTCCGCATCGCTGCCGCCAGTTCCCGCGGATCGCGGTTCGAGCGCACGACCAGCCAGGTCATGTCGGAGGGCGACTGCAGGAGGGGAAGAAACATCGCCGGCTTGGGATCTTCCGTGAGGCTATTGTACTTCCCGTCTTCGGCAATACCGACCACTTGGACGCGCGTTCCATCATGCATCTTGAAGTAACTGCCCATGGCTCTGGTAGCGGAGCCAAAGATTCGGCGCGCAAACTCCCGGTTCACCACGGCGACGCGGGGTGAATTCTTGTCGTCATGCCAAGAGAATGTCCGGCCCATCAGCAAGCCGGTGCCTGCCGCACGAAAGTATTCGGGGGATATGTCGAATCCCCAAGCATCCGCGGCAGCATTCGAGGGCCTCAGATCTGTGGTTTGGTCAGAAAAAACCTTCGAATTGACCGCGCCTACGCCTAAGGGTAGGCCATCGGACAATCCCGCCGACTCCACACCCGGAATCGCCTCCATCGCCTCCAGCATGCGCTTCTGCATGGGCGGCACTTGGTCACCGCGATAATCGCCCATACTGAGATCGGTCTCGACGAGCATGGTGTTCTGCGGTTCAAAACCGAAATGTCTGTGCAGGGAGCGCACCATTCCCCGCACGGCAACCAAAGAGGAAGTGACCAGCAGCGCGCATATCGCGATTTGCGCGCCCAGCAAAAGGTCTCGAGCGGTCATCCGGCGCCCGAACCCTCCGCCCAGCGTGCCGGTTGATCCCGACTTGATGACCCCATACGGGTCAGTACGGAATACTTGCCTCACCGGGACGGCGCCAAAGAGCAATCCACTAAGCAATGCCAACAACAAGGCTACGCCGTAGACATGTGCGTCCGCGTTCACGGATAGATAAACGGGATATTCGGGTATCGGCTGCCACACGCTCAGTCCGCTCAAAAGCAGCACGCTACCCCATAATCCCACCGCCCCTCCCGCGAGCGAGATCAGCATAGCTTCAGTTAGAAGTTGCCGCACAATGCGCAGGCGGCCGGCTCCCAACGCGAGCCGCAGCGCTACTTCCCGGGAACGGTCGGCGGCGCGCGCGGCAAACAGGCTCCCCAGGTTGGCGCAGGCGGCCAGCAGAATCAGCCCGGCCAGCAACATCAATGCCGCCAGAAACGCCCGTGCTGCAGGCCCCACTTGGTCGCCAAACAGGCTCGGGGGCGCCAATGAAAAGGTCACTTCCTCCTCGTCACGGGGATAGCTCATTTTCAAATCTGCGCCGATCGAGTTCAAATCGGCAATGGCCTGCGCCGGAGTGACTCCGGCCTTTAGATGTCCGATCGCCTGATCAATCCAACGGTTTCCGCGCGCGTTCAATACATCCGGGTCTTGGTTAACCATTGGTATAAAGCAAGTGGGATGGAAAGGCAGGAAAGTCCCGTAGAAACCGGGCGGCGTGACCCCGATAATGGTGAAAGGGTGCTTGTTCAAGTGAACCGTTCGGCCCACTACGCCCGGATCGTCCTGAAATTGGGTGTGCCAAAACGCATGAGTGAGGACGATGTAGGGGGCGCTGTTCGGGCCGTGCTCATCAGACGGGTGAATGAGCCGGCCAAGATACGGCCGAATGCCCAAGGCGTCGAAGTAGTTGCCGCTGACGACATAGAGCCAGACGCGGGTTGGATTTTCGCCCGTATCGAGGCCCACTTGATCGAAGCCGAAAGCTGCCAGACGGTCAAAGCTGCGGTTACGATCGCGCAGGTCGACATAGTCGGGATACGATTGCGACGGGTTATGATCGCTCCCGCGCTCGAGAAGGTAGAGACTCTCCGCCCGGGGCACATTCAGCGGACGCAGGATCAGCGCATTCATAACGCTAAAAACCACGGCGTTCGCGCCAATGGCCAGTGCCAGTGTCCCCATGGCCACGGCGGCAAAGCCAGGAGATTTGCGCATCTGGCGGAGAGCGAAGCGTACGTCCTGGATCAGTGTCCCGAAGTGAGTTTGTATATCCTGGAAAAATCGAGGGAGCATAAGGTCTACTCTCCTGATTTGTTTTACCGCCGAAAGCGGCATGAGTTATGGGTATCGCAGCGCTCCCATCAGGTCCACGCGCACCGCACAGCGCGCCGGTTTTGCCAGAATGAGGTCATGCGCGCCTCCCGACACACTTCATATTCAGTTATCAGCGAGCCCTGACCAGCCCACAAGATGTCAGCAAGCAAGTTTAACGCCAAATCAGCTTTAAGGTAAGTCTTCAACTGACCGGACTAATCGGATTTGTGAATCGCGTAAAACGGCCAGGGGACCGTCCGGTCGTGGGATTGGTGTGTCCGCAAATGGGACGGGATGGAACCTTTTAATTGATTAACCTCGCCAGCGAGGTTAGAATTCAGCGTTTCGTTAGTTGCGTGTCGCGCTTCCTATGTCCGCTTTCATTCATGTGTTGCCGTAGGCGTGCTGCTTTGCTTTGGCGCTCGGGGAGCGCGGCGTGCTGGTTTGCGCGTGGGTCAGTCCAGGGAAGAAAAGCGATCACGAGGCTGTAAATGAGTGGACCGGATCGGCGGTTATTGAGCGGGGACGAGGCGGTGGCCCTGGCGGCCCGCGACGGTGACATTGCTCTGGGCACGGGATATCCCGGCACGCCCTCCACGGAAATTCTGGAGAGTTTTTCCCAGCTCGGAGGCCGTGCCCAGTGGGCGCCCAACGAGAAGGTTGCCCTGGAGGTGGGGCTGGGGGTCGCTTATACCAGTGCCCGCGCCCTGGTCACCATGAAGCACGTGGGCCTGAACGTGGCTGCCGACCCGCTTTTCACGGCGACCTACACCGGCGTCACCGGCGCCCTGGTGGTGGTCTCGGCGGACGATCCCGGCATGGCCTCCAGCCAGAACGAACAGGACAATCGCCGCTACGCCGTGGCGGCGGGGGCGCCGATGCTGGAGCCCGCGGACTCGCAGGAAGCCTATGACTTCACCCTGCTGGCCATTCAAGTTTCGGAGCGGTGGGGCATTCCGGTGCTCCTTCGCCTCACCACGCGCGTGTGCCACTCCAAGACAGTCGTTCACCCGAGGGGAGCGGCGGCGCCGTCGAGTTCCCCGGCCACGTTTGTCCGCGACATTAAAGGACGGGTGATGATCCCCGCTTATGCCCGGCCTGCCCATCGCCGGCTCCGGGAAAAGCTGGCGCGCATTCTGGAGTGGAACGAAGCCGAGGGGCCCAACCGGGAAATCGACGGGGACCGGTCCCTGGGGATTATTACGGCGGGAATCTCCTTCATGCACGTCCGTGAGGCGGCGCCGGAAGCGGCGGTGCTGAAGTTAGGGATGACCTACCCCCTCCCTCTCGGGACCATCCGCCGATTTGTGAGGAGCCTGTTCCGTTGCGTGGTGGTGGAAGAGGGAGATCCCTACCTGGTTGACGCCATTCGCGCCGCCGGCCTGAGAGCCGAAGGGAAGCCTGAAGCGTTTCGCTTTGGCGAATTGAACGTGGATCGCGTCAAGCGTATTCTTGCCCGCGACGCTTCGCGGGAGCCGGCTCCGCCGCCGGGGAAGCCCCCCGAATTGTGCCACGGTTGCCCTCACCGTTCGGTGTTCGCTGCCCTGCGCAATCTGGATTGCATCGTGGCCAGTGACATCGGTTGCTACACGCTGGCGGTGCTGCCACCCTTCGAGGCCGTGGATACCTGCGTCTGCATGGGAGCGAGCATCGGCGTGGGGCTGGGTCTGAGGCATGCGCTGCCACCCGAGCAGGCCCGCCGGGTGGTTAGTACCATCGGCGATAGCACTTTCATCCATAGCGGGATTACGGGCCTGGTCGAGATGGTTTACAACCCACCTAAAACCGGCCACGTGGTCATTATCCTCGACAATGGGACCACGGCCATGACCGGCTTGCAGGAGCATCCCGGAACCGGCCGGACCCTTGCCCACCAGCCCACGGGCAAAGTCGTTATCGAAGATCTGGTGCGCTCGCTCGGCATCGCCAGCGTGCAAGTGACTGACCCGACGGTCAATCCTGCCGCTTTCCAGGAGTTGGTAGCTGCCAGCCTGGTCCGCGGAGATCTCACGGTGATTGTGGCGCGCCGCAACTGCCTGCTGGCGGCGGGCAAAATCAAGGAGTATGAACGGTTCGCGTCCCGTGAGGAAATACCGGAGAACTGCCTTGAGCAACAGGACTAACCCGGGTCTCTCACCACTGACAACCACCCCGGCGCTCGGCGCGCCACCCCTCCTGATTCAGGAGGGGAGTTTTAAACAGCTCCCCTCCTCAGATGAGGAGGGGTGGCGCGCCGAGCGCCGGGGTGGTGCTGACCAGCGGACAAACAGAGGGCGGGAGCGGCAATTTCGGCAGGGCTGAAGCCCCCCGCCCTTCCAAACCGTGGTGAAAAATGGGAATTAAGGTGACCAACATCGTGATTGCCGGCCTGGGCGGACAGGGAGTACTGAAGGCGTCCGATATCGTCGCCGAAGTGGCATTCCGTGCCGGACTCGATGTGAAGAAGAGCGAAATTCATGGCATGAGCCAGCGCGGCGGCTCGGTCACGAGCGATGTGCGCTTTGGCGAAAAAGTTTACAGTCCCATGGTGCCCCCGGGAGAGGCGGATTACCTGGTGGTCCTATCACCTGATCAGGTGGAACCCAATCGGTGGCAATTGCGCGAGGGGGGCACTTTGATTACACCCGGCGTGATTCCGGAGAACACCTTGCGCGACAAGCGGAGTCTCAACGTGGCGCTCCTCGGCTGTTTAAGCCTGGACCTCCCCTTTCCTGAGGCTGCCTGGCAGGAGGCGATCCGCCAGAACCTGGCGCCGAAGCTCCATGCCGCGAATCTTCAGGCCTTGGCGACCGGGCGCGCGGCAGCAAAACAGACCTCGAGCGTACCCAACCCATGATTGGCATCTCGGACGACGACTCCCTGGGGATTCATCCTGCCAGCGCGCCGGATTACCTGCCGGTTCCGCAAATGCGGGACCTCCAGTTGGGCCGGTTGCGGAGTACCGTTCGCCGTGCTTACCTGCACGTTGAGCTCTACCGCCAGCGAATGGATCGGCGCCATGTCGCGCCTGAAGATATGCAGACACTGGATGATGTGACCCGCCTGCCTTTCACGGTGAAGACCGACCTGCGTGACAGTTATCCCTTCGGCCTGTTTGCCAGCCCCTTGCAAGATGTGGTGCGGTTGCACGCCTCGAGCGGGACGACCGGCAAGCCGATTGTAGTCGCCTACACGCAACACGACCTCGCCGTCTGGACTGACGCGATGGTGAGGACGCTGGCGGCGTGCGGCCTGGGGTGCGGCGACATCATTCAGAACGCTTATGGCTACGGCTTGTTCACGGGAGGACTGGGCGCCCATTACGGGGCCGAGGCGCTCGGGGCGACGGTGATTCCCATTTCCGGCGGCAATAGCGATCGACAGATCATGGTGATGAAGGACTTCAAGGTGACGGCCATCTGCTGCACCCCCACCTACTTTCTGCATTTGCTCGACCGCGCCGCCGAGATGGGAGTCGATGTGCGGGAACTGCCCTTGCGCGTGGGTGTCTTCGGCGCCGAACCCTGGAGCGACTCCCTGCGCCGCCACATCGAAACCGCCGGCGGCATCAAGGCTTACGATATCTACGGCCTTTCGGAGATTACCGGCCCGGGCGTGGGGAGCGAGTGCCGTTGCCAGGCGGGCCTGCACATCTTTGAGGATCACTTCTACCCGGAAATCATTGACCCGGATTCCGAACAGCCGGTTCCGGAGGGAGAGGAAGGGGAATTGGTGGTGACGACCTTGAGCAAGCACGCCATGCCCATGCTGCGTTATCGCACCCGCGACATCAGCGCCATCCTCCCGGGTCCATGTCCCTGCGGTCGAACCCTCCGCCGCATTAAACGCATCAGCCGGCGCAGCGATGACATGTTCATTATTCGCGGCGTCAACGTGTTCCCGTCCCAGGTTGAATCCGCCCTGCTGGCGGTGGAAGGCACGCTGCCTCACTATCAGATCATCCTGACGCGCCAGGAAGGGTTGGACCAGATGGAGGTTCACGTGGAGGTGACCCCGGCGGTCTTCAGCGACAAGGTTGGCGCGCTGGAAAACCTGCACAGCAAGCTGGCCCAGTCCTTGTATCAGACAACCGGATTGCGAGTGGAGGTCCGGCTGGTAGCGCCGCAGACACTCAAGCGCAGCGAGGGAAAGGCGCAGCGGCTCATCGATCGAAGAAATCTGGAGCAGTGAATTGCGACGGAGCGCGGGCGTTGGTGTGCCGAGTGATGCCCCGCGGCAGGAGTGAAGTAGCGCGGGCGACCCGCCCCGATCTATCGTGGTCCCGCCCGCACTAGGGTGGAGGTACAACTGAAAGGAATAACCACCCCGGCGCTCGGCGCGCCACCCCTCCTGAATCAGGAGGGGAGCTCTTAAGAAACTCCCCTCCTCAGATGAGGAGGGGTGGCGCGCCGAGCGCCGGGGTGGTGCTGAGCGGGTGGTACTGACCAAGTCGCGGGGGCGGCTGAGCGCCGCGTCGCAAGTTGCGGCCCCGGCAGTCAATGGTTCGAGTAGGGGGTGCCCATGAAGATTCATCAGCTTTCGCTCTTCCTCGAGAACAAGCCGAGCCAGTTGACGGAACCTTGCCGCCTCCTGGGTCAGGCCGGAATAAACATTCGGACCCTGACCTTGGCCGACACGGAGCGCTTTGGCATTCTCCGCTTCATCGTTTCCGATTGGGAGAAGGGTGCTCACCTTCTTCAGGAAGCAGGCTACGTCGTCAACGTTACGGAAGTGGTAGCCGTGGAAGTGCCCGACCGGCCCGGGGGTCTGGCGGAATTATTGGGTGTCTTCGAGCAGGCCGGCATCAACATCGAGTACATGTACGCGTTTACCTTCGGCCGCGGAGACACGGCGGTCATGATCTTCCGGTTCGATGACCCCGATGCGGCCATCACGCGCCTGCAATCTGCCGGCATCAATGTCGTGGGCAGTACGGACCTTTAATGAGCATCGGCAAACATATTGCGGAACAGATGGAACACGCCTCCTGGATCCGGCGAATGTTCGAGATTGGCGCCCGAATGAAACGGGAGCGCGGGGAAGAGAATGTCTTTGATTTCACGCTGGGAAACCCTGACGGCGAACCACCGCAAGAGGTGATCCGGGCGCTGCGACGGGTTATCGATAGAAATGCGCCCCGCAGCCACGCCTACATGCCCAATGCGGGCTTCGCCGCGGTGCGGGAAGTCATTGCCCGGCAACTGGCGGGGCAGACGGGCCTTGCTTACACGGCCGATCACATCTTCATGACCGTCGGAGCCGCGGGCGCCATCAATGTAGTGCTCAAGTCGCTGCTCGATCCCGGCGACGAGGTCATCCTCCTGGTTCCTTTCTTTCCCGAGTATCAGTTTTATATTGAGAACCACGCCGGGCGCATGGTGCCGGTCGAAACGGATGACACGTTCCAACCCGACGTCGGACGCATCGCCGCCGCCATCACCCCGCGCACCAAGGCGATCATCCTCAATTCCCCCAACAATCCCACGGGCGCGGTCTATTCGAGCGAATTCCTGCGGGATTTGGATGCATTGATTTCCGCCCTCGACCATCCCGTAACCGTCATCGCCGACGAGCCGTATAAAGCCCTGATTTTCGATGGCCTGGCGCTGCCGGTGATTCCCTCGCTCATTCGCCGCACCGTGGTGACCTATTCATGGTCCAAAGCTCTGGCCATTCCCGGGGAGCGGATCGGTTATCTGGCCCTCTCGCCCTGCCTCGAGGAACTGGGGCCGCTGCGCGACGCGTGCACCTTCGCCAACCGCATCCTGGGTTTCATCAATGCTCCCGCCATCTGGCAATGGGTCATGGTGGAAGTGGCCGATCTCAAGGTTGATCCCCTTCCTTACCAGGAAAAACGCGATCTGCTCTGGGGAGGGTTAACCCGCTGCGGCTACCAGGTCACCAAACCGCAGGGAACCTTCTACATGTTCCCCAAGGCGCCGATACCGGATGACCTGGCCTTTGTGCGAGTTCTTATGAACGAGGGAATTCTGGCCGTGCCCGGCTCAGGTTTTGGGCGGGCCGGGTACCTCCGCCTGTCGCTCACCATTCCTCGCCAAACCATTGAACGCGCCCTGCCCGGATTCGAGCGCGCCCTGCATAAACTGTAGCCCCCGGAGCGCGGATCCCGGGCCAGATCCCCGGGACGGCGCTGATCGCGGGTAACCCCCCCCGCCGAGCAATTCTGCTGTTTGGCCGTTACACGGCCAAGTGGTCCCCCCTGAGGCGAAGGCGATTTTTTCAGGCTGAATCCTTTGCAGATTACCCCTCTTGAATCCAGTGCCGGGTAGCATTAGACTCTTGGCTCATATCAGGTCAACACCAGGAGCCGACTCTTGCCAGTGTCCATCGCTACCTTTCACTCGGACCTTGAAAAGCTCATTCGCAAGTTTGAAGGCGACCAGCAGCACTATTCTTCCAAGGACTACCTTGAGGCCCAGGCGCGCACGGACTTCCTCACGCCTTTCTTTAAGGCGTTGGGATGGGATGTGGAGAACGAGGCCGGCCTGTTGCATCACGACCGGGAAGTGCTGGTGGAAAGGGGCGACATGGAAGCCACCGGGCGCCCCGACTATAACTTCCGCATCGGTGGGCAAACCAAGTTTTACGTGGAAGCCAAATCTCCTTCCGAGCCCGTCGACACCCCGCGCCACATTTTGCAAGCCAAGGGTTACGTCTGGAATACCAAGAGCGTTTACTTCGTCATCCTCACGAACTTTGAGGAATTCCGCTTTTACGACGCCTCCGCCCAGCCCGACCCCAAGCGTCCTGACGAGGGCCTGCTGCTCAGCCTGCGCTATTCCGATTACCCGGCGAATGCGGAAAAGCTCTGGGAATTCTCCCGCGAGCGGGTGGCGGCGGGTTCATTGGAGGCTTTGCTCCCGAAAATCCGCCGGGCGCCACGGCTGCGCAAGCAGGTTGACGACGTCTTCCTGGATGAGATGACGGGCTGGCGGGAAGAACTCGCCAAGAACATTCACAAGAACAATCCCGAACTCACCGCCCGGCAGTTGAACGAAGTGGTGCAGCGCCTGCTCGACCGGGTTGTTTTCATCCGCATCGCCGAAGACCGCAAGGTGCTTGAGTACGGCCAGTTGCGAAGGGTGCTCGAAGATTGGGGGATTCACGGCGGTAAGTTCCACATTTTCGACTGGCTGAATGACCTTTTCCACAAGGTCAATGAGGACTTCAATGGCGAAATCTTCAAACCGCACCTTTCGGAGACCATCAAGATTGATTCCGAATTGCTGGCGCGCATCATCAAGCGGCTCTATCCGCCCGAGAGTCCCTACCGGTTTGACGTGATCGGCGTCGAGCTGCTGGGTTCGATTTACGAGCGCTATCTTGGCAACACCATCCGCCTCACACCCAAGCAAGTCAAAGTGGAAGAGAAGCCGGAAGTGCGCAAGGCGGGGGGAGTCTATTACACCCCGCGCTATATCGTGGATTACATCGTGCGCGAAACCGTGGGCAAGGCCATCGAGGGAAAGTCACCCAAGCAGATTGAGAAGATTCGCATTCTCGATCCGGCCTGTGGGTCCGGTTCGTTTCTGATTGGCGCGTTCCAATACCTGATTGATTACCACATCAAGTGGTACCTGGCCCATCCCGAACAGGAAGTGCGGCACGCGCACCCGTCGCTCGACTTCATGCGCGAAGTCCACACCGACCCCGATGGCGCGAAGCGGCTCTCCGTCTATCG
>Ga0209039_10004407_pt1 | contig 10310 bp, 9 predicted proteins | sample BogFormECP12_OM1_FD_188238 | JGI IMG/M metagenome (GOLD analysis project Ga0209039, IMG submission 188238) | Bog forest soil microbial communities from Calvert Island, British Columbia, Canada - ECP12_OM1 (SPAdes) (version 2) | ecosystem: Environmental > Aquatic > Freshwater > Wetlands > Bog ... | reverse complement strand
CATTCAATCGAAGGGCTCGCGGCAAAGCGGCGGGCCATTACCTGCAGGGCAGCTGGGATGTCATCCACCAGGATAAAATGACGCCCCAGATTGAGGCAACTTTCCCCCAGAGTACCGCTACCGGCAAAAAAGTCCAGCAGCAGGTCGCTGGGATTGGATGAAGCCTTGACGATGCGGTTGATGACGCCCAACGGTTTTTGAAATGCAACAGATTATTGGCGGTAACATTGGTATGTTACATCAAGCTGTATTCTTAGCTGGATTGTAAGTTATAGTAAAATACTTGGTACTTATTCAAAATATCAAGGTATAATAATTTAGAACTTTAGTTCTTTTTTAATCCCAAAATGTTCATTATTTGAAAGGTATTATTGGCGCATGGCTGATGAATTCAAAGGTCGGATATTCTACGAGGATAATTTAGCTATTCTCAGGAAAATTGAGAGTGGTTCTATAAATTTAATCTATATCGATCCACCATTTAATACAGGCAAGAAACAATCTCGTACGCAAATTAGAACAGTTAAATCCGAAAACGGAGATAGAAAAGGTTTTAAAGGGAATATTTATGAGACAGTTCTTCTTGGTACAAAAGAATATGAAGATGATTATGGAGAAAGTTTTATAAAGGAATTCATAGAGCCTCGGTTGGTAGAAGCATATAGGATTCTTGCTAAGAATGGAAGCTTATATTTTCATATCGATTATCGAGAAGTACATTATTGTAAAATCTTGCTAGACAAGATTTTTGGAAGGGAATGTTTTATTAACGAAATAATATGGGCTTACGACTATGGGGGAAAATCAAAAACCCGCTGGCCTACAAAACATGATAATATTTTATTTTATGCAAAAGACCCTGAAGATTATATATTTAATGCTCATGCTATTGACCGTGAACCTTATATGGCTCCTGGCTTAGTTGGTCCAGAAAAAGCGGCAAATGGTAAACTACCAACAGATACATGGTGGCACACAATAGTTGGAACAAATAGTAAAGAACGCACGGGGTATCCAACCCAAAAACCTTTGGGGGTAATTAATCGAATAGTTCAAGCGTCTTCTTTACCCGGTCAAACTGTATTAGATTTTTTTGCGGGAAGTGGAACTATAGGAGAAAGTTGCCTTAGATTAGGAAGGAACTTTATATTAATTGATAATAATCCCATAGCGTTAGAGGTAATGGCAAAAAGATTTCCTAAATCATCAGAAATTGAATGGATAAACTTTGATCCAACACCTTATCAATTGGAAGATAAAAAAATTATTTCGCAAGACGAAGAGACAGCTAATCCCGAATTTGTAATGCTTGCTTCGTTAGCAATGTACATCAGAAACGATTTAGAAGAACAATCTGAAATTTGGGAAGGAAGCCCATTTAGTTGGGTAACTCAATTACCTGCAGCAAGTAAAGGAAAACTAGGGAGAAATCTTATTGCTTCTTGGTGCGCTGCGAAAGGTTTAACAATTGATTATCCTAAAGATATTAAAGCCAGCCTAATAATAAATGGTTTCAGAATTGCCACAAAGTTTTCAACATTATGGTCAGAGGGTAGTTATAAATTCCAACAAATTCGTAATGAAGGTTATGAATATTTAATATGCCTAGGTATATCTCCATCAGAAGCTCATTGTTGGGTCTTTAATCGAGAATATATTGTTGAAAAAGCAAAACCACAACATAAAGGAGCCGATTTATTCCTTACAATAAATCCTGAAAACCCTCCTGATTGGGCTTGTATAGGAGGAGGTAAATTAGACGAAGCCTATCATATTCTAAAGAATCTTAAGAAGAAAATATAGGACAGTCCTCAGTTATGACTCTTCCCGAACCAACCACCGATTTTAAACTTTTGGCAACAGCTTCATCATATCTTCGTAAAGATTTTGAAGAAGGATATACAGAGTGGTTGAATAGCCCATTTGAATGGATTCTGCATTTACCTGCGGGTTCAAAGGGGAAGCTCGGAAAACACCTTATCTATCAATGGTGTGCTTTAAAAGGTTTATCTGTAGATAGATGTACAGATTCAGAAGCAGATATGTTAATAAATGGACATCGAGTAGAAGTGAAATTTTCTACTCTCTGGAAGAGTGGAATTTATAAATTTCAACAAATTCGCGACCAGAATTATGAATATTCTGTCTGCTTAGGTATCTCTCCTTTCGAAGCACATTGTTGGGTGTTGAGTAAAGCGGTATTAAAACGTTATGTTATTGGTCATTTGGGTCAACACACTGGAAATGAGGGGAAGGAAACTGCTTGGATAACAGTTGACCCCAAAAATCCTCTCGATTGGATTCGGCCTTATGGGGGAACTTTAGAGCAAGCCTTCGTTGTATTACGTAATCTTAGCCATAGAAAATGAGTAAATGATATCCGACCGCATATACCCCAACCAGTAAGTATTCAACCTGGTTTGAGTTCAGCAATCTCAAGAATTCTTTGAAGCCAGGTGGTAGATGGATGGTAGCCATATAGGATTTGCCGGGTTTGTTCTAGCGCTGACAGGCGTTCTAATGGGTTGCGTTCAAGCCAGTATTTTTTTTCGTCAGAATCATTGTGCAATGATCCGACAGAAAATGCTTTTCGATCCAGGCCTGGTTCTCGAATTTCTTTCATCGAATTAACTCTCGAATAGGAATGTTCTACCTTTTCCGGTTTTTTCTCAACTTATTTTGAGTAACTTGGTATAAGGTTATTATAACCGAGATGCTGTTATGCCTGTACCATGCGCGACCCGGGCTCTTGCCTGGGCTGAAATGCCCACAGCACCACAGCACCCAGGGCGTAACCGATCAGGGCGATCAGGTACAGCCAGTGCGCTCCCACCAGATCGAAGACATGACCGATCAGGGGTGTACATGTGATGTTGATGATGCTGGGCAGCGTCACGGTGAAAATTGCCAAGGCCGTGGCGGTCTGGTTTGCGGCGGTTTGCCGGCTGATATACTGCACCAACGCCACCGTATAGAAACTGAAAGCAATACCGGTGGCGGCGCGGCTGGCAATAATTAAAAAGACGCTTGGAAACAGGAAAAGCAGCAATCGTAAAAGGGTATACAGCACCAGGCTGATCAGCAAAATCGGGGCAGGCGAGTGGCGCCTCACCAGGCGGTCTGCCCAAAACATACCCGGGATCTCAACCACCGAGCTGGCCATGCTGGCGACGCCGATCAGGATGTCACGGGCTCCTAATTGGGCCAGATAGATGTTTTCAAATTGGGCAATCCCCAGGTTAGCGACTCCGGTGATGATCAGCATCAGACCAAGGCCCCATAACACCGGATTGTGCAGAATAATCGTGCTGACCTGGCGAAATCCAGGACGACCTTCAACAGACGGCACTTGAAGCGGCGCAGCACTCGTTCGCACCTGGGTGAGCAGAAGCGCCGCAATAATCATTAAGAATGTGAACTCAATAAAACCAAAGCGAATGCCGTATTGTTGGTTGAGCCAGCCTGTGCTCAGCACGATCACAGCCCAGCCGAAGGAACCCCACACCCGTACGCTGCCGTAACCCGTATCTGTGGCGCTGGTCACCCGCAGCGCCAGCGCATCCGAGAGCGGCGATTGCCCTGCGCTGAAGAGTGTGCGTAACGCGTAATAAGCAGCCAGCCAGACGAACAGGGTTTGCCAGCTAAAGATCAGGGTGGCTCCACCGGTTAGCAACAGCGAGCATTGCAGCAAACGCATGGGGTAGCGGCTTTCGGAGTTCAGACGGGTCCAAAGCGGCGCTGCAAACAGACCGATCAGCGAGCCAATGGCTACAATCCAGCCGATCTGGATACCATTCAGATTCTGTCGGGATAAGAATAAATTCAGGAACGGGCTGATGGAACCGCCCCCGCCCAACCAGATGAAGTAATACAGGCGTACGATCCAAAGATCGTGTTGTTGGATGGAATAACTTGTTTCAGGCATGAACTATTTGATAACAGCCCCCCTGGACAAGAGATTATCCGCCTGACCAAACTCGTCTGAATAAGCCGGTGTAATCCAGCACCAACTTATCCGCATCAACCTGCAAGTCAGCCGTAAGCCTTTCGGTCTGCCCTACCTCTTCATAGCGATAGATTCCGCCGATCGCTGAAATTTCCAAACAGGTGTAGCGCTGCTGAACCGGCCGGACTTCCATTTCGGGGATGGCAAAATAGGCCGCCCGGATCTCGCCCGTTTCGCCCGGCTTCAGCTCCAGCCGTCGAATTGGCAGGGTGTTTGTAAAAGGCGTGATCGATATGTCCATATCCGTGCAGCCATCCAGGAGGGGAATGGGCTCGCCCGATTCATCCAGCCAGCCTCCATTGCCGTCCGCCTGCACCCTGATGGGTACCCGGCCGCTCTCCGGCAGATCGAGCTCCACTTTCTTGATTCGCCAGGCTGGGTCACAACGTATTCGATAATGTGCGCGCAATGGATGGCCATCGATCACCCTCAGAATCATGCCATCCGCCAAAAAGCCGCGTTCATCCTGCAGCAAATGCAGATGCTCGAGCCCAGGCTCATCCCACGGACACCAGAATACATGTCTTTCCAGCATTGTCGTCAACGATTGATACCCCGTCCCCATCATACCATAACCGGCCTTGTTGAAAATGGATTAAGATCTTGCCCAGCAGATAAAAATCAGAATACTTTTTATTCAATCATTGTCTGCTTCAAGTCAGTACCAGCCCAGATAGTGTTATTTTATGAATAGCTTTCTAAAGAAGCTAATTTACAGAAATGGTTTGTTTTTGTAAAATATTACTTTACAAAAAAGGGGTATTTCTGTAAAAAAAGCATTGATATTTCGTTATGAATATTTCTTAGATCGATCTTGCCAATGCAAGCTTCGCTAAACCTACTGCCAGCGGCTCGAGTTACTTCTCAAAGAAGATGGGTTAAATATATTTTTTAATTAATAATTAATCAAGTTGTTATAATATATATTAGATCAAATATATCTTAATAGGTGAAAAGTTTGTTTAATAAGTAAAGGAACTTATTCATGGAGTGAGATATGAAAAAGTTTGGAATCGCTCTTATCACTGCCAGCTTGATCGCCGGAATGTTGTTCACTCAGGTTGCAGTGGCTGCTCCATCTACCCAGGTCTCATCGCTATCCTGGGGTTGCGGTGGTAATTATGTTGTTCGCTACGGTGATTACCTGGCCAGGATAGCCGCACAATGCGGTACAACGATTGGGAATATTCTGGCTCATAATCCGCAGATCTACAACCCACACTGGATCTACGCCGGGATGGTACTTAATTTAAGCGGTACTGGTTCTTCACCTTACTATGGGATACCGTACACAGGCAATTATAATTACCATCCTCAGGCCGTCGTTTATAATTACGTCCGTCCTAAGCCCACGTACCATACTAACTCGAACCCATGGTACGGCGGTTATTATTACAATGGTCGCTGGTGGAACGCCGGTTATTATAACCCAGGGCAGTATTATGGCGGTTATTACCGCTACACCTACCATGCAGGTGTAGACCTGTCTACCTATTCGGCCACGGCCGGTCAGAACATAACCGTGGCGGTCAGTGGATTTCCTGCGAATGTAACCATTGACATTCGGATCGGCTTGCAGGGCGAGGGTGCCTATGCTAATTACGCTGGAACAACCAATTCGAGCGGCTTTTACACGATGACTGTCCCTATTCCATCCATTGCAGGTCAAGGCCAATATTGGTATGTCCAGGTGGTTGGTGGAGGGGTTCAGGCCTACTCTCACCTGGTCTACATCACCGGCTGAACCCGCCGGTTAATTGGACAGTTTCAATTTCATATTAGAAAATATGGGCCGGTGGATGACAGCTGGCCCATTGCTATTAAGCCGTTACATATATCTCACTAATAAGGGTGGTACGCGCCGACACCACACACGTCGCTGCCAACCTTCTCGAAATATAATGTCTTTGGCTCGGTCGTCCCGGTGGCCGGGTCAAGGTAGGCGTAGTTGACCGAATCGATCTTGGTTGTTGTAGCCGCGTCCCAGGCTGCCCTGCTGATCGGCTCGATGGCCGAGCCCACCAGATTGGGATAACCGCCGTTGGCGCTTTGCCTGAGGTTGGAATCAATACAAGCCACATACAGGTCGAGATAGAAGAATGGGGCTACCCGCTTGGTGAAATCCGATAGCGCCTGTGTGCGTCCAACTGAGTTGTAATGTGCGACTGCTTTTTGGAGCATTGTCATGGCTTGCTCTGGCGTGCCGTGTGTGGAGGTCGTCTTAGAGACGGGCGGCTGCGTGGGCTGGGAAGCGGAGGGTTGCGTCTGTTGTGATCCGAGGGCGGGTGTAGGTTGGGCCACCAAAAGTTGTCCCCCTTGCGATGTGCTGGAAGAGCTGGGTTGAGAGGTAGCAGGTAAATTAGGTAAGCTGAAACTGCAGGCAAATTGCGCCAACGCCAGTATCAGCAAGATGGGCAAGACTTTATTGAGTTTGAGATTCATGTCGATCAAATCCTTTCGCGCCGGGCTTGATAAAGCGGCACATTACCCACCAATAGGATGATAAAACAGACAATAATTATCCGATATAGTAACTCTATTATACACACAAATTTGTCAATTATGGAAAAGATTGTATAAATTGAAGCAAAAGATTGTCTGGCTCGATGAAATACTGGATAATTAGAATAGGTGTATTGATTGGGTTTATATTGAAAGAGTCAATTTTGCCGCCCATTACAGGATCTGGTTGGTCTATCCGCTTCGTTCAATCTGGCAGTTGACCGGTATTACTGCGGAGCAATCATGAGTTCTGCAATTTGGTGGATTCGCCGTGATCTGCGTCTGAGCGATAATCATGCTCTGGCGGCTGCCCTGCAGCGGGCCGATGTGGTAATCCCGGTATTCATCCTTGACCCGTTCCTGCTGGCTTCGCCATATACCGGTGTGAAGCGCCTGGCGTTCCTGTTTGATGGCTTGCGCCAACTGGATTTTAGTCTACGCCAGCTTGGCAGCGCCCTCATCCTCCGCCAGGGCGAACCTTTAGAAGTTTTACAAGTTCTGCTGGCTGAGACTGGAGCAGATAGGATCTTCGCCGAAGCGGATATCACGCCTTATGCCCGCCGGCGCGATAAACGGGTGGAGGCTCAGCTACCGATTTCTCTCATCCATGGGGTCACTTTATATCCACCGGAAATTCTTCACAAACCGGACGGCGCGCAGTATACCATCTACACGCCGTTTAACCGCCTATGGCGCAGTCTGCCATTTCCCGGCAGCCCGATTCCTGCCCCACCGCGCTTGCTATCCATGCCACCCCTGTTCAATTATGGCATTCCGACTGAACCTTCTCTTTCCAGTGAAGCTTCCTTTCAAGCTGGAGAGACTGAAGCCCAACGGCGGCTGGCCGCTTTTGCGGATTCGTCTATTACCTGCTACGCGGAACAGCGCAATCGCCTGGATCTGGATGGAACTTCGGGCTTATCGCCGTACCTGCGTTTTGGGATGATTTCAGCCCGGCAAGCTGTCTGGGCAGCACGCCAGGTTGAGACGCAAGCCCAAGACGAAGCTGCCCGGCGGAGTGCGGAAACCTGGCTAGACGAGTTGATCTGGAGGGAATTTTATGCCGCAATTTTGTACCATTTTCCCCAAGTGCGCCACACTGCCTTTCGTCCCAAACTACGCCGTATTCCCTGGCGAAACGATCCGGCCGGTTTTGCGGCCTGGTGTGAGGGGCGCACCGGCTACCCTGCGGTAGATGCTGCCATGCGCCAAATGAATTCAATTGGCTGGATGCACAACCGGGGGCGCATGCTTGTGGCGTCGTTCCTGACAAAAGATTTGTTGATCGATTGGCGGCTGGGCGAACGCTATTTTATGCAGCAATTGCTGGATGGGGATCCGGCATCTAACAATGGCGGCTGGCAGTGGACGGCCGGTACCGGCAGCGATGCTGCCCCTTATTTCCGCTTATTTAACCCCACCCTGCAGGGAATGAAATTTGATCCACAAGGTGTGTATGTGCGCCGTTGGCTGCCTGAGCTGGCTTCTGTGCCGGACTCATACATCCACACACCCTGGAAAATGCCGGATGAGCTGCAGCGCAGGGTGGGCTGTTTGATTGGCAAAGACTATCCCGCGCCCATTGTGGATCATGCCATAGTACGCCAGCGCGTTCTGGACGCTTATAAATCTGCAGAAAATATTAAATGATTGGTCGCTCACTTAAGTAAGTTAATGCCATAATTAAAATAAATTGGCGAGGATGACTGAATTTTCACCCTCGCCTCATCAGGATATATTAAAGGGTCCTGTTTTCCCTGGTTTGAATCACATCGGTGGGGTCAGGACAGTGTCGATTACGTGAATTACGCCGTTAGATGCAACGATATCTGTGACGATTACCTATGCGTTGTTGACATAAACTTTTCCATTTGAAACCGTAATGGTAACTGACTTGCCTTCAACAGTCTTGGCTGAGGACAGCTTTACGACATCAGCCGCCATTAACTTCCCAGCGATTACATGGTAAGTCAAGATATCCGTAAGTTTTTGCTGGTTGGCAGGCATCATAAGAGAAGCGAGGGTTCCAGCCGACAGTTTTGCAAAAGCTTCATCTGTGGGTGCAAATACGGTAAAGGGTCCAGGACCTTTAAGCGTATCTGTTAATCCGGCGGCCTGAATGGCTGCCACGAGAGTTTTGAAACGGCCATCCGCACCAGCTGTATCGACGATATCCATTGCTGGTGCATTAGCTGTGATCTTTTGAGGAAGCAGTACTTGATTGATTACATAGATGATACCATTCGTAGTCGGTATAGCAGCCAGAACTACCTGGGCGTCATTTACATAGAAACTGCCATTTTTGACAGTGAATTTGATATTTTCACTTTCCACCGTCTGGGCTTGTTGATTGGTATACAGGTCAACTGGACTCAGATTACCGCTAACGACATGATAAGTCAAAATATCTGTGAGCTTCTGCTTGTTTTCCGGCTTGAGCAGACTGGTAAGTGTACCGGCTGGCAAAGCGTTGAATGCCGCGTCAGTCGGGGCAAATACAGTGAATGGTCCTTTACCTTTGAGTGTATCGACCAGCCCGGCTGCCTGAATAGCAGACACCAGCGTCTTAAAGCTGCCATTAGCAACTGCAGTATCGACAATATTCTTGTTGGGTGCCATCATTTCGGGTGGAAGAAGCACAGTATCGATCACGTGAATCACGCCATTTGAGGCAGATATGTCGGTTGCAACAACATTGGCATTGTTGACCATTACCGTGCTGCCTGATACCTTAATGTTGATGGCTGGTCCGTCTAAAGTAGTGGCTTGTTTCAAATTGACCACATCCGCAGCCATAAGCTGTCCTGGAACAACATGATACAGCAGGATGCTGGCCAGCATGGCTTTATTTTCAGGTTTGAGTAAGTTTTCCAAAGTGCCTTTGGGAAGTTTGGCGAAAGCATCATCCGTTGGGGCAAAAACCGTGAATGGGCCATTGCCTTTTAATGCATCAACCAATCCGGCAGCCTGGATGGCAGCTACTAAAGTCTTGAATTTTCCACTTGCAATTGCAACATCTACAATGGTGTTGGGTACTTGTGTTGGATTTGAGGTGGGGGAAATTGTGTTCATTGCAGTAGGAGCAGGTGTTTCAGAAGCAGCAGGAACAGAAGTGGGCGCCATTGAAAGTGGAGCTTTGGTGTCGGTTGGCATGGCAACGGGTGCAACAGTTGGCGGATTTCCAGAAACTGTTTGAGAACAGGCTGATAATATCAGCACTACAGTTACGATAAGACTGATCAGTTTGAAGCGATACATTTGTCTTTCCTCCAGTAAAAGGTTTAGGAAATTCTTCCTAAAAAATAGTATTTGTTGACGTTATTATATGGATTTTTTGTCTAATGTACAATCTTTAATCACTGCTTGTATAATGTTTTGGAATAATCTATCTACGAGCCCACTTCTAATTCAAACTGAGATACAAAGAATTCGTTCTGAATGATTGAATTGATATTCTTCTTATATTTCCCCCACGAATATTGAAACCCAATAAGATTCCCTCGCGCACCGATTTATTTACACCATTTCTTATGTCAGTAAAAATTGTAATTAGTTTCACAAACGTTATACAATTTATTCCATTTGGAGGAGACGTATATGTATAATAGTTTGTGAATACTGGTATAACTTCAAAACTTATCAAGTAAAAACTCATGCTTGCGTTTCTTTTTATCGTTTTAAGAAACTAATTGATTGTAGAAATCAATAAACTTATACACGCCTGCAATTGCTTTATCTACCATGTCTAAGATTGGCGATAACTCGGCACGGGCAACTGATCGCTCAGGAGAAAAATATGAGG
>Ga0209039_10004406_pt1 | contig 10311 bp, 18 predicted proteins | sample BogFormECP12_OM1_FD_188238 | JGI IMG/M metagenome (GOLD analysis project Ga0209039, IMG submission 188238) | Bog forest soil microbial communities from Calvert Island, British Columbia, Canada - ECP12_OM1 (SPAdes) (version 2) | ecosystem: Environmental > Aquatic > Freshwater > Wetlands > Bog ... | reverse complement strand
TCATGCTAAACTAACGAACAGTGGTGGGAGTAGCTCAGCTGGTAGAGCGTCGGTCTGTGGCACCGAAAGTCGTGGGTTCAAATCCCATCTCCCACCCCACCTACAAAAAAGCCAATAAAAACGCATTATTTGACACCTTGCTACAGCCTTGCTACAATCTAGGCATGGCAAAGATTTACATCCGACGGAAGGAAGCCGGAAAAGGCTGGCGTTATCGGGCGGTCCCGAAAGTGGGGCGTTTGCCTCAAATCGACACTGGTGTCAAGTTCCATGTTCGCTATCGAGACGCTGGGGGGAAGTTTGTTTGGAGCCAGCCTTACAACACGCTGGACGAGGCGAAGAAGGAAGCCGCTGGGCTGGAATTGAATGCGAAGGCAGTTGCCCTCGGCTTGACGTTGAAGGAATATGAGGACGGAAAGAACGCCCGCCGCACTCTTATCAAAGCCGCAATCGAGCATTTTGTTTCCGATGCGAAGAAGACCAAAAAACGAACGACTGCCGCAGAGTACGAGCGTAACCTTAAACAGTTCGAGAATTCCCAGAAAATCCGCTTTATAGACGAAATCACAAAGAGAACCCTGTGTGATTTCCGAGACTTTTTGGCTGGGGAGGGATACGAGCCACGGACTCTACACAACCGTTTGCTGCTCGTCTTAATGCTTTTGAAAGCCAATGGCATCAAGACCGAGTTCTCACTCGTCAGAGACTTACCAGAGTATGAAGAAGAAGCCGCCGTCCCGTATGAACCCGAAGAACTCAAGAGAATCTTTTCAGTGATGAATGAGGAGGAAGTCGTTCGCTACAAGTTCTTCCTCGGGACGGCTTGCCGCGAACAAGAGGTCATGTACGCCTCGTGGCAGGATATCGACTTCGCTAGGGGGATTTACCATATCCGGGCCAAGCCCGAGGTTGGTTTCACTCCCAAGAAGCATGAAAGTCGCGATGTCAAGATGCCAACGGAATTAGTGGAACTGCTCAGAAAGCGTAAAAAACACGCCCCACATCAACGCTGGATTTTCATCAATGGAGGGGGAAAGCCCGAGGGGCACTTTCTCGAAAAATTCAAACGCATCGCCCTGCACGCAAAAGCGAATTGCGGAAACTGCGTAGCACCTTGGACCGAAGGGAGATATCCCACACGGAAAATCGAGGTGACATGCAAGACTCACCCTGTCTGCGAGCACCACTATCTACACCGCCTGCGCAAAACCTGTGCGAGCAACTGGGAGGCGAAGGGCGTGCCCGTGCGCACCATTCAATACATGTTGGGTCACAAGAGTTTGGAGACCACGCAAAAATATCTGGGTATCACGAATCTGGATTCGTTGACGGACAAGATTGATGCGGCGGCGGTGATTGTATGAGAAACGGTTGCTGTGTTCGCGAAATCCACAGCGCCTTAGAGCGAGAGGCTCTTGAGATGCGCCTTGGGCTGATTGCCTTCGAGCACAACTACGACCTACTCAACGTGATGGCCCTGCCGCCGCTGTCGCAAGAGGTCTACTGGAAACTGCGCGGCGAGAAAGAGGGCCAATGAAAAACGCAGCGACACCCGAAGTTGAAACATCGGCGCAGGCCCTTCGCGGTCTGGTCGAGGCCGTGAAGCAATTGCAGAAGCAGATGGGTATGAAGGCGTACTCGGAGCGCTTCACATTCGAGAGAGCGATGGTATTAGCACGTACGCCTGTGGGTGGTCTTAGATGAGCAAGCGCAAACGCAGTGGCCTTCGCGTCACAATCTCACTGCACCTTACGACTGAGCAAATGGGTCTGTTCTTACTTAGGGAGGCAGCAAAGATGTCCGCAAAAGAAAAGCTGGCGACGCGCAGGATTTTAAGTAAGGCTTTTAACTCATGTCGCTTGGGCGAGGGAGGAAAATGGGTGAACTAATCGTGGGAGAGAGAGGTATAATAAGGATGCAACAGACCATGCAAGCCTGAGCAAGCAAGACCCCGCTCAGGCCCAACCGAGAGACGCTTCGGAAACAGCGCCTCCACGGTGGTTGAGCCAAAATCCAACGGTTCCATGTGGCCCTTCGGGGCAAAAGGTTTCCAACAACAAACTAAGTAGGAGGCTCACTATGCGGCGTGCAAAACCGTTTGTCGCACCATTGTCGGAACGTGAGTTGCGTGCAGAGGCTGAGAGGCTTTTGCGCAGCGGAAAGATGCCGTCACTTGCGGAGTTATCGCAGGCCGTGCTTTTGAGTCGAAAGAAGTACGCGACCAAGATTCGCCGCGCACGCCGCGAGGCGCAGCACGAGTTAGTAATCAATTAAGGAGGAACGATGATTGACGCTTACTGCACATCAGGAAATTCGCCCACGAAAACTGTAGACCTCGTTTTCGAAAACCACTTCTCTCTTTTCCTCATCCGTCCGCTTACTTCCGCTGGTCAGACCTTCCTCGATGAAAAAGTTGGTGATGCCGAAACGCTGACGTTTGGCGGCGCAGTGGTGTGCGAACCGCGCTACGTGGAAGCGATTCATCGCGGCGCAGTCGAGAGCGGATTGGAGGTTGCATGAGCACTCGTTCAATTATCGCCCGCACTCGCGAGCAAGAGGGTCACTTCGCCGGACGCTACGTCCACTCTGACGGCATGCCGACCAGCATGGGCGCGTTTCTCTGGTCTCTCCTCCGCAGCCACTTCCAAAACGACCTCGGCAAGATGCTTGCGTACTTGATTGACGCGCCCCATGCCGTTTGCGGTTGGTCTGCGATTTTCGATAAAGACTTCAACCTGCGACCCGGCTACACATGGCAAAAGGCGGCGGAGAAGGGCGGCGGCTTCGATGTGTACTCGAAGACCGATGATTACCGCCGTCCCCAATGTTTTTCTGGGCGTAAGGGCGAAGAGGCGTGGTTACTGACTGAGAAAGACTTGGGGAACACAGACTGCGAGTGGCTGTACGTGTTTGACGAGACGAACCAGAAACTCTTCGTTCGCGACATCAGCGAAAAAGATGACGTGGGGGTAATCGACCTGACCGGGGCGGAACCGAATTGGTCGGTTATCGAGTGCGGAGAGAACTTTGAACGATGCAAGCACTACGCGTGGGTTCACAATCTCGCGCCGAAGGATTGCAACCTCTCCACTCAGACGTGGCTGGGCAACCGCCCGCTTGAGTTTCGTGATGCCGTGGCTTTCATCATCGGCGGCAAGCGGTGGGAGTCTACAGGCTCAGGCGGTCACAGCAACTTCTACAACCGATTCAACACGCAGCGGTGGGCAAACCAGAGAACGGGCAAGCGGCCTGTGCTGTATCCATCGAACTGTTGGATTGCCAACGTAAAGGCGAAGAACGGCAAACGCAAAGATGTGCCTGTCGCAAAGATTGTGGGCGACCAATACCAGCCGATTCCGGGAATCGCTTGGGTGTATCCGGCGACCAAGAACACGGCGGAAGTCGTGGTGGGCCAGTGAATCACACCGGAACCGCCACGGAACTGCTCGTGGAACACATCCTGCACTCAGCGAATGCCCGACTGCTACGCATCGAAGGCGGTAATCCCGCTCGCGTCTTATTTACGTCCGCACTGGGCGGGCCTGAATGCAGCCTGCCCATCACGGAGCTATCGCGTTTTGAAGTTCAACGCGAATTGCGCCGGGTTGCCGGGATGCCTGTCGCGGAGGTCGTGGAATGACTTCCCTCGAAGCGCTTTGCCAAAAGTACGGTTTGCCCGTTTGCGATTTGAGCGCGTTCGGCCCACAACCGGAAGCCGTCGCAGCCATCCCGCTCGCACTCGCCTTGCGCTTGAAAGTTGTTCCACTTTCGAGGGTTGGTTGCGTCTTGACGATTGCGGTAGGCGACCCACTCGCGCTTCCGGCAATCGACTCCGTGCGTTTTCACAGCGGTTTGCGAGTGGAGACCGTAGTAGCACCCTTGGAAGACATCGAAGCGGCCATTCCACGTTTCTATGGTGTCGCGGCGGAAATGGTGGGTGCGGAATTGTCGAGCGAACCGCAGACCGAAGTGGAACCGCAGCGGGTGGAGTACACAGAAAAAGCAGCGGCAGCTTTTGACAGCAAGGCGCAAGTGCTGGCCGCTGCCGCTCTCTTGAATCCATTTGTTCGCCGTGCGCCAGCCCGCCGACCTGCCCACGCACAAACTTGCTGGTATGTCGGTGATATCAATCAACCGGGGCCGTCCGCTGAGGAATTGATGGAGCAAGCGATGGCCAGTCACGCGGAACCCATGAACGAGACGCCACGAGATAGTCTCGTTCAAAAGCTGGCAAATACAAAGGTTTGGTAGGAGGCACAATGACACCCTGTAAACGAAACGACGGCAGCTTGAGAGCCTATTTTCATTCGCGAGAAGAAGCGCAGGACTTCGCGGAGGTCACGCCCGGATACGAAGGCGACGTTCCTCATCTCTGTGCCTGCTGCGGCTTCTGGCACTGCGCTCGACCTAGCTGGCTGGCCTCTCCTGAATACTTTGCGACAGTGGTGACTTTCACGGAGCAGGTCAACTGATGCACACGCGCCGCGCTTTTATCGGACTGCTGGGAGCCGCTGGCTTCGCGCTGCTGCTGCCGAGAGCGGAACAAACGGATTCCTATTCTCTGTTCTTGAGCAACGTCCGTCGTCGCGTTTGCAGGATTGTTCGTCAAGAAGGACGCGGCATCCATCGAATGGAAATTGGCCCGCCAGTGGATGGTCTTCGGCAGTGTAGGCTGTGGCTTGTGACTGGGCCGTCGTTGTTGGACAGGACGGTTTTTGTTTGGGATGAGCCGTGGCACGTATGAACTCGACTTCACGGATTTGGCAGTTGATTGACGAGGCAAAGCACCGCCAGTTGACGAGCGAAGAGAAGACCGAATTGCAGCGGTTATTTCTACGAGTGGCAGAGAACGACGTGCGGTTGTTGGAGGCAGAAAATGCGTAGGCGGAGGTTCATCACGCTATTGGGCAGCGCGGCTATCACGTCTGCGGTGCCGTTGCCCACGTTGCCGACGTTACCCCCGGCGACCCGTCGTTGTCGCACATGCGGCGCACCAACAGACGTTCACCTTATCGATTGCACACTTCCGCTCAACAGCGCGGCGAGGGCACGCACGGTATGCTTCCAATGCACGCCGGAAGCGCGTGTAATCGACAAATACTGGTATGGGTTTCCCTCAGTGATGCACGCTCGCAAGCACAACGTTAAGTGCTCTGAGTGCGGCGTAGAACTTGGCTACATCCATCCCCGGGGGCGCGAGTTCGAATACCGCTTGTGTGGTAAGTGCGCCCCGGAAGCCGTGAATTGCAGGCGGTGGGTGCGAGACTTGAGGGGATGATGATGACAAGTCGAATGTGGCAACTCGTCAACGAGGGAAAGCGCCGCCCATTAAGGCTTTTTCTCTAACATTGTGACGCTCATCACACGCCAAGAGCCTAAGAGTATTTGTCTAATGCCCTAATATCAGACTGCGGAAAGTACCATTGTTAAAGCAGATAATTATTGTTGTCATAAAAATGCAAAGGAGTGTTACGTGAAAGAACTATTCATGAGCTTCATTTCCGCTGTTCTCTGCTTCGTGTTACCGCTCTCCACATTCGCCGGGGAAAGCGGTTACAAAGTCACTTACGATGGCGGTTCGGTCTCGAATGTCAAGGCGGGAACTGGCGTCAGGCTTGTATTTGACGCGAACCAAATTCGACTCATCAAAGACAAGTCCGAAATCATGGTGATTCCTGTGTCTTCAGTCACGGAAATCACCTATGGTCAAGATGTTCACAGGCGCGTAGGCGCGGCCATTGGGCTCGCTGTCGTTTCACTTGGAATAGGCGGATTGATGGCTCTCACCAAGTCAAAGAAGCACTACGTCGGAATTACTTGGGCCACCGGAGACATCAAAGGCGGCTTTGCGATGCAGTGTGACAAGAATGAGTATCGAGGAATTCTTGCAGGGCTTGAAGGCGTCACCGGCAAGAAGGCCGTGGATTCTGAAGCGATGACCGTCAAGAATTAAAACCGCCATTCCGATAACGTACGTTTCTGCGGGAGGCTACAACGACCGATAGGGCTCCGAACCTTTCGCGTAGCCTCAAAGCAATCGCTTGACATCTGCGAGTAATGCTATGGCTGTTTCTCGCCGCTTCAAGAAATGTTCTGCCGGGACACGGACTCTCCTGAAGTGTCTCTCGATAATCTTATCGCCCCGTTTCAGCCGGTCGCTTATAAGTCCGAGGCAATGCAGACAAAGCCCACTGCATCCGTATACGGCCTTCTTTTGCTCACACCGCACACATCCATAGCGGTCAAAATAAAACCTGAATCTTTTGTGGTAATCATACGGAAGGAGTGCTTCGATTTGCGCGCGAACCTCCATCGTCAAAAACCACGGAGGAAAAAGGAGCAGCCGTCGTTTGAGGGCCTTTGTTTTATTCTGGCTCATGCACACTCCTCAGACCACTTTTCGCTTATTCATTGGGTGACATTCATCGAATGTTCGTTGAATGGCAATGCGGCTCACGTGCGTGTAGATTTGAGTGCTTTTAATGCTTGCGTGCCCAAGCATCTCCTGAATAACCCGAATGTCCGCTCCATTGTCAACGAGATGGGTTGCAAGAGTGTGGCGCAAGACGTATGGATGGACATCCAGACCAATCCGCAGGCCTATCTTCTCGACAACCTTCTGCACCGTAGAAATGCTAAGGGGTCGAAGCCCCAGGGGGCGACGAGTGCGGTCGTGGCATGCGAGTTTGGCGAAGTGTACCTTCGCCACCGAATAACTCATCTTCTTTCTGGTCCCAACAAAGCCAGCTCGATTCCCGACCCACTCGCCCTTTTCATTGTAGATTTTCCAGCGGCATGTCCATGCGCCTGTGGGTGTGCGGATAGGTTTTAGGCTCTGAAAGGGTTTGCTATCGACAAACACATATCCATCCCGGCGCGTACCCAGATAATTCTTAAGCGTCTTTGCAACATGAGCAGGGAATAGGACATACCGACAACCGCGCTTGCCGTTGACCCTAATCCTCCGTCTCTCAAAGTCAATATCCTTGACCTTCATCGTCCGGACTTCATTGGTCCGACATCCTGTTCCATAGAAGACATCCAATAAAGTCCGTTCATAGGCATTTTTCGCGGCTCCAAGAAGCTTGGCCGTTTGTCTCAAAGTCAAGACTTGTGGAAGAGTGGGCTGAAATCTTGGAAGCCGAACCATTCGCGGCGGATTCCACTTTATGAGTCCGCCAAGGTTGAGAAAATCAAAGAAGTGGCGCAATGCACACAATTCATATCGCATTGCTCTTGCTGACGCCCCGTTTCGCGCACATTGCGCCAAATATTCCTGTACGTCGAAATGAGTCGTCTGGGTAAGTCGCTGGCCATTAAGAAAATCCGAAAAATTGCGAACAGTTAGGGAGTAACGAAACCAAGTCGAACGCGAGTATTTTTGAACTAGCAGCCATCGCGAGAAACGAGTCGCCAGTTCTCTATTCAAATCTCTTCGGCAAGCCATAGAAATCGGTTGAAGTAGACGACTGTCTGAGGGTCAGTGTCAATCTCAGTGCCTGTGGAAAACGGTCAGCTACTAAGTCCTTCCTTAAAAGCTGTTTGAGCAACTCTTCTGTTTACAAGTAATAAATATTCTTGTACGATTACCAGTAATTTGTAGGTATAGTCCACCAAACGGTAAGACCTCATGGAGGTGAGCGATGTATCTGGCAGAGCGATTGCGGCAATTCAGGGAAGCCAAAAACCTTTCTCAGGGCGACATTGAAAAGCGCACGGGATTACTTCGGTGTTACATCTCCCGTGTGGAGAACGGTCACACGGTCCCTGCTATCGAGACGCTCGAAAAGATTTCTCGGGCGTTAGAAGTACCGGTCTACCAACTTTTCTACGAGGGCGAAGGATTACCTGAAGCACCAGTCACTTCCAAAAACGGGAAGGAAGACTGGGCCTCACAGGGAAAGGGGCAGAGACTCTTCATGAAGTTGCGCCGCGCGCTAAGTCGAACCAACGAAGCAGATAGGAGCCTGCTGCTTAGTATGGCGAAAATAATGTCCGGTGCGAGTCGAAGGGGTCGCCATTGAATGTCCCCCAAAGCTTAAGAGTGATCCTCAAATGAAAACTCTCTCATTGAAACTGGTACAAAAACACGTCCTGGTCAATCCGAAATGTCCTTCTTGTCACCAGAAGACCGGTTAATTGTATGAACTGAGCATGAATTGCAAGGAGAGTTATTGGTTTGCGGCGAAGATCGACTTTTTACTCGCGCAAAAGTGCCCAGTTATCCCCGACCCCGACAAAAGTCGCACTACGGATTTCCACATTCAATTACAACACTCAGCGTCTTTCCTGCTCCGATAGTCCCTTGGTAAATGAAACTCACACTAGTCAGCGTAGGTACTTCTACCGTGAAAGGAAGTGCAACCGTTTCTTGTGTACCGCCATCTTGTTTAATTGTGCACACCGGAATCCGCCAAAACTGCGTTGGAAATGTGTAGGTCATGGTCGGGTTCGGACTTTGTCCTGTTCCACTAGCCGTAATTGTCCCACGCACCTTCTTAGTGTTCCCCATAACAGAACTCATCGAAGCGGATTCTCCAAATCCCGCACCAAATCTAAAGTTACTGGGGGAAGCTGATGTGCCTGTGATTGAAGCATCACCGAAAACCTCCCCTCCTTTGAACACAGGAGTAGTACCTGTCAAAGTATTTTTGCAAGCGTCGAACAGTTTTCCTGCTGTCATGTTGATAGGGGCGCCCGTGGCAAAAAAGTTAACGCCGCACAATGTCACAGTGCCGCCCTGTATCGTAAGAGCTGAATTCCCCCCACCAAATTGATGAAGTTGTGATCCATCAAGATATGTTGTTCCTCCCTTCTGACTGAGGAACGATGTCGTGATAATGCTTCCGTAGTCTGACCAGAGGGCTGAATCGTTCTTGGCACCATATGCGCCCCTCGATTGGTTCACATAAACCCCGTAAGTGGCCACTCCCGCAGAACCCGCGCCGAATGTAAGAGAGTCTCCCTGACTCCCTCCGCAACTTCCGGCAAGCATCGTGGCGACCGTGGCCACACTTCCCTGCAATATGCAGGACGGAGTCCCTCCAGCATAAGAACCCGAGTTAATCATGGCTCCCCCCGAGTTCGATATGCCAGGATTCGGGGTTGCACTGTTCCATAGCCAGCCGACAACCCAAACGTTTTCAAGTTCATCGAAAAAACTGATCGCAATGCCAGCAGTGTTGGCATCTACTGTCGCAGATGGATCCTTTACATCTGTGCCGCCGCCATAAAAAACAATGTCGCGGAAATGCGCTGAGGGTTGAACCTGACCTGATGACTCGACGTGCTGGCCGTCATCTATGAGGCATCCTCTTCCGGCGCCCCCGGTGCAATTCATCTTCGGGAGCGGAATAATCATCGTCCCACCGCCACCGCAGCCTGATACACCAACCGCCGTTGCGCCGGTAGATGGGACTATAAAAGGAGGCAGGCTCGTAAGCATCGTTCCGCAGGGCAATTGCAAAGCAGATGATGGTCCTGATGCACGATTCGCAACGACTGCAGCAATGGCTCGCTTGATTGTCGCTCCGTCGTCGTGGCCCCACACCAAAACGCTATTTGTCCCTTTAACAGAGGAATTTCTTGCTCTTGTAAAAACGGTTATGGAATGAGCGCCGTTCACCGTCAGGATAGTGCTTTGAGGAAGGTCGTAGAAACATGGGACCGCTGTATCATCTCCGCAGAAGTAAGTACCGAAAACGATTTTACCCACATCGCTTTCAGGCCCAACAGCCGAACAAGGGTATACCGAGCCGGGGCAGAGAAATGGAGGGTCACTATCCGAAGTCAGAACCGTTGAAGATGACGCGGTAAAAGTGGCGTCTGTAACGAATTGACCATCTATAAAGGCCTCATAGCAATCTGTTGCACCGCTTGGACAGGTTCGCGAAACGTAGATCCCGCTGCTTGATGGAATGCAGGTATAGGCGAAAGATCTGCGTGGCGTTGGCACGCCTGAAAGTCGAGACAGCGGATTTTGTGTAGCTGGTTTGCATGTAGTTACCGGATTTTTGCTGCAATCAAAAGTAGTCGACTGCGCGAGCGCAGGCACTGTGAAGAGAAAGGGAACAGCAGTTAATAATGGAATTGTTCTCATGGCCGTCCCCGGGAATTGCGTCAGTGCAACCCATTCGTCCGAGTTACCGGTACGCTACAATTCGGACCATCAATAGGGCATTAAAGATGTTACTTGGATTTTGTCCCTCATTTTATGAAGAGATGCCGCCATAACATTTCTTGACTCAGCGCATACATCCCCGCAAGTACCGCGAGGCGAGACCAGGTGAGCCTGGGAATGAGGGAGAATGC
>Ga0209039_10004405_pt1 | contig 10311 bp, 8 predicted proteins | sample BogFormECP12_OM1_FD_188238 | JGI IMG/M metagenome (GOLD analysis project Ga0209039, IMG submission 188238) | Bog forest soil microbial communities from Calvert Island, British Columbia, Canada - ECP12_OM1 (SPAdes) (version 2) | ecosystem: Environmental > Aquatic > Freshwater > Wetlands > Bog ... | reverse complement strand
GTTAGGAGGAATGTTAAGGGGAATGTTAATGGGGATCGCGGGGGCCTCTGGCGCGCTGCTAAGTGTGGGAGACTCGGCGGGCGTTTCCGGTTCCCCCCTGGGCGCGGGTGCGGAGTTCCGGCGCTGCTCGGCCAGATCGAGGGCCGTCAGAGTGAGGTCGGCCATGCGTTCGAGTGCGATCAGGTCGCGCTCTTCGAAAGCGTAGGGATGATCGGAGAATAGTTCGAACAGGCCGCGAACCTCGCCGGTACGCCGCAGCAACGGCAAAACAACGATGGAGGCAATGCCCAGCGCCCGGCAAGCCTCCAGATTCACGCGCGGGTCGGTTTCCGCGTTGTCGCAGCGCAGCAACTGCCGGCGGCCAATGCTTTCGCCGGTCAATCCGGAACGAACCTGCAGGCGCGCCCCGACTGCCGGCGCGGAAGCGCCAGCGCTGGCGCGGCACACCATCTCCTCACCATGCGGCAAAGCGAGAGCGGTTCCAGTCGCGCCGGTGATGTACTGCGCGCGCTCCACTAACAACTGGAGTGCGGAGTCCAGTTCCGCTTCTTCCAGCGCGCGACTCCCATTAGAGTTATCGCGGACTGCGCCGCCTGAAGATTGACTTGGCCCGGCGATCGTGTCCTCAGCGCTCGCTGACGGGATTCGGTCTTCGGGTTGGGCGGAGCCGTGCATGGAATCGCTGTCAAAGGCCGCGTTTCAGCAATTGAGAACCACCAAAGATTACACCGAAAGGGCTGACCCGAGTCTCGCCTTGGAGACTCCGGCTGTCAAGGGCCCGGGGGCGATGGGCGGTTTTGCACGTGGAGAGCCGGGCGTCCCCGCCCGACCACCAAACTGCTGGACGGGCGAGACGAAATTGTGTCGCAACTCAGTGTCCGCCCGTACGGAGGAATTGCAGTGCCCTAGCCGCGGAGTGGCGCCCTTCGTTAACCCAGCGCGTAAGCGCTGGGAAGGCGGATGTGGGAGATTCACAAGTCCCGAAGGGACGGCGCAGGAGTTGCGACACAGTCTCGAGTCGCCCGTCGCTCCACCTTTTAAGGCGGAAATTTACTGTGACTTTTCGTCTTTGTGCCGCAGCCAATCGATGAACATCTGTTCTTTTGGTTTGTCGTAGGCCATGAGCAGGTGGCGGATGCTGCGTCCGCTGACGAAGTGGCAGACTTCTTCCGCCAGGTTCTTGGCATGGTCGCCGGCGCGTTCCAGGGATTGCGTCATGAAGATAACCTGCAGGCTGGCGTGGTGCGCCACGTTCTCCGGATTCTCGATGTGGCGCAGGAAGATGATATTGCGCAGGCGGTCTATCTCGGCATCGGCGCGGAGCACGTCGATGGCTTTCGTGACGTCGCGCTGGGAAAAAGACTGGCCGACATCCGCCAGCATTTTTTCCAGAACCGTAGCCATCTGGGTCAAGTCGCGGGCATCCTGCGAGTCAAAACGGCCTCCGGCAGCCTGCGCGCTGGTGGCAAAGCTCAAGAGCAAGTCCCCGATGCGCTCGAGTCCGATCATGACCTTCATGCACGCCAGCAATTGTCCGGTTTCGGCCTCCGGGACGCGGGTAATCGTCGAGGTCACACCGGAGTCCACTTCCAGGTCAATGGCATCGAGCTCTTTTTCGCACCGCTGAATGGCGTTCAGGTGCGACATGGACCCCGTGGCAATACCCTCGGCCGCAATGGCCGCGGCCTCGCGTGCCAGTTCGCACGCTTCCACCGTTCGTTGCACCAGTCGTGAGTGCGAGGGTTCCGGAAGAGGTGTTTTTACGCTGGCTGTGCTCATAGGCTAAATCGCGCTGCTTGGTTAGATGCCGGTTCCGCTCAGCGGGACGCGAGTGCTATCACCCCGGAGCGTGACACACAAATCCTCCCACAAAGCATACGTCCCGGCGTCTCGGGACAGGTTACAAACCAGTGAATTTCTTATTGTCTCCGAATGAAGACATCAGGTAATGGGTCAGTTTCCGAATAGCCAACCATCCGTCAGGAATATTTTTATCACGGAACTTTGGTCGGGGTCGGCCGCTGCACCGTGGGTTGAAACTAAAGTATGCAGTGTTTGGCCTGGACTCTCAATTAGCGGTCCTAAAGGGCCACCGAAAACACTGATTAGGCCGGCGCCCACTCTGGAGCTTTGACCATCGCTACTGCTTCCATTTGTTCTCAATCCTCGGTGGATGCTGTAATGTTTTGCATCACCACGCAATACTGTTCCGTTTTTGCCTGCAAAGCGCTTAACTGCTCCTCAGTTGTCTGCGGAGCGCAGACGTCGAAAATGACTCTGATGCTCTGAAATCCGCCTGGCGCCTCTACGGGCGCCTCTTTCGATATTCCCAGCGTTCCTTGCAGGTCCAGATCGCCCTCGACCGTGACATCTATGCCCTCGGTAGCTATTCCCATCGCAGCAGCAACCATTTGGCAAGCAATCTACGCGCAAGCGGCTAACCCTCCCAGCAGTAGGTCTCCGGAGCAAGCGCCGGTGCCTGCCCCGCCAACGCCTTTGTTCGCTTGCGCCTTGTAGATCTCTCGCCCCAAGTCCACAGAGCAGGCGATCGGCGCGTCGGTCTGCGTGCCGTGCGCTGTCAGCGTGATTCGCGACCTCGCCGGGTCTTGCCGGTACCGGTCCTTCAGCGGCCGCTGCACCAATCGAATATCCATGAATTGCTACGAATCTGGAGTATTATAGACGCATCCAGGGGTGCTGCCGCGGATGCCCGTCGTGGCAGCGAGCTTAAGAATTCCACCGTAATTGCGCAGCGGCGAGCAGTCAGCTTTGGCAGCCGATAGCTGCGACAGCGATGCCCATGAACCCTCCGCTCCCGCCAGGATCAGTGCCATCCACCCTGTCGCCAGGTATGCGCTTCGGGATTTACGAGATTCTCCAGCGCCTGGGCGCCGGCGGCATGGGCGAGGTTTATCGCGCCATGGACACTCGCCTCGAACGTGAGGTCGCGATCAAGACCCTTTCGGTGGAGCGCTGTTCTCAACCGGACGCTTTAGCGCGTTTCGAGCACGAGGCCCGTTCCGCCTGCGCGCTCAATCATCCAAACATCGTCACGATTTATGAACTCGGGCACGTGAACGGCACGCGCTACATCGCCATGGAACTGGTGAATGGGGAGACGGTGCGTGAGCTGCTCGCTTCTGGCCCTATTCCATTTCGCAAGGCTGTCGCCATCGCGGCGCAGATTGCCGACGCTCTCGCCAAAGCGCACGAGATTGGCATCGTTCATTGCGATTTGAAGCCGGAGAACCTGATGGTTTCTGGCGACGCTACCGCCAAGGTTCTGGATTTCGGTCTGGCGAAACTGCGTGTGCTCAACCACACCCGGGGTTCGGATGCTTCGACCACCACCATCACCGGGCAGGGAATGGTGATGGGCACCATCGGCTACATGTCGCCGGAGCAAGCCACCGGCGGCGAAATCGATTTTCGCTCCGATCAGTTTTCTTTCGGGTCGGTGCTCTACGAAATGGTTGCCGGGTTTCCTGCGTTCCGGAAAAAGACTTATGCGGAAACCACGGCCGCAATCCTTCGCGATGAACCGGAGCGCGCCAGAATGTTGCAAGCGCCCCCTCCCTTCCTTTGGATCGTGGAGCGCTGCCTTGCCAAGAACCCGAAGCAGCGCTATGCCTCCACCCGGGATTTGGCTCGCGATCTCGCCGCCGTGCGGGACCGGCTCGCCGATGCCCCTGCCCGCCATTCGGAGCTTCGCCCCAACAACCTGCCCGTGCAGCGCACCGCATTCATTGGACGCGAACACGAAGCGGCTGCTCTCCGTCACCTCTTGAGCCGCGTCGACGTACGGCTCGTGACCCTCACCGGTCCGGGCGGCATCGGGAAGACCCGACTCGCCTTGCAGGTGGCGGCCGAAATCGCCAATGAGTTTCCAGGGGGTGTTTGCTTCGTCCCTCTGTCGGCGGTTGGCGAGCGTGGCTTGATCGCTTCCACCATCGCACAAGCAGTGGGAATGCGTGAAACCGGGAATCAGTCGCCGCAGGAAAGCTTGAAAGAGTTCGTGGGCGGGCTGGACCAGCCGATGCTTCTCTTGCTCGACAACTTCGAGCACCTCGTCTCCGCCGCGCCAGTGGTGGCGCAGTTGCTCACTACCGGTCCGAAACTCAAGGTGGTGGTCACGAGCCAAGCGCCGCTTCACGTCTACGGCGAACATGAATTTCCGGTGCCACCGCTTGCGCTGCCCGACTGCAAATCCATTCCGCCCCTGGAAGTGCTCTCACGTCTTCCAGCGGTCGCGCTCTTTGTGGAACGGGCGCTGGCGGTGAAGCACGAATTCGCGCTGACTAAGGAAAACGCGCCCGCCGTGGCGGCCATCTGCGCCCGCCTTGACGGCCTGCCTCTCGCCATCGAACTGGCGGCGGCGCGCATCAAGCTGCTTTCGCCGTCCGCCATGCTGGCACGCCTCGAAAGCCGTCTGGACCTGTTGACCGGTGGCGCCCGCGATCTGCCGACTCGGCAACAAACTCTTCGCAGCACGGTGGACTGGAGTTACGGCCTCCTCAATGCGGCTGAACAAACTCTTTTCCGGAGGCTTTCCGTGTTTACCGGCGGCTGCACACTGGAAGGCGTGGAAGCGGTGTGCGCCACCAAGGGCGATCTGGGCATTGAAGTGCTCGACGGCATGGCTTCTATGGTGGACAAAAGCTTGGCGCAGCATGTGGAGCAAATCGATGCAGAAACGCGCTTCCTTATGCTCTCCACCATCCGCGAGTACGCCCTCGAATGCCTCGGCCAGAACTACGATGAAGGGGCGACTCGCCGAGCCCATGCCGCTTATTACCTCGTGCTCGCCGAAGAAGGTGCCGAGGAGGTGGTCGCTCACCCCGAATGGCTCGACCGTTTTGAGGTCGAGCACGACAACTTCCGCATGGCGCTCGACTATCTGATCGAAACTGGCGATGCCGACTGGGGCCTCCGCCTCGGCGCGGCCCTGTTTCGCTTCTGGGAAACGCGGGAATATCTTACGGAGGGCCGTGACGCCATCGCCAGGCTCCTCGCGTTGGAAGGAGCCGCGGCGCGTCCGAAACTCCGCGCGCGCCTGCTGTTCGCTGCCGCGGTACTGGCGGGCGAGCAGGGTGATTACGGCTCTGCGCAGCAACTGTTTGAAGACAGTCTCGAGTCCTGTCTCAAGCTCAACGATAACCGCGGAGTTGCCGTCGCACTAAACGCGTTGGCCGTCAACGCTCGCGATCATGGCGAACTCGCCCGTGCATCCTTACTCTTCGAGCGCTGTGTCGCGATATGGAAGGACCTCGGCGCTTCCGCGGACATCGCCCGCGCCCTCAGCAATCTCGCCAGCGTGATGAAGTTGCAGGGTGAATACGCGCGCGCATCCTCGCTTTTCGACGAGTGCCTGACGATGTTCCGGAAAGCCGGAGATGACGCCGGTGTTGCCTGGACGCTCAACTACCAGGGCGACGTGGCTCGGCAAAAAGCGGACTTCGTTGCCGCGCGCTCATTTTGCGAACAGAGTCTGGCGGCGTTTCGCCAACTGCGGGATGGTTGGGGAATTGCAAGCGCCCTCTCCGATTTAGCCAGTCTAAGTTGCGATCAGGGTAACAACGCCGAGGCGCGGCGTCTGTACGGCGAAAGCATCAAGATGTTCCAAGAGCTGAGTCACAAACGAGGCATCGCGAGGGTGCTCGAATGTCTCGCGGCAAGTGCCGCGGCGCAATCGAACGCCGAGCAAGCACTGCACCTGGCAGGAGCCGCCGCCGCACTTCGCCAACGATTGGGTGCGCCGCTCACGCCCGCCGAGCAACCCAGGCTGGAGAAGGCCCTGGATTTTGCGCGCCGAACGCTCGGCAATGCTGCGGGTCTGACGGCGTGGATGGAAGGCTGGGCGATGCCCGTCGATCAGGCCGTACAGGAGGCGCTGCGCTGCGACGCGGAGCCAAGTCTTCGGACTCGAAACTCTGCTTAAGTCAACCTGCGGTGCTGGGATCGATCAGGCGCCGCACTGCCGAGATGCGATTCGCCGGAAAACCTCCGCGGCGTGCGTGTTCGCGAACCGTTTCCTCATCCGGCGCCAGGTACACGCAATAGACTTTATCGCCGGTGACGTAGCTGTGGAGCCATCTGATTTCCGGTCCCATATCCTTCAGGACTCCTACCGACTTTCTCGCGACTTCCTTCAGTTCCGCGTCCGACAAATTACCCGCGCCCGGGATTTCCCGCTCGATCACGTATTGGGGCATGGCCACCTCACGGACGGTCATGGTAGCAGATTTTTCGCCTGATGAGTGCATCCCACTGTGCCCTGCACAGCGCCATAAGGGATCTACGCCGACTCGCCCTCGGAAGCGGGCAGGGTGAACAAAAAAGTCGAGCCGTGGTTAAGTTCGCTCTCGGCGCGAATCGTTCCCCCGTGCGCCAGAACGATATGCTTGGCGATGGCGAGTCCCAGCCCGGTGCCCCCGGACTCCCGCGAGCGCGCCTTATCGACGCGGTAGAAACGCTCGAACAGACGCGGCAGATGCTCGGAGGAAATGCCGGGTCCGAAGTCTCTGACATAAAATTCGATGCCGCTCGCAGCCGCGCGGGCTCCGAGGATAACCTTTTTTCCTGACGCCGCGTACTTCAGCGCATTCTCGATCAGGTTGGAAAAAATCTGGTGCATGGCTTCGCGATCCGCATTCACATGGCCGGCGGGGACTGAGTTCTCAATGACCAGTTCGACTCCATACGACCGTGCCACCTCACGGAAACTTTCCAGAGCATCCTGCAGCAGTTCTTCGGCGCTAACCCGCTGGATGCCGAACCTGTGCTCGCCTGATTCGACGCGGGCCAGTGTGAGCAGGTCTTCCGTAAGGCGGGACATGCGGGCCGCGTTCTTGCGGATTATTTCCAGGAAGTCGCGCACGTGATTGTCCGCGAGCGGGCTGTCGAGCAGCGTCTCCGCGTATCCCTGGATGGAAGTCAGCGGCGTGCGCAGTTCGTGGGAAACATTGGCGATGAAATCGCGGCGCGTCTTCTCCATGCGCTCGGTCTCGGTGAGATCGCGGAGCACGGCGACCGCCCCGCCTCCGGGCATGGGCGCCGCGGTGACATCGAAGGTGCGTCCAGCAGCGATCGTGTTCGAGCGCGCCGAAGTCACCACATGGTCGCGCGCCGCTTCCTGAATCGCGGCGAGGAAGTCCGGGTCGCGCACGCTGTCGATCAACGGCGCGTTCAGCCGCGGAGCGCGCAGCAGCAGACGGTCCATGCCGCGATTGGCCCACTGCACGTGTCCGTGGACATCGATGGCAATCACCGCGTCCTGCATGCTATTCAACAGAGTTTCCAGCTCGCGCTGGCTGGTCTGAACGCGTTCGAAGCTTTCTTCCACCCGGCGCGCCGTCTTATCGAGCGCCGACGCCACTTGCCCGATCTCGTCACTCGAACTGGACGCGATTCTGGCGGTCAGATCTCCTGCCGCCACGCGCTCGGCAAAATTCACGATCCCCTGCAAGCGCCAGCCCACATATTGCGAAGCGGCCGCCGCCACTAGCACCGCGAAAACGAAAGCGGTGAGCGATCCCCAGAACAGGGCCACGCCCACCTTACGGTCCGTAATTTCAATCTCGGTTAACGGATACGCCAGGCGCACCGCTCCCCCGGAAACCGGCGCCGCCACGTACACAAAAGAAACGCCAAGAGTATGACTGCTGCGTTCATCCAAGCCAACTTCGCCGGCGAGGGCGGAAACAAATTCCCTGCGACGCGCGTGATTCTCCATCGTGCTGGGATCGGCTTCCGAATCCGCCAGCACTTTTCCCGTTGGATCGATGACGGTGGCGCGGGCCCCCGCCGCCTGGCCTTCCTGGGAGGTAATGTCGGCCAGGGAGTGCTGCCGGTCCGTCTCCACACGATGGGCAAACATCAAGGTTTTCTGTTTGAGATTGCGCTCGATCTGCTCGCGCAGGGTGCGTTCCCAGACCTTGTGCACGGTCACCTGCAACGTGATCGCAGTTACGCCAATCACCAGCAGAAACACAAACATCAATTTAAAGAAGATGCGACTTCTCAACGCGCGACCTCAAAGCGGTAGCCGGCCCCTCGTACCGTCTTCAAGTAACGCGGGTTCTCCGGATCGGGCTCAATCTTTTCTCGGATGCGTCGCACATAAACGTCCACCGAGCGCGGCGTGACGTATGCCGTATCGCGCCACACCGAGTCGAGCAACTGGTCGCGAGTGAAAACGCGTCCGGCGTGCCGCATGAAGTAGTCCAGCAATCGGAATTCGGTGGCCGTGGTCGGCACCTGTTTCCCGCGAACCGTCAACGTCATCGCGCTGGGATCAATTTGGACTTCGTCTATTTTCGTGGGCAGCGGCGGCAGCGGTCGCTCAAAGCGCCGCAGCACCGCCTTGACCCGCGCCACCAGTTCGCGCGGGCTGAAAGGCTTGGGGATGTAGTCGTCCGCGCCCAACTCCAGCCCCAGAACGCGATCCGCCTCGCCGCTCTTGGCGGTCAGGAAAATCACCGGCACCGGCGCCAGCGACACCGACTGCCGGATCTGGCGGCAAAGTTCCAGACCGTCTTTTCCGGGCACCATGATGTCCAACAGAAACAGCGCCGGACGCTGGCGCTCGGCATCGACCACAACCAGGTTGCCCGTCGCGTACAGCCGCACATTAAAGCTGGCCCCTTCCAGATGATGGCGAACCAGCCGGGAAATATCCGGGTCGTCCTCCACTACATAGATCGTCGGCTTCACGCGTTCCATTGTAACTGGAAAATGTGACGATTCGATAAAAGCAGCGGAGGTAGCACTCCTCTGCGGATTCTAAGCTTCCGGTGTCTTCCCCTGTGTTGCCCTGTGCCCCCTGTGGTAAAGCTCTTGTCTTTTCCTCAACGCAGCGACATTCCGGCATCGGCGGAAAAATCCATCGCCACAAATTCCCTGCGCAGAAATTTCGGGAACGCCGCCGCCGCGATCATGGCCGCGTTGTCGGTGGAAAGAGCGCGCGACGGAAAGAAAACGGGAAGGCCCTGCATCCCCGCTTCGCGCTCAAACGTGGCCCGTAATTCCCGATTGGAGGCCACGCCGCCGCTAACGAAAAGAGTTCGAACGTCATACTCGCGCGCCGCCGCCAGCGTTTTCGCGACCAGATCGTTGACCATCGAGCGCTGGAAGGAAGCCACCAAGTTGAGGGTTTGCCGGTCGCAGAGCCTGAGAGTGTCTTCGAGCGTCGGCTTGTCGATGCCCGCCAGCGCCTGGCGGCGAGCCTCAATCGCAGGCTTCAGGTTCTCGGTCTCGACGTAGCGCAAGACCGCCGTCTTGATCCCGCTGTAGGAAAAATCGAAGTGCGGCCCGTCTTCTTTCGCTGCGCGTTGCTTGTGATCGCGCCGGTCTCGATGCTTGATCTGCGAAGTCTGGAACTTGACCGCGTGCGCATCGCCGTGCGGCGCCAGCCGCTCGACGATCGGTCCTCCCGGATAACCCAGTCCCAGCATCTTCGCGACCTTATCGAACGCCTCCCCGGCGGCGTCGTCGCGAGTGTGGCCGATGTTCCGGTAGGTCCAGAGATTTTCCTGCACCTCGGCGAGATAAAGATGCGTGTGGCCGCCCGAGACAACCAGCGCGAGCACGGGGAAATGAAGCTCGGCATTTTCGCTTTGCCGCTGCTCGAGCAACACCGCATGGATGTGTCCCTCAAGATGGTTAACGGCAATCAGCGGTTTCTCCAGCGCGAAGGCAAGCGCCTTGGCGTAGCTGATGCCAACCAGCAGCGCGCCCGCCAGTCCCGGACCTTGCGTGACCGCGATGGCATCGATGGACTCATAAGTCCGTCCGGCTTCGGCCAGGGCTTGGCGCACCACCGGAACAATGCCCCGCAAGTGCTCGCGGGAAGCGAGTTCCGGAACCACTCCGCCATAAGGCTGGTGCGTGGCGATCTGCGAAGCAACGATGTTCGACAGAATCTGCTGCCCCGAGCGCACCACGGCCGCGCCTGTCTCATCACAGGAGCTCTCGATGCCGAGTATGTCCGCGTCAGGCATAATGAGGGCGGTATCTCTGGACTGGGCTCACAAATGATTCTGGGAAGGTTTTAGGAAGCGCACGGCTTTAGCCGTGCCGCTCAGAGCCACAAAAAATGCGGGCTTTAGCCCCTGAGGGCCTGACACCACGCCCCAGAATCATTGATGGGACCACTTCCAGTCTAAATGAGGGGGCCGCGCCCTTGCCGGACGCCAAACAACTCGCGACCGAAATCGTCCGCACGCTGCGCGAACGCGGGCACCAGGCCTTCTTCGCCGGTGGATGTGTCCGCGACCTGCTGCTTGGCCACGAGCCCGCCGACTACGACGTTTC
>Ga0209039_10004404_pt1 | contig 10312 bp, 13 predicted proteins | sample BogFormECP12_OM1_FD_188238 | JGI IMG/M metagenome (GOLD analysis project Ga0209039, IMG submission 188238) | Bog forest soil microbial communities from Calvert Island, British Columbia, Canada - ECP12_OM1 (SPAdes) (version 2) | ecosystem: Environmental > Aquatic > Freshwater > Wetlands > Bog ... | reverse complement strand
GCACCCCACGCCTCTCCCGTCACCACGACGCCGAGAGTCACTCCGCCATGCCCAACGGGCACCACAACGCGATCTCCCACGGGTTGCCCGATTACTTACGATGACCAGGAATATGATGCCGTTGCCAGCAGGCCCCACGAGGAATGGGACGCGTGCTACCGGGCCGAGATGCCGCGATTGATCCGGTACCTCATAAAATGCTTCGGCGATTCTGGTATGCGCGATGCTGCGGACGCCGCGCAGAGCGCCTTCACTGAGTTGTTCGCGAACTGGAGAACTGTCCGCAGCCCCAAGGCGTGGCTGCGGACGGTGGCTTTCCGTCAGATGCTCCGCCAGCACGCCAGCCCGGAGTATCCGCTTGACATGCTGCGCCAGGAGCCCACCGCGGTCCCGGCCTCGGTACGGCTGGAGCTGCGCGAAGAAACCCAGGCGGTACTAGGCCAGCTGCGCCAGCTTCCGCTGGCGCAGCGGCAAGTGCTCGCCTTGGTATACGACCAGTTTTCTTACGGCGAGATCGCGCAGATCACGGGCACGAGCGAGGACGCAGTGCGGAAAAACGCGGAAAGAGCGAGGCGCAAGATGAAGGAACTACTCGGGATCACGTAGGAGACAGGTGCTTTGGTGGTGATCTGGGATCGCGGCAGTAACCGGCCGGGTAAGCCCCGAACACAGCCGGGCCGACGCTGACCATCGGCCCAGCCGGGCACTACCCCCAGCTCAGGACCGAGCTAGAAGGGCTAGCGATGTGAGTGAGAACCAGATGATTGATCCCGGCAGGTCCGGGGACGCCGGCGACGCGGCGCTAGAGGCCGCTCTCGCCGCAGCTGATAAAGATTTGCTTGCTGCCATCAGCGACGGTTTTGACCTTGACCTAGGGCTGGCCCGGGTACTCAAGGATCTGGGTGGATCACCAGCGGTTCGCCCCGGCATCCCGGCACCAGAGCGTCCTGAGAAAGACCGCAGGAGACCGGGCGCCGCCATTTCCCAGGATGCGTTGCCCCCGATTCGCACCCAGGGTGCTGGTGCTGCTGCGCCAACCGGCGCAGCGGACCTGACCGGTAGCGCCAGCGCGTCAGACGAAGCGGTGGAGGATCACGGCCTGCGCGCCCGCCAGGCCGCCGACATCGCCGCCTGCAATGCCCGTGCCGCGGAGCTGTCAGCTGCCGCCGCGGACAGAGCGGCGATCGCTCACCAGGCAATCCAGGCCGGTCGGCCGCAGCGGCCCGCACCGTTGCCGCGGCAAGTGACCCTTGCCCTCGGTACTGTGGCACTGGATGGCGTGGCCTGCTATTTCGCTGGCCGGGCCCTCCATGACAGCCCCGACACCACCCGCGCGTGCCTGTATACGGCAGCTACAGCCGGATTCCTTTCACTCGGCTACCGTGCTCTGCGGTCTGCCGAGACACCATCGGCGTGGCGTGCCCGCCGGCAAGCGCGCCAAGCGCAGCAGGCAGCGCAGGTCGCACGCGCGATGGCCGACCAGGACGCGGCCGAACGGGACCGTCTTATCGACGCCTACCTCGGGCGCCTCAGGCGACTGGCGCTGACGACCGGCCCGGCTGAGCGGCAGCCGACGGTGGAGTCAGCAGTCCGGAAACACCTGCCGGGGGAATACCCGTTCGGAGAGGAAGAGGCCTCGCGCCCGTCGAGAACGCTGACAATCCTCTACCGCCTGCGTGCCGGATCACGCTCGGCCTGGTACCGCTGGAAGGCCTCGGCGGACACGCAAGCGTAACCTGGCCAGCGATCACACCGACGTGTGACCGCAGCGGACCATCAGCATCGCCGCGCCGCCCACGGCCCACACCCCGCCGGCAGGGCCGCGTCTGATTTGGGCCGACACTAGCCACCAGGGGTTCACCGCAGGTGCTGGCGCACGACCCCGGAGATACCACCCATAAGCTCCCCGGCTTCCCCCAGGCCGACCAGCGAGACGCGGCCCGCCGCGGCAAGGGGTGGCGTGCGCCGACCCGGCCTGTCTTCAGGACTGCTCTCTGCGCAGGATGTCGAGCACGACGTCGTTAACGACGTGGTCGGCCGCGGCCGCCTGGATCATGGCCCTGATCCCCCGGGCCAGGGTCATCCTGCTGACCGGCTGATCGAGCTCCACGCTGGCCCTGGCTAGCCAGCGGTTCAGGAGCTGATAGTCGGCCGGGGTCAGGTCGACCGTGATCCGGACGGGCTTAGCGCGGGACTCCTTAGTGCGGGACTCCTTAGGAGGGCGGGGATCGCTAGGAGATGGGCCGTACGGCATAAGCCTAGTTAACTGCATATACTGCGCTTACTGCAATCAGGTCAGGCCCAGATTCCGGAGCTCGGCATCGAGGTTTACCACACCGGAGGGAGTCCCAGCCTCTTCCGGCGCACAGCCCGGGCCGGTGGACGAAGGGGCGGCCGGTGGGTGCGGCCAGCCGCAGTCGAGGAGGCGAGGTCGGTGATGATGCGGTTGACCACGCGGCGGCCGGTCGATGGCTGCCATATGCCGGCGATTCTCACGTCAAAATCGGAGTCGGCTGATAAGCCACTAGCCGCCAGCTTCCGTCTTCCTTCGCCCACACCGCGCACGCGCTGTTGCGCAGAGTGCGCAGTCCGCCGGACCAGTACACGTTGGCGATCATGGCGCCGAGCACCACGACCGCTCCGCCGGCGATGATGATTCGCTCCTCTGGATGGTCGATCGACTCATAGACGAAAGTCCCGTCGCGGACACGTTCCAGGTAACTATCTTTGCTATCGCGTGCGGCGTTCGAATGGCCGTAGACAAGCCGGTCGGACAGGAGACGATCGAGCGCGCCGGTATCGCCCGCGATCATGGCGGCGTAGCGCTCATTTTCCAGGGTCCGGATCAGGTCGGTGAGACTGTCATCGTCGGGTGTCATCGCGATCCATTCGTTACTGTGCAGATCTTAGCTTGAGGATCCTTCCCCGCGCTGCTGCCCTTCCGGGTGGCCGCCGGCCAGGGCTGGCCGCGTGCGAGCGACCAGTCGCACTCACTCGTTTGGTACAGATGACTGAAGCCGCGTTTGCAGGTGATGACCGGTGACGCGCTCGGGCACGACCTGCTCTTCGAGCAGGTCGTGCCCGAGGTCGTTACGGTAGTCACGCCAGACCCGAATGGATGTGGTTCCCTTCGTCGATGGCGTTGTCGAACTCGATGAGAATCTGGCTGCCTGGACGCGGTAATAGTGCTCCTTGCGCCGCTCTCCCCGCGCCCGCGCAGCAGAAGTAGAGGTCCGCGGAGAAGGCCATCTGCGGTACGCGTCACATCTTCCTCATCGCCACGTACCGCCGCACATCCGGCAGTGACAGGACCGTCATCACCCGCCGTGCCGCCGGCCAGCTGCGAACAGCGCCGGAAGACCGACTCCGCCGGCCATAACGTGCATCGTCTTCGCCGTACTCCGGCAGCAGGGCCAGCGCGCACTCGTTGACGATGACGTCACAGCCGACTTGCTCGGCCAAGGCCGAGTCGTGGTGGGTCAGCAGCGCCTGCCGGTACAGCGCGGCAGCGTAACGCTGGTAAACGTCCCGGCATTGGGGCGAGCTGGCCGTGGCAGAAGCACGAACCCTACCGGTCTTACCCAATCCCAGCATCAAAAGCTCCGAGCATCTCGGCGGGCGTTGCAGTCAGCAAGCGCCATCAGCCACCGAGGTCCGGAGCGACTACCTGGACGTTACCACGAGCGAGATCACGACCACGAGTGCTCCTGCGCCAGGTCTCGGTCCGGCCTCGCGTCTCAAACTCGTTTGCCGCGTATGAATTGTCCCGGGCCGACGAACTCGTCCCACGGTGGTGAAGTCTCGGGGTCGACGTAGCGGTCGCCGCGGTGGACGGTGCGCACCACATCGGCTAGGACCTGGGCCGAGACGGTTTTGGGCGGGAACCCACGGACGCCGACGGCGAGCTGAGGCCGACAGGCTGGCCTCGAGCCGGAAGTGACCGCCGCGCGGATGTTGGCTGGCGATGTAGTGGTCGTCGAATCGGCCGTCCAGGACGGGGCCGGGCCTTGCTGCGCGGCATGGGCGTGTTCGGAGTCTGGGCCGGCGGCCCGGCGTCAGTACAAGGGTGGCGGGTGGCCGGCGCTGGGACAGTCATCGCTGATGGGACAAGTCGGGCAGGACGGGTCTTTACGCCGGCAGATGACCTGCCCGTGACGGCGCAACAGCTGGTAGGCGCGCTGGCGGGCGGGCACCATCGCGGGCAACTGCCCGCTAGCCGCGACCTGAGCCTGGCGGTAGCTGGCCGCGTACGAGCGTGCCGGGTCGCTGAAGCCCAGCCGGGTGAGCACACGCAGGCCGTTAGCATCCAGGGCCAGAACGGCCCTGGCCCCTGTGAACAGGTCAATGCGGTCGGCCCCCGGCGGCCCGATGCCCGGGTAGGCGCGCCATGGTGCCCCGGCCACGGCAAGCTCGGCGCACTGGCGCAGGCGCTGGGCCCGTTCCGCCGGCCTGGCCCCGGCAACGACCCCGCGCAGCGCATCCTCAGGGGCGGCGAGGATCTGCTCAGGCGCCAGTCCCACCACGCTTCGAAGCTCCTCCAGCGCCTGCCAGCGGCGCTGGTCACCGACCAGGTAGGCGATGTTCTCGGCCAGGACGAGTTCCCAGCCATCCGCGGACGGCACTGGATCGGCCGGACCGCCGGCCTGCTCAAGCCGGTCCAGCAGCACCGGCAAATCCGTCATCCCAGCGAGCCTAGCCCGCCGTCCGGCGACGACGCTTCGCCGGACGGCACGAGCACCATCACATCAAGATCAGCAGACCTCCTCGCGGAACAGCCGTTCGGGTACGCGCGGATGGCGGCCCTGCTGATAGGCACTGACGGCCATATCGGCGGCGATGCGCGCTTGCGAAGTCTTGGGCTGATCACGCTGCGTGAGAGCGCGAACGGACCCGGATGTTTCCTGCGCGGCGGTTCGCGATGAGTTCGCGGGCCGCGTACCGTCGTATCCGGTATGGCGTACGCACCGGTGAACGGCCTGCAGCTCCACTACGAGATCCGCGGCAGTGGGAGGCCACTCGTGCTGCTCCACGGTGGCCTGATGACCATCGACCTCAATTTCGGGCCGTTGCTCGAACCCCTTGCGGCGAGCAGGCAGGTGATCGCGGTGGAGCTTCAGGGCCACGGGCACACCGCCGACGCCGGCCGCCCGATGACGATCGAGGCGCTGGCCGCTGACGTCGTCGCGCTGCTCGACCATCTGGGGATCGCCGAGGCCGATCTCTTCGGCTTCAGCCTCGGCGGTCTGGTCGCGTACGCGGTCGCGCTCGGCGCGCCCACCCGGGTCAGCAAGCTGATCGTCGCCTCGGCGGACGCCCGCCGCCCGCCGGGCCGGGAGAGCGCGCCGCCCGGCGACGACCGCATGCCGACGCCGGCCGACTTCCAGGCGATGCGCGACGCCTACGAGGCGGTCGCTGCCGACCCCGCGCACTTCGACGAGTTCGCGGCCAAGACCTCGGCAATGGTGCACGAGTTCCCGGGGTGGACCGAGGAGCTGCGATCACTGCAGGCGCCGACCCTGCTGATCTTCGGCGACCGCGACTTCTCACCGTTGCCCGACGTGGTGGAGATGTTCGAGCTCCTGCCGAACGCGCAACTCGCCGTGCTCCCCGGGGCCACGCACGTCGGCGTGACGCGGCGGCCTGGCGAAGTGTTCGCGTTGATCACGCCGTTCCTCGAACGCATGCAATAAGCGGCTATAACAGGGTTACCGGTTCGGTGGCCGCGTAAAGCGCGGCGTGCCCGGCGTGCACGTGGGCCAGCTGCCGTGTCGCCGGTGCAGTCGAGCATGGCCAGCGCCTCGCAGAGCGGTAATTGGGTATGCAAGAATTCTCAGATCAGCCCGAAGCATAGCGATAGTGGCGCGTGCGCTCGACGACTGCCGCCGCCCTCGGGCCGCGGTACCGCCGGAAACCGCGGGCGCCGGAAATGGGTGGGGACATATGGCCGGGAATCAGCTGCCGTCGATTAATCAAATCGTCCAGCTCATGCTCGAGAATCGCTCGTTCGACCACATGCTGGGATTCCTGTATCCGAAGTCCGACAACTTCGAGGGCCTGACCGGCAGCGAGTCTAATACCGACGCCAGCGGCAATACGGTGACGGTTTACCAGATCGATCACACGGCGGCTGGCGCCTACTTCATGCCGGGCGCTGATCCCGGTGAGGGATACTCGAATACCAATGAACAGCTATTCGGCAGCGGCAAGCCGCCGAGCCCGCCGGCCGCGACCAACACCGGCTTCGTCACGAACTTCGCCGACGCCATCGCCTACGACCAGCGCTCGGGCCGCAGCGTGCAGGCCGGCACCACCGCCTCGGCCGTCATGGGAATGTTCCCGCCCGCGGCGCTGCCGGTACTGTCCGGTCTGGCCGCCGGCTTCGCCGTCTGCGACTACTGGTACAGCTCAGTGCCCACCGAGACCTTCCCGAACAGGGCCTTCGCCTGCGCCGCGACGAGCCAGGGGCACATGAACGACGGCACGGCGTCCTTCACCGTGCCGAGCATCTTCGGGCTGATGACCGCGCACAGCCTGAGCTGGAAGATCTACGGTTACGACCAGGAGCCGCTGACCCGCAAGGACTTCCCTGTCACCCTGAGCGCGCCGGATTCCTGCTTCGGGCTGTTCGCCGATTTCCAGTCCGACGCCGCGGCCGGGACGCTGCCCCAGTACTCGTTCCTCGAGCCGAGCTGGGGATCGACGGGCAACAGCCAGCACCCCAACTACGACGTCTCACTCGGCGAGAAGCTCATCCAGGATGTCTACAACGCCGTCCGCAACGGCCCGGGCTGGAACCAGACGCTGCTGTTCATCACCTACGACGAGCACGGCGGCCTATATGACCACGTGCCGCCGCCATCGGGGGCCACCCCGCCGGACGCCACGCCCGGCGAGTTCGGGTTCGACTTCACCCGGTTCGGGGTGCGAGTCCCGGCGGTGCTGGTCTCGCCGCTGATCCCGGCCGGCACGGTGTTCCGGGTACCCGCCGGGTCGGCACCGCTGGATCACACCTCCGTACTGAAAACCATCCAGACCCGCTGGGGGCTGCCCGCGCTGACCGCCAGGGACGCCGCCGCGCCCGACGTCGGAGCTGTGCTCGGCCTGGCTGCCCCCAGGACCGATGACCCGCTAGCCGGGGTGACCGCGCGGACCTCGACCGGGGCCAACCCGGCCGCGGCCGAAGTGTCGCAGCTCCAGCTGGCGAACGCTCAGCTGACATCGCAGCTGCAGGTTCCGCTGAGCGAGCTGCACTCCGCGCCGCTGCTGGCCAACCAGCAGACGCCGTCGGACTACGACCACTACATCGCAGCGCGCACGGCTACCTGGAAGGCTGCCAGGAGACGCGGCAACGCTCCGGCCGGCTGACCGCCAGCCCGCTGCGCCCGGCAGGCGGCTCGCCCTCATCCTCCGCTGGCCCACAGAAGCCGGGCGGCCGGTTCAGCACCGCATGCCGGCTCAGCACCGCATGCCGGCTCAGCGGCGTTCAAGCTGCCGTCACGTCCCTATGGACCTGCCAGCTGTAAGTTTCCCGGCACTGGCTCTTGCGGGTGGGGGATGGCGGATCAGCTCACCGAGCGGCTGCCGCTACGTGTGATGCTGGACTGCCTGCAGGTGCGGCCGGGTTCACCGGATCCGCGTCGGGCGCAGGCCGCGGACCTGCTGCGCAGCCGGCGGCCGGGGCTGTTTGCTGGCGGCGATGCATCGGTGACCGGCGTCGAGGTGCTGGTGACGCTGGTGGACGAGCTGTGCGCGGCCGCTCCCACGGTGATAGTCGTCGATGACCTGCAGTGGGCGGATGAGGCGTCGCTGATCGTCTGGCACCAGATGGCCGCCTCGATCGGCCAGTCGCGGCTGCTGCTGATCGGGACGTGCCAGCCTCGCCCGACAGCCCACTGCGGGGATTCATTGAAGATGCCGGTCCAGGCCTCATGGGCGCTCGGCGTAACGCTGGCCGGGATGCGGGAACAGGCGGTCCAGGTGGTAGTCGATGACGGCCTGGGCCTGCCCGGGCGAGGACTGGCCGCCCAGGACGCTCTGGCCTAGGCCCGCGGACATGGCGAGCAGGCTGACGGCTTCCAGGTCCGGGTCCAGGTGGGCGGGCGTGCCGCCGGCGGCCTGGGCGGCTCGCAGTTGCGCGGCGACCACACCGGTCACCGCGTTTGAGTTTCTGACCAGGGGGCCGATCGCCAGCGCCGGGTCGGTCAGCGAGAGCGCGAAGTAGGCCGTGTACAGGACGGTGAAGGTGCGCCGTTCGTCGTCGGCGGGCAGCGCCTCGGTCAAGATGGCGGCGATGACGTCGCGCGGGCTGACCGGGCTTTCTGTCTCTTTGATCCGCCTGATCCGCGCCATGCCCCGCTCGGCGAACTGGGCTGCCAGGTACTGCATGGCGGAGAGCATGAGCTCTTCCTTGGTGCCGAAGTAGTACTGGACCAGCCGCAGGGACACGCCGGCTTCGGCCGCGACCTCGCGCATCCCGGTGGCGTGCAGCCCGCGCGTGGCGGCCGTCCGCAGCAGCGCGTCCGCGATCTGCCGCCGCCGTTCCTCGTGATCGACCCGCTTCGGCACCCGCCCACCGTATCCCTCGTTGCCCGCCCGGCCTCTTAATGATACGATCGTATCATTAAGAGCTGGACTTAGCCGTGAGAGGAAGGAACATGCTCGGTATCAAGCGCATCACCGGCGCGGCGGACCTGGCAGCCGAGGGCGAACCGGGATCGTGGGTGAGCGACGCGGCGCGGGAGAAGTTCATGGCCGCGTACGAGCGGGCTTTCGCGCTCTGGCCGCAGCCGTGCGAGGAGTTCGACGTGGAGACGGCGACCGCGACCACGCGCGTGCACGCCTACCGGCCGCATCCTGATGGGCCGCCGGTTGTGCTGCTCTCCGCGTTCAATGCCTCGGGCTGGTACCCGCACGCGGCGGCGCTCGCCAAGGTCGGCCCGGTGTACGGGGTCGACATGCCCGGTGACGCGAACCCCAGCGTCGCGCGCGCCCTGATGACTCCCCCGGCGTCCTGCGCGGCGTGGCTCGATGAACTGCTCGCCCAGCTCAGCGACCGGCCGGCGCACCTGGTGGGCTTCTCCTACGGCGGCTGGATCGCCATGAACCAGGCGATCCGCGCGCCCGGGCGGGTCGCCTCAGTAACGCTGCTCGACCCCGCCGGGCTCACCAGACTCGACGCCCGCTTCTGGTGGTGGTTCTCCATCAGCGGCCTGGCCAGCCTGACCCCGATGCCGCTACGCCGCCACCTCGCCCGGTGGCTGGACAGCCCGGCCATGCTGGAGCCAGAACTGATGACGCTCATGTGGGCAGGCACCCGCGGCTACCGGGCGGAGCCGAAGTTCCCCGGCATCCTCACCGACGACGAACTCCGCGCGATCACCATGCCGGTCCGCTGATCACCGGCGCGCGCAGCGCCATGCTCACCCCAGCGGAGGCCCGCGCCCGGGGAAGCCTCATGCCGCACGCGGAGGTCGCCATCGTCCCCGGCAGCCACGGCGGCTTCAACCGGATCGACGAGCTGAACGACCGGATCGCCGCCTTCATCGAGGCCCACACCACCGACAAGCAGCAGACGGCTCATCCGGCACAGCCACCGACAACTAAACGTTAGGACCGACATCTTCACCGAACCCCTACACCCACCGCTGCCGCCGCCATATGAGTTCTCAAGCAGGCTCTAAGCCCTTCCGGCTCGGAACGGGCACGCCGTCTGGCCGAGGCGGCGTACGTCGGCGCGAACATCACCGGTGACCTACGTGACGTGCCACGCCTGCTGGACGACGCGCGGCGCACGGCGCCGGGAGCGGGATCGCTGGCCATGGCGGTGGCCGGGGCCGCGTACCTGCTCAACGGCTCCGGAGACATCGATACCGCATACAGCCTGTTGTGCGGCGCCATCGCGATGCAGCCCGAGCCGTACGACCCGGCCGATGCCACGCTGTTCGAGGCACTGCACACGCTGCTGCTGGTGTGCTTCTTCGGCGGCCGGCCCGCCCTGTGGTCCCAGTTCGACGCCGCGACGGCCAAGTACCCCGCCGGGCCGCAGCCGCCGATCCTGCCGCCCAGGGACGGCTTCCTGTCCTGGAGCGGGACAAATTCCATGCATCGTTCGCCGGCGACCTGCCCGCCGGACAGGCCGCGTTCATGGCCGACTCCCAGGTCCCCTGGGGCGTGAACGCGCTCGGCGGAACGATCACCGAAGCCGCCTGGCGGATCAAGCCAAGCTGGTACCTGCTCACCACTGAGGACCGGATGATCCCGCCGCCTGCGCAGCGCGCGATGGCCGAGCGCACCGGGGCCACCGTCACCGAGG
>Ga0209039_10004403_pt1 | contig 10313 bp, 7 predicted proteins | sample BogFormECP12_OM1_FD_188238 | JGI IMG/M metagenome (GOLD analysis project Ga0209039, IMG submission 188238) | Bog forest soil microbial communities from Calvert Island, British Columbia, Canada - ECP12_OM1 (SPAdes) (version 2) | ecosystem: Environmental > Aquatic > Freshwater > Wetlands > Bog ... | reverse complement strand
GAGAACTACTCTGTAGGAATGAAATGGGCCTGCTTCGGAACGCTGCTCAAAGTCTCCATAAAGTCTGAGCAGTGTAGCGTCGTCGATCTTCTTGCCGTGGGCCGCGAGGATTCCGTGAAGGGCGGAGAGAATTCCCGCTTCCCAATCGATCAGAGTGCCGTAGCAATCGAAAGTGAGAATCTCGAAGCGATTGAAATCGAGCATAGGGCCGGTCCGATTCAAAATCAAAGCCTTTGCGCAGACCGGCCGGGGCTAGTGCCCGATCCGTTCCAGTTTGAGCTCTTGCGTGATCTCGAAGTTGAGGTCGGATTCCGCGGGAAGCACGATCTCTCTATTTCCAGTAAGAGCCGCACCGCCGGTACCGGCACCCCCGCCGGCCGCGGCGCCAAGCGCCGCACCTTTTCCGCCGCCCGCTAGTCCGCCAATAAGTGCACCCAGTGCGGCGCCTCCGCCCGCGATCACCGCCGTGCGCTTGCCCTTGCCTTTTTGCGTAAAGGAGCGCAACGCAGTTTGAACAGGCGTGTCATAGCCATTGAGGTTGATGGAATCCAGGCGCAGCTTCAGAACTGCGCCTCCGGCGAACTTGCCCAAGGCCTTCGCATCGGTGACCGTTCCGGATGCGGTTGAGCCTTTGGGGATCACGACCTCGTTCCCCACCACCACGTCCTTGGCCACAGTGCCGGTGAAGGTCTGACCGGCCTGGCTCAACTTGGAACCAAGAGCAGAACCCAGGCTTATGGTCAGCTCGGCTCCTGCGGGCACGATGACCGGTTCCTTCTTCTTTTCTTCTTTGGCTTGCTTGTGCTCCTTATGCTCTTTGGATTCCTTGCCGCCCTTGCCGGTAGCGTCGGCGGAGGTGCCGGTGTCGGTCGAAGTGTTGTCGGCGGGAGGCTTGCTGGAACATCCGAGCACAGCCAGCGCGAGATAGAGACTAAGCGCGAGTATAGCGACACGTATACGCATAAAAATCACTACTCCTTATGATGCAAATTTACCGAAAATCGGCGGGCAGGGGCAATGGCGAGGAAGAGACCGGAACTTCTCTCATCAATGAGCTGGCTTACCAGAGTTGACATCGGGGGTGATTGTGAGCAGGACCGCTGTTCAGGTTCCATATGTTTTCGCAAGAGCCCCGGCATGGGTTGCCATTTAGGGCTACGACCCGGGCTTGAGTCCGGGCAAGGAGGGAATTATGTCGGGGGAATCGGCGGAATCGAGTTGAGAGTTCCGAGGCGCGTCGCTTTCCGGGACTGAAGATTTTTTCGGGGACAGGAATTTTTCCGTATTCAGCAGAGGACGGCCGAGGGAAGCGTTGTAACTGGTCCAGGGACTGTCGAGGCCGGCCTCGCGCTCAAATTGGGCGCGCATAGCTTCCATCTTGGAATCGAGGTCGTCGAGATAATGCAGCATGAGAGCTTCGGGAAACATGGGCAACTTGGGTGAGCCGAACTCGTACTCGCCGTGATGGCTGATGATGAGGTGCTCGATCAGGGTTTTGAGTTCGTCGGGGAAGCCGGGAACGAGAGCGAGCTTGGCCTGCAGCATTTCCAGTTCGATGATCATGTGGCCGAGAAGCTGGCCGCGGTTGGTATAGGTGAACGAACGGTTGTAGGTGAGCTCGTGAATCTTGCCGATGTCGTGCAGGAACGCGCCAGTGAAAAGAAGATCGCGGTTAACCTGAGGATAGTTCCGGCAAATCAGATCGCAGGAGCGAAACAACGAGACGACGTGGTCGAGCAGGCCGCCGATGTAGGCGTGATGGAGCGTCTTGGCGGCCGGAGCATTGCGGTATGCGGCGACAATTTCAGGATCGGCCATGAAGGCCTGCACCAGCGATTTGAGATGCGGATTCTGGATGGTGGCGACGAAGTTGCCCAGGGTCTGCCACAGTTGGTCAATGTCTTTGGTGGTCTTGGGCAGGTAGTCGGCAAAGTCAATCTCGGATTCGCCCAGTTTGCGCAGCTTGTGGATGGTGAGCTGGAAGCGGTTCTTGTACTTGTTGATCAGGCCCTTGACCTTGAGGAAATCATCCTGTTCGAAAGCCTCGAGGACCTCCTCAACGTTGTCCCACATTTTGGCTTCGACCTGGCCGCTGCGGTCGCCGAGGGTGAGGGCGAGGTAGGGTTCCCCGGTCTTCTTGGGCTTGATTTGCTTGGCTACAACCACGAAGGTCGAGGTGATGACCTTATTCTCGTGGCGAGCGCAATCGCCGATATAGAAATCTTTCATGGCTGTACGGTCTGAGTATAAACGCGCCGCAGATCGTTGGCTGCAAGATCAAGTCGGCAAGATCATCGGCGGCAAGATCATGAGCCGCAAGATCAGAGGACACCAAGCTTCTTGTGCTTCTTCTTAAGCTTCTTGGCGTCAGACTCCTTGGCGGTGGCGGTTTCGACCGGCGCAGTCTGGTTCGGGCTGGCGCCGGTGTCGACATAGCCAGTCGCGATCTTGATGTAGGCGTCTTCGCGCAATTTGGTCAGGTAGGCGCGAAGAGCGGGCTGCAGCTTCTCGTAGTAGAGCGCATTCTCAATTCTGGGGAGGACCTCCTTCAGGGGAGGAATGCCGGCCATCTGGTGATCGTTCACCTTTAAGATGACAAAGCCCTGCCTGGTGTGGATCACATCGGTGACTTCGCCGGTTTTCATGGCGAAGGTCTTGTCTTCGATTTCCTTGGCCAGCTTGCCGCGCTCAAACACACCCAATTCGCCGCCCTCGGCGGCAGAAGAACCATCGGAATTTTTCTTGGCAACGTCTTCGAAGGCCGCGCCAGCGCGAATCTGTTTGAGGAGATCATTGGCCTTGGCCTCAGCGGCAGCAAGGGCTGCGGTTTCAGCAGCCTGGCGGGAGGCGTCATCGGTCGGTGCGGGAGCGGGAGTGCCGGAGGGAGCGTTGGGATCGGCCGCCGGCGCAACAGGAGCGGCGACGGGCTTTGGAGCTATCAGAATCTCGCTGAGGCGGACCGCCTCCGGCTGCTTCAACTCCTCCTTGTGTTCGTCGTAGAACTGCTGCTCCTCGTCTTTGCCGAGGCTGAGGTGGCTGCCGACTTCCTGGCCGACCACCTTCTGGGTGATGATCTTGTTGCGCATGTTCTGCCGGAAGTCTTCCCAGGAGACACCCTGCTTGACGGCTTCTTTTTCGAGATCCTCGAGCGACTCGAGCTTCATCTCCTTGCGCATCTCGTCGAGTTGCTTGATGAGCTCGGTGTCGCCGGTGATGCCAAGATCTTTCCCCTTCTCGAGGAGGAGTTGCTGGTCAATGAGGTCGCGGAGAACATCTTTTTCCCGCTCGGCGAAGGTTTTGTCGGCGTTGCTGGGATCCTGCTGCTTGACTTCGTCTCTGACCTGATCCTTGCTGCGCGAGAATTCCGAACGCGTGATGATCTGGTTGTTCACGCGGGCAATGATCTCTTCAACCACCTGCTGGCCCGCGGCCAGGGCGGGTAGACATGCGAAAGCAGCAACAACCGCACAGAGTTTCTTCATAGTATTTGTAAGGCCGCCACGCTTCCTGGGCTTGCGGGCAAAAGGTGGGCTCGGGCCAGTGCCGCTATTTTACTCCTTCGGAGCGAAAGCCGGGGCAGGCTGCTTGTTTTGACGCGCCGGCGGGCAAGAAGGTTGGTTAGCAACCCGTGGCGAAACTCAGAATCGCAAATTCAGCGCCTGAAGGCGCGATGATAACGCAGTACTTACGGTATGCCTGAAGGCATACCCTGATACGAATCGCAGATACGAATCGTGCTTGCGCCACGGGCGGTGAATCTCAGGCGGTCCGGACCAGGGCGAGGGCGGTGCGGTCGTCAGCGAGGGGAGTTTCACCGCTGAACTGGCCGGCGGCCTCGAGGACGGAGACGCAAAGCGCCTGAGCGGGGATGGAAGGGGAGGCCTGCAGAAGCTGCTTAACGCGCTCCAGGCCAAACTCATCTTCCGAGCCGTCCTTGTGACCATGAGCCACGCATCCGACCAGCCCGCGAGAGACCAGCAGCAGCGGGGCACCCTTCTCCAGGCCAACGGTGGGAGCATCGCAGGTAGCGTGGGAGAATAAACCCAGAGGCAGGCCTGTGGAAGACAGCTCGACGATGCCGTTGCTGTCGCGAAGAAGGCCGGGCGTGTGCCCGGCATTGGTGTAGCAGAGAGTGCCGAATTTCTCGTGGTAGCAGGCGATGAATGCAGGGCAGGAACGCACTCCGCTTGAGACCTCAATGAGGCCGCGATTGATGTGCAGACAGAGTTCGGTCATAGCATCGGACTCGTTGAAGTCGGCGCGGGAGAAGAGGTCCGTGCCATGACTGCGGAAAATCTCCTGCGCGGCCATGAGAATGCTGCGATTGTCCGCGCGGCGTCCGGCGACATCGAGCAGTCCGAACAGAACGCGTTCGGGACTCACGCGGACGGAGTCATAAAAATCTCCTGCGATACGTTGGCCTGCGAAGACAGCGGCAATGTCTGCCCCCTCAATCTTAGGGAAGACGGTCGGCACGGGCACAGGCTCGACCGTGGGGGCAGGCTCAAGGGTGCGGGAATGAAACGGCGAACGCATGGAAGGTCGGCCCCAGAGCACGAAACTAGCACAGGTAAGGAGGGGTGAGCAATCGGAGCGACTGCACGAGTGGTCGTGGGGCAACTGGGGAAGTGGTCGCTAATCGCCGTACTTGTCGGCGAGATACCGGGCCAAGTCGGACTCAAGCTGGCCGTAGTCGGAATGAATGGTGGCGCGCAGAGCGGCTTCGGTGGAATTTCCCTGGCTGAGGCGTTCGAGAATGCGCTGGACATCGCTCATTCCGTAGGAATCATTAATGTAAGACACGGCGGCCAGAGATTCGGCGTACGCGACGTACGCTTGAGCGCCGGAGAAGTTCATGAAACTGCCTTCCAGGGCGTTCAGCGGGATATTCTGTTGCGCCTTGAAAAGCAGGGCGAGCTGGTGTCCGTCGCCGCCCAGGCTCTTGGGCTCGAGGAGCTGAGCGATGCCTTCGTGCAGCCAGGGCGGGCAGCGTCCGCCGGAGAGCTGCGTGATGAAGGAGTGGGCTAGCTCATGCTTTAGAACGCGCGCCAGTTCCGGCGTCACCGAACTCAGGCCGCTGACGGGGATGCGCAGCTTGCCATCGTTCATGGCTCCCGACCAGCTGGGGGCGTGCGTAACGTCAAAGAAGGCCTGCTCGGTGTAGAGAGTGACGAGAATATTGTCGCGGGGCGGGTTGCCGAGATCGCGGACAAGATCGTCATAGTCGGATTCGAGGGCAGCAATTATTTGGGCACGAAAGGCCTCGGGAGTTTGCTTCCCCTCATAGTGCAACACGAAATGGCTGCTTTCCCCCTGCGCGAACTCGGACTCGACGTTTTCTTCGCGCTGGGCTTTGGCCAGCAACTGCCGCACGGTGGCATCCGGCCGCAGCTCGAGGGAGCGCTTCCAGGAGACGACGGCATCTTTAGTATGATCCGAGGCGAACTGGGCATAACCGAGCATGGTGTAAGCGTCGGGTGAGTTGGGGGCCGAACGTACCGCGCGCTGGGCGTAAGGCAGGGCCTGGCTGGCATTGCCAGTACGGACCAGGACCGCAGCGTAATAAATAAGGATCGTGGAATTCTCAGGCTGGTAACGAAGTGCGCTCTCGAAGTACTGCCGGGACTGGGCGATGTTGCCGTGGTCGAATTCAAATTTTCCAGCGATGAAGTTGGCGGTCGCGCTCAGCTCGGCGTTCCCTTTGCTCTCCAGACTTGTGAGCACGTCGGGATCGACCTTGCCTTCCTTGACGATCTCGACGAAGACAGTGCCCTCATTGGCAAGGCTGTCTACCGGTGTGAAGGTGGGAAGGTCGGCGACCCTGGCAGCGGAGACGGCTTGAGCGGGCAGGCCGCCGGCGTCAAGGTGATCCACCAGGGACTTGGGGATCGCGTAAGAATCATCGCCCACATCGTATTCGTAGTGATTGCCGTTTTCGCGGACGTGATCGGCAACAATAGTGCGGCCATTTTTCAGATGGATGGTGTCAGCCCATGCACTGGCAAGGGCAAGCGTCAGCCATAGCGAGAGGATGGTGACACGTAGCCGCATTCAGGCGCATTCTAGCAACAGAGGGTAGGCATACCTACGTGACGAAGGTACTACTGAAAGTGCGAGGCTTGCGGGTTACGGCGGTGATCTGGCTTGCAGTCAGCGCGTTGTTAGCGGCTGGCAGTGAGGGCGAAACCCCAGCCGGTAAACCGGCTGAGGCGCTGTATCTGCAGCTCGGACAGGTCGGATTAGATCCGGGGCGCGTGTATCAGGTAAGAGGCGCGTCGCTGGATCGGTCAGCAGTCCACATCACCCTGGAAGACGGCACGATCGGATTTACCCAGGATGTGATGGGCCGGATCACCGGAGCATTTTTCGAAGGCGACGGGGAGGTGCTGCTGACGCCTCTCAATGAGGTTGAGCGGAAGTCCATGAGCCTGTTCACCGGCATGGCCATTCTGGAAGAGCGCTTTGCGACTGCGTATTTTCGGTTCAACGATGATGCGGCGGCCGAACTGCGGCCGGACTTGCGAGCCACGGACAACTCACGGGAATTTGTCGAGCACTGGGGAGCGACAGTACGGAATCTGGCACAAGTGGATGCGATGAGATTGCTGCTGAGCTTCAGCCGCCAGCTGCCGGCAAAAGCCAACTCGCCTTTTCCAGAACAGGAGGCTCTGGCGCAGGCAAGGAATAGCGAAGACCGATTTTTCCACGCGAGGCTGCAAGGCAACAAGCTCGGGGTTTTTGACGTTTACTTTGATTCCCTGGCGGGCGAGCAAGTCGAGGCGGGCCAGATCAAACCGGCCGAAAACGGCACCAGCTATTACGACGTCTGGACGTCGTTCTCGCCCCTGGCCGGAGGAACTGCACCCACGAGTGGTCGAGGAACAAGACAGGTGGAAAGCGAACGGCCACCGGGAGACTGGGTCCGCATTCAGCGCTTTACGATCAAGACTGAGGTACAACCTCCGCGGCAAATTCGCGCACGGGCCCGCTTGCAGTTGGAGGTGAAGGAGGGCGGGTCGCGCACACTGTTGTTTGAGTTGTCGCGGTTCCTGCAAGTGGAAAGTGTCAAGCTCGATGGCCAACCGGTGGAGTTTATTCACAATCCGGCGGTGGAAGGGACGCAACTGGCTCGCCAAGGGAATGACATGGTGGCGGTGGTTCTGCCGGAACCGATGCAGGCTGGAGAGAAGATCAACCTCGACTTCACCTACGCAGGCGAGGTTCTGGCGGAAGCGGGCAAGGGCCTGCTTTACGTAGGGGCGCGTGGAACGTGGTATCCGAACCGCGGACTGGCGATGGCGGACTTCGACCTGGAGTTCGATTATCCGCAAGACTGGACGCTGGTGGCAACGGGGAAGCCGGTCCCGGCTTCGGCGACCGAAGCGACGGAGAAGGCAAAAGGAATGGGAGCGTCACATTGGATATCTGAACGGCCCATTCCTGTGGCAGGGTTCAACCTGGGCCAGTACAAAGTGGCGAGAACCAAGGCGGGCGACGTCATGGTGGAGACTTATGCTACGCCGGCGGTCGAGCGAAATTTTCCTAGTGCCCCGATTCAAACGATTGAGCCCGATCCCTCCGATATATCTCCCATGTCTCCGCACGTGCCGCAGGTTATCGTGCCGAGCCGCCCCTCGCCGGCACGGAACGAAGTGACGGTTGGAGAATCGGCGGCCCGCGCCATCCGTTACTACGCCGAGCGGTTTGGGCCGTATCCCTATAGCCGTCTAGCCCTGACGCAAATGCCGGGGAATGACAGCCAGGGCTGGCCCAGCCTGGTCTTCCTTTCTTCGTATGCTTTTCTGAGCAATGAAGAACGCCAGGAGCTGCACTATGAACCGTACCGGATGTTGCTGCAGCAATCCATCCCCGCGCATGAGACGGCCCACCAATGGTGGGGAGACCTGATCGGCTGGAAGGGCTACCGGGATCAGTGGTTGTCCGAAGGACTGGCGAACTACTGCGCTTTGATGATGCTGCAGGAGAGGAATCCAGAGGGCTTTCGGCAAATCATGGAGAAGTACCGGCGGGATCTGTTGGAGAAAAATAAAGACGGGATGACTCCGAAAGATGCAGGTCCGGTGACGCTGGGTGTGAGATTGCTTTCGTCGAGGTTTCCGGAAGGATATGAAGCCATCAACTATGGGCGAAGCACTTGGCTATTCCACATGCTGCGAACGATGTTGAAAGATACGGCGGCGCAGACAGCAGGTCAAAAGGGGAGCGGCGCAGATGAACCTTTTATCCGCGCCCTGCGCCGGCTCCGGCAAAGGCACGAAGGCAAAGCCATCAGCACGCGCGAACTACTGGACGCGTTCGCCGAGGATCTTCCGCCGGCGCTGCGTTACGAAGGCAAAAATTCTCTGGATTGGTTCCTGGACGGGTGGATCAATGGCACCGATCTGCCCAAGCTGGAGCTGAAAGCGGTGAAGCTTACGCCCAAGGGCGTGGGGACTGTAGTGAGCGGAACGATTCTGCAAAAGGACGCTGCGCAGGATCTGGTGACGTCGGTTCCGGTGTATGCCGTAGTCGCGGGAAAGCAACCAGTGCTGCTGGGGCGGGTATTCGCGGATGGGGAAGAGTCCTCGTTCCGCATCGCGGGGCCGGCGGGGATACACAAGATTGTGCTCGACCCGTACGAGACAATCTTGACGAGTCCGAAGTAGCCGATGGTAGTGTGCCCGTCGCGGTCAGATTGCTGTGCCGGGTAGCGGCCTAATTCAGCTTTTTCACCACCGAGTCACAGAGACACAGAGAAACCCAACTGCTTGGCAAACCCTTCTCCTTCTGGTTCTAACAGGTTCAAGGTTTTCTCGGTGACTCGGTGACTCTGTGGTGAAGGCAAACTAGGACACTGCCCTGTGCCGAATCGGATTGCGGTTCCGGGCGGGATTCCCAAAATGGTCGCGCGGGGAACATGGTGCCCCAGCGCAGGCCTTCTGTTCTTCGAGGTAACTGCTGCATTCCCACGTGGTTCCGCTCGAGCAGCAGGCGTGCCGACCATGGCAGCCGAAGTGCTCCGAGGGAGATGTGTGTGGAACCAAGCTGACAGAACCATTGGGAAGGGCAGGCCAAGAAATGATCTTCGAGGCGGCACAAGGCGCACAGATTGTTGAGACTTCAGAGAAAGCAACGGCTTGTTGTGAGGGGACTGTGGCGGAGCCGTTGGCCGGAGCGGAGACGATCCTGTTTGTGGAGGACGAAGCCTTTGTGCGCGAGGTAGCGGGTGAAGTCCTGCGCTCTGCCGGATACCAGGTGTTGATTGCCAAGGATGCGGCCACAGCTGCGTGCGCCTACGATCTGCAGTGTGGCGACGTGGATCTCTTGCTGTCGGATGTGGTGCTGCCCGGCGAGAACGGTCACGCACTCGCCCGAAAACTGAGGCGAACGAGTCCGGAACTTAAGGTTCTGTTGATCAGCGGATATGCGGAACAGATGGAGCCACAAGAGACAGGAGCATGCCTGGGGAAGCCATTTTCGGGAGCAGTGCTTTTGCGCAGGGTAAGGCAGGCGCTGGATGGCGGGGGAATGCCGGATGGCGGAAGAAGGTCCGGTTAAGCGCGTTTGCGGTAGTTGGTCGCTTGCAAAATCTGGGCGGGTATTTGGGATAGCGGCACGAGGCGATTCAGAACGCCTGACTCGGCGCAAGCGCGGGGCATGCCGTAGACGATACAGCTGGCTTCGTCCTGGCCAACGGTGAGGCCTCCGGCGCGGTGAATGGCCTTCATCCCGTCCGCGCCATCGGATCCCATTCCTGTCATGATGACTCCCATGGCGGAGTTGCCGAAACTCTTCGCTACCGACTTCATCAGGATGTCCACCGAGGGCATGTGCAGGGAATTCTCGGGCTGAGTGTCGAGGCAGATCCAGGTCAAGGAATCGGAGGGACGCTCCACCGTCATGTGCTTCCCGGCCGGCGCGATGTAGATCACACCGGGCTGGACCGGTTCCCGGTGGGCGGCCTCGTGCACCGTGACCGAACAGAGAGCGTTGAGCCTCTGCGCGAAGGGCGCGGTGAAACCGAGGGGCATGTGCTGAACGATCAGGATGGGCACAGAAAGATCACGGGGAAGGCGAGGCAGAATCTCCTGAAGAGCTTTTGGGCCGCCGGTAGACGTTCCCAAGGCAATGATCGCCGCCGGAGTCGACAAAGTGTTCCGGCATTCTGACTCGGAAAAGCGCGGCGGCTTCTTGCGAAGAGTCCCGGCCGAATAGGAACTGCGCGCCCGCGCTGCAGCGCGAATCTTGGCGATCAAATCCGGCTGAATGTGAAGGATGTCGAGCGAGGTGGAGGAGAGCTGCTTGGGGACGTA
>Ga0209039_10004402_pt1 | contig 10316 bp, 8 predicted proteins | sample BogFormECP12_OM1_FD_188238 | JGI IMG/M metagenome (GOLD analysis project Ga0209039, IMG submission 188238) | Bog forest soil microbial communities from Calvert Island, British Columbia, Canada - ECP12_OM1 (SPAdes) (version 2) | ecosystem: Environmental > Aquatic > Freshwater > Wetlands > Bog ... | reverse complement strand
ATGGGGGTTTCCCAGCCTGCACTGACGAGGTGGACTGACCGATACGCGACGAATGACCCCGACCCTACTTACCAGAACATGAGCGAGTACCGGAAAATCAACAGAACGAAATCAAAAAAGAAGCCATAATCCGGAATAGCGGACGAACCGATACGGATACCGATACGCGTACCGATACGCGGACCGATACGGTGGCGGGATACCCCCTTGAGTTCCGTGCTAAACTATGTTAGCAGGGACACCATGACAGAGACCTACGACGAAAAGAAAATTCGTCTCCAGCGGATCCTAGACGGCCTGGAGCCTCCCATCTTGCGCACAAGAGTTCCGCTTAGGAGTGCGGAGGACATTTCGAAATTACCGCAGCAAGGACGCGACGCGCTGGCGAAGTGCCTGGCCCAGAACGAAAAGATCAGCTTCCCTAAAGCAATCAAGATACTGACCGCGAACCCCGGGATCATGCTCGATGAGCTCCTAAAGATGCTCGCCCAAGGCAAATCCGCCGCGCCTGCAAAGACTGCCGTTGACCCGAACGACGCCGAAGATGTTGCGAAATATATTTACAAGTGCTTTCCCGGAATGGAGGAAAACACTGTCAAGGGGATTGCAGCCTCAGACGCCATGAAGGAAGCGCGCGCACTTGCTGCTGTCCTAAGGGAGATCAACACTTCCAATCACCTACGGTCCGATTTTGTGGTTGTGGTGATGTATGCAATGTTTCTCGGCGCGCTGAGCGATATGAAAAACAAGATTCGCGAAATACCCGCTTTTATCGAGGCGGTGAAAAGAACAAAATTACCCTGGCAAGACTAACAAATATCTGGAGGAGAGCCACTCATGGACAACAAGTCGGGAATAAGGAAATTCAGTGCGAATTACGTGGTCCTGGCCATCACCTTGGTCGTCGGCGTGATCGCGTTTATCGCCGCCATTGCTGTCGGCAACGCTCAGAAACCCGCGACCGTCCAAGTTTTAGTGGCCACACGCGACTTGAATGTTGGCGATGTCATCTCGACCGGCGACGTTGCGACCACAACGGTCTACAAAGATGCGGCAGCCTCGTATTACATTACCGCTGACCAGCAGGACACGATCGTGGGCGGCTGGGTTGCTATCCCGATCCTTCAAGGCCAGCCGATAACCCGGCAGAGCGTCATCGCCGAAGCCGGGGTGGGGGAGCGCCTTTCTGCCTCCCTCGCCAAATACGGCAAGGATTATCGCTTATTCACCATTCCCTTGGATGCGCAGAATATCGTATCTCCAGGCGTTGCCGCTTTTATGCCTGGTGATCTTATCGGTGTAACGATGACGGTCAGCCAGCGCCCGCAGGAGCCGGCGACGCCCACTCCAACCCCGGCCCTGAGCTTGGCAGGCGTTGTAACCCCGACTCCCGCATCTCAGCAGAACTTGACCATATCTGACGCTCTGAGCCGGATCTATCCCCCGTTCGCCGCAGACCTGTTCCCCGAAGGTCTGAGGGTCGTGGCTGTTTACGGCAAAGCGTCTGGCGTCCAGGCTGTACCGACCACCGCGTCGGGCTCTTCCTCCCTCTACTCGCCTTCGGCCTCCACTCTGAATCAACCGAACTACTTGATCGTCCTGGTCCCCCAGAGCAAGGTTGAGGAGCTATCGCTCGCCCTGATGGGATCGGACAAGGTTTATATCAGCATGATGGCGATAGGCTCGAACACTCCTACCACCAGCTTCTCTTATTGGGATCTGGAGGATTTGCTAAAGCAGGAACGCAGTCAAGTTCTCGGAGGTAATCACTAGACATGGATCTTTTATTAATTGGAGCCGGCTCCGCGACTCAAACCGTTCGCGAGTTTCTTTACAACAAGAAACACAACATCGTCGTTCAAACGCCTATTATTTCGCGCGATATCACTTTGCGAATGAAATACGATGGGGTGGTGGTGGTCGCGCCCGAGAGCCAGGTTGGTCCCGACGATTTAGTGGCAGTCGCGCGCGAGGGAAAACATATCTTTATCATAGCGGGACCGAGCGACGCTCTCAATACTTGGGCATCAGCACATGACGTTAAATCGTATGCCTACCCTCCGGACACGACGATCCTCGAAACCCTGAGCGAAGAGATTTATCGTTCGGGCGCAGGTGTCTCCGACGATGCCGATACATATCGGAGGCGTGTACTTGACACTGGCCAAAGCGCTGCGGTCCTCGGCCTCGGCTCCCTGAAACGGAAAATCGTGATCACCTCGCCGAAGGGCGGCACGGGCAAAACTACCGTTGCCGTCAACCTTGCACTACTCCTTGCAATGTGTGGCGTCAACACGTATCTGGTAGATGCGGACGCCAACGGTGGCTCCGTGCACGTTCACCTACGCTGCCATCGCAATTCCAAAAAATTCGTGAGATTGCCAGATATCCTCATGTCTCGCGCCGCGCGCATGGACGCGGCGGGTGATTCACCGGACGATCTTCTAGGCATCGAGAAGGCAGCCGCGGCGGGGGAGTATCTCCAATCCTTCGTCCAATATGACGGTGTCCCGTTGTTGAAAGTCGTTACCGGGTTTGAAACCAGAGACCTGGGTGCACCCGCATTGAACAACGAGCGCGCAATCGAGAAAGTAATCTCGGGCCTGTTCGACGCCGGCACAGCTGCAGGCGGGGTGGTTATTATGGACGTGGGCATCAACCCGTCTCACCCAATTCATCGCGCCGCCCTTCGCAACGCCGAGACGATCGCCACCGTTGTAAAGCCTGAAGTTCCTGATGTGGCCAGCACTCGGAGCTGGATCTCCTTGATGGTTACCTCGATGGAGCAACGTTATCATATGTCCCACGCCGAGTCGATCAATTTCATCCTGGCCAGGATCAGCATTTGCTACAACATGATTTCTCCATACTCGGATATTGTTGCTCCGCACCAGCTTTTACAGCAAGCCGTCTCGGGAGATCTTCAAGAAAAAGACCTAAATCTCACCCCGAATGCCATTCTTCCGTTGGTGGACCCGCGTCTCCAGGAACCGGCAGTAAACTCGAACAATCCCCGCGATCTGTTCATTTGGCGTTACCGCGACGAACACGTGGAAGAACTCGCGGCTTTCTCGGAGGCCATGGTCGGGTTCGGGTCGAACATCATGCCGATCAGAGACATCGCGGCCAGGGCAGGCTTTGTGCCGTCAAGCGCCGCGGCAAAGAAACCGAGCCGGTTTTCACTTGGAAAGAAGAAGAAATAGGGGGTAATTCGATGTTTGATGCCTTCCAATCCCAAAAGATGGGTGACGACTCCCCGGATAGTTCGCTTCACGATAAATGGCTGGGTCAACTCACCGAGACCGGATTCGCAATTAAAGCCGACGTAATGAAGAAGGGGACTAATTTGACCCCTCCTGAATTACTCAAGATTGCTCACGACGCATTTGATGAGGTAAACGAACGAGCAGTCAAAGAGGGTTTCGCCCTAAAGGAGGCAGATCTGGGGGTATTGGTAAATCGCCTCGTCGCCCTCGGACAACTGACGGAGCTGATTGCATCCCGGGACGTTGAAGACATCGCCATCAACCTGGGTCACATATACGCTTTCACCACCAGCAAGGGATGGCAATATATAGGGCCGGCTGATAACGAAGTCAGCACGCTCCGAGTGGAATTGGGCAGGCAGAGTCAGCGGGCGCCGACTTATGATATCCCAATCCAGGATGCGATGCTGAGGATTTTGGTTTGGACAGAGTCTGGTCCCACTCTGCGTAACGTGCGCGTTAGCTTCATTGACCAACCGGTTTCGCCCTATGGTCCTTCTGTGACCTTGCGCATTTCCCGCCGGCGGACGATGAAAGACCTGGAAGAGGGCAATCTCAGTAAACTAACCTCTGGGCAGCTTCCGCCAATTCCCCGCCCGGCCTTTGAGCCGAAACAATTCCCCGAGACCGGCAAAGGCGTACTTTCCTCTGCGGCCGCGAATTACTTGCTATCTCTCATGGTCAATGGCGGCACCTTGGTTGTCGCCGGCTCTACAGGATCAGGCAAAACATACGTGGCGCAGATGATCCTCCAAGAAATGCTTTCCTATTTCCCGAAAGGCACGATTCGTCTTTTCATCGTCGAAGACAGCCAGGAAATCGTTCTTAATGGGTGGGACGGTGATCCGGGAATTGATACGCAAAATATCGTTTATACGATTACTCGCCCCGAAACGATCGAAGGGCCTCCAGAGATCACAATGTACGACCTTGTTCGAGCGGCCTTGCGCGCTCGTCCCCACGGTCTTGTGATCGGTGAGGCGCGCGGTCCCGAAGCATGGGAACTGGTCCGAGCCGCGTCCACGGGTCATGGTCACTCAGCCTTCACCATTCACGCTACGGATATTGATACAGTATGGCCTCGGTTCCTGCAGGTGGCGCGCGCCCACCCCGATGCAACTGGGTTGAGGGACCTTGACATTGCCGAAGGATTCTCCAGGGCCGTCAATGCAATCCTCTTCCTTGAGCGGAATACGATAGAAGGCCAAATTGCGACCGAGATCGCCGAGGTTCAAGCTGGCGTCGACCCCGATGTCGGAATACCGGTTCTGCGAAGATTGTTCTCTTACGACTTTGGCAAAAAGAGGCTCATCCCGACCGGTTACACCCCTCTTCGGAAGGGATTTGACTGCAAAGCGCTCAACCTGCCGCCGGCATTATTCCAAGGTCAATAGTATGTCTGATCCAATTGGCGATACTGCATCATTCGTTCTGGGGACTGGTTTCTTCCATGAACGAAATACGGTAATCCTTCGTGCATCCGACGGAACCAAGCGCGCTGTCGCCGAGTTAATCGCGGACTACGACGATCCATCCAACAGGCCCGAAGAAGCAACGAAAGCATTACTCGAAAGCCTCAAAATCGGATGGGTTGTGCGTTTTACCCAGGTGTATTGGCCCGAAGTCGAGATTCGTCAGGAATTCATACAGCACGTTCAGAAACGCATGAGCCCGGGCGAAAACAAAGACGACGTTCGCTCCATTTTTTACGATGGACTCCTCCTTGCTTTGCATCCATCCGAAACTCCATTGCCGTTTGCCCGCCGCACATTTCTGGAATATTTTGTGACGGATGAGATCTCGCTTGATTGGTGGGAAACGCTGGCGGGGGTCCTCCAACGCGACTATGGCATCAAGATGATTTACTTGGACGAAGCCGCGATTACCAATATATCGAAATGGATCCTCAATCCTCAACTGGACGAGGAATAACCATGCCCAAGTCTAAAGTCCAATCCGATTATGTGCGGACCGTAAAGCCCGAAGGAATTGATATCACCCCGGACGATCGGGTAGATCTTGCGCGCGGCTCCATCTTTCCAATCACTGTAAACGGGGGAGGCGTACCTGGCTCTAAAACAACTGCATGGCGTAGTCTCTCTTCGTCTTTCTTCTACGGGAACATGCCAGTCAACTATTCAATCCTTCTGCGGCGGGAATCTTCAAGAGCGGTACAGGGTAAAGTGACCGCAGGACGCACGATACTCGAAGGTTTCTTGTCGGCCGTCGACCAGAAATTTGGGAGGTCCCCATCCACCGCCGAGCGGATCAAAACAGCCGGCATGGAGGCCGCAGAAACCAGCCTCGCCTTTGATAGTCCAATTTACAAAACGTTCCTGATGGCAGCTTTATATTCCCCCAAGACTGAGACGAGTCAAAAGCGCGCAGAACTGAATCGTCGCGAAATCGAGGGGCGACTAAACCAACGGGGTCTTCAAACCGGCAGATTCTATTACGAAGCCTGGCGGGCGCTGAACCACCTGCAGCCCGGGGGCGAAGCATTCCCGATCGAAGAGCCTCCGCTGCTATTTCTCGACGAAGCGCTCCCGCTGATACCGAAATTTTCCTGCCCGAAGCCCCCTCCGGACGACGCAGTATGGTTGGGACGGCACGTGAGAGATGGCAGCGATGTATTCTTCTCGTCCAAAGTGGGCTTTACTTCCCAGCCACTTACTTCCGCAATCACTACGTTATTAGGTCAAATGGGGCAGGGGAAAACGTACCTGATGCGCAGCATCCTGGTACAAAGATTGTTGATGGGTAGAACCGTCGTCAGTCTTGATCCAGAGGGCGAGAATAACGACCTTTGTAAAGCCCTGGGCGGAACGGTGCTTCCGACCGGCATCCCTGATGACCCGGACACGTGCCTCATGCATCCAATTCAGGGCGTGAATCCGACCCAGATGCTGAACAACCTGATATTTGTGTTGGGGGTTATCCAGGGCGAAGGCGCTGTCTTGCCGGGCATTGAAAACTTGCTCGGTATGGCTATTATGAAATTATGGGACGAGCATCAAGGTGCGCCGATCATGATTTCGGAGTTGGTTGAGAAAGTCGCTACGCTCAACTCCCCCGACGTCGAAACAGCCGTGAACATGCTTCAGCCTTACGCTCGGGACGGTATCAATGCGGGCTACTTTGACCGTCCCAAAGCTTTGCTGAAACCGGATTTCGAAAAAGGATCCTGGATCAATTTTGATTTATCGGGCCTGCACGGAAGCGGCGAGGGTCAATGGTCTAAAGAGAAAAAGATCATCTACGTGATGCTCACCGCATTCTTGCGCGACGCAGTCGTTATTGGGCGCAACCCGATGGATATATTCATCGACGAAGCCAGCAAACTCCTTGAGAATAAATTATTCACCGGGATGCTGGACGACCTTGGTCGCCGAGCGCGCAAGCGCGACACTTCCGTTATTTTGAACACCCAGCTACCCAGGGATTTCCTGTCCCAAAACACCTCCATGAATCTGGCCACCAACTCTTTTATAGGCCACTTGCCTAAGAAAGAAGCGCAGGACTATCTCGACGCTCTAGGGCTGACCGAAGAGGAAGGTATTAGAGCTGCGGACATGATAAACGAGATGGGGCCGTATCATTTCATGTGCGTGCCGGCAGGATACACAGGCAGACCTTTCGTCTTTAGAGCGATCATTCCCGATACCTGGCTGGCGTTGTTCGAGAAGTATAAGATGTACGAAAAAGGGTAATTATGCGGACACCCAAATGTTATAAGTGCGGATATCCTCTACCGTCGCCGGGCGCAGAATGTCCTTTGTGCCACGGTCGATGGGAGTCGTGGGAGGTCCGCTTTCCATCTACGCCCCTGATCAAAGTCAGGGAACAGTTATCTCTCTGGCTCTCCCAACTACCCTGTCCCATCGCGTTCGAGCTCTTTGCAACTGGCGGCGAGGGCCTTCGTATGCGTGTTCTTGCCCCGACCGGCACGATCGGGGGCTCGCTCAAGTCATGGGCCGCCATGATGCACCACCAAACAAGGTGGGAGCTTGTTGATACCGATTATCACTTCAACTCTGCTACCACGGTCCTGAAAACCGAATCGGTTGTTCCGAAGTTGACGATCTCTGATGCCCTCGGCGACCCACTGCTGGCTGTGGGCGGTCAAATGCTGAACGGTCTTGGACCGGGGGAAGTTAGGGGTCTCAGGTTCTGGCTGTTAGGCAAAAACAGGAAATTCCAGGACTGGGTTCGAGCGCTTTCCGCGTATTCTTATGGATCGGAAGCCGGCGTAGACGATCGCTCTCCGTGGGGAGCGCAATTGACTCTGTGGCAAATCGTTGTCGGCTTTGGGGGATTAATCGTCGCAGTCGCAATATTTCTTCTCACTTTTCATATCTGGGTGGGTCCGTCCATCATTCTAATTATTGCAGGCATAATGATCGCCGTAGCCGGCGTACGTGGCCTGATGACCTGGATGAAGTGGAGATCCACGCCAAAGGAAATCCTACAAACTCGCGTCTCAGACACTATATTCGACACGGCAATCACGGCCTACGGGTCCATGCCGCGCGATTTATCGTTGGTGGCAGGCAATACGGTCTGGAAACCGCTGAAAAACGAGTGGCCCGACGTCACAGATCACACCATTCCTTTGCCAGCACTGGAAATAGGCGCGATCATCGCCCCGCCAGAAGTAGGGGAGGGCTCTGGTATTTTTGCTCGCGATGCAGTCCAGGAAATACCGATGCCTCCGCCTGATAAGCCCCTGGTTGAAAATGTTCGAGGGCTTAAAGTGGGTACCAGCGCTGCGACGGGTGAAGACGTCAAGATCGATCCAGATGGGCATGGGATGGCCACCGGTGGGTCACGCTCAGGCAAGACATCGATCGCCTACAATATCCTCGCGCAATTAATAGCCCAGGGGGACGATGCTCCAGGCATCTTAATTGCCGACCCCCATCTATCCCTCACGGATGCGTTTTTACAGACGATCGCCGAGCTGCCCGAACCGCAAAGGGCAAAGGCGATCAAGAGGCTAAGGATTATCACACCGGACCAGCCCGAGGTTGTACCGCTCAATCTTCTCTCTCTCCCAGAGTACCCCTGGGCAGCGAATGCCCTGGTGCAAATTGGGCGGCGTCTCTGGGAAGATTATTGGGGCCCTCGTATGGAATCCGTACTCATCGGCCTGTTCCGCCTGGCGCACGTGAAGAACATGTCGAATCCTGCTGGCCCCCAGTTAGGTCTGGTGCACACCATTTTTGCCGCCTTCGAGCCGGCATGGCGGCACAGTGTATTGCCCTACCTGGCCCCCTATGATCGAATGACCTCCTTATCTTTGGATGCCCTTCTCGGCACCAAAGACGATGACAGCTTCAATCGCACGTGGGTGACCGAAGTTATTTCGCCGGTTATTTCAAAGGTCAACAAGCTCGAACTTTCCCCCTGGCTGTTCGCGGCCATGCACCAAAACCGATTCGCCGATGTCGAGACCTGGGTCAGGGAGAAATCCTGGATCGTATTGCGCCTCCCGTCCGGCGAGATGGGACGGGAAGGCGCAAGGTTAACCGCCGGTGTATTCTACAATGTTTGGGACGCTGTGTACCGGCGTGTAACTCAAGAAGCCCCAATCCCTTATTACATTTTCGTCGATGAAGCCCAGGAAATCGGTCCTGGAATGAGGCTGGAGTCAATGCTCGCCGAAGGTGCCAAGTTCGGCGCGAGAATGTTCGTCCTGCTTCAATCCATGTCTCTGATGCGCAAAATTGAAGAGATGGATGCGGTTGTAGAAGCTCTTCTGGCAAATACAAGCACGCAGGCCTTCTTCACTCCCAGCCCGGAAGATGCACAAACCGTCCGAGATATGATCAGCTCCGAGTTGAGATACGGGAAAGTCACTCCAGATCTGCCGACGCTCGTCTGCTGGTTGCGTGCGCGCATTGGCGGTCAATGGCAGAAACCCGTGACCACCCACATACTTCCACTAAGGGCGCCGGTGAGAGCGGATGTCAACGGGCTAATTCGCGAGGTAATTGCCGCCCACCCAAATGATTACGAAGATCCTGGTCTCTGGAAAGACGGCGCTGTTCAAGTCTTGATCGACATGCTGCCTCCCAAGGTCGGCGCCATGCTGAGAATAGATTATGTACCCGAGTCAGAAAGAGAGAAGAACAAGACATCCGAAGAAGAGGCCGTAGAAGCGGCCAAGGTAGAGAGGCAGAAGGCCCGGGACAAGGGCATGGACGATTTGGCGAGATCCCTGTAGAGATATGAACCGTGCACTAATGTCTTCTCTTCTAGTCACAATACTCGTCTCATGCACTACCCAGACTGGTAATAAATTGACATCGACCCCACAGCCAATCGAAACTCAGACCCCTTCTCGGTCTGCAACATCCTCGCCTGTGATTCCGACAGCCACTGTACCGACAGCTACTGTCAATCCGGTATCACTTTGGAACCAAATTTACAGTTTGACGTGTTCTCCCGGCGTCTATAATCCAACCGACAATACGGTCACATTGAGTAACGAAGGTGACGGCTTCTTTGATTTGGGCACCGAGGAAATTCACATCGATGCTCCTTTGAGAATACGCTTGGATGGTTCATCGATTCAAGGTGGGGGCGGCGGTTCAATAAAAATCTATGGATCGCACGGAGGCAGGCTAGATATTGCAAACAACGAGGGGCTGTACATCCTGGGTTTTCGCGATGGCAGTACGGCCAATTACACTGCCGAGATTGACGACTTGGGATTTCCTTCATCGGTTCCGATTGAGATTATTTTTGATCAACCAGAAGGCAAGGGATTTACGGTGTCCATTGGGAATGGTGTCATATCGAGGCATGTAGATTTAAAATCCCTCGGTCTGAATGTGCCGGATGGTCTTTTCCCTGATGACTATGTATACATTGGAACAAGCGTAGGCCCATTTTCAACGATGGTAATTAAAGGGCTAAGCATAGGGACTATTCCCGATGGGGGAGCGGCGGAACAAATTGAGATAGGATCAGGTTTGGTCGGGCTTGCAACACGAAACCATCTGGCGCTCGGCACGGAATTTTGGCTCGGCTCAATGGCGGATCCAC
>Ga0209039_10004401_pt1 | contig 10321 bp, 5 predicted proteins | sample BogFormECP12_OM1_FD_188238 | JGI IMG/M metagenome (GOLD analysis project Ga0209039, IMG submission 188238) | Bog forest soil microbial communities from Calvert Island, British Columbia, Canada - ECP12_OM1 (SPAdes) (version 2) | ecosystem: Environmental > Aquatic > Freshwater > Wetlands > Bog ... | reverse complement strand
TTTTCGAGGATCTCGCGCTGCACGGCGCTGAGCGCTGCCGTCACCTTCGGCTTCTCCCAGGCATAGGCGTCCGCTTTTCCGCTCGCGAACTCTGCGATCTCCTTGCTGATGCGCACCGAACACCAGTCGTGACCACACATTGCGCAGAAGTCTGTGTCGACGTCGAGATCTTCGTCGTGGAAGGCGCGCGCGAGGTCAGGGTCGAACGAGAGCTCAAAGTGCTTTTCCCAGTTGAGGGCGGCCCGAGCCTTGGTGAGTTCGTCATCGCGATCTCGCGCGCCCGGGATGCCGAGCGCCACGTCGGCAGCGTGGGCCGCAATCTTGTACGCGATGCAGCCCTGCTTCACGTCATCTTTCTTGGGCAGCCCGAGGTGCTCCTTGGGGGTCACGTAACACAGCATGGCTGCGCCATGGTACGCCGCAGCGGTGGCGCCGATACAGCTCGTAATGTGGTCATAACCGGGGAAGATGTCGGTCACGAGTGGCCCGAGGACGTAGAACGGAGCGCCGTGACAGAGCCGGCGCTCGAGCTTCATGTTGTATTCGATTTGGTCGAAGGGCACGTGCCCCGGTCCCTCCACCATCACCTGGACCCCGTGGCGCCAGGCACGCTCCGTGAGTTCGCCCAGGGTTGCGAGCTCCCGCAGTTGCGCCTCGTCGGTGGCGTCCGCAAGCCCGCCCGGGCGCAGACCGTCGCCGATCGAGAACGTGACGTCGTAGCGGCGCATGAGCTCGCAGATCTCGTCCCACAGCTCGTACATCAGGTTCTGGCGCCGGTGGACGAGCATCCACTTGGCAAGGATCGATCCACCGCGCGAGACAATGCCGATCAGGCGCCGCTGGATGAACGGCAGGTGCTCGCGCAGCACGCCGGCGTGGATGGTGAAGTAGTCGACGCCCTGACGCGCCTGATGTGCCAGCGCGTCAAGCACCGTCTTGGCATCGAGCTCTTCGATCTTGCGGCCGATGATCATCGAGTAGATGGGCACGGTCCCGATGGGAACGGTGGCGTGTTGCAAGATCGCCTCACGCGTCGCGTCGAGATCTCCGCCGGTGGATAGATCCATCACGGTGTCGGCGCCCCAACGCTCGGCCCAGCGCAGCTTCTCCACCTCCTCGTCGGAGGAGCTTGCGACCGGTGATGCGCCCATGTTTGCGTTCACCTTGGTTCGACTCGCGCGGCCGATGCACATCGGGTCGAGTCGGTAGCCGAGGTGGACTCTGTTCGCGGGGATCACCATGCGACCGGCCGCTACCTCGTCTCGTACCATCTCCGGCGTGAGGTGAGGCTCTCGTTCGGCGACCCGCCGCATCTCCGGAGTGATCTCGCCAAGACGCGCGTGCTCGAGCTGGGTGACCGGCGCAAAGCCCTTGGGGGCGACCCACTCGCTCCCGCCGCTCCCCGGTGCCTTCGTCCAATCCGCAGGCATGAAGTCCCACGCGGTCTTCTCTGACGGTTGCGGCATGCCGGGTGTATCGGGCGAGCTGAAGGTACTGGGACTGCCCGGCTCAAAGCGCCGCGCAAAGCTTCCGGGCGTCGTGCCTTGCTGTGTGCTTGAGGGGTTGCCGCCGACCGGCGGTAGCGTGTACGGCTTCTCGCGAGTCGATCCGTGGCTTTGGTGCATGGGGCCGCGCTCCTCGGGTTCGAAGGACGCGGATCCCTAGTGGGGGGCGGGAGTCGCTTGCTCCCAGAAGCCTTCCCTACGCTCGCATGAACGAGTTCAGGTTCGGAGGGTCTCATCTCAGACCCGGCCCGCTGCTTTCTTTCAGCCGGCCCGGCCACCCCTAGGCTCCGCTCGATGTGGCGACGCTACCACGCGCCCGAGGCGGAAACAACGCGCGGCCGGCGGGCGGTCGGAGGCCTTGTCGAACCCGCTCACGTGGTCTCGACGGGCATCGGATTGAGGGAGGGGGATTGTGGGCCGCCCGTCCCAGGCGATCGTTCTTGGTGCGCAGTCCTTCGCCGCTCCCTCCGGGCGGCCGCCGAGTCATGGGCGAGGGTCGCTGCGCGGCACTTGGCAAAATGAGCCCATCGAGCCCGCTCAGCCCAACACTCTCGAGCGACGTCCCCCCCCACCCACCACGGGTTCGATTCGCGCGCGCCGACCGCAAGCAGTCCTCAAGGCTTGCCCCATGGGCGTGCGCTACGGTCGCGGCGATGCGCGTCGCGCCCCGCCTCTTTCTCGTTCTCGCCCTCGCCCTCGGCTGCGACCGGAAAGTTGAGCCGTACGTGCCGGGCGAAGAGCCCGCAGCTCCGGACCTCTCGAGGATCTTTCCGCGCGGTGCGGAACAGGCGAAGCAGGAGGAGGAAGGCGCTGCGAAGGCGGGGGGCCGCGCCAGCGCCGCAGCGTCCGGTTCCATGGCCGGTGCTCCTCCCGGCGCGGCCACTGAGCGGGGCACCTTGGCTCCGCCGATCCGCGGCACGGTCACGATCGCGCCCGGGCTTGTCGAGCGTGCACCCAAGGGCGCTGTCCTCTTCCTGATTGCTCGCCGCGGCTCCTCCGGTCCGCCCACTGCGGTAAAGCGAATCCCCAATCCGACCTTTCCACTGGAGTTCGAACTCGGCCCCGAAGACCGGATGATTGAAGCGATGCCGTGGAGCGGTCCGCTCCAACTCACCGCGCGGTTGGACAGCGACGGCAACGCCACCACCCGTTCCCCCGGCGACCTGCAAGGCGCTGCTCCCGGCCCCACGAACCCGGGTGACGCACAAGTCAGCATCGTGCTTGACGAGGTGCTCTAGGCTTGCCCCGTCCCTGGGAGGAGCTCGAGACGGAGCCGCTTCAGGACTGCAAAGTCTTTCGGGTGAGTCGCACGCTGTTCCGCTCCCCGCGCACGGGCCAGGTCCATCCTTTCTTTCGCATCGACGCTCCAGAGTGGGTGAATGTCGTCGCGCTCACGAGCCACGACGAGCTCGTCATGGTGCGCCAGTGGCGTCATGGTGCGCGCCAGCTCACGCTCGAGATCCCGGGAGGGATTGTCGATCCCGGGGAAACACTGGCCGAGGCCGCCGCACGCGAACTGCTCGAGGAAACGGGCTATCGCGCGTCTGAAGTTCTGCCGATTGGCACCCTGAACCCGAACCCTGCTCTGTTCGGCAACGGGGTCCACACGTTCCTTGCGCGTGGCGCGGAGCGCGTGGCGGAGATCCACAACGACGGTGCCGAGGAGACGGCGGTCGAGCTTCTGCCCTCCCGCGAGCTCGCGGCACGCCTTGCGGACGGGACGATTCAACACGCTCTGGTGGTGGCAGGGCTCTACCTCTACCAGATCGCACACGGGCACAAGGGGTCGTAATGTCGCTCTTTGAGGGCAGCGAGCGAAAGCGCAAGGAAGGGGAGATGCGGCAGGCCGGGCGGCTTCCGCCCGGGCAATCCCTCACGGAGAAATGGCCGGTTCTCCACTACGGTTCGGTCCCCCCAATCGACCTCGCGAGCTGGAATCTGCGTTTTTTCGGCGAGGTCGAGTCTCCCACCACGCTCCGTTTCGACGAGTTGCGCGCGCTGCCTCGAATCACGCGCTGCAACGACATCCACTGTGTCACGAGCTGGAGCAAGTTCGACTGTCGATGGGACGGCGTTTCCGTCCGCGAGCTCTTGGCGCGCGCGCGCCCCACACCGCTTGCCCGCTACGTGATGGTGCACGCGGAGCACGGCTTCAGCTCGAACCTTCGGCTCGCCGACCTGCTCGACGAAAGCGTGCTCCTCGCCTTTGGCATGAATGGGGAACCCCTCACCCCCGAGCACGGCTGGCCACTGCGTCTCGTGGTGCCAAAGCTCTATTTCTGGAAGAGCGTGAAGTGGGTGCGCGGTTTCGAGTTGATGCAGCACGACGCGCCGGGATTCTGGGAACGCAACGGCTACCACATGCGCGGCAATCCTTGGAACTCAGAGCGCTACTCGGATGACTAGGCGCCGAGCGCGGGGCATTGAGCCCTCCTCGGCCATGCGCCCGCGCATGGCGCTTGGCGACTTCCTCGTCGCGTACCTAAAGCGCCACGGCGTGACCCATCTCTTCGGGCTTCCCGGGGATCTCGTGCTCGGGCTCTTCCACCGATTCGGTCGTGACCGAGCGCTCGAGATCGTGACCTTCTCCCACGAGCCCTCCGTCGGCTTTGCGGCAGACGGCTATGCGAGAAGCACGCGGCGTCTTGGCGTGGTGTGCGTGACCTACGGCGCGGGCGGAAACAACGTGGTGAATCCCGTGGCCGGGGCCTATGCCGAGCAGGTCCCGATCCTCGTGGTGTCCGGTGGGCCAGGCGAGGCCGAGCAAAAGCTCTCCGGCATCCACCACCAGGCGAAAGACGTGGAAAGCCAGTGGCGCATCTTCCAGCAGGTGACCTGCGCAGCGCAAATCGTGCAGCACCCCGAACGGGCGGCCCTCGAGATCCACGAGGTCGTGCGCAAGATCGCGATGGAGCGCCGCCCGGGGTATCTCGAGATCCACCGCGACTTCGTGGACGTCGAGATTCCGATTCCGCGGGAGATCGTGGAGTGGGACGGTACGTTCCCGCGACCGACATCGGATGCGCGCAAGCTCTCCGAGGCGGTGACCGACACGATCGTGCGCGTGCGTGCAGCCAAGCGTCCCGTGCTGATCGGAGGCCTCGAACTCTACCGCGCGGCAGCCGAGCGGGACTTCCTCGAGCTCGCCGAGAAACTCGGTGTCGCCGTCGTGACCACGGTGGACGCCAAGGGCGTCTTTCCGATGGATCATCCGCTCCACATGGGGATTCACGTCGGTCCCTTCAGCCCCCCTGCGATCCAAAAGCGCGTGCGCGGCGCCGACCTCGTGCTGGCGCTTGGCACGCTGCTCACGGACATGAACCTCGGGGCGGCGAAGCCGCAGGTGCGACGCGAAAGATCGGTGTGGGCGCTCGGTGAACGCGTGAACGTTTCGTTCCATCAGTACACCGACGTCATGCTGCGGGACTTCGTGGCGGCGCTGGCAAAACAGAGGCTTCCGAATTACTCCGAGAAGGTCGTCTATCGGGACAATCTTGTCCGCAAGAGGTCAAGCGGCCAGGCGAAAGCGCGCGCCGACGCTGCTCCCCTTAGCAACAACGATCTGTTGCTGGAGGTGAACGAGTTCCTGGCCGCGAACAAGGGCTATCACGTCTTCGCCGAATCGGGTGACATGCTGTTCGGTGGACTCGAGCTGCGGCTCCACGGCGGTGGCCTCTACTTCGCCCAGGGCTACTACGCGTCGATGGGCTTCGCGGTGCCCGCGTCGCTCGGGGCGCAGATCGGAACCGGAGTCCGACCCCTCGTGTTGTGCGGCGATGGCGGATTCCAGATGACGGGGCCCGAGATTTCCCACGCCCCCGCGCGCGGGCTCTCGCCCGTGGTCGTGCTGCTCAACAACTCCGGCTGGCAGATCTTCCGCCCCGTATCCCCGCGAGAGGACCTGCTCTCCCTGCCGAACTGGCCGTATGCAGAGCTCGCCCAGGCGTGGGGTGGCGTCGGATTCCGCGCCGAGACCCGGGCCGAGCTGCGAGAGGCCCTGCGCGCCGCCCACGAGGTGCGGGAGTTCGTGCTGATCGAGTGCCGGCTTTCTCCGGACGACCTCTCGCCCGTGACCCGCCGCTACATCCGCGCAAGCGCGCGCCGTGCCGGGACCGGGAAGGCTGCAAGACGCTAAACCGGGGGACCCCTCCCCCGCGGCGTTGGGAACAAACCCAGCCTGAGCCTTTTCTCAAGCGTGTAGACGGTCTGCCGATCCATGAGCGAAGGGGGAGGAAACCGGATGGGGTGGCTCGCGCGCGCACTCTGTTCGCTAGCCCTCGCCGCCGCGGTTTTGCTTTCGACATCCGAACTCAGCTTCGCGGACGAGCCTTCGACGATCTACGTCCTCACAAGGCCGGAGATCGCGAGCCTTGGGGCGCGCAGCCTGCCCGACGTCTTGCGCGCGATGCCCGGGATTCGTGTGACCGGGACGGGCGAGAGGGACTGGGCCGTCATCGCGACGGGGCGGGGTGACAGCCCGGAAGGTCGGCTTCTCGTGCTGATCGACGGCCGACAAATCGAGGGGGCTGCTGTGCGTCCGCCTTCTTACGCACAAGCGCCGGTTCTCGGCGAGATCGACCGAATCGAGCTGATCCGCGGACGCGCGGCAGCACTCTGGGGCAAGAGCGCCTCCAATGGCGTGATCCACATCATCACGACAAAGGCCCGCTATACACAGGGTGTGCTCCGTCCACACCGCGGAGGCTAGCTCATTCGATCCGCTGGCTTGCCGTCACTCGCCTCGCGCGCCCGCCGTCGATACTCGCGCGCGCTCCCGGCCCTTTGAATGTCGCGCCCGCGAGGCTGGTGCAGCCGAGTACACCCTCCGCCTCGGGCACTTGAGCGGGTGACGCCTTCCGCGACCTCGCGCAGGGTCGCGTCGAGAGTCCGACTCGCCGCCGCTCTGCTCACCTTGTGCTTCTCGGTGGCGCAGGCGAGAGCGGAGCCTCTCGCCGCGCGCGATGCGCCCGAGCCTCTGCGCCCGTGGGTCGGCTGGGTGATGCGCGGCCACGAGAGCGAGCTCTGCCCCGCCATGGTCGGTGACGCCGGCCGACACGCCTGTGCGTGGCCCGCACGCCTGTTGCTGGAGGCGGACGCCTCGGGCGCGCACTTTACCCAGGAGTGGCAGGTCTACGCAGAGGGCTTCGTGTCGCTTCCGGGGGACGAGAAGACCTGGCCCCAGGAGGTCAAGGTGGACGAGGTGCCGGTCGCCGTCGTGCTCCGCCAGGGGGCACCCAGCCTGCGGCTTGGGACGGGGTCGCATCGCGCGAGCGGGACCTTCCAGTGGGACGCCCCCCCCGCGCTCCTCACGCTGCCGCCGGAAGTCGGACTCTTGTCACTGCGCTTGCGGGGCGAGCTGGTGCCTTTCCCATCGCGCGACGACGAGGGTCGCCTGTGGCTCGAGCGCCGTGCCGGGGCGGGGGGCGAGGAGAACAAGATCGAGCTCCATTCCGCGCGCCTCGTGATGGACGAAGTGCCGCTTGTCGTGGAGACGCGCATCGACCTCCAAGTGGCGGGCAAGAGCCGGGAGCTCGCCCTTCCCAACGCACTTTTGCCGAACCTCTTGCCCATGTCCCTCGATAGCGCGCTTCCCGCGCGCATCGAGCACGACGGGCGCCTGGTGCTCCAAATTCGGCCCGGACGCTGGCAGATCACCCTCAGGGCGCGAAGCGAAGGCCCGACCAACGAGCTCACCCTCCCGGCTCCGCCGCAAGCGCCCGCCGCACCGGGATCCAAGAACGAGGGTGCAGCGGAGGCTTTCGACGCGAGCGAAGTCTGGGCGTTCTCGGCGCGGCCGGAGCTTCGCCTGGTCGACGTGGCGGGAGGCGTCACGGTGGATCCGCAACAGACGCTCCTGCCAGCGGAATGGCGTTCGTACCCCGCGTTCCTGGTGCAGCCCGGTGCAACGCTTCGCCTCGTCGAGCGGCGCCGGGGAGATGCCGATCCGGCACCCGACCAGCTCACCCTCTCGCGCACGCTTTGGCTCGATTTCGATGGCGCCGGCTACACCGTGCACGATGTGCTCGGCGGAACGATGACGCGGAGCTGGCGCCTCGAGGTCGGACCCGAGATGACGCTCGGGCGCGTCGCCGTCGGCGGCAGCGATCAGCTCGTGACGAAACTGCCCGGCGCGCAAGCCGTCGGCGTCGAACTGCGAGAGGCGCGGCCGCACATCGAAGCCGACGCGCGCCTCGAGGGACTCCGCGCGCACATCCCCGCAGTCGGCTGGCGGTCGGATTTCACGGAGGTCGCCGCCACGCTGAATCTCCCCCCAGGTTGGCGCCTTTTTCACGCCTCGGGCGTGGATGACGTCTCGCCCACGTGGATCGCCAGCTGGAGCCTTTTGGACCTTTTCCTCGTGCTGATCACTGCCCTCGCGGCCGGCCGTCTTTTCGGCAGAAGGTGGGGCCTCGTGACATTCCTCACCCTGGCCCTCACCTGGACCGAGCCCTCGGCACTGCGCTGGCTGTGGCCCGCCGTGCTCGCCGCCGAGGCGCTGGTCCGTGCGCTTCCCCTAGGCCGAGGGCGCGACAGCGCGCGGCTCTTGCGGCTGGGACTTCTGGTCGTGCTTGTGATCTTTGCGGTTCCGTTCCTGGTGCGGGAGGTACGCGAGGCCACCTATCCCGGACTTGAGCCCCCGGAACCGGGGGTGTCCTATGCGACGGCGCAGCCTCCTGCCCATGTGCAAGCGGCGCAATCGCCGCCCCCCTCGCCGGCCACGAGGGAGATGCGCACGCTGGAGGAGAGCTCGGCACGGGAAGCGACCATGCGATCCGGCGCTGTGGTCCGCAAGGCACCCCTCGAAACTCCTCAGCGCTGGGCTCCGGATCCGAGTGCGCTGATTCCGACGGGCCCCGGGCTTCCCACATGGCGATGGCAGACTGTTGCGCTGCGCTGGCGGGGACCGGTGCAACGCGGCCAGGAGTTGCAGCTGTGGCTCATCCCTCCTGCGGGCAACTTTTTCCTCGCCTGGCTCCGCGTAGGACTGGTCGCGCTCCTTACCCTCTTTCTCCTGCGCTCCACCGCGCGCAATCGTGGCCCCCGCTCCGGCGCAGGAGCCGGGCCCCGGGAGGGATCCGGCGGCGGCCGGGCGGCGGCATCCGCGTCCCTTTCGCTCGTCCTCGCCATCGTAGCGGCGACGCTGGCCGCGGATTCACGGGCCGACTACCCGCCCCAGGCACTTCTCGATTCCCTGCGCGAGCGGCTCGTAGCCCCTCCGGAGTGTTCGCCTCGCTGTGCAGCAATCCCGCGGCTGCGCGTCGAGGCGATGCGCGGGACGCTCCGCGCACGGCTCGAACTCGAAGTTGCGTTTGAGACGGGTGTGCCCCTGCCGGGAAGCGCACGCGGATGGAGTCCGAGCCTGGTCACGGCGGACTCGCTGCCCGCCCGCAGCCTGCTGCGGGACAGCGCGGGGGTGCTCTGGATCGCGCTCCCGCCCGGGCGACACCAGATCGTGATGGAGGGCCCGCTTCCAGACCGCGACGCCGTCGAAATTCCGCTCCCCCTGCGACCGGCCCGCGCCGAGGCACCGGAAGATGCGCAGGACGGCTGGCGCGTGGAAGGCATCCACGAGGACGGTGTCCCTGGGGAGAACCTGCAGCTCGTGCGCACGCGCCGGACCGAAGAGAACGAGCATGCGGAGGCGCCCTTGCCGCTTCCCCCCTTCGTGCGGATCGAACGCCAGCTCGAGTTCGGGCTCGAATGGCAGGTGACGACGCGCGTCGTGCGCATCGCGCCGATGGGTCAGGCCATCGTACTCGCGGTGCCGCTCCTCCCGGGCGAGTCGGTAACCACCGAAGGTGTCCGCGTCGAGGCCGGCCGGGTGGCCGCGAGTCTTGGTCCTGAGGTCTCCGCGCTCACGTGGAGTTCCGCCCTCGAGAAGGCGGATGTGCTTCTGCTCCAGGCCCCCGACACCGTGCCGTGGACCGAGGTCTGGCGAGTCGATTCGAGTCCGATCTGGCACGTCGAGCCGACGGGCATCCCGCCGGTCCAAACGGCTGCAGCCGGCGCGGGGTCCGAGCCGCGGGTGCGCGAGTTTCAGCCGTGGCCGGGGGAGCAGGTGCGCCTCGTCCTCACGCGGCCCAAGAGTGTACCCGGCCAGACCTTGACCATCGACGCTGCCTCGCTCTCCCAAGCGCCGGGATTGCGCGCGAGCGACTCCACGCTCGAGCTTGTGCTGCGCAGCAGCCGGGGCGGGCAGCACGCCGTCACCCTTCCTCCGGGTGCCGAACTCGAGTCCGTCCAGATCGCCGACAAGCCACAGCCCGTCCGCCTAGAGGACGGGAAGGTGACGCTCCCCGTCGTGCCCGGCCGGCAGACGGTCGCGATCACGTGGCGCGAGCCCTCTGGCATCACCCGGGTGCTCCGCACGCCTCAGGTGGATCTCGGTGCGCCCGCAGTGAACGTGTCACTGCGCGTTGTGCCGCCCGCAGACCGCTGGGTCCTCGCTGTGGCCGGCCCACGGCGCGGGCCGGCTGTCCTGTTTTGGAGTCTCTTGGCCGTGGTGGCCCTCCTCGCGGCGGGTCTCGGACGGCTTCGCATCACGCCTCTTCGCTGGCGGCACTGGATGCTCCTCGGCGTCGGCCTGACACAGGTGCCGGCTTCCGTGGGCGCACTCGTCGTGGGATGGCTTCTCACCCTCGGCTGGCGGCGGGAGCGGGGCGCGGCCCTTGGCGACCGCGCGTTTCGCGGCCTCCAGCTCGCGATCGCACTGTGGACTCCGATCGCTCTTGCCGGGCTTTTCTTCGCGATCGAGCAAGGACTGCTCGGACTGCCGGCGATGCAGGTGCGCGGCAATGGCTCCTCGGCGAGTGAGC
>Ga0209039_10004399_pt1 | contig 10327 bp, 7 predicted proteins | sample BogFormECP12_OM1_FD_188238 | JGI IMG/M metagenome (GOLD analysis project Ga0209039, IMG submission 188238) | Bog forest soil microbial communities from Calvert Island, British Columbia, Canada - ECP12_OM1 (SPAdes) (version 2) | ecosystem: Environmental > Aquatic > Freshwater > Wetlands > Bog ... | reverse complement strand
CGTCCGGCGCCTGCGCGGCTTTTCCCCATACAACCAAGGGCGAAGTCCACGAAGAACTGCCCGGCGCCCGAGATCTCCAGAACAGCGCCGAAGATCGTGAAAAGGATAATAAATGTCGAGGAGACCTCCACCGGCGTGCCGAAAAGTCCATTCAAAGTCATATACTCGAGAGCAATGATACGGGTGATCGTGTAACCACGGTGTCCCCATGGTTCAGGCAGGATAGATCCCCAGTAAGCATAGGCAACACAGACGATGACCAGGATGGGCAGGGCAGCCCCTGTGGCACGGCGGGTAGCCTCCAGCACGAGAATACAGGCAAGAACGCCGAAAACAACGTCCAGGGGCACGGGGTTGGCCACACGGTACATAAACGATTCCAAGTCGACAAAGGGGTAGGCAAACGTCATAAAAACCAAGAGGGCAAAGATAACATCAAACGCGATGCTGCGATTCTTCCATGACCGCGCGGCAGGGTAGTAGAGAAAGGTCAGCATCAGTATCAACATCACGTGACCAAACCTTCCGATCTGAGTGATCATCGAACCGAAGGCCCCGTATAAGGCAAAGAGCGAGCAAAAAACCGCAAGACCCGTGGTAACGTACCACATCATCCCGCTGAATTTACGTGTGGGAGCCTCGAACTCCTCGAGAATCTCTTCCGCCTTCTCGCTTGATATGGTTTCCAGGTGTTCCGATTCACTCACTGCAGCCCCTCCCTCGACATCTCTTGGCCCGCCGGAAGACTTCTATACTCTTACTTCTATGCTCTTACTTCATTGCCCCTTGCTCTTTGTAGTACTTGATAGCCCCGGGATGAAAGGGGACTTCAGCGAGGGCCGTGGCACTCTTCAGTGTCAGCTTGTTCGCCTCCTTGTGCACTGCCACAAGGTCAGCCTTCTTTTCAAAGAGGGTTTTCGTTATTGCGTACACCAGCTTCTCATCCATCGCGTTGGTGGTGACGAAGACCACGGGCACTGCAATGGTCTTGACATCGGCATCCATATTTTTATATGTACCCTTTGGAATCACCGTCTCGTAATAGATCTTGCCGTGCTTTTTTATAATGGCGGGGAGGTAGGATTGGACATCCATCAACTTGTAGGTAAGCCCGGGGGTTGCCCCTAAATCGAGCATGGACGCTGCCGGCAGGCCGGTGGCAAAGAAAAAGCCGTCGAGCTTCCTGTCCTTGTACGCGTTTGCGGATTCGCTGAGGCTGATGCGCTCCCGCTTGAAGTCCTTGAGCGGGTCTATCCCTGCTGCTTCAAGAAGTTTGAGCGCCACCATTTCATGGCCGCTCCCCGGCGCGCTCGTGGAGATCCGCTTCCCCTTCATATCCTCCAGCTTATTGATGCCGGGTGTGACAACCACGTGGGCAATGTCGGGATAGAGTACGGCGATTGCTCGGACCTGAACTTTCCCCGTACCGGAAAAGGGTCCCACACCCTTTATCGCCTCCGACGCAACGTCACTTTTCGTGAAGGCAAAGTCAATGGAATTGTTCTGCAGCATCTTCACGTTGTCCACGGCCCCGGGCGTTACTTCGGCCGTTGCCTGCGTGTTGGGTATATTGGCCGACACGACCTTTGCAATGGCGCCGCCGTAAATATAATAGACGCCGCCCGTGTCCGCCGTGCCAATCGATATTCTCCGCATCTGGGCCCATGCCCCTGCATCGAAGAGAATGACAGTCGCAAACAGAACCAGAATGCCAACCAGCAATTTTTTGTAGCTCATTTTCCTTCTCATAAAAAACCTCCTCTATCGGTTATTCAAGCCACAAGTCGATCATCAGGCGAGAAACTCCACCTTTGGAGCGCCGCCGTTTCCCTGCGATATCACGATTCTTTTCTTCCAGATCGGGTTCTTTTCGGGAAAATCCTCCCGGTAATGGGTCCCCCTGCTCTCCTCGCGGGTCAAGGCCGCGGTGGCCAGTATTGATCCTAGGGTCAGCCGGTTCTTCACGACCACATTCGTATTGGCCTGGTTGGCGCCGACGAAATCGAGGACCTCCCGAAGGCCTGTCTTGGTCCGGACTATCGTAAGGTTAGAGTAATAGAGCGCCTCGGTTTTCGGTATCAGTGCGACATCCTCATCTGATGGCGGCCGGAATTCAAGCTCTTTCTCCACCGTCGGCTCAAATCCCTTTTTGCCGGCCTTCGCCGCGTACTCTGCCGCAGCCCTTCCGGACCGATAGCCGAAGACCTGTGTATCAATCAGGTTGTTTCCGCCAGGCCTGTCCGCCCCGTGAACGCCTCCTGACACCTCGCCTGCCGCGAAAAGCCCTTCGACTCCACTAAACCCATTCGCGTCGATGGCAATGCCACCGTTGAAATTCTGAACAACAAGGCCAATCTCGATTCTTTGCCTGGACAGGTCGATTCCGGCCCGTTTGAAGGTGTCGTACGTGATAGGTGCGCGGGTCTCAAGAATCGTCCGGTCTACATGGGTGACATCGAAGTAGACCGCGCCCGAAGGCGTTCCCCTACCTTCCATGACCTCTTTGAACATCGCTATATCGAGGTACTTCGCGTTTGTCCTCACCGAAAAAGGATATGACATGGCCTTCAGATCGAGCACCTCGTCGGGGCTGACGCCGCGAGGACAATATCGCGGAAGGAATTCTTCCCCCAACGCATTGAAGAGCCGTGGCCGCAGGCGCCACATGTGGCTATGGATAATGAACATGAGAGGTGTATTGAAGACAGCCGGTCCCACCTGGAAGAACTCCGTGTTCACGAGATGTGCTCCTGCCCGGTACGCCATGGACCAACCATCACCCTCCAAAGAAGGCGGGTTAACGTTATGTTTAAAGATCCTACCTGCGCCTCCGCTGGCCAGTATTACCGCCCCTGCCTGGATGAACACTGCTTCCTGCTCGATCAGGCCTATGGCTCCGCGAACCCGTCCCTCCTCATCCTTCACGAGGTCGATCATGCGAATATGTTCCCGGATCCTTACGCCCAGGCTATTGATGCGCTCTTTCAAAACCCGCACCATCTCTCTTCCGGTAGAACCCCCGCAGGTGAGGGACCTCGCCTTCGTACAGCCCGATAGTTTTCGCGGGAGGATTCTTTCGCCGTCGCAATCGAACTTAAGGCCCAGGGCAATAAGCTCATTGACCCTGTCGCACGCCTCATCGGCGATCACCCTGCAGAGAACCGGGTTGCTCAGCCCGTCCCCGGTCTCTACTATGTCCGTGTAAAAGGCATCCGGGCTGTCGCCGTCGCCCAAAAAATTAAAAGGGGCATTGATACCGAGACTCTCTGATGCGATCAGGTTTGTGCTTCCGCTCGTGCCGAAACCCCCTGCAACCGCCATCAATACGTCCAACTCAGGGTGGGCCCGCTTGGCCTCGTAGGCAGCGCGGCTGCCCGCTGCACCGCCACCAACGACGAGGAGATCACATTCCATCTTTTTCATTGCGATGTCTCCCACAACTACACGACCGTCGCACCTCTGTGCGACTAGGACGTCCGCTACGCCAGGACGACCGTCCGCGACCCGCCGCGGACTAGGAAGATCGCTTCGCTAGGAAGCATAGAGACTCGAAGAGCAAATCTTCCGCTTTTGACATTCCTATCTTTATCTTCCATCGTCCCAGTCACGCTATGCGTGACGGTCGTCCGAGTCCGCTCCCTGCGGACGGTCGTCCTTCGTCCTAGCGAAGCGGTCAGCTCTTACGCGGCCACGACGATACCGAGGCGTTCTGCGGCCGCCACAGCGGCATCGCGCGATGGCACTGCATCGATGATCGTCAGTCTACCTCCGCCCCTGTTGCGAGAATCGACCATCGCATGCCCCTCTTTGGTCTCGAGCCAGATACGCTGCACTTCCGGCTCCGGAACCTCGACGAGTTCAACAATGACCCCTCTCTGAAGAACATCGGGCACAACCTTGCGATAGGCTTTGATGTCAGCTGTCGATGCACCGTAGATGGCACCCATGAGAATCCCCGGTACATTGATCGCACGTCGATAAAAGAGATCGGTCGTCAGCTCGACCCGCACGCGGGTGATTTCTCCCTTGACGAGTTCACGGCAGACCCTGCCCATGTTTGTTGGCGAGCCGACAGCCATGCTGCTGCCTCCAAAGACGATTTCCCCCAAGGTTCGTGTTAACGGAGCACACTGAGCGACCATGGCACGCATTTCGCTTCTGGCCTCCTCCACGACAGCCGCTTTCTCGTCCGCCTCCTTGCGTAGTATTTCATCGGGGACAAGCTTCTCCACATTCTCATCCTTCTCGAAGAAAGGGCGTAAATAGCGGATGTTGATAGGCGTAATGGCAGGGGCTGCCTCCTTGTGGATACGGGCTGCCATTGCGATCATCACATCCACGTCGACGGGCATGGGAAGCGTTGTCTTCAGTACGATATTTGCAGCCTGGTTGCCCAGGAGGATGGCGCCGCTGATGTGAAGGGCGCAAAGACCCGGAACCATTACCCGTGGCGTGCAGGGCACGGCGATGGTCGGCGAGAGCGCAAGCACGATCGCTTTTCCGACCTGTGAGGGCGTTCCGCCCCTCAGTTCCGTTAGGACCGCGGCCGTGACAGCAGCGCCGGCTCCCAGCCCTTCCATGTTGCAGCCCGTTGTCTCCTTGCCTACCCTGAAGATACCGCCGATCTTAAGCATAAGCGCGGCCATTTGGGTAAGACGTTCCCACTGATAAGGCTCTTCGCTAAGCGCCCTCAGAAGCCCTGTATAGGGACAGGAGTCACCGGTTCCTGCACAGGGTTGCAGACCGACTTCGTGATTCCCCACCTCTGTCGCCAGCGTATAGGTCATGGCGCGGTTGACCAGTTGATCTTCGATCAACGCTGGGCCACGGGTATTTTCACGGGCGAGATCAGAGGCGACCGTTCCCAGAAGAAAACTTTTACCTTCACCCAAACCCAGTTCACACGCACTCAGGTTGTGGCGAAAGGCGTCCATCACAGCACCAAGCACTGCTTCGTAGCCAAGCTTCTCCTGTGCCATGGCCTGGGCAACGACCAGATGACTCAGTGGGGCACCCTGCTCTTCGGCTATCCCGATTAGCTCTGTGAGCGTGTAAGGTTTCTTCGGGTCAGAACTGAAGCACTCCGACAGCTTTTCTACGCTTTCCTTCTGCACAAACTCAGCCATCAATTTCTCCGCGAAATCGTCGTGGCGTTTACGGCGCCGTGCCTCTTATTTTTTGCTGAGCATCTGCTCGTAGTTGTATTTTGTGTCTACTTCGAGGATATCCATGCCCGCAAGAATGTCAGCCTTCATCTGTTCCTCTTTCTCGAGGATCTTCTCGGCGGCGCTCAGCACGTCGTCCAGCTTCTCCACAGGGATCACCACGATCCCGTTCACATCTCCCACCAGGATATCCCCCGGTCTGACCTGTACATCGCCAAGCCGGATGGGGCAATTAAAATCCTCCTGCATGATCCTTCCCCTGGCAGTAATGGGGACGATCGCCCGGGCAAAGACAGGAAACCCGATCTCCTGGCAGAAATCGACGTCTCTTGCCGCTCCGTCGACGAAGACGGCTGACACGCCTTTCTGCTGTGCTGCGCAGGAGAGGATCTCTCCCCAGCAGTTGTTGTACGTATCTCCCCGATTGTCGATCGCAATAACGTCTCCCCGCGTTGCGGACGCGATGGCATCGATGCCCAGGTGCCTTTTCGATTTCACCATTCCCGCTGCGGTCATCTTGATGGTCACGGCCCGCCCGACGACCTTGGGCATACCGAAGAGGGGCCTGATGCCGATAACGGCCCCTCTCACGCCGACCTGGTCAAGCGCATCTGAAAGATTGGTCGTCGAAAGTTTTTCCAGCCGCCCTCGGTAGTCGCGATCGAAACTTTTAGCATCCATAGTTGTCACTTCCTTAATTTACCGCGGTCACTGGCCCGCAGTGGCTGGTACTGTGCGATGCCTCATCTCACTTGTGGACGAGATGGGGCGCATAAGCCGGACAGACCTCGGAGCACATACCGCACACGTCACACGCCTTCGGATTAATCACTGCGCCCACTTTCGTGACCGTGATAGCATCGTAGAAGCAGCTGCGCAGGCAGACACCGCATTTCGTGCACTTCGTAGTATCGATCACCATAGCGATATTGGTCGGTTTGCGAGGCACGTCGGCGGTCTTGAGCATGTTCGGAAGGGCAAGTCCTTTTATATCAGCGATACTCTTGTAGCCCTTCCCTTCCATCCAGGCGCTCATGTTGTCCTGCCACTTCTGGCTGACCTTGTACCCCTGCAGCATGATTCCGGCGCCCGACTGAACGAGTGTGGCACCAACCATGATGTAGCGGATGATATCCTGCCAGTCCCACGTTCCGAGCCCTGCGATGATGGGGATCTTCAACTCTTTGGCCGCAGCACCGACAAGCTTCAAGCCGTAACCCAGAAGGTATGGTCCGCCCCAGCCGCCAATGGCGCCGAAGGGATAAGGCTTGGCCGTCTCGATATCGATGATGGTCCCCGAAAGCCTGGCTGACATATTCACTGCGTTGGCGCCCGCCTGTTCAACCTGCTTGGCGATAGTCACGGGATCGTTTGTCTGAGGTGTAATTTTCACGCTGAAGGGTTTCTTCAGCACCTCTTTACAGGCCTTGACGAACTGGAACGTGAGATCCACGGCCCCTGCACCCATGCAGATGCCCATATCGGCGGCGAAGGGGCACGAGTTGTTCAGCTCGACCCAGTCGGCCTTGGTCTCGTTGACCATCTTGACCATGGTAAGCCACTCATCCATGCTGGAGCCGGATAGGCTGGCTATGACCACACCCGAATCGCCGATCAGATCCTTGGCTTTATTGATATCCTTCATGTAGGTTTCGTAATCGAAGCTGGAGCACTCCTCGAGCGAACGGAGCGTGAAGGAGTGAGGCAGCTTTTCCGGGTATCCCGGATATTCTCTGTAGTCCAGCAATTTGAAACGGGGCCTCGGAAACTGCCTTCCCAGTTTCCCTGCTTCCCCGAAGAGAGACTTGGCAATGACCGCACCTGCGCCGCCATCAATGCCCTTCTTCATGCCTTTGGCATTCATGGTGGGTGTGGCGGAAGCTACGACGATTGGGTTCTTGAACTTAACGCCTGCAATTTCAACTGAAAGGTCGACCATATTAAAACTCCTCCTTCACTTTTTTTTAACTGCTTTCTTTTGTATCCTCTTTCCGGACTCCCGCACAGGGAGCCTCTTATCTTCGAGGGCTTTCTGGATCTCCCGAATGTGCTGCAGCATCAACACTTGCGCTTTCGCAGAATCGCGCTCCTTGATGACCTGATACAGCACTTCGTGAAAACGGAGCGTACTCTCGACCGGTTTCGCGGAGAGTACAAATGTGGATGAGATGTTGTTTTCCATCACGTCCATCATGGAATCTATCATGAATTGGATCACAGGATTCTCCGATGCATGTGCGATAATGCGGTGAAACTCCAGGTTGAGAAGCCTTGCATCGTTCGGACTTTTACGCCTCAGACACTCGCGCGTCTCCTCTATGTTTTGCCGTAGCTGCTCAAGGACCTCATCTTTGAACCTTTCGACGGCGAGAGCAACAGTCGGGGGTTCGAGAGCTACCCTCGCCTCGGTAAGATGGGATATCTTGATATTCCCCAGCAGAAACATGTCCTGCAATAAATTGTGGCCCGACTTGATCGTGGGGTCGACGACATAGGCGCCGCCCTGAATTCCCCTTCTGATCTCAAGAATTCCCGGGTATTCCAGCGCCTTCAGGGCTTCGCGCACCGTTACGCGGCTGCACTGGAACTGTTCCATCAGCTGCCGCTCCGAAGGCAATTTTTCTCCCGGCTTGATCTTTTTTTCGAATATTGCTGATTTGATCTGCTGCATTATTGCGACGGAGATGCGGTCCGTACGCACTGACTTGAACATCCAGCCCTCACCGTTTGATCGTTGCACGTTGATGTATGGTCATACTTTATATATCTAAATGTTAGTCCATTTGTCAACAACAAAAACTTGTAGAATACGTATGAGGTTATTTCTGATGATTATGAATTAGTGCGGCTTGCGTAAGCGTCGAAGCAATCGGTCCCAGACTCCTGTGGGGCCGACCGGACGGACCTTCTCCGCGGCTGCTCCCGTTCGGCTCCGGGGCATATTAAGATCTGTCACGTCCTTGCGCAGGCTTGTCGCGGGAGAGGTTCGTGATCGTGCAGGCCTTGCTGGAAGACCGACGTCAGGCATCCGCAAAACCAGACTCTGGTCTTGCAGGAAGCTCTCCACAGCATTGGTCACCTGTTCCGCTGCGGTACCGCGCTCAATGGTGCCGAGGGGGATATTACCGAGCGGCACCGAATGCAGTGTGGCGCCATCTTTCCCCTTGATGTTGAGGCGGCGGATCCCAAATAGCCTTTTCGGAAGATGGAGCACCCAATACTGCTCGACGTACGCTGGCTCGTCACAGGCTTTGCCAGCCCTGGACAGAAGTTCCTCCAATGCGCGAAAAGCGTCGCTCCCTCTGGCCGGCTTGACGACCACTGCAACTTCAAGCCGATCAAGACGCACCCCGCCTCGCGTTCTTATGCTCTTGAGATCAATGAATAGCGGAGTACCGTCTTCATCCTGGCCAACGTGCAGCCAGCCTTCCTCCAGCGGAGAATCACTCATCCTGAAGGTTTTATCGGTTAGCCTGAGCAAACCTTAATCAAGAGGGCAACAGGCCCAATCAGACGCGCGGACGTTTCTTCTCGATGAGGATCGTCATAAGAAACGGAATCCTCCCTATCCTCCTTGCTGTGGAGGACACGGCACCGGTTTGGAAAAGTCAGGGACCATGTTACCATTTTCTTTGACGATATTCCCGTTGGCGTCAGTTTTGGGTGCATAGCACTGGTTTGGTGCCATTGTTGCTGGTGGTGATGTCGTCGCTGATGGAGGTTCTTGCGGATAGGCGCTAGTGGCTTGAGCCGGAGGAACTTCTATCACATAGGGAGGTGGAGGATAAGGAAATTGGTAGTACGGGTCATAGTAGGCAGGAGGTACGGGTACCGCATAGAAAGGCCACCAGAATGGACTGTAGACGCCTCCAATAACGAGTCCACCGAGAAAAGCTCCGAATATGGCACCCCTGGGTGCATGCCCTCTGTAATAGTATCTGCTGTACCCGCCAAAATAACTTCCTCCATAGTAATGACCTCCATGCGAGTATCCGCCATACCAACGGCCGCCGCCGCCGCCGTGGTACCCGCCCCCGGGATGTCCACTTGAGAATGCGCGAGAAACACCAGACGAACGGCCACCACCATGTCCTCCTTTTGCGTGGGCATAGGAAACAGTGACCACCAGACAAAGCACGATGATTACGACAAGCTTTTTCATAGCACCTTCCTCCTTTCAGGGATAGTAAGCCCGCGAAAAGGATACGTCAAGGCGCTCCATCGGGAAGAAACTCCGATCTGATTTTACACCAACTGCATATAATGGTAGTGTCTTGGCCGCGCCCGGCTCCGTGTAGGAATCCAAAAGCGGGCGGGCGTATCAGAGGAGAACCATGAATGCACTCACGTACCGCCGGCTACTGTGCATACTCGTTGTCAGCTTGCTGCTGTTTGCGGCACGGGTAGCCACAGCCGAGCAGCCCTACGATCCCCTGGCCGTCTCCGATCAGAGTAGATTCGAAACGCTTGACTTTACGGTAAAGGACCACGGACGGCAACGCGAAATCCCCATTCGCGTTTATCTCCCGTCGGTCAAAACGCCCACACCGGTCGTGCTGTTCAGTCATGGACTGGGAGGCTCGCGCGCCGAGTGCGCGTACCTTGGCAGGCACTGGGCATCACGTGGCTACGTGGCGGTCTTTCTTGGTCATCGGGGCGGTCGCTTCTCAGTGCGGCAGGACGAACCTGCGGTGCAGCGTATGGCACCGATGAAGAAAGCGGCGGGGGGCGAAAACTTCCTGTCACGGGTGAAAGACGTCCCTGCCGTGCTCGATCAGCTTGAACGCTGGAACAAGTCCGAGGGCCATGCGCTCAACGGAATGCTGGACCTGAGCCGGGTCGGCATGTCAGGTCATTCATTAGGCGCGGCGACGACGCAGGCCGTGAGCGGCCAGGTCTTCTCACACGGCAGGTTCTCTTACACCGACCCACGCATTAAGGCCGCCATCGCGCTCAGTCCCAGCAGCCCGAGTCGAGGCAGTGACCCCAGAGAGGCATTCGGCAGTGTGAAAATCCCGTGGATGCTGATGACCGGAACAAGAGATGGCGACCTGAAGTCGCGGCTGGCTGTGTTTGCCGCCTTGCCTCCGGGAGAAAAGTATGAGCTGGTTCTGGACGGAGCTGAGCACTCTGCCTTCACCGATCGTACCCCGCTCCGGGTG
>Ga0209039_10004398_pt1 | contig 10327 bp, 14 predicted proteins | sample BogFormECP12_OM1_FD_188238 | JGI IMG/M metagenome (GOLD analysis project Ga0209039, IMG submission 188238) | Bog forest soil microbial communities from Calvert Island, British Columbia, Canada - ECP12_OM1 (SPAdes) (version 2) | ecosystem: Environmental > Aquatic > Freshwater > Wetlands > Bog ... | reverse complement strand
GACAAAGAGCAGGTGGCGCGGATCGCGAAGGAAATGGACGAGGTGCTCGACATCCGCGCCGCGATCTGGAACGCGGCCTGGCTTTGGTCGGGCCCGATTCCCGAGAAGAGAGGCGGATGGTTCCAGCCATGGGAAAACTGGATGACGTGGATGCCGAAAGGCGAAGACCCTCGGAAGCGCCTGCACTCGCTCTACTGGGACTTGGTGCGATGGGTGTTTGCTTCCGCCGGGGACGAGCGGGGGTACCGAAAGACCAAAGGCCGCTGGGACGAGAAAAGATGGAAAAAGCTTTCCCTCTTGCAGTTGCCTAAAGACAAGGTTTACAGCACCTTAGTCGAGCTTTCGATATGGCGCGCCCAAGATTACGACCCGTATATCGCCATTCTAAGGATTGCAAAAATTTGGGAGAGCAAGTAGTATGGGGTTCGGGACATATTCCCCTCAGGAGAATTTTGTGAAATCGTTTAGCTTATTCTTCGCGGTGCTGGTTCTGTTGGTCGGTTCCGCGTCCTCCCAAGTAACTGTCAACGGCAGCTATGAATTTTCCCGCGTGTACACAGCGGGCCAAGCCGTCAACTCCAACCCCGGCTGGAACGTAAGCCTCAACATTCCGGTCTCCAACAGTTTTGGTCTTCTGTCCCAGTTCGCAGGCACCGATGCCAACATTGGCGGCGGCACTGTCGCCTTGAACACTCTTGGCGAGGGCATCCAGTTCCAGCCCTTCAAAGGCCATTTCTTCCGCCCCTATGCGAACTTCACCCTTGGCGACGCCCGTTTCTCTGTGAGCAGCATCAGCGTCAACAAGCTCGAAGAGACGGCTGGCGGCGGCGTTGACTTCTTCCTTTCCAAGCACTGGGCGGTACGCGCCGGTTTGGAGTACCTGCACACCAGCTTGCCATACACCTCAAGCGGCCTTAACGGCGTTCGCCCTGTCGCTGGTCTGACGTTCGCCTTCTAACAGGCATCAACAACAGATGTTCCCGAGCCCCGGCCATTGGCCGGGGCTTTTCTTTTCCCTTTGTTTTCGGGCAATCGAGTATTACACCCAGAGGGAGCATCGAATGTCAACTGGCAAGTCCAAGGTAGGTCGCGAGGAATTGACCGCAAGGGTCCAGCAAGTCCTCGCTTTGACCACCAAAAAAGAAGCCGAGCATGTGATCGACACCGTGATCTCAGCTCTCGAACAAACCCTTCTGAACAACCTCAGCGTTGACAAGTTCTCCCTGAAGCTCAATTCCTTTGGTAAATTCACGGTTCGTCACAAACCGGGAATAATGCGGCGCATCCCGTTCACTGGGGAAGTCAAACTCACGGAAGATCGACGCAAGGTCAAATTTGTGTCCCTTGGCGCTCTTCGCCAACAAGAAAAAGTACCTACTACGAAGTCCTAAGTATGGAGTCAAAAATAACACCAAACTTAGGAGTAAATATGCGAGGAAGCCCGATAGATGATTCAGGGAAAACACTCAGGAATTTGCAGGTGCTTTCTCCTGTAGGAAAAATAGGTCGGTCTTTTCCCTACAAGTGCCGTTGTTTTTGCGGCAAAGAATTCGTGACCAAGCCCGAGGGCGTACTACAGGGTCTGGTTCAAAGTTGCGGCTGCCTGCGAGCGGCGCACGCGCGAAAAATAGGGGCACTTCCTAGTACGATTGCAAAGGCCAAAAAGGCGCATCAAAAATATTTCAATGAAAAAAGGGATAGAGCCGGTCTGCGCAATATAAACGCTTACGGCATTTCTACTGCCCTTCGCGCTGTTACACTTCCTCCCGTGCTCGATAAGTTTCTCAAGCGGCTATACGGTATTTGCTGCCTTTGCGGGAGCGACAAACGGCTTATAGTCCATCATATTGTGCCTTTTTCAGAGTGCGTTAAAAGTAGGCGGCTACATCTTTTGTACGACGCTACAAATTTGTCTGTCGTCTGCAAGGAGTGCCATTCTAAGACGGTTCATTTAAGCAGTTTTCATGTCGATCTTCAGGTTCAGGGTACTCTTTTGAATGAGGCGTCTAAAAAAGCAAAAGCGATTTCAAAGACGTCCACGTATTCGGAGATCACCGAATCCATTCGTAAAAATCTTAAAGCGCTTAATTTTGAATCTGTTCTTTACAAAAAACGCAGTATTTAACATAAGAAGTGGTAGAGGAGACCACGTAAAAAATATGGCAATGAAGACGTTCAATGACGAACTGGACGAAGTAACCCCGGCAGCAAAGGCGCATGTCGCCGCAGCTACACCCGCACCAACACAATCCCCCAAGCCCCAACCCGCAGCCGCAGCCGCAGCGACAGCGGCCGTCGAAGAGGAAGACGACATTCCAACGCCCGCAGGGGGCGACGGCGAGGATTTGGCCACCGACTTCGAGGACGAGAAAATCTATTACCGCCACGGTCAGCTTGACCAGTGCCGCCCAGAAAAGAAGGGCGAGGCGGTTCGGTTCTCCTTCGTCCCAAAGGATTGGATCGCGCTGCAAAGCTCCAAGGGGCATTTCGTCGAGACCCCCGGCGACGACGGCAAAGTCCATAAGCTCCGCGTCCGCTGCCTCACTCCGATGACCAAGGACGCCGACTGGCAGTTTTGCTGCAAGGCGCTGGACAAGGACGGCGAGGTAGGCGTGGTCGCGCTGGTTGTCCAGTACACGAATGTCAGCCCGGAGACGGGCAAGTATGCCAAGCTTCCTGACGGCACGTATCCCCCTGTGCAGTTCAAGATCGCGTTCGTGCGCCTGTCGCAATTCAACATGACGCAGATCAGGAAACTGCCGGACGAGGATTCCGATCCGTTCAAGATCGACATCGTGATGGGCCATTCTGGACGCGCGTACGGCTACGAGTTCACGCGGGCGTCCAACGTGCCCCGCTGGACCCTCGACCCGGAAGTCGCGGCTCAAGTCAAGCAGGCAGCCCAGAAGTTCTTGGACGGCAAGGCGCTGATCGGCAAGCTGGGCGTGAAAAAGAACGAAGTCGAATGGAAGGCGTTCTTGTCCGGCAAGAAGATCGGCAACGAATCCAAGATCGAAAATGTGGAAGAACTATGATCAGACTGATTTGGACTGTTGTCGGGCTGCGCTGTGAGCCCGGCAGCATCACAACCGAAGTGGAGTTGCAGGGGCGTTGGGGAGCGCCGGACTTCAAGTTTGAGGTTTGGACAACCGTAGCCCCCGAGATCGGGCAGGAATTGGCTGTAGAGCTAGTTCCAGCTCTCGAACTTGGCGAGCGGGCGCTAAAGCTACAAGCCTTGCCTTCTCCTCATTCCGATTCCGACAAGGGCGCAGCGGACATAAAGATCGCGAACTGATATGGCGAAGAAACGCACATTTACTCAAACGCTGCTCATGGAGCTGCTTTGGGAGACCATTCGCACTGGGTCTTCTACACAAAAATACGAGGATGCTGCGCTTAGACGCGCGGGCTTCACGGAAGACGAAATCAAGGCGCGCCGGGGTGACTATTACGATCCGCCCGTTCCGGATGGCGAGACAATTTGAATGTTGATTTTGGGCCTAGATTTTGAAACACAATCTTGTGACTATGCGCCTCCTGTTAGGAGGCGTTTTAGTTATGGCAGGAGTCGGCAAATACGAGAGGACATCAGAAATACGAAAACGACTGAGTGACGCAGCTAAGTTCCGCATTGGAGAGAAGAACTCTTTCTTTGGTCGTACACACACAGAAGAATCAAAGCAGAAGATCGGCTTTACTCGAACTGGGGTTGTCCGAAACGAGACTGAACGAAAAAAGCAAAAGAAGAAGAAAACAGCAGACTGGATAGCATCGCATCCAGAACGAATGCGGGAACTGGATATAAAGTACCTTCCGAATCGCGCCAACGCAAACTGGCAGCGTCGTCGTGAACGACGGGAAAAAGCTATCGCTAAACTAGGAGGTCGCTGCTCTAGTAGCACATGCCGCTGGTTGAATGATGAGGGTACGTTGGGCTGTACTGATCCCCGCCTGCTTCAAATCGACCACAAAAATGGTGGGGGAACACAAGAACGTGCCAAACTGAGTTACGATAAAATGCTTCTTCGAGTATTAGAACACAGTGAGGATTACCAGCTATTGTGTGCCTGTTGTAATTGGTTGAAGGCGCATGAACAGAAGGAATTTGCAAGTAGAGAAAAATATGCTCATTTTGGGAATTGACATGGAGACCACGGGCCTTAACATACCTACCATCGGTGTCACAGAAGTAGGAATGGTGGTTTGGGACACGACCCTGCGTGCGCCGATCAAGCTGTTCGGCACGCTGGTCGATCCCGGTCCGAAGGCGGTCTGGGAGCCCGGCGTCGAGAAGATCAACAACCTCACCCCCAAGGTTTGCTCCGACTACGGCATGCCCGACGACAAGGCGTTGCGCTACGTGCTCTCGTGGTACGGCAGCGCCGACGTGGCATGCGCCCACAACGGGACGGTGTTCGACCGCCCGCTGCTGGACGAGTGGGCCGCGCGGTACGGGCTGGATTCCCAGAAATCCAAAATATGGATCGACACCAAGACAGACATTGACGTCCCGGAGCGCAACAGCACTCGGCTGGTCTACATGGCGGCCGACCACGGGTTCCTCAATCCGTTTCCCCACCGGGCGATGTTCGACGTCATGACGATGCTGAAGATTCTCGACAAGGCTGACATCGGCAAGGTGCTGGAGCTAGCGGCAAGCCCGTCGATCACCGTCAAGGCGCTCGTGTCCTTCGACCAGAAGGATTTGGCCAGGAATCGCGGGTACCACGCGCAGTACGACATCAAATCGGACGGCAGCAGGGGGAGTTTCAAGTACTGGTCTATGTCGATCAAGGAGTGCAAGTTAGATGCAGAGCGCTTGGCTTGCCGGGCGATGGGATTTGAGATCGAGGTTATCAGGTAATCAAATTACCGACAATTAAAGAAAAACCAGCTTCAAATCCCCTAAAGTAGGGAAAAATATGCAGTTCAAACGATTGCTCGCCGCATTGATCATCCTCGCCGGAGTAGCCTTCGGACAAATCCAAGCGTCTGCCCAGCAAGCTGTCGAGAAAGCCCACAACGCAAGCTATCACATTGTTCAATCAACTCTCGCGGGCAATAGCGTCTGTTCCGCCACGGCCATCGGCCCGCAAGCCCTTCTGACAGCCACGCATTGCGAGCTCCCGTCTGACGACCTTGGGCTGGCAGGGCAAGAGGTTCAAACCGACGTAGTCATCGTTGACCGTGTCCGCGATTCTCTCGACCACACCATCTATTTCATCAAGGGCGCGACGTTTCCAGTTTACGTGGACGTGATCCAGCAGAAACCAGGTCTTGCTGAGGAGGTTTTCTCATTCGGGAACCCCGGCGACTTGGACGACATCTACTCGAAGGGCTACGTTGCAGGGATCAAATACGACCATTCGCTGGCTGCCAGCTTCGGCCATGCCGATCCGCCCGAAATCTTGTTTAATTTGCTGGTTTATGAAGGGAATTCTGGTTCTGGCGTCTTCAACATGGGTGGCGACCTTATTGCGGTCGAGTCTGTTTGCGAGATTCAAAAAAAGGATGGTCTCAGCACTAGCTTTGCAGGCGCACATCCTTTGTACTTCAAGAAGGCCGAGCTTGCCAGAGCAAAGACGTTCACCACGCCGCCCGAGCCCAAAAACGACAAGGCTCCTCCAACCGCCAAGCAATAACCCCAGCCTAATGACGCCTCTAATACTATACACGCTATTCGCAGGGCTTCTGGGCGTGTCTGTCCACAAAAAATGGCATGGCGGGGTGGCATTCAGTGTCGCCCTGCTCATTTGGATGCTGCTGATACAGTGCATTTGCGCCTACGCGACGCACCCGACTCTCAACTAGGACAGTATTAGCCTTCATGGCGGCAGCCAAAAAGCAGAAGGAACCAGCCCAGCTTCTCGTCCCCAAAGCCGACCCGCGCATCAAGCGCTGGATCGTGCTCGGCCTCGACCCATCCATGACCCGCACCGGGTTCGCCCTGCTCGATGTGCGCCCCGCGCTCGCTTACACGCCGGAGGAAAGTCCGTACACGCAAGCTACTTGGCTGGCGGCTGGCTCGCTCAAGCCGGAAATCCCCGACTCCGGGCTTCATTCGCGCAGCACGTTGTGGCAGCGGTCCAAGGCGCTCGCCCTCTACTTGCGCGAGATGGTCAAGTCTGTCGCCCCGCCTCGTGAGCTAAAACCGGGCGGCGATTTTCATGTGTCTGCGCCCGGATGGAAAGAAAAAGAAAATGATGTCGGTCTCATCGTCGCGATGGAGTACCCGACGCCCGGCAACGACTTTCTTGTCACCCTGAACCGGATCATCCACCTCGTGTTCTTCGAGGACGGCATGCTCGCCGGATTGTTCGGCGAGGTCCGGCTTTTCATGATCAACGCGGCGACGATGCGCTCGCTGAACGGGCTGGTCAAGAGGGGCAACCAGAACAAGGTCGAGAACATCGCGAAGGCGTACGAGTTCATCGACAAAGGGCAGTTCCCGCAGCTCGATTCCGACTCCTGCGACGCCGTCCTGATGGCGATGATGGGTCGGCACGCGTCCTCGGTCATGCTGGGTGCCAGCGGCGAAATACCGGGCAATTTCCTGGTCTCTTTGTGCAGCGCCGCTCAGGACGTGAAGGGGAAGGGGCGCAACGCCCGCACGGTCACACGCGGGTTACTTCACAGGATTGAGTATTGGTATAGATACGAGCGCATAAACTTCTCGGTTCGCGTCAGAGACGCTTCTAACCTAAAGAAAAGTTTGAGTCGCGTAAATTTCTCGATCTAATGGAGGATCGAACCGCATGTCTAAGCCTTCGCAGAAATCTGCTCCGATTGACACCCGCAACCTCACGGTAGAGCAGCGCCGCGAGCTTTTTTTGAAAGCCCGCAAGCAAGAGAAGCCCGACTATCAGGTTCTGACCAAGGACTACGTGGACGAGCTTGTCCCGTACGGCCTGATCACGTTTGACCACGTGCTCGGTCTCGGCGGCATCAAGCGCCACGGGTCTGTGTCGCAGGTACACGGAGACGAGGGCGTGGGAAAGTCCACGCTGACCTATCAGGTCGCCAAGAACTATCAGGAGTCCACCGGGGAGCCGCTCGGCGTGTTCGACTTCGAGGGCACGGGCACGCCCGCGTATCTTGAGCGCATCGGCTGTGACATGGACATGGTGAAGCTCATCCAGCCGGACTGCATGGAGGACGCCGTCATCGAGACCATTGACCTCATCAAGCAAGGCTGCCGCTTCTTCATCTACGACTCGATCCCGTACATCAATGCCACCATCGACGAGAAGGACATCCGCAGCAAGAAGGCCTTCAAGGCGAACTACGGCAAGCAGGCGCAGTGCATGGGCAAGTTCTTCCTCACCCTGCACCCCTACATTAAGCGCGCCGACGGCCACATGTTCATGGTCAACCAGACCCGCTCCCGCATCGACGACTCGAACGAGGCGAAGTACGCGAACGAGTACAGCTACACCAACCGCACGTACGTCCTGCCGGGCGGCAGGATTTCCCGCTTCACGCCGACTGTCATGGTCGAGCTTCGCATGGTCAAGGAAGTGAAGCCCTACGACGGCCACGACGGAAAAGGCGCGGACAAGGACCCGTTCGTGGTGGAGCCCGCGACGCCGGAGACGGAAGGCAAGCATTGCGCCACCCGCGTCCGCGCCCGCACGCTGAAGAACAAGGTCACAGGCGCGGGTTTCCGCGAAGGGTTCATTTGGGTTCGCCCAGCCACGCACCCGACGCCTGGCATCGACAACCTCATGAGCATCCGCGAGCTTGCCCGCGAATACGGCTTCATCTACAACAAAGGGGCTAAATGGCTCGTCGGCAACCCGGATGCGGCCGTTATCGAGCAGTACCCGAACAAGGACGCGGCAATCGAGGACTTGGTCGTGAACCGCAACCCCGAGGTCCACGCGAAGCTGGACGCCTTGCTCGCCGAGGCGATCAAGACCGACGCCACTGGACGCCACGCCAGCGTCCTCTCCAAGGAGGAGCTGGAGATGATCGAGGGCGAGGAGTCCTTGGCGGTGGGCAGGGGATTCGACGTCGAAGAAGTCTCTTAAGCAAAATAGTGAAACTTTATGGTATACTGGGGCATCCAAAGCTTAACAGGAGGCTCCATGTGTTTTGAAGTAAAACCCCCCGCAGCAGAACGGAAACAGGAAATTAAAACCGAACAAACCAAGACCTCGACGACACCCGAGTACGTCATCGAAGTTTCGGAAAGTCCCGAACCGCCCGAGTGCGACGAATCCCATAACCTGTAACTAACCCGGCGTCGGGGGCGGCCGTCCGCTCCCGTCCCTTTTAGGCGGTCTGTGCTGCTACTGGCTGCAATTTTGCTTTTCGTTCCTTGCGTGTGGGCGACTGAATTGCCGGACGCACCCGCGCCGCAAACGCCTGTCTATAGCCAAGCACTCCAGCGCAGCCCCATTGAGTGGCATGCCTTTTCCGCCCAATCCCATTTCGTTTTCGACCCGATCAAGACTATGCAGCACTCCCGTCTCCGCTGGGCTCGCGCTATAGGGAAAGTCTGGAAGTACGGAGACAAGTACTTTGACCCGAACGCGCCGTCGCGGGCGGGCGGCGTGCCGGGGAACTTTCACGCCCCTTCGCGTCGCCACAAATGAGGTCGCATGAGCATAAAGTCCTTCAAAACCTTTGCTGTTGCGGATGGGTGCTATTACATCAACGGCAAGCGGATGTCAGAAGCATCCTTCAACAAGCGACGCCTGACGGAATGCTTTCACCAGTGGCGGCCCATCGGATGCAGCGACACAGACGGTTTTTGCCGAGACTGCCAGCTCATGGTCGTTAAAGGGAAGAGGCTGTGAGTATTAGTCTAGGTGCGACTTTCTGGTAAAAATTTTCAAAGCTGGTCGGAATTCTCACTTGAAATTGACGGGCTGACTGTTCTCACGGGCCCGTCCGACACAGGCAAGTCCGCCATCTTCCGCGCCTTGAAGGGCCTCCTCCGCAACGAGCTTCCCTCGGAATTCGTGCGCGACGGGCAGGACGAGGCGATGGAAGTTGAGATCGAAGCAGCTGGGCACCGCATCTCGGCGCGTCGCACCCGCAAGGGCTCGACCACGTACGTCATTGACGGTCAGGACTATGCCAAGCTCGCCAAGGCCGTGCCGGATACGCTCAAGGACTTGAAGTTCAACGAAGTGCTCATCGGCGACTTCGACGTAGACCCGATCTTCGGGCGGCAGAACAGCGCCCAATTCCTCATAGACCCGCTCACCTACAAGCCGACCGAAGTGAACGCCGTCCTCGGCGCGTTCGGCGGCACCGAGAAGCTGGAGGCGGGCAAGAAGGAGGCCAACCTCCGCAAGACCCAGAAGGACGCAGAAGCGCGCACCATCGCCGGGCAGATGCGCGAAGCCGAGGAGCGAAAGGCGGCGCTTGGAGGCATGGCCGCCAAAGGGCAAATCGTGTCTGACTCCTTGCGGGAACTCAGCCAAGACATCGCCCCGCTGGAGGATGGCGTTTGGTGGCTTGGCGCTGCGTCAGATTGTCGTCAGAGGATCGTCCCGTTGCGTCAGATCATGGACGCCCTCGTCCTGCCTGACATCACTGGCTTGGAGAGGCTTCATGGGCAGGCGTTGTACGCGGATCAGGCGGCGGAGGCGGCGGCCTACGCGAAATGGCTTTCCAAGCCCACCGCAGCCCTTTCCAGCGTCGCGGCGTTTTGGGCGGAGGCCAAGAGCCTCTGGAACGAGGTCGCTGCCATAGAGCGCGCCGCGGAGGCGAGGAAGCACGTTGTATCGACGGATCGCCTTAAGGGCTCGCTGTCGGGCGTGGAAGCCACGTATACCGAGGCTGTCTGGCTGTGGCGCGGTATTAGGAGCCTAGAAGACCTCTCCGCGCTGCTGGGAGGCATCGCGGATTCGGCTGAGAGATTGGCCGGGGTCGAGATCGAGCTTTCAGCGGCGCAAGCGGAGCTTAAGAAGGGGCTTTGCCCGCGCTGCGGACGCCCCATGGAACATGCGTGTTTATGACGTCGGATCAAGTGTTTATGCGGCATCTGTGCCAAATCACTGTGAGTGAGACTCGCGCCCTTTGCGGGAAGCCGTCCGTGGGGTACGCCGCGTCTATAGGCTTCGATGGCATGGAAGAGTATCGTATCTGGTTATGCGCGAAACACTATGACGAGTGGACAGTAGAGGGCGTTTTCAAGTGGAATGGTCCGGCGCTGCGGGAAGAGTGGGCAAACCTGGGCGTCAAGAATGATGATTACGACGCGCAGCGTAGGCTTTACAGAAAGCACCGTATTTTTGCGCAATGCTACTGGCGCGGAATGAACGACATTCACGGCGCTTTTGATGCAATTTTGGAACAAAAAGGAAGTCGTCTT
>Ga0209039_10004397_pt1 | contig 10328 bp, 9 predicted proteins | sample BogFormECP12_OM1_FD_188238 | JGI IMG/M metagenome (GOLD analysis project Ga0209039, IMG submission 188238) | Bog forest soil microbial communities from Calvert Island, British Columbia, Canada - ECP12_OM1 (SPAdes) (version 2) | ecosystem: Environmental > Aquatic > Freshwater > Wetlands > Bog ... | reverse complement strand
CCGGCCGCGCCACACTGAACGGAAAGCCTGCCGCCCTGGAGACGCGGACGGTTGAGTCGTCACTCTATGCGGTGATTCATGTAGATGGCTTCCGTGCCCACACCTTGGTCGTGGAATTCGCATAAACAGGAGCCTGGCTCTGCTCTGGGCCATGATCTGGGCCGGATCGCAAAAGCCGGTTGTCACGAATCGCGCGGTTTTGACGAGTCGTTCAACTAGCGCAATTAATTGGAAGGGCTGGCTGGGGAGCAAATCACGGATAAGCCTTCGGATGAGGGCGAAAGAAGCAAATAGACGCGCACACTACCTACGCGCCCTTGACCGCCCCCCGCCCATTGGCCTTAACCCAGTACATGCGCGCATCGGCAACGCCGATGACGGAATGAACGCTCGTTCCGTCGTTGGGCGCGGTGGCCACGCCCACGCTGGCCTTGACGTGCAGCTTCAGGCCGTTCTTCATTTGAAATTCGGTTTCCATCAGCGCGTTCAATATCGCATTGGCCTGCTCCAGCGCGGCCTCCGCTCCAGTCTCGGGCATTAGGATCACGAACTCGTCGCCGCCGTAGCGGAAGCACGTATCCTGCTTGCGGCTCAACTCCTGCAGCCGGTCGCCGATGCAAGCCAGAAGCTCGCTGCCCACCAGGTGGCCGTGCTCATCGTTCACCAGCTTGAAATGATCCAGATCGAGGAAGGCCAGGCTCACCGGCAGCTCCAGCTGTCCGCATCGTTCCATCTCCTGGCCCAGCACCTCGTAGAGATGGCGGACGTTGTAAAGTTTGGTGCAGTCGTCGGTGATGGTCAACTGTTGGATGCGGGCCACGTCATGCGCGTTCTCGATGGCGATGGCCGCGTGGTCGGCCAGAATATGAAGAAAGGCGATGGTGTAGTCATTTAGCTGGTCAGCGCGCGGGTTGAAAATCTCGATGACGCCCTGCGTTCCTTTGCGCCCGCGCAAGGGAAGGGCAATGACCGAGCGGATTGTACTGGGCTTGGCGGCGTGCTCTTTCTTGACCCGCGGATCGTTCTGAGCCTCGGGAACCAGCAGAGTCTCGCCGTGCTCCACAACCCAGCCGGCCACGCCCTCGCCCACCTTCACTCTCATGCCGCGCAGCGAAGCCTCTTCACGGCCCGCGGCAATCGCGTAGTAAAGCTCCTGGCTCGCTTCATCCAGCATCAGCAGAGTCCACAGATCTGCCTCGACGAAGCGCTCCATGTGCTCCATGATGGTGCGCAGAATTGTGTCTAGGTCAAAGCTCGAAGTGAGCGAGCGCGCCACCTGGTGGAAGACGAGTAGGTCGTCGAGCGGGATGCGGTTTTCAGTCTTTTTGGTCATTCTGAGGCCTAAAGTCAAAAGTTTTCGTAATTCTTACACACATCGGTTTTCAGGCAGCGGAAAAGTCCACCGCGACCGCATTACGCCAGCCACATTTTCTCGGGGGAGAGAAAATATCCTCATTCTTTATACGAACACCTTGACTTTCAGTGCGCACCATAGAGCGGGAGGACATAAGTTGTTTGGCAGGCCGACACAAGGCCATGCCTCCTTGTATTGTATTGTACGGAAGTCTTAAGCGGCCGGTTCCCATCCGCAGGCCCTGGCACGCAGGATGGGAAAAGGCCTTCGGACATTGGGAGCAGTTCAGGCTCGGGCTCAGTCGATTCGCGGAGTGCCTCTGCGGAGATATAAACCGATGCCGCCGCAGACGGCAATAATGATCAGTGCGACAGCGAAGTAGTATGCCATGGGATGCGCCCAGCCCGGCGACCAGGTCAGATCCTGGCCCACCCAAAGCAGCAGAATGGCGGCGATTGCCGTAAACATGCCGGCAATAACCAGCAAAGTGTGGCCCAGCTCGCGCCGTTTGTCCAACGCCTCCACCTGGTCGGGGGTCAGGTGGCGTTCTTCGGGAGGAAGCAGGGAATTTGCCATGCATGAGGCTCCTGTCTTGTAGTTTCTGGCATGCCGCGCGCTTGTTGGATGACCTCCGCGCACGGCTGCCCACTCTTTCGATTCAAACACAGGTTGCCGCGGACTTGCCAGCGGCAGGTCTGGACGGCTCCCCGGCCGCGGGTTGGCGGCCGGGCGAAACCTATTGAACCGTAACTCTACTTCAGCGGATATCCCACCGACTGCCCATACAACGGGCTTTTCCCTTCAGGCAGCTTGAGCGTGGCGCCCACGGCCGTTGCGTCCTGCTGCCCGTGCAGAGCATAGAACCACGCATTCAGGCCCTCGGAGGCGGCAAACAGGTAAACGTTCTGGCCGATGAAACCCACGTCCACCTGCGCATAGTTGAGCTTGGAATCAGCCACATAAACCAGTGTGACGGCGGCCTGTCCTGCCGGTGGCGCGCCCATCTTGGCGCGTAAGTCGCCCGCCGCCACCGGGCGTAAAAGGTTGGTTTCTGCCTCGTAGACGTAGACGCCCTGGGCAAGGACCACATAAAGCTCAACCTCCTGCTTGTTCATTGCCGAAGGCGCCGTGCGCCCCAATCCCGGCTTTACTGTGCGCGGCCGGTTGACGCCAAAGGCCGCCCACAAGAGGTTGGAAAGGGTTTGCAGGGGCAGCGGCTTGTCCACAAAAGCACGCGTGGTCTGGCGCTCGGCCAGGGCTCGCATCAGGGGCATTCCGCCGGTCACTTGCGGCTTAGGCAATTGGATGGGCTTGAGCTCCTGCGCGAACAGGGCAGGCACGGTCCACAACAAAGCTGCGAGGGTGAGCAGGGCGGCTGTCCGCCTGGAGATGAAAAGTGCGGGTAGGTTCATGGTTCCTCCTCGAAGAACATTATGCACGCCAGCCTCTGGAGGCGTGCGAAACAGGGGAAGGAGTTAAGTCAATTCCAGCCTGTGAGACGATAAGTAATGCGAGATAGACGCTTATGTTTGGAAAGTGGGCTTGGAAGACGCCAAGCGTGTTCTCTCGGCATTGGTCGCAACGGCAGATGGCAAGCTCACTCCCAAGAATTCAATCCGCCAGAAACGCCACTGACTGCAACGTAGAGATCTCGAAGGCCTTGCGGCAGCGGATGTTGGCGCAGGCCAGCTTTTCATCGCGTCGCACCATGTAAGACTGCGCCTTGGCGAACTTGGCGCGGTCGCGCTCGTCAGCCCCGCGGGGCAGTTGCGCCCGCTTGCGCCGAACCACCCAGGCAACCTTGTACTCGCCTGACTGGCCGCACTTGGGGCAGGTCAGCGTGTGGATGCGCTCTTCGGTCGTTTCGTTGAAAAAATCGCGCTCTTCCATGGTCTCCAGTTCTCCATCCCGGCGAAAACCTGTGGCCAGGAACCCCGGATCTCTTCTGCCCCAGCGTCCAAAACCTGAAAGCCCGGAGGGCCCTTCCACTTCCGCAGGACTTCCTTCATACTCATACTTGCCATGAAGAAACGCAAGCCAGGGAAATTTTCCGCCGCCAAGGCAGTCAAAGCCAACGCCCGGCAAAGGGTGGGCCAGCCCAAACCGGCAAGGGTAATCAACACCGAGCCGCGAACTGGCCGCGCCGCCAAGCATAAGCCCAAGCTCGAGGAGATCATTCAGCAGGCAGATTCCTGAGCGAGCGCAGCGCGAGCCGAAGACCATACGGCTGCGGAATAGACGGAAAATTGTCGAGTGAGCCGCGTTGTTTCTTGCTGTCTTACGCCCGTCTTACGTCTGATGTGTTGGCGTGAGACAAACGTAAGACATTGGAGACCTCAAGGTCGAGGCACACTGTAAGGGCCGGGGAGCACTGGTTCGGCGGGTTTGTCATTTGACTCGGGCGGGGCGTGGACGTTGGTCCGCTTGGAGAAGATGCGGAAAGACACGTCCAGGTTGAGCATCACCGCGACGGGTATGCCGTCTTTGATCGCCGGCTGGAATTTGGCCTTACGGATGGCGGCGACAGCGTTCTCGTCCAGCCCGAATCCGATGGGACGGCTGACAACGACTTCGCCCACCGTGCCGTCGGGCTTGACGACAGCGTGATATTGCGCCATGCCGACTATGCCCGCGGCCTGCGCGAATTCATTTGAGTCAGGCTCAAACTGGGTCAGCAGGCGCGCCTTCTGGTCTACCGTGTTCTGGCGGAGGATGGACGGGTCTTTGGGCCTGTAATCGGTTCTGGCGGCCGCGGCCTGGTAATAGAGCTTCCAGAAATCCGGCAGGCTGGCAATCATGCGCTCGTCGAGTCCTTGGGTAAAGACGTTATCGATAGCTTCCTTGAGCACCTTGGTAGCGTGTGTCGACGATGTAGTGGTGGTTACGCTTTTGGGGTCGGCCGGGCGCTCCTCCTTGGGTGTAGCGGCGATGGAGGCCTTGAGCTGGTCGGCCTCGCTCATCTCTGCAGGCTCGGGCGCGGCCTTCGGTGGAGCTGGCTGCGTCGGCTCTGAGGCTGGAGTGGCGGAACGCTTTACGTGCCAGAATTTTCTATCCTTTTCTTCATTACTCGCCGTTAGTTCGTTGCCGGCCTTTGACCCTTTTTCCTTCTTGGACTTCACCACCATCTCCCGGTCGATGGTGATTTTGACCACTTTCTTGTTGGGAGTGATGCGGACCCTGTCAATCGCAATCGATGTGCCCTCTGAGGCCAACTGGCCCAGGAAGTGCAGGCCATAGCGGGCGCCTTCCAGCGTGATCTTATGCTTGCTGATGCTCACCTTGTTGATCTGGATGGCGCTGAGCGTGAAGGAGCCTTGAGGGGAGTGCCCAATGAGGTGGCCGTGCTCGTTGAAACTGAGGGAGTTGTCCAGGTAGCAGCCGCGCAGATAGAGAGATTTGCCCACCAACATCTGCCTGAGATCTGCTTCTGTAATGTCGCCAGCCTCTGGAGGCGACACCTGCGGTGGGGCCAACTGCGCCTGCGGCGCGCTTGCCGCCTGGGCTGTAGGTTGTTGAGCTGTATCGAGTTGCGTAGGCTGTTGCGCTGGAGAATAAAAAGCCAGCGCCAGGAATGCGCAGCAGGCGGCGGCGACAAGTCGAGCCAACGCCGCCCAAACAGTGGAAAATGGCCGAACGAGAGCTGTGTTCATGGGTGAGCCTTTGAGCGACACTTTAACAGGATTCTGCTTGCGGAGTCGAACGGAAATGCACTAACGCTCTAAATGGTTGAGCCGCCAAAGGATGCGGCGGAAGAGACCGAGGATGCGGCGCGTGTCGTGCGCGGAGAGCGAGAGCCGGCGGAGCAGCAGACGGAGGTCATGGCGGTTGGCCGGCTGCATGGTGTGCGGCGAATAGCCCGCTGCCTGCATGGTCTCTTCAATGACCCCAGCCAGCAGATCAAGACGACCGGAGGCCGCTGCGGAAGTGATTGACGTGGCTTGAGTTGCGGGCGGGGTTTCGGGCGCGGAAACGGCGCTACGGATGAGCTCGTACAGGCAGACGGCGACGGCCTGGCCCAGGTTCATCGAGGGCTGGAGGGGGTCGGTGGGGATCTCGACCAGGAGGTGGCAATACGAGAGGTCTTCGCGCGTAAGTCCATGTTTTTCAGAGCCGAAGACCAGAGCAACGCGGCCTCCGCTGACCAGTTCGCGTCTGACCTGTGGGGCCAGATCGGGGAGCGGGACGACGGGTTGCTCGGGTTTGCGATAAGTGAGGGTTCCGGTGCCGACGACGAGGGTGCAATCGGCCACGGCCTCGGCCAGAGTCGCTGATTCTACGGCAGTTGCCAGCAGCTCCGGCGCGCCGATGGCGGAGCGGGCCTCGCGCCAGTTTGGCTCAAAAGGCGCGACAACCGAGAGGCGCCGAAGGCCGAAGTTGGCCATGGCGCGCGCCGCCGCTCCGATGTTGAGGGGGTTGCGCGGGGAGACCAGCACCACGGCCAGAGAGTCGCGTTGGGCTTCAGGGAGCAAGAAATCATTGTAGAGCGGCGGGGGAAAGGGGCTTTGAAAAGTGGTGAGCTGTGGGTTACCGGTTTTGGCTGAATGTGAAGCGGAAGCAAAGGCGCTCAGTGGTGTTGGAAGTACACTTTATTGGCATTTTTCGAGCTTGAAAACGCAGGAAATGTGTGCTTCCACATACACCTATATCTGGCAAAGTCGGGTACAAAATGGTAGACGAGTTTGCGGGAAAGAACAGGCGAATAGCCACCTGCGGTGGGGGACTAGTGGAATAGGGGTTAGGGCGGACTATAGAGTCAAAAGGCAAAAGCTGGAGCACTTTGTATTTTGTTGAAGGCTCTGGCATCTGTGCTGTAGAGTGGACGGCGATGGACACAAACCAGTTTGACAGTCTTGAAGAGCAGGTCGGCGCGCTGACTTCGCGGGTGTACCGGCTGGAAGAGGCGTTACTTCGCCAGGGCCTTCTTTCACAAGAGTCCCGTCCACAACCCCCGTCGCAGCAGGTGAGCGCACGGGAGGCTCCGGCAGAGTCTGCCAGTTCGGCTCAGGTGAGCGCGCATGTGGCTCCGACGCCGAGTGGGATGGAGCAAAGGGCTGTGCCGTGGACATCCGCGCTGCCGGCTGTGCCGCCGGCCTTCGGCTCCCACTCTCCAGCCACACCTGGAGACGAGCGCTCGCTGGAGAGCCGGATCGGCTCGCATTGGTTCAACCGCATCGGCATTCTGGCGGTGCTGATCGGCATGGCGTGGTTTTTGAAGCTGGCCATGGACAATCATTGGATCGGGCCGCTAGGGCGGGTGATGATCGGGCTGATAGCGGGCGCGGGGCTTATCGCCTGGTCGGAGCGCTTCCGCAGCCACGGTTATAGATTTTTCTCCTACTCGTTGAAGGCGGTGGGCAGCGGCACGCTCTATCTATCGTTGTGGGCGGCGTTCTCGCTCTACCATCTGATACCGCCGTGGGCGGCTTTTGCGGCGATGATTGTGGTGACGGCGTTCAACGGGTTTATGGCCTGGGCGCAGGATGCGGAGTTGCTGGGCCTTTACGCCATTGCCGGTGCCCTGAGCACACCCATTCTGGTTTCGACGGGAGAAAACCACGAAATTACACTCTTCACTTATCTGCTGGTGCTGAACATTGCGGCGCTGGTTCTGGTGGCGCTGCGTCCCTGGTCACGGCTGCTGTTCGTGTCTTTTGTGGGCACGGCACTGCTGTTTACCGGCTGGTGGTCTGAATACTATACGGACGCTCAGTTTGGGAGAACGGCATTTTTTCTGACCGCGTTCTTTTTGCTCTTTGCTTTTGCGCCGCGGCTGGTCCGGGTGGATTTGGAAGACGGCGCGCCGCACTCTACCTGGGATCATCTGGCGCTGGTTATTCTGCCAATCGCCAATGCGGCCCTGGGATTCCTAACCTATTACGCGCTGTTTGATTGGTTCAAGAACGAATGGGCCGGAGCGTGGCTGGCGGTGGGTTTTGCCGCTTTTTATTTGTTGTTGCTGCGTTTGCCGGCGCGAGGAAGATTGCGGGAGAGCACGGCCTTGCTGTCGGCGTTGCATCTGACCGCGGCGGTAGTGTTTTTGACGATTGCGATTCCGATGAAGGCGCACGGTCGCTGGCTGACGATCGGCTGGCTGGTGGAGGGCGCGGCGCTGCTTTGGGTGGCGTACCGGGTAAGGTTGCGGCTGCTGCGCGTGCTGGCGCTGCTGTGCCTAGCGTTGGGATTCATTGCGCTGGTGACGGTGAATCCCACGGCTGCGACAACGCCGATTTTCAATGAGCGTTTTGGAAGTTACTGCGTGGGGATTGCGGTTTTTGCCTTTGCCGCGTGGATAGCGATGAAGGCGAAAAGGGAGAGGGAAGCTGCGGGGACGGGGTCTGGGACATGGCCGGCGATTACAGCAGTGGCGGTGATTACCGTGAATTTTCTAATTTTGCTGGCTGTCGGTCTGGAGATCGACAACTACTGGTGGACGCTGCGCTGGCGCGGTGACTGGCACCTGCTTCACGACTATGAGATGTACGCGCAGTTCACCTACTCGGTATGGTTCATGGTCTACGGCGCAATTCTGCTTAGCGCGGGCTTCTGGCGGCGCTTGGCATTTCTGCGCTGGCAGGCGTTGGCGCTGATATCAGCCACCATCATCAAGGTATTTCTCTTTGACATGAGCGAACTCAGCCAGGGCTATCGTATTCTGAGCTTCCTCGGCCTGGGCGCGCTGCTGTTTGCGGTCAGCTACGTCTATCAGCGCGACTGGCTCAAGCTGCGCGCCGGGAAGGGTAAACAAGATGAAGATTAGCGCGGGTATTCTACTGATTGCTATGGCGGCGTCACCGGAGATCAAGTATTTCCATTATGAGCGGCCCATGCAGAAATCCTCCGGGCAAAGCTGCGCAATTGTTGATCCCGGAGTCTTTGCGCACGCCGCGCCGCAGCTTGCCGACCTTCGTCTTTACCGCGATGGCGCGGAGACGCCGTTCGTGATTCGCACGGATGCGGCGGCGGAGACTGAGGGGAAGTCCCTTACCCCGCTGAATCTGGGCGTGCGCGACGGTGAAACAGTTTTTGACGCCAGCATGCCGGATGGACATTACAGCGACCTGCAACTTGTTGTGACGGGGCAGAACTTTATCGCCACGGTGACGGTGAGCGGCAGCCAGACGGAGACAGGGAGCGCGGAAACCAGGATCGGGTCTTACACGATTTTCGATTTGACGGGCCAGAAGCTGGGCCGCAGCACGGTACTTCATCTGCCGGAATCGGATTTTCGCTATTTGCATTTCCGCATCAAGGGCCCGCTCACGCCGGAGAGCGTTACTGGACTCACGGTGATACGCATGCTGGTGCGGCAACCGAAGTATGAGACGGTTGCGGAGAGCGCGCTCATCACGCAGAAGGGCCGCTCTTCGGTGCTGGAATTTACCGTGCCTGCTCATGTTCCGGTTGACCGGATTGCCTTCACGCCGGGCGCGAAGCCGGCCCAGTTCAGTCGCGATGTGATTGTCACGGTAGAGCCGGTGGATGCATCGCCAGCCGCCGATCGATCTCAATCAAGGCAAACGGTTATTTCTGCCGGGGACATTCTGCGCGTCCACAGCGTGCAGAACGGCCAGCGGATCGACGAAGAGCGCCTGGCCATCGAAGCACCGTGGGTGGATTTCAGCACGCCGGCGAAGTGGACTGTCAGCATCGAGAACGGAGACGATGCGCCGATCCAGCTGAAATCCGTTCAAATGCAAATGCTGGAGCGGAGCCTCTGCTTTGAGGCGGAGGAGCAGGGAAGCTATCTGCTCTATTATGGCGATGCGGCGTTGGCGGCTCCGAGTTACGACTACGCCAAGTTGTTCACGCTCCAGGCCAATGCAAGCCGGATAACAGCGGGGCCGGAAGTGCCGAATCTGACCTACCAGCCGCGGCCCGACGAGCGCCCCTTCACCGAGAAGCATCCTGTTCTTATATGGGTGGCGTTGGTGGCTGTGATTGCCGTGCTGGGAGCCATTGCGCTGAAAAGCGCGAAACCGGCTGCTCGGTCTCCAAAATAGAAAGAAGTCGCAAGCATGGGGGGTTGCTGTTGACGCCCTGGCGATGCAGTATTTCGTCAATGGATTGAAGGATTTAGGGCTGATTGCGCGACCATTAGGGAGGGTTTCCCACAAAAACGGCGGTTTCCCACAGGATGGGCACATTGCAATTGCGCGGGAGGGTTGCTACTCTTAGACAGTTGCAACAAGGCGGCAACGGCAGGAATGGTGTGCCGCTTGCAATCGAGGGTGGTGTGTGCTACCCTTAGATAGTTGCAGATGAGTACTAGAGCCTCCCGGTGGCCGTTGGGCCTGCCCATTGAGGGAAGTGGGAAGCAAGTTGTAATGCTGGTTCGTTGGGTCAGGTGGGGCACAAGCCCCTGAGCCGCTGTAGGGAATCCCACAGAGAACAAGCTATTGCAAAACCCAGGAGGAAACTCCTGTGAGCCTTAGTGGCTCAAGCGCGGTTTGCGCTGGTTGCTGTTTGATATTTTGCGCAGAGCGAGGCTTTTGAAGGGAAGTCCGGCAAGGCTGATCGGATTCGCGAGCGAGGAGCGCCAACAGTGAGTTGGAAGGGCCCCGCGCGGAGGGGTCAGGCTTGACCAATGGGCTGATTTTTGTTACATTTGAAAGGTTCGCGCAAAAATAGCCGGTATGTGCATTCAACGCATCCGGCATGCGCACAAGTTCGAGGACAAGCCGGCCGAAAGGCCGGACCTCGATCCCAAGGGCGCCGCTCAGGCGGACCGCTCTCAAGGATCTTTGACAACTAGGTTGAACATGCCAGTCGTGAGAAGAGATCAGGTTTGGCTTGATCATTCTCACAAGTAAGGCATCGCGCTTTTTCGAGGGCGCGATGCAGCTGAAGCCAATCGACCTCCGTCGGTTTGGTGGAAGCATCAGGTTTCAAACGAGAGTTTGATCCTGGCTCAGAATCAACGCTGGCGGCGTGCCTAACACATGCAAGTCGAACGAGAAAGTGGTAGCAATACCAT
>Ga0209039_10004396_pt1 | contig 10328 bp, 9 predicted proteins | sample BogFormECP12_OM1_FD_188238 | JGI IMG/M metagenome (GOLD analysis project Ga0209039, IMG submission 188238) | Bog forest soil microbial communities from Calvert Island, British Columbia, Canada - ECP12_OM1 (SPAdes) (version 2) | ecosystem: Environmental > Aquatic > Freshwater > Wetlands > Bog ... | reverse complement strand
GGGCTGCAGCGGTACAAGATGGCGTCGTCCGGCGGATCTGTGTAGTAAGATTTCCGGCGACCAATCTGTTGAAATCCTGCCTTGTTATAGAACTTTCGCGCGGCCGCGTTCGATTCCCGCACCTCCAGAAACACAGACTCGCTGTCTGTTTTGTGGGCGGCAGCCAGCAGGACGTCCAAAAGCTGCCTCCCAAGCCCGTTCCGGCGGGCGGCAGGAACCACCACGATGTTCTCCAGTTCCCACTCGGAAGCCAGATGCCGGGCAACCAGAAAACCAACGATGCCGGAGCCTGAACCTCTGCCATTCTCTCCCGCGCCGAGGGCTGGTGGCGCTGCCTCAGCGACCAGCACGAGCCTTTGCGGGTCGCTACTGTCCGGCTGGACGGCCTGCCTATACTGTCTCTCGGTCCAGTGGGCGGCGGTCGGACACGCGCGCTCCAGTTCCACTATGAAGGAGATGTCGGCGGGAATGGCTGGGCGCAGATTCACGAGACTAAAGTTCACAGGACGCGAGCTCCGAACAGGCCAGTTGTCGCAGGCGGCGTTCCCGCCGGGCGAAATCGGTGATACTCTCCCGGCGAGCGGGTGCACCTTGTCGAACTTTATCCAAATCACGCCTTTCATGCACGTCAGCGATATCGGGCGGGCCCTGACGTTCTTCACCGAAACGCTTGGCTTCAAGGTGCTTTTCCGCTTCGAGAACTACGCCTACATCCACCGCGAAACGGTGGGCTTCCGTCTGCTGGAAGAGAAGGGGCCGGACGGCGCGCCGCCCGGCAACCGCCGTTTCGCCTACTACATTGACGTGCATGATGTGGACCTGCTCTACGCCGAACTCAAGCCCAAGCTCGACTTGCTGCCCAAAGCTGATGTCTACGGGCCGGTAAACCAGCGCTATGGGCAACGGGAATTACTCGTGCTCGCGCCGGACGGGAATCTGATCGCCTTTGGGCAGGAAATTCGCAAGCCGGCAGGAAACGCCCCGAATTGACGCCGGTCAGGAGTTGCTCCTTTCCGGTCAGGACCGGGTAAAGATCTCCGCGTCGGACCGGCGGATGTAGTTGGCTTCCAATTGCTCCGGCGTGACGACGTCGCCCGCCTGAAGCTTGCGCCACCCGAGGCGCGCAATCATCTGAGCGCCAGGGAGCGGAACTTGCACGGCTCCGTCACCCAGCATTCCCGCCAGCGTTTCGTCGGGCGTTGCCACAACCATGCCTCTGGCCGTCGCCAGGAATTCATCCTTCGCCAACAACCGCTCCTGCAGAAGCTGCGTAACCTCGCCTGCGACCTGGTATTCGCCGGCGTAGAGTTCACCCCGGCCGGCATCCAGCGCTGCCAGGAGCTTACCCGAAGCCCGGCTGGCCACCGCCACCACTTCGAGCAGCGAAACCGGAACGATGGGCTTGTGCAGAATCTCGGCCAGGGCCTTGATCGCCGCCAGACCTACGCGCAGCCCGGTAAACGATCCCGGCCCGGACACTACGACGAAAGCCTCAATATCGGTCTTGCTGAACCCGTGCCTGGCGAGCAGCGCCGAGATCTGGGGCACCAGTTGGGCAGAAAAAGTTCCGCCCGCGAGCGGCACGGATTCGATCACGTTCACTTCGTCGGGCGATCGACTCGCGCGCGCCAGCGCCACACTGCCGTATTTGCCCGAAGTGTCGGTGATGAAAAGAAGCATGTTTGCCGCCTGTCATTCCGAGCGGAGCGAGGAATCCGGGCGTTGTTGAAACGAACCCAGATCCCTCGCTTTGCTCGGGATGACACCCTTGGAGGAGGCCCAGTGACTCTTGCGCTATGCCTGCACCAACTCCAGCAGCACGCCGCCCGTGCTCGCGGGATGCACGAACACGTACTTGTGTCCGCCCGCGCCGGTCTTGATTTCCTCCGAGACCAGCCGCACGCCATCTTTCCTCAGCCGCTCGACCGCCGCGGTCAAGTCCGGAACTTTCAGGCAGACATGGTGCAGCCCTTCGCCGCGCTTGGCGATGAACTTCGCAATCGCCGAACTCTCCGAGGTCGCTTCCAGCAATTCGAGCCGGCTCTCACCCACCGGAACCATCACCAGCCGCACCTGTTCCTGCTCGACTGTTTCCTCCGGCAAGACGGTGAGGCCCAGCTTTTCATAAATCGCCTTGGCCGCCGCCAGCGACTTCACCGCAATGCCGATATGATCAATCTGGAACATTGGACCTCTTCTCAGCTCACGTAGCGGCGGACGCATTCGTCCGCCCGCCATTCGACTTCAAAACCACCCCGGACGAATGCGTCCGGGGCTACGTGTTTCTTGCCTTGGCCGCAATCTCCTCCACCAGCGTATACGGATCGCGCTTATGTTCCGCGACCTCGGCCGCCAGCCGAGCTACGTTCCCATCTCCGAGTTGCTCGCGCGCTTTCTCCAGCATGGCATCGCGCAGCATCTCCACCAGCCGCTCCTGCCAATTCTCGACACTCTTCTTTAGCGCGCGGTTCTCTTTTTGCAGGTACGCGTCATACCCGGCGATTGCAGCTGCCAGTTCGGGCACACCCGTGCCCTCGCTCGCTACGGTCTTCACAATCGGAGGCGTCCACCCGTCATGGCGCACGGCCAGCGACTGCAAGGCCCGAACTTCCCGCTCCACGCGCTCGGCGCCCTCGCGGTCGCTCTTGTTGATCACGAAGATGTCCGCAATCTCCATGATGCCCGCTTTGATGGTCTGCACATCGTCGCCCATGCCGGGCACCAGAATCACGACGGTGATGTCGGCCAGGCGCACGATCTCCACTTCATCCTGGCCCACGCCGACGGTCTCAATCAGGATTATGTCGCGCCCGGAGGCATCGAGCACGGTGGCAACGTCCGCCGTCGTGCGCGCCAGTCCGCCCAGCGAGCCGCGCGTGGCCATGCTGCGAATGTAGATCCCCGGGTCGGAGAAGTGATCCTGCATGCGGATGCGATCGCCCAGAATGGCTCCGCCGGTGTAGGGACTGGTCGGGTCGACTGCGATGATCCCCACGGTGTACCTGTTATCGCCCGAACTGTGTGCCCCATCCTTGCTGGGTGCCCCATTTCTCGCGCGTTCTTTGCGCGAGAAGTGGGGATTCTCCAGAGCGTCGGGTGCCCCATTCAAGCCGCGTTTTGGGCGGCTTGAGTGGGGATTTTCAGTCGCGCGATAAATCCGCGCCAGTTGGTCCACCAGCGTGCTCTTCCCAGCTCCCGGCGCCCCGGTCAGCCCGACGATGCGGGCCCGTCCGCTGTGCGGAAACAGCGCCTTCAGCAGATCCGACCATCCCGGCGCCCGATTCTCGACCGTGGAGATGGCGCGGGCCAGCGCACGGGTGTCCCCCGCGCGCAGCGAGGAAATCCATTTTTGGATGTCGTGATTCAAGCGACCAGTGTAAAGCAGATGAGCTTCTGAATGCGAAGACGTCATGCACCGGCCAGCAGCCGTTGGGGACTATTCGTGTGGCAGGTGTGGCTAAGAGCTAAAAGCTAAGAGCTAAGAGCTAATCCTTCAGCAACTGCCTTGCGATCACCAGCCGCTGAATCTCGCTCGTGCCTTCGCCGATGGTGCACAGCTTTACGTCGCGGTAGAACTTTTCCGCCGGATAATCCTTGATGAACCCATACCCGCCGTGAATCTGCACGCCTTCGTTAGCGCACTTCACGGCCACTTCGCTGGCATAGAGCTTCGCCATGGAAGACTCCTGCGTGGTCTTCAAGCCTGCGTCTTTCATGGACGCGGCGCGCATGGTGAGCAGCATGGCCGCGTCAATCTCAGTGGCCATGTCGGCCAGCTTCCATTGAATGGCTTGAAAATCGCTGATGGCCTTTCCGAACTGCCTGCGCTGTTTCGAATATTTCAGCGCCGCATCATAAGCGCCCTCGGCCATGCCCAGCGACAGGGCCGCAATCGAAATGCGGCCGCCATCGAGGACGCGCATGGCATCGGGAAATCCCTGGCCTTCGCCGCCCAGCAGATTCTCCGCCGGAACCACGCAATCTTCGAAGATCAACTCCGCCGTATCGCTGGCCCGCAGCCCCAGCTTGTTTTCTTTCTTGCCCGGACGAAATCCCCTGGTGTCTTTCTCCACGATGAACGCCGACAGCCCGTGCGTGTGCGCGGTGCGGTCGGTCACGGCGAGTACGACGATCACATCCGCATAGTGCCCGTTGGTGCAGAACGTCTTGGTGCCATTCAACACCCACTCCCGTCCCCGGCGCACAGCGGTCATGCGGGCGCTGCCCGCGTCCGACCCTGACGACGGCTCGGTCAGTCCCCACGCCCCGATGAATTCGCCGGTCGCCAGCTTGCTGACATATTTCTTCTTCTGCGCCTCGTTACCGGCAAGAAAAATGTGGTTCGTGCAGAGCGAAGTATGCGCCGCCACGATGATGCCGACCGATCCGTCCACGCGCGCGAGTTCTTCGATGGCGGTGACGTACTCGACGTATCCCATGCCGGCGCCGCCGTACTCGTGCGGAAAGATTGTTCCCATCAGCCCGAGCTTGCCCAGTTCTTTGATCGTGGCCAGAGGGAATTCGCCGGCCTCGTCCCACTGCATGACGTGCGGCTTGATCTCGCGCTCGGCAAACTCGCGGACGCTTTTTTTCAAATGCAACTGCTCGTCGTTCAACTGGAAATCCAAGGTTCCTCCCCACCGGTTGACAACAGTCCTGCTGCTGACAGTTTCGCAGCGGAGCGCCGACTGCCCCAAACTTGGATTAGAACACAGGCTCGCAGGCGAGAAGAAGTTACCTCTGGCGAGAAGAATGAGAGGCGCGAAAAGCCGCGTCAATCCTGGAGATTACGCACATTTGCGCCCGGCGGCCAACCGACCGGATGGTCTGGCAGACTGGCCTACGAGGCCTTCTCAGACCCCGCGCCGAAGATCTTGCGCAGCATCCAGAGCGGAGCCACGAACACGTGCGCCGGGTTGGTGAGAAAGGCCGGCTTGTTGCCTTCGATGAGATGTCCCAGCCAGGCCAGAGCGAAGGCGGCCGGAATCAGCAGCAGCGCGATGACCCAGTGAAACCACACCACGATCAGAGAGGAAAAACCGACCGGAATGGCGATCATGTGGAGCGCCCGGTTCACCGGATGGTTGTGCGCGCCATCATAATGCGAATAGAGACCCATCGGGCACCTCCGCCGAGGCAAAAGTTCTCGGCATTATACCGCTGTTTTCAAGCTTTGGTGGGAGCACCGGCGGGGGCAAGGAATCGCTGAAACACTTCGTTGGAAAGCAGCCTCCCTCGGGCCGTGAGGCGAACGAAATCCCCGTCTTCCTGCAGGAGCCCGGCTGCGGTTAATTCTGCGATCGCGGGCTGCGCGTTTGAAAGAGCCTCCTGGCCAAAGTCGGCAGCAATTTTCCGCACATCAACTCCCCGGTTCAGGCGCAACCCAAGAAAGAAACTCTCCTCTAAAGCTGCTGCCGACGACACCACGGTCTTTTCGAAAAACGAGCCTGCAACATATTTCTCCAGGGAATCTGCGCTGGCGAAGCGCACTGCTTCGTCTTCGGTCACTACGGAAATCAGCATGGAATGAGCGTCCACACCGAAGCCGAGATACGGCTGGCGCATCCAGTACTTCAAATTGTGGCGCGACTCGAAGCCTGTGCGGGCAAAGTTCGAGATCTCATATTGCATCACGCCCGTAGATTCCAGCGCCTCGCACGCAGTGAGATAAAAGTCTGTCGTTGCTTCTTCGTCGGGGACGAAATGTGCGTGATAGCGCGTGCCCCCGGCAATCAATTCGCGTCCCAGCCGCGAGTCTTCGTCCACTTCGAGCATGTAGACGCTCACGTGCGGCGCAGCGGTCGCAACGGTCTCGGCCAGCGACGCCTGCCAGCTTTCGGCGGTCTGATGCGGCAGACCGGCAATCAGGTCAACATTGATGTTCGCGATTCCGGCCGCGCGCAGGCGGGCAATGTCGTCGAGCACAGCCGCGCGCTTGTGCAGGCGCCCCACCGCCGCCGCCTCGCCGTCCACGAAGGACTGCACGCCCAGGCTGACGCGGTTCACGCCACAACGTAGCAGACCATCGAGCACGCTCGGCGTCAGAGTCCCCGGGGCGCACTCGACCGTTATCTCGGCGTCCGGCCGAACTGAGAACTGTGCCCGCACGGCATCGAACACACGCTGCAATTGCGCCGGATCGAGCACCGTGGGCGTACCGCCGCCTACATAAATTGAATCCACGTCCTGCTCGATTTGCCCGCCCATCTCCGCCGCAACTCGGTGTGAGTTGGCGATGTCCGCGCACACTCGGTCTATGTAGCGCTCGAACGCGGCCCGCGAAAACACGTCGGACGCGAAGTTGCAGTAGCTGCACTTGGTGCGGCAGAACGGCACGGAAATGTAGATTCCCAGGGGCACCGAGTTCTGATTATCCCACCCTCAAACCTTTTCCATCCTCCCGGCTGTCTTCGCCATCTATTTGAGGTACCCTGTTTGGGGCGTTTTTCCCGCTCGTTCGTCTAAACAATGGTCGTCCACTTAGAGATCGTCTAGTTAACGACCGTCTACGAAGCAATGGCCCAGGAAGAGGAAATATTAGGCAAAGCGTATGACAGCCGGCTGATGCGGCGGCTGCTCGTCTACCTGCGTCCGTACCGCTGGCAGGTGACGATTGCCATCGTCTCGATCGTCCTCAAATCGTTCTGCGACGTGCTCGGGCCTTACCTGGTGAAGGTCGCAGTGGACCGCTACCTGGCTCCCGTGAAGGGAACAACCGCGGGCCTGTGGAGCTGGCTAAGCCCCCGCCCGCTCACCGGCATCGCGCAGATTTCCGCCATCTACTGCGGCATGCTGCTGTTCATCTTCCTGCTGGAATTCCTGCAGACGTATTTCATGCAATGGACGGGCCAGAAGGTCATGTTCGACCTGCGCAGCCAGATTTTCCGCCACCTGCAACGCATGCACATCGCGTTCTACGACAAGAATCCGGTGGGCCGGCTGGTCACGCGCGTCACCACCGACGTGGACGCGCTGAATGAAATGTTCACCTCCGGCGTGGTCTCGATCTTCGAAGACTTCTTCGTGCTGGTGGGCATCCTGGGCATCATGCTGTGCATGAACTGGAAGCTGGCCCTGATCACCTTCGCGGTGCTGCCTTTCATCGTGTTCGCGACCAAGATTTTCCGTGACCGGGTGCGCGACTCGTACCGCCGCATCCGTACCGCCATCGCCCGCATCAACGCCTATTTGCAGGAACACGTCAGCGGCATGGTCGTGCTGCAACTTTTCAACCGCGAGCGCAAGGCTCACCAACGCTTTTCGGAAATCAACCGCAGTCACATGGACGCGTTCAAAGACGCGATCCTGGCTTACGCCATTTACTATCCGGTGGTCGACTTTTTCTCGGCGATCGCGATTGCTTGCGTCATCTGGTACGGCGGCCAGGATATTATTCGCAGCATTGTCGCGAACGGCGTGACGCTTGAATTCAGCCGCCAGACGTTGATTTCGGTCCACCTGAAGCCCACGGTGGTATCGCTCGGGGTGCTGATGGCCTTTACCCAGTATGCGATGCGCTTCTTCCGCCCGATCATGGACTTCAGCGAGAAGTACAACATTCTCCAGTCCGCGATGGCCGCCAGCGAACGTGTTTTCAAGCTGCTGGACACTCCGGTCGAGATCGTCTCGCCCGCAGTGACGAAGAAACCCGCCGGCCCCGGCCGCATCGAATTCGACCACGTCTGGTTCGCGTACCGGGAAGTGCCAGCCGAGAATGGAAAGGATGGCAGCGGCACAGCCCATGTGGGGACGGGTCTTCGACCCGTCCAGGCCGAGCAAAGCTCGGCTGCTCCCAACGATGAATCTTCCCACCCTTCGAAAAGCGCGAAGCGTGGGGCAGCCACAGCTGCTCCCGACTGGGTGCTGCGCGATGTCACGTTCGCCATTGAACCCGGCGAAACCGTCGCCATCGTGGGGCACACCGGCGCCGGCAAGACCACGCTCATCTCTCTGCTGCTGCGTTTCTACGATGTGCAGAAAGGCGCGGTCCGCATTGACGGCGTCGACGTCAGAGAAATGGACCTCGCCGACCTGCGCAGCCGCTGCGGCGTCGTGCTGCAAGACCCGTTTCTGTTCACCGGAACGATCGGCGGCAACATTCGCCTGGGCACCGAGCGCATTCTGGACGAGCACGTCGAGCAGGCTGCCGAAGACGTGAATCTTGGCGACTTCATCCGCGCCCAGCCCAACGGGTTCAACGAGGAAGTACGCGAGCGCGGCTCGACGCTCTCCACCGGGCAGAAGCAGCTCATCTCGTTCGCCCGCGCTCTGGCGCATGATCCCAAGATTCTGATTCTCGACGAAGCGACCTCGAGCGTGGATACCGAAACCGAGTTTCGGGTGCGCGACGCGCTCGGCCGCATGGTCGAAGGACGCACCTCGCTGATCATTGCCCACCGCCTCTCGACCGTGCAGCGGGCCGACAAGATCATTGTCATGCACAAAGGCCAGGTACGCGAAATGGGCACGCACCAGGAACTGCTGGCCAACCGCGGCATCTACTACAAGCTGTACCAGCTGCAGTACAAAGATCAGGAGCTTTCCGTGGGAAGTTCGCCCAGCCAGTCCACAGTCAGCGCGGACGACTAGTACATCTCACAATTCCCGCCGCGAACCCGCAGTGCCCGCATGCTCACTCTGCTGGCAAGCGAAACCCTGCGGAGCTTCGCTCCGCCGGACAGCCGGGGGCGGCTGTCCCCACACGAACGCAGAAGCCCGGCAGCTCTTTTCTTGGTATGGAAAGACGGGATGAGGAATTAGTTCCCGGACGCGCCGGTCAGGGGACGCCCGCTGGTTCGGGCAGCCACGAGCAGCGTCCCTCCCTGGTGCGCGAACGCACCCAGCCAGACGAGAGGCAGGGAGATAAAAGAAAAAATCGGCATCGCGACGCCGCTCACGATCCGATCCATGAGGGTGCCGCGCATCTTCTTGCGCGAGAGGAAGTCAAACAGCACGTTAGGAGTGGGCAACACTTTGTTCAGCGCGCTCTGCAGCCAGCCGATGAGATCATATTCGAACTCCTGGTGCCAGTGCGCCACCGGGATGAACTCCGTCTGGTTCAGCATCCGGTCAATGGAAGTCGCCGTAAAGTGATACAAGTGCCGCGGCACATCCAGGTGCAGCCAGCTCTCTCCAAAAGTCTTCGATTGAAATCCCTCAAAATCCGGGACAGCGATAAAAACGACTCCATCATCGGCCACCAGGCGCCGAATGTTCGCAATCGCGGCCCGGGGATCAGCCATGTGTTCGAGCGTGTGCCACAGGGTCACACAGCTGAAAGGACCTAGATCGGCGCATTCTTCCAGGCTGCTGAAAACATCGAAGCCTAACTGCCGGGCAGAATCCGGATTCAACTCCGTTCCGACTGCTTTCCAGCCGCTCGCGCGCGCCGCCCGCAGAAACGTCCCTTCTCCGCACCCAACATCGAGCAGGCGCCTTCCCTGACCCAGCCCGGCCATCTTCGTCACCAGAGCAATTCTGCGTTTGGCACAGTAGTTCGCCGTAATGCCATGGCGCGAACCATAGTAGCCAGCATAGTGCGGCTGCAATTGTTCGGGAAACGGGTGGGTCATACCGACGCCGCAGGCTTCGCACTTCAGCACGTCAAATCGCCGGCCGGTCACCGAGTCTTCGACTTCGCGAAGGTAGGGAGACATCCGGTTGGAGCACACCGGGCAGGTGCTGGTTTGAGGGGCGGGCTGAGTCACAAGCTCAATTATTTTCGAAGAGGCCATGATCTGCTACAGAATCCGGCTTCCAGCCCATAACGCAAGTACTATGCACCTGCGCACTTCTGTATTCCACTGTAGATTGCAGATATCAGGGTACTACAGAAGTTATGCAGGGGACCCACAAAGGTCACCGTCCAGCCTTTTCTCGGTTCCGGCGATCCAAGAATCTAGCCGGCGAGCGAAAACGGTGAGTCTCGACTTGCCGGACAGCCGGGGTGTTTATCCGTAGGATGACGTCATCAACCTATGGAACCTCCCCTGCTCTTACTTCGTTTCTCGGAGTAGCATTATCCCGTCCAAGGAGGCTGCTGTTTTATCCATTCACATGAAAATTCCAAAACGCAATACTCTGCTCCCATCAGTTCTGCGCCTGGCCCTGGCCCTGACTCTGGTCTGCGCGATTGCCGCGGGCCAGGACAAGACCGCGAAGCCTGCGCCGGCATCTTCTCCAGCGACTTCTCCAGCGCCAGAGTCTACGCCGAAGTACCGCAATCCGAATCTCGCCATTGACGACCGGGTCGCCGACCTGCTTTCCCGCATGACTCTGGAGGAAAAAGTCCATGAGATCGCCGGAGGATGGGAAGCCGGGGCCGAAGT
>Ga0209039_10004395_pt1 | contig 10332 bp, 6 predicted proteins | sample BogFormECP12_OM1_FD_188238 | JGI IMG/M metagenome (GOLD analysis project Ga0209039, IMG submission 188238) | Bog forest soil microbial communities from Calvert Island, British Columbia, Canada - ECP12_OM1 (SPAdes) (version 2) | ecosystem: Environmental > Aquatic > Freshwater > Wetlands > Bog ... | reverse complement strand
CGCCTCGGGGAACTCATCACATATGTCCGTGGCAACAATGTGGCAACAGATGCCGCAGACACTCAAGCTGTCGTGACTCAGTAGGTGGATTTGATTCTGCTATTTAATTGGTGGCGGCGGTAGGACTCGAACCTACGACCTACGGATTATGAGACCGTCGCTCTAACCACCTGAGCTACACCGCCAACGGTCGGGAGCGGCACCTGACGTGCCGCGTCAAAGGCAGGAAACGTGTACGCTGCCGCAAAACCTTGCAGCATCCATACGAAAGGCCGGACGTGACTGCGTCCAGCCCTTCTTTGATATTAGAGTCGCAGTTCGACCCTGTCAATTCGCCCAGACGCTGCGGCCGCCAGTCCGGCCGCGCCCTTCCAGCCCCGTGCGCTCAACGAACCATAACGCCATTGGGGTGATTCGGCTCGTGGTTCGTATTGCTCGGCGCCTCGATTTCCGTCATCTCCTGTTTGCGGTGCAGGAAGAAATACGCCGCCAGCAACGTGACCATCAACAAGGCGACCATTACCATCACGAACGCGAAGTTCCCCACCGTTCGCTCCGGCGCCACCGCCTCGCGCGCACTCTGGCTCACCATCACCAGCCATGGCAGGTTCCCATAGCTCTGCTTCAAGCCGGTATCGGCAAAGCCTACGATGCGGTTGCCTTCGCGCATGCCTGCGATCACGTATCCGGCTTGCCGCCCCTGCATGGTGCCCAAAGCATCCTTGACAGCGCTGTATTCCTCCGAGTTCAGACGCATCTCCGGGCTGACGTTCACGCCGCTTACGACAGTGCCGTCTTCCCGCACTAGCGTGGCTGCCATGGTTCGCCCGAATTGATCGCGGTTCAGGTTCGCAAAGATGGGCCCGACATCCACGAACGCATGCAGAGCGCCAACGAACCGCTTCGATGCCGGATCCAGCACCGGTATGCCGACCGACACGTAGTGGGCCCGGCTCTGCTCGTCGTACATCACGTCGGAGACATACACCGTGCCCCCGTTTGATGAAACTCCCTGCCAGAACACCTCGTTTACGGGAGCGTAGTGCCGGGGCTTGTCGGTCGCCGCCACCGGCGTCCCGCTCTCATCCAGCACCACCAGTTTCAGCAGACGCGGATCCATCTCGCGGCGGTGGCGCAGCGCCTCCGAAGTGCGTGACGACAGCATGCTCTTGACCAGCGCATCGGATGCCGGCGTGTCCCATTGTTTCTCCACGTCGGAGATCTTGGCTGTCTTGGCTGGCTCCGGCAGGTGCGCGGTGGAGCGGCCCGAATTGGTAATGGCGTCGAGTACGGTCGGATCGGAGGTGATTGCTCCCACCTCGATCACGCGATCGTCGATGAACTGGCGCGCCGCCATGGCCTGGTCCTGCGCTACGCTTCGGAACAGCGTTCCGGTGGTTTGTTCCGCCGCCCGGGTGCTCTCTATGGCCAGGTAGAGACCAATAAAATTGAGCGGCACCAGCACCACAATAAGGACAATTAGCAACTTTTCCAACGAAACCCGGACTTCAAAACTGCTGGATGCCATACCTGCCTCCTCTCACACCCAACAAAAATCGAGCGGTAATTTCCTGCTCCTGCGGTGCTGCGTACACCTTCAGGGACTGCTGTCGCGGTCGTGATTGGACTTACAGTTGCAGACTTTAGCTATCGTCCCATCGCGAACCAGGCAGTCATCAATGCCAGGACCAGTGTCGTGGCAAGCATTGCAAAGAAGAGCCCGAAAGTGGTAACCGGACGAATTGCCTTCGGTTGCATCGAGTGGAACCGCATACATCCCCCTTACCTGGGGCAGACCTGCGAACTAACGCGTCCGCACGCCGCCGTTACCCGGACGTCCTGGGCAAACCAAAGGATCCTTCCGCCGTACTTGAATCGCGAGAGAAACGAGACCGGATATCGAGTGGAGTTAGAGTTAAATCCGGCGGGGTGGCGCGCGTAGGTTCCAGGAGCTCGCAGCTTTGTACCCATGCTCCCATGGCGATCGCGTGCGCGAGCTCGTTACAGGGAGTGAAGGTGATCGCAAACAACGTGCAACCCCTCGCCACCGGCATCGTTACCCGACTTGCGGCCACAGGGCACCCCCCCAGGCGAGCCAACTATTGCGATTCCAAGCTACACCCAGGACCCGGCGCCGTCAGTGATAAGCATCACCATGACTGTGCTCCTTCCGGATATGGGTCTGCACCCCAGTGGCCAAGCCGCATGTCAGCATATTCTTCTTCCTGGTTACACAAGGCGAGCGATACGGCCTCGATCTGGCCGCCGACTTTCCTCACCCGGCTCGACTGTTTGTCGCGAACGCGAGGAACGATCTTTTTGTCTTCGCCCCCAGGCTAATACCCTACCCCAGTATGTTATAAAAACAGAGCCGGCGCGACTCGCCATGAACCGACGAGCTAAACCGCTCCGACCACTGCGACTATGGTAACCAATCTGTAACAATGGGATGTGACACTGAAATAACGCTTGCGCTCCTATGAGTTGGCAGGTATGGCGGCGGAAAGCGGGGACGAACCAGTTGAGACCAGCCTGTCCAATCCGGAGCAACGCAGGGGCTGCGGTCGTTGGCTCTTGGCGGGCATGGATGGTCCGTACAGTCGGCCCGTTGGTCTGCCTGGCCGCTCTGGCCGTTGCTGCGTGGGCGCAGACCGACTCTGCCGAGGCCAGTGCGCAGGACGCTTCTGCGCCTCGCGACACATTTTTCGAGCACTCCAACACCGCGAAATGGTGGGTTTCGGGACAGGCCAACTTTATATTTCAGGCGCACGCTGATTTTTACGCGCAGTACAGCGGTACCAACAGCTTCACCAATCCAGGAGAGCACGCGCTGTCGCGAGTGATGACGCTGTTTACCGGCTACGAGTTCACGCCCCGGACTGCGCTGTACTTCGATGAAGAGGAAGCCGGCGGTGGCGGCTTGAGCACTGCGCTGGGAATTGCCGGGTTCGTAAATCTGGACGTGGTTCGTAATCCTACCCTCAGCCAACTCCCGTACATCGGACGGCTGTTTATTGAGCAGATCATTCCCTTTTCCAAGGAGAAGGTCGAGTCCGAGCGTACGCCTCTGGCGCTGCACACGGAGCTGCCGGCGCGGGGCTTGGCGATTCGCTTTGGGAAGTTTGCGCTCGCCGACTTCTTCGACAACAATGTGGGCGGCACCGACAGCCACTACCAGTTCCTCAACTGGACCGCCGACAACAACGGTGCCTGGGACTACGCCGCCGACACCCGCGGCTACACCGTCGGGCTGATGTTCGATTACGAAGACCGCAAATGGGGCTTGCGCTTTGCTGAAGCCTTGATGCCGAAAATCGTGAACGGGCCCAACCTCAGCGCCAACCTTGCGAACTCCCGGGCCGAGAACGTCGAACTGGAGCTCCGGCCTGCGATGTTGAGAGACCGGCACACCACGCTGCGGCTGCTCAGCTACGTTAACCATGGCGACATGGGCGATTACAGTCAGTCGGTGCAACTCTACCTCCATCACCTGACCCCGACGCCTGACATCACGGCCACGCAAGTGCAGGGCACAACAAAGTACGGCTTCGGTATCAATCTGGAACAGCAGGTGGCGAACGACATCTTCGCGTTTGCCCGCTGGGGATGGGCCGACGGCAAGAAAGAATCCTTCTGCTACACGGAGGTGGAGAGCACGTTTGAGGCGGGTGTGTACTCCAAGGGCGCGCAATGGCACCGCACGCTGGATCGTTTTGGAGCGGTGTTTATCTCCAATGGAATTTCCGCCGCACACCAGTCGTACCTGGCCAACGGCGGCCTGGGATTCCTGCTGGGTGACGGTGGCCTGACCTATGGCCGTGAGACCATCGAAGAAGCTTTCTACGACGCCCACGTGTGGCGCGGAATGTTCTTCAGCTTCGACTTGCAGCACGTAAACAATCCCGGCTACAACCAGGTGCGCGGCCCAGTAACCGTGCCGGGGTTGCGGCTGCATCTGGAGTTCTGAGCGTCCGTCTTCGCGACTGTTAAAATGACAAGGTGATCCTCCCGTTCGTCCGCGAAATTTTTGCGGACGTGGAAAAGTCCCCTGCCTTGCAGCGTGCCATAGCCCGGGTCAAGGGCGGCGCGGGGCGGACGCGTGTCTCCGGGCTCACTCCCACCGGCAAAGCGCTGTTTTATTCGCTGCTGCAGCGCGCAACCTCGCGCCCGCTCGTAGTCGTGGTCAGCGACAACCGTGCAGTGGACGAACTGCTTCCCGTCGTCCGCTCCCTGGCTGAGTTGACCGGGGCGACCGCACCGGATTCCGTCATCGGCCTTCCAGCCTACGATGTATTGCCTTTCGAGAACCAATCGCCGCACCCCGAGATCCAGGAAGCCCGCGCGACTGCTCTGTGGAAGATTGCGACCAGCGCGGCCAGCGTCGTGATTACTCCGTTTGCCGCGGCTAGCATGCGTCTGCGCGACGCTGCATTTTACGCCGAACTGGCGAGCGTAGTGCGGCGTGGCGAGATGATCGACCCCGAACGTCTGGTGGAGCATCTGCGCCTGGTCGGCTACAGCCAAGTGGACGTGGTGGAGATGCCGGGCGAGTTCGCGCATCGCGGCGGACTGCTCGACGTGTATGCGCCGGAGTCGGAACGTCCAGTGCGCATCGAGCTGTTCGGGGACGAAGTCGAATCGATTCGCAAGTTCGATCCCGCCACCCAGCGCTCGGCTACGGCCACGGAAGAGGCGGTTTTGCTACCACTGACGGAAACGCCGGTGGACGAAGACACACTCGCGGCCATTAACGCACGGCTCTCCGGCCATCGCCTTGAAGGCGATGACGAGATGATCGAGAAGGCGGTTCGCTCGACCGGGATGAGTGTGTTCCCGGGCTGGGAACTCTATGCTCCCGTCGCTGGGGGCGATCGCAGCTTCTTCGACCTGCTCCCCGGAGCAACCGTCGCTCTCGACGAACCCGATGTGCTGGCCGAGGCCCAGGACAGTTGGTGGTCGAAGCTGAACGAGACGCACGAGCGCAGCCTCGTCGGCAACCTGGCGCGGCCCGACGATCTGTATCTCAGTCCCGAACAGTGGCAAGAAGCGCTGCAGCGGTTGCCGACTATCGCAATCGAGCAACTTGGCATTCAAGACTCGGGCGAGGACGAGCACCTCGCACTGCAGACCCAGCCCACGACGCGCTTCCACGGTTCGGTGGCGGCCATGACGGAAGAGGTTGCCAAACTCGCGCGCGAAGGGAAGCGCGTGGTGTTCGCGGTGGCCAGCACCGGCGAGGTCGAGCGACTGGCCGACGTCTTCAACGAATATAACTTGTCGTTCCGCATCGGCAGCCGCACTCCCAAGCCCGGTCAGGAAGTGTACGTGGATGAGTCCACCTACTTCACCGAAGATGTGGCGGCCACCACGATCGTGAAGGCCTACGTGCCGGAGGGCGTCGTTTTCCCCGAGGCAAACCTCATCCTCTTCGGATCGCGCGACCTGTTCGATGAACCCGAAGTCTCGCTGGGCCGTCCGCAGCGCCAGAAGTCGAAGGTGTCGGCGTTTCTCTCCGACTTCCGCGACCTGGCCGTCGGCGACTACGTGGTCCACGTCGAGCACGGCATCGGCCAGTATCAAGGTTTGAAAGAAGTTCCGCAGGAAGACGGCGCCGCCGCCGAATTCATGGTGCTGGAGTATGCCGAAGGGGCGCGGCTGTACGTGCCGCTCACGCGACTCGACCTGGTACAGAAGTATCGCTCGTCGGAAGGCGTGAAGCCGGTTCTGAACCGGCTGGGCACGGCGCAGTGGCAGAAGACCAAGGCGCGGGTGAAAAAGGCCATGAAGGACATGGCCGAAGAGCTGCTCAAGCTCTACGCCGTGCGCAAGACCGCGGAAGGCCACGCTTTCGCCGCCGACAGCGAATGGCAGCACGAGTTTGAAGACGCCTTCGAGTTCAGCGAGACCGAAGACCAGATGAACGCCATCGTCGACGTCAAGCGCGACATGGAAGCGTCTACGCCGATGGACCGCCTGCTATGCGGTGACGTGGGCTACGGCAAGACCGAGGTTGCAATGCGGGCCGCATTCAAGGCGGTGCAAGACGGTCGCCAGGTAGCAGTGCTGGCTCCCACCACAGTGCTCGCCTTCCAGCACTACAACACCTTTCGGCAGCGCTTTGCGGCGTTCCCTCTCAAGATCGACATGCTGAGCCGCTTTCGCACCCCGAAGCAGCAGAAAGAAACGCTGGTGAAACTCGAGACCGGCGAGTCGGACATCGTCATCGGAACCCACCGGCTGCTGTCGAAGGACGTGAAGTTCAGCAATCTCGGCCTCGTGACCGTCGATGAGGAGCAGCGGTTCGGCGTGCGCCACAAGGAGCGGCTCAAGCAGCTTCGCAAGGAAGTGGATGTGCTCACCATGTCGGCGACGCCCATCCCGCGCACGCTGCACATGTCGCTGCTCGGGCTGCGCGACATGAGCGTGATTGAGACGCCGCCCAAAGACCGCATGGCTATCCAGACCGTGGTGGCGGCATGGGACGAGAAGCTGATTCGCTCGTCGATTGAAAAAGAGCTGGAGCGCGGCGGGCAGGTGTATTTCGTCCACAACCGCGTCGAGAGCATTTACGAAATCTCGGAGAAGATCCGCGAAATGGTGCCGAAGGCACGCATCCTGATCGGACACGGGCAGATGGTCGAAACCGAGTTGGAGCGCGTCATGCTGGCCTTCATGCGGCATGAAGCCGACATTCTGGTGGCCACCACCATCATCGAGAATGGGCTGGATATTCCGCTGTGCAACACCATCATCATTAATCGCGCCGACCGTCACGGTCTGTCGGAGTTGTACCAGTTGCGTGGACGCGTGGGCCGCTCCGACCGTCGCGCGTATGCCTACCTGCTGATTCCGCCGGACCGCGAGCTGAATGACCTGGCGCGCCGCCGACTGGCAGCGCTGAAGGAGTTCAGCGACCTGGGCGCGGGCTTCAAGATTGCGGCCCTCGATCTGGAACTGCGCGGCGCCGGGAACCTGCTGGGCGGCGAGCAGAGTGGGCACATCGAGGCCGTCGGCTTCGAACTCTACACCACAATGCTGGAGCGCACGGTGCGCGAGCTCAAGGGCGAGGTGGAGGCGGAAGTACCCGAGACGCAACTCAACCTCGGTCTCAACATCCGCATTCCCGCCGACTACATCAAGGAAGAGAACCAGCGCCTGCGCATGTACAAACGCATCGCCGGCGTTGAGACGGAAGCACAGCTCAACGATGTGGCCGCCGAGTTGGGAGACCGCTACGGCACGCCTCCGCCGCCGGTGCGCAACCTGCTCGAGTACGCCGAACTGAAGCTGCTATCGCAGCGCATCGGGGTAGCGCAGATCGAGCGCCGCCGCGATGCCGTGAGTATCCGTTTTACCGAGAAAGCCACCGTCGATCCCGAGCGGCTGGCGCGCTTCGTTCACGGCGAGCCCGGCAGCCAGTTCACACCGGCGGGCATCCTGAAGTTCACCCTGAAGGAGAAGCAGCCAGAGCCGATTCTTGCGCGATTAAAGGGCTTGTTGGAAGAGCTGGCGGGAGAGCAGCAGCCGGTGTCATAGATCCGATCCCTTTTACAATAGCTCCCATGCCCAAGCCTCGCCGCAATCAGCCAGTTGCACCGGGAGACGATCCTCTCTTCGCCAACAAGCAGCGCAAGGCCATCCCGCATGAGTTTGTGCTCGACGCGCTGGTCGCTCTTTCGCCCAGGACGAATCCCATGTTCGGTTGTCTTGCCGTCTATGTGGAGGACAAGATCGTCCTGATTCTGCGCGACAAGCCCGGCCCCTCGCCTGACAACGGAGTCTGGCTCGCCACCACGGTTGAACACCACGAAAGCCTCCGCCGCGAATTTCCCAACATGCGGTCGATTGAAGTACTGGGGAAGAAAATCACGGGCTGGCAGGTGCTTCCCGGCGATGCCCCGGATTTTGAAGAAGCCGCACTCCACGCCTGCGACCTCGTGCTCGCTCGCGACCCGCGGATCGGCAAAGTGCCAAAGTCGCGGCGGACCCCGAAACCACCAACCCGTTCGCGTTGAGACTCCGTTGCGTCAGTGAAACGCGCAGCCGGCTCTGCCTACCTTCACGCCGCCGGCGTGTGTTCGAAAGGCAGCTTGGTGTAGCGGGCCTTATCCACCTCGATGATCAGCGCAACGCGGCCGGCAGGGTTGCGAAAAGGAAACTCTTTTCCGGTGTACTTGTGCGAAATTTCGTCCATGACCTCGAATTTCGAGTCGTCACGGAACTCGACCACGTGTCCTCGTATCTGCACCTCTTCGTAGGGATCGTGAAAGTCGACTACCGAGAGCGCGAGCCGCGGATCGCGCCGCAGGTTCCTGATCTTCAGACTGCTTTCGCCCGAGCCCATCAGGATGCGATCGCCCTGCACTCCAATCCATACCGGCGTGACATTGGGCGAGCCGTCAGGCATTAGGGTTGCCAGGTGTGCGAAATTGGGGCGTGACAGCAATTCCCGGACGTTCGTTTCGAGTGACATAATTCGCTCCTCGGCGAAATTGTACCCGGTCTTTGGCCGCGCAGGGAGCTCGCCCTAGGCGAATTCGCTTTGACCCTGGCGGCAAACTGGATCGACGGCGGGGCCAGCAGGCTTGATCCGCTGTCAGCCTTTCAGTGCGGCGCCAATTCCAAGCCACCCCAGCGGATAGTCCACCACTATCACCCTGACAAGACATTTAATGCGGTAACATTAACGGTTTGCGAATGGGAAAGGAATCCTGCCGATGAAGCCAGCCGCAGCGTTGCTGGTGTTGGTTCTGATGCCGATGACTAAGCTGCCCGCCCAAACCGCCGCGCCGAGCGCTTCCAGCCCAGAGGCCGCATCGACCGCCGAATACAACGCAATGATCGATCAGTATTTTGACGCCTACTTTCACTTTCATCCCTCGGACGGAACAGCGGCGGGCTTTCATCAGTACGACAACATGCTGGAAGATCTGTCGCAGCAGGGACGTGATGCGGAACTATCATTCCTGCTGGAAGCCAAGCAGGCCGCCGGATACTTCCACACCGAGCGCCTGAGCGAAGAGCAGCGTCAGGACTGGAAACTGCTCTCCAACGCCATCAATGCGCGGATTCTGGAACTGCAGGAAATCCGCATGTGGCAGAAGAACCCCGACGTCTATTCCGCCAGCGCGACCGCCAGCATCTTCGGGTTGATGAGTCGTAGATTCGCTCCACCGGCGGAGCGGTTGAAATCGGTGATCGCCCGCGAACAGAAGATTCCGACCAACCTTGCGGCCGCCAAAGTTAATCTGAAGAACCCACCACGGGTCTACACCGAAATCGCCATCCAGCAGTTGCCGGGTATCATCGGCTTTTTCCAGAAGGATGTGCCGCTGGCGTTCAAGGACGTCACCGATCCTCAACTGCTGGCGGAGTTCAAGGGATCGAATGACAAAGTCATCGCCGAGATGCAGCGCTACCAGGACTTCCTTAAGAGCGACCTGCTTCCCATCTCGAAAGGCGACTTCCGCCTCGGCCCGGAGCTGTATCGCAAGAAGTTGCTCTACGAGGACATGGTGGATATTTCACTCGACCGGCTGCTGCGGATCGGCTACGACGACCTGCGCAAGAACCAGGCGGAGCTGAAACGGGTGGCGGCGCAGATTGATGCCAGCAAGACTCCGGAGCAGATTCTGGCAGCGCTGGAACAGGACCACCCCAAGCCCGATCAACTGCTGCAGAGCTTTCGCGACACCTTTAACAGCCTGACCGGCTTCATCCAGCAAAAACGCATCATCACCATTCCCTCGGACATCCGGCCGATCGTCGAGGAGACTCCACCCTTCGAGCGCGCCCTGACGTTCGCCTCGATGGACACGCCCGGACCCTACGAAACCAAGGCCACCGAGGCGTTCTTTAACGTCACACTTCCTGAGGCGTCATGGCCCGCGGAGAAAATCAGGTCGTGGATGGAGGGCTTCAATCGCGGAACCATCATCAGCACCGCCGTGCACGAAGCGTATCCCGGTCATTACGAGCAATACCTGTGGGAGCCACAATATCCTTCCAAGGTGCGCAAGCTGATTGGCTGCGGCACCAACATCGAAGGCTGGGCGCATTACACTGAGCAAATGATGCTCGACGAGGGCTATGGCAACGGCGACCCGAAACTGCGCATCGGACAGTTGCAGGATGCGCTTTTGCGGGACGCGCGGTACATTGTCGGCATTGAAATGCATACCGGGAAGATGACGCTGCAGCAGGCGACCGATTTCTTCGTCAAGCAGGGACATCAGACCTCGGCCGTCGCCGAGCGGGAGGCGCAGCGCGGAACTTCCGATCCGACGTATCTGGTCTACACGCTGGGCAAGCTGGAGATTCTCAAACTGCGCG
>Ga0209039_10004393_pt1 | contig 10334 bp, 7 predicted proteins | sample BogFormECP12_OM1_FD_188238 | JGI IMG/M metagenome (GOLD analysis project Ga0209039, IMG submission 188238) | Bog forest soil microbial communities from Calvert Island, British Columbia, Canada - ECP12_OM1 (SPAdes) (version 2) | ecosystem: Environmental > Aquatic > Freshwater > Wetlands > Bog ... | reverse complement strand
GGGTGTGTCCCGGTTCGAGGCGGATGTGCTTGCCGAAAACATAGCAATGCTCGCCGTATTTGCCCGCAGCGGACTCCCCATGAAGAAATCGCTTGAGGATGGTGCCGTACATGTGACGCTTTCCCTGCCGGTCGATGCACCATCGACGATGAGCCAGGCAACTCCGCGGTGAGACCTACCGCGCTGATCCCCCGCTACACCAATGGAGGACATCGATGACTCTGCCACTCAATAAAACCAAGATCGTATGCACCATAGGGCCGGCATCACGTTCCCGCGATGTGATGGAGAAGCTGTTGCTGGCCGGCATGAACGTAGCGCGACTCAATTTTTCCCACGGGGATTTCTCGGGCCACAAAGAGGTGATCGAGGATCTCCGCGCTGCGGCCAGGGCCACAGGACGCCGTCTTGCCATCATGGCGGACCTGCCCGGTCCAAAGATGCGCATCGGGAAGTTTGACTCTGAACCGATAGATCTGAAACCTGGCGACCTTTTCACCCTTACGACTGACGACGTGGTCGGCGATGCGCACAGGGTCTCGGTCACCTTTACCCGCCTTCCCCAAGTGGTGGCACCCGGCGACACACTCTACTTGAACGACGGTTTGATTCAGGTCGATGTTGAGCAGGTTCAAGGAAGTGATGTCCGCTGCCGTGTCATCGTGGGCGGTGAACTGCGCTCGCGCAAGGGGCTCAACCTTCCGGGTATCGACCTCGGCATCGGCGCCTTCACCGAACACGACTACAATTGCATGAAGTTCGCTCTCGAAAACGGTGTGGACGCCGTTAGCCAATCGTTCGTCGAAAATGCGACGGATATTCAGGCCGTGCGCGATGCGGCGGCGGCCCTCGGGTACCATCCCTTCATTATCGCCAAAATCGAACGCTCGAGGGCGCTCAATCACCTAGACGACATCATCACCGCAGCGGACGCTGTCATGATCGCTCGGGGCGACCTCGGTGTGGAACTGCCCATCGAGCAGATTCCCGTAGTGCAGAAACAGATCATGCGCAAGGCGAACATGCGCGCCAAGCCAGTGATCACGGCAACTCAAATGCTGGAATCTATGACCAGCAACCGGCGTCCCACCCGCGCCGAGGCAACCGATGTAGCCAATGCGATCCTAGATGGGACAGACTGCATCATGCTCTCCGGTGAGTCAGCCATGGGGAACTACCCTGTTGATTCTGCCGCGATGCTTGCCAAGATCGCCGCTGCCATCGAGCCATATCGCACCATGGTCAGTGCCAGAGACTTGTTCAAAGGCATCGATCTCAAGGGCAAGGTGCCCCCTGCAAGGCTGATCGACTTGAGCGTGGAAACCGTGCTCAATTACGCCGACCCTGCAGCCGTTTTCGTTCCCACCCACCGCGGCAACACCGCGAGAAGCATCTCGCGATTCCGCCTTCCCATCTGGATCATCGCTGTGAGCTCGCAGGAAACCACGTGTCAGCAGTTGCAGTTTTCCTCGGGTGTCACCCCGGTTTGCGAGGCTGAACACCCCGAAAACTGGAACACCTACGTGTCGGAGTGGCTCAAGAATAACGGTATGGAAGGAAAACTCGCGGTAGTGACCGAAGGCCCTTCGAGGATGTATCCCGGTGTGAACAACCGCCTTGAGATTGTGGACACAGCCCACCACGGAGAGGGGGATAGCTGAAGGAGCAGAGAAGTTGTACTGAGCAAATCAAGACGGATCCTATCAGGCACATGAACAGCAGCAGAGAGCATGCGAGCCAAACATGCGGATATTTCGGACCTGAAGTTTACGCCAACGAGCAGAACGAGAGAGAACCCCTCTCGCATAGGTTCCACAGTCCAGCTCAGACTACTGAGAGGCCTGCTTCAAGGAGGCATAGCGGATGATAAAAGTTGTTCTGTTGAGACACGGTGAGAGTGACTGGAACAAGGAGAACCGTTTCACCGGGTGGACAGACGTGGCGCTGAGCGAGAACGGGACCGGGGAGGCCTTGGAAGCAGGGCGCACCCTGAGCCGCGAAGGATATGTCTTCGACATGGCTTTTACCTCTGTGCTGAAACGGGCGATCAAGACCCTCTGGATCGTTCTTGAGGAGATGGACCTGATGTGGATCCCTGTCTCCCGCAGCTGGCACCTCAACGAACGTCATTACGGAGCACTGCAGGGACTCAACAAGGCAGAGACAGCCAAAGAGTACGGTAGTGAGAAAGTCGAACTCTGGCGCCGCAGCTACGACGTCCGCCCACCCGCACTCACCCACGCGGACCAGCGATACCCCGGAAAAGACCCGCGTTACGCGGACCTCCGCTCTGAGGAAATCCCACTGACCGAGTCCCTCGAAGACACCACCCGCCGTGCTCTTCCTTACTGTCGGGAGGTTATTGCCCCTCACGTTCGGAGCGGCAAGCGCGTGATCGTCGCTGCACATGGGAATACCCTGCGAGCGTTGGTCATGTTCCTCAACAAAATCCCTGAAGACAAGATCGGAGAACTCAACATCCCCACTGGGATTCCTCTGGTCTATGAGTTCTCCGACGGCTTGGAGCCGATCCGCAACTATTACCTGGGTGACCCAGAAGCGGCGAAGCGGGCAGCGCAGGCTGTTGCCGATCAGCTCAAGCATCGGGCTTGAGGGACAAGGTTTCGCAAAGGCCTCCCTCTATGGACAATGATCAGAGCCAGTGAAATGGCCCACCATAGAAGGCAGCATGGTTTAGAGGTCTCGAGACTGAGGAAATGCCTCATGCTCTCTCTTATGTCCGGAATCCGTTAGGGAATGAGTCCTAAATCAAGTAACCGAAGGACGGTCCGGCCTGAGGCATATACGAATGGCCGCCGAAACAAGGACAGAGGTGATAAAGTATGACAACTCATGAACTTGCCGGAAAACCAGCGCCGAGATACATGCTTGCCAATATTCCGAGACTGGTTACTGCCTACTATTCCTATCGCCCCCTTGCTTCTGATCCGGCCTGCCGTGTGGCCTTTGGAACTTCGGGCCACAGAGGCTCTTCTTTCAATAAAACTTTCAACGAGACCCATGTCCTGGCCGTCAGTCAGGCCCTCTGTGAATACAGGGCATCAAAAAAGATAACCGGTCCCCTTTTTATCGGCATTGATACCCACGCCCTCTCGGAACCGGCCTTGGCAACTGCCCTCGAGGTCTTGGCTGCCAATGAGGTGAGCGTGATGCTTCAACAAGGTTTGAAATACACTCCCACGCCCGCCATTTCTCACGCCATCCTGACTCACAACCGGGACAGACGAGAGGGGCTGGCCGATGGGGTGGTCATCACGCCCTCGCACAATCCCCCTGAGGATGGTGGATTCAAATACAACCCACCCGAGGGAGGACCGGCCGATCTGGGAACGACCCGGGCCATCGAAGAGAGAGCGAACGCGATCATGGCCGAGGGCTTGAAGGCGGTGCGGAGAGTTCCCTATGAAAAGGCCCTCAAGGCTGATTCAACCCACCAGCACGACTACATCACCCCATATGTAGAGGACCTGCGAAACGTGATCGATATGGAGGTTATAGCAGGGGAAGGGCTCAAGATAGGTGTGGACCCCCTCGGCGGAGCAGGGATCGATTTTTGGGACCCTATTGCCGAACGTTACCATCTTTCTATCGAGGTCGTGAACCGGGCCGTTGATCCCACCTTCTCTTTCATGACCCTTGACCACGATGGCAAAATCCGTATGGATTGCTCCTCTTCCTATGCCATGGCACGTTTGATCGAGGTAAGAGACAACTTCGACGTCGCCTTCGGTAATGACGCGGATGCGGATCGTCACGGCATCGTCACCAAGAGTGCAAGCCTTCTGAATCCGAATCACTACCTCTCCGTGGCCATCTGGTACCTCTTTCAGAACCGGCCAGGATGGAGCAGGGATGCTGCCGTTGGAAAAACCGTGGTCTCGACATCCTTGATCGACCGGGTGGCCTCATCTCTTGGCAGGCGACTGGTCGAGGTCCCCGTGGGTTTCAAGTGGTTTGTGGATGCACTTCTCAATGGCACTTGCGCTTTTGGTGGCGAAGAAAGTGCGGGCGCATCATTCTTGAGAAGAGACGGCACTGTCTGGACCACGGACAAGGACGGTATCCTGATGAATCTTCTTGCCTGCGAGATGACGGCGAAGTCCGGCAAGGATCCGGGCGAACTTTACCGAGAGCTGGAGGAGAAATTTGGCAGAGCATTCTATGAGAGGATCGATGTGCCCGCCACCTCAGAGCAGAAAGCGGTTTTGAAGAATCTCTCTCCGGACTCGGTCACGGCGAAGGAGCTTGGGGGAGAGCCGATCGTAGCCAAGTTGACTCGGGCTCCAGCGAATGACGCCGAGATCGGTGGCCTGAAGGTGGTCACCCAAAACGGTTGGTTCGCCGCCCGCCCCTCCGGAACCGAGGATATTTGTAAGATATATGCGGAAAGTCTGCGAGGGAAAGACCATCTTCAGAGGATTCAGGAAGAGGCAACGGTGATCGTCAATGCAGCCTTTAAGGCTGCAGGGATCTAACACCTCGCATACGGACCATCGTGGGAAATGACCCTAACACTCACCACGTCCCCTTTTGTACCCTTAAATTCATCTGTCGAGGAGGTATCCGCGTGAAGCGTCATGCTTCCTGAAAGCGGGTGATGGGTGATTCACATGAAAAGAAACAGAAGGAGAGTATCATGGGAAAGATCGTCAGAACGATTGGAAGAGAGATCCTAGATTCACGGGGCAACCCGACTGTCGAAGTGGAAGTCCTTCTTGAGGACGGCGCTTTTGGCCGGGCGGCGGTCCCTTCCGGAGCCTCCACAGGAGTCCATGAAGCATTGGAACTGCGCGACGGAGACAAATCCCGTTACGGAGGAAAGGGGGCGCTGAAAGCCGTAGAACATGTCAACAACGAAATTGCCCAGGCGATCGTCGGCCTGGACGCCCTCGACCAGAGCGCCATTGACTATGCGATGCTGGCCCTGGACGGCACGCCCAATAAGAGCAAGCTTGGCGCGAATGCGATCCTGGGCGTCAGCCTGGCAGTTGCCCGCGCCGCGGCTGACTGGGTTGGCCTGCCGCTGTACAGATATCTGGGCGGAGTGGCGACCAGGGTACTGCCGGTGCCCATGTTCAACATCCTGAACGGGGGTGTCCACGCCAACTGGCAGGGCACAGACTTCCAGGAGTTCATGATCGCCCCGGTCGGCGCACCCAATTTCCGCGAGGCGGTGCGCTGGGGCAGCGAAGTCTACCAAGCGCTGAAGGGCGTCTTGAAGACCAGCGGCCATGCCACCGGCGTCGGCGATGAGGGCGGCTTCGCTCCGGCGTTGAAGACCAACGCCGAAGCAGTCGAGATAATTCTCAAGGCCATCGAGAAAGCCGGCTACAAGCCTGGGGAAGAGATCGTGGTAGCCCTCGACCCTGCCACCAGCGGCTTTTACGAGGATGGGCTGTACAACCTGCGCACCGAAGGCCGTAAAATCACCTCCGCTGAGTTGGTCGAAATGTGGGCGGATTGGGTGAAGAAGTACCCCATCGCGGTTCTCGAAGATGGCCTGGCCGAGGATGACTGGGAGGGCTGGAAGCTGCTCAACCAGACCCTGGGCGGGCGAATCGAGCTGGTGGGAGATGATTTGTTCGTCACCAATGTCGAGCGCATCACTCGCGGCATCGCCGAAAATGCCGCCAATGCCGTGCTGATCAAGCTCAACCAGATCGGCTCGCTGAGCGAAACGATCGCCGCCATAGAAATGGCCCGCAAGGCCGGCTGGGGTGCAATGGTCTCGCACCGCTCAGGCGAGACTGTGGACAGCTTCATTGCCGACCTTACCGTGGCGATGGCCACCGGTCACCTCAAGACCGGCGCTCCGTGTCGCGGCGAGCGAGTGGAGAAATACAATCAACTCATGCGCATCGAGGAAGAGTTGGGCACAACTGCGGTGTATGCCGGACATAAAGCTTTCGTGCGCTGAACCAAGTGGTGACCTGTTGCATTCGGGACTGCGATTATGAACCGTTAGAGCTTTACCTCTAACTTAGCATGTGGCACATAATCCGGGGGCAGGCTAGATCCGGGAAAAGGCTGCATTGTGACCCGGCCGGGTTCTGAAAAGGAGAACGACCGCATGGCAGGAAGAATTAGTGAGGAGCGCCATTCATCAGTGGTCAGCCTCGCGGACGAAGAGAAGGTCAAGGACGTCCTGGTCAGCACCATCCTGGACCTCTGGGAGGCGGTGAACAATCTCACCCGTCTTCGCCCATCGAAAAAAGAGCGCTACCGGGTGTCCATTTTCGGCTCGGCGCGGGTTCCGAAAGGTTCGTGGGTCTACAACGAGGTCACGCGTCTTGCCCGCGCACTTTCCGACTGGCCGCTCCAGTTGACCGAGGACATACGGTGAGGTATGCTCGAACGTGGTAAAAAGGGCCTTTCTTAGCAACGTCACGACGGCGTTGCTCTACTCCTGCATCTTGAGGGACCATCCGGGGTCTTTTTCGGCATCAGAGGGGACCCTGCGGAGATAGGATTCCAGGGCATACTTCCAAGAATGAGAAGACCACCGCATAATTCCGGATCAAACCGGATCAAAAGAACAACTCTTTGAATTGGTCCAAAGGGCTACTGCCAAGAGGAGCGCCTAACAGCCGTACCGGACGTTCCGGCGGAATTTTGTTGATCAACGTGAGGACGAACAATGATTACCAGGGGAAGCGGCATACTGATGCATCTTACGTCCCTGCCTTCGCGATTTGGCATAGGTGACATGGGGCCGTGGGCGTACAACTTTGCGGACTTTCTCGTGGAGACCAACCAAGATTTTCGGCAAATTTTACCCTTGAGTTTGATCACTCCGGACCATTATTCGCCGTACAAAAGCCCATCGGCTTTCGCGTGCAACACTTTGCTCATAAGTCCTGAATTTCTCGTAAGGGACGACTTGCTTTCGGAATCGGATCTTGGTTCACCTGATTTGCCGCAAGACGTGGTGGATTACCGAACAGTGCAACCGTACAAAGAGGAGCTTCTTAGGAAGGCCTTTTTTGCTTTTCGTCAAAAGCGGGGCGATCCAGATTATGACAGATTCCTGGAGGAAAACAAGTTTTGGCTTGAGGATTTTGCGTTGTTTCGGGCTCTGAAATCGCGTTTTGACAACCGTGTGTGGGGCGACTGGCCTTACGAAATTCGGGACCGACATCCGGAAGCCCTTGGGTTCATGGCTCAGGAGCTTCGGGATCAAATAGAGTTCGAAAAGTTCGGTCAGTTTGCTTTTCACAAGCAATGGTCCGCACTAACGGATTATTGCAGAGATAAAGGCATCAAGTTGCTCGGTGACATTCCCATCTATGTCGATTATGACAGCGCGGACGTGTGGCGGTATACGCAATACTTCAAACTCGACGAAAGTAAGAAGCCCTACGTGGTAGGAGGTGTTCCTCCTGATTATTTCAGTGAAACCGGCCAGTTTTGGGGTGTCCCCATTTATAGGTGGGATGTGCTCGAGCAGGACGGATTCGGCTGGTGGATTGAACGGCTGGCTCACAACATTAGCCTATGTGATTTCTTGAGAATCGACCATTTTAGGGGACTCGTGGGTTACTGGGAAATCCCCGCCCATGAACAGACAGCAATAAACGGCAGATGGATCGAAGGTCCCTCGAAGCGCTTCTTCAAAGCGATCCTAAAGAAATTTCCCTGTCTTCCCATTGTAGCGGAGGACTTGGGGATAATTACGCCCGATGTGCGCGAAGTAATGCGAGAATTCGAGATACCGGGAATGAAGGTGTTGCTTTTCTCATTCGGAGACGATCAGCCCAGCAACCCGTATACCGTTCATAATCTGGAGAGAAACTGCGTTGCGTACACCGGGACGCACGACACAAACACAGTCAGAGGATGGTTCGATACGGAGGCTTCTTGGGATCAGAAGAAAAGACTGTGGGAATATCTGGGACGAGAGGCTCCCGAGGAGGAACTACATTGGGAACTTGTAAGGCTTCTCATGATGTCGGTGGCGAACATGGTAATTTTCCCCATACAGGATCTCTTGGGATTGGGCAATGAATCCAGAATGAATGATCCGTCCCTCAGCGGCGGGAACTGGAAGTGGCGTCTCCGCCCTGAACAACTGGATGAACAGATCCGCAAAAGGCTTGCCACAATGACCGCTTTATATGGGACGAGGTGAAGTGCCGTCCACCCGAGATTAATACTAATTGGCACTGCACCCAGGAGGTCAAAGTATTATACCTCTAACTTAACAACTCACATAATATGGGGCAAGAACTCCTATATACTTTTGACAATCGCTATGACCTTCCCTAAGCCGTCGCATTAAGGGCGGGCAAGGGCGCCAACCTCGCCGCTTGTCTTTTCTGGCTTGACACCTATCGAACAGTTCCCGTAACATGGCAGTTTCGCGGTGTATCGCCCGCGTATCCTGTTCATTGTATTCCGCCGGGAGGGAAGGTGGGATTTCCAGACGCAGCCCGTAGACTTGATGAGCTTAGGGACGAATGTGTCGAGTTCCTCGCCCGGATCTGCGCGATCCCTGCGTTGGGGCCGGAAAATCAAGGCACGGGCGAAATGGAGAAGTATCTGGTCGTTCGTGACGCGGTCCTGGCCTTAGGCCCCGACCGGGTTGAAGAGGTGCATGCCCCGGACGGACGCGTGCCGGCCGCCGTAAGACCCAACTTGTTGGTGGTTTTCAATGGGAGAGATCCGTCTCGAACCTTATGGATACTGACACACATTGATGTGGTCCCACCGGGAGAGCCGAAGCTTTGGGATCATGACCCGTTTCAGCCTCGCGTGGAGAACGGTTTTCTCTACGGTCGTGGTGTGGAAGACAACGGCCAGGCGCTCGCGGCCGGCATTTTCGCCGCTCGAGCCGTAAAGGAAACGTGTGGGTTCGGCTTGAACGTGGGCTTGGCGCTAGTTTCTGACGAGGAGACGGGGAGCCTCTACGGTCTGGACTATGTTCTCCGGCAGCGGCCTGACCTGTTTAAACCAGATGATCTGATTGTTGTCCCTGATGCCGGCAACAAGGACGGTGACAGCATCGAAGTGGCGGAGAAACACCTGCTTCACATCCGTTTTACGGTGAAAGGGAAACAGGCGCACGGCAGCCGACCGGATCTGGGCTGTAACACTCTAAGGGCTGCTGCGCACTTCATAGTAGAGCTGGATCAAGCCCTCAACGGCCGGTTCAATGAACAGAACCCATTTTTCAGTCCGCCGGTGAGTACTTTCGAGCCGACCAGAAAAGATGCGAATGTCCCAAATATAAACACAATCCCAGGAGAGGACGTCTTCTACTTCGATTGCAGGGTCCTGCCCGAAACCGAATTGGACCTTGTACTACAAGAAATGAACAGAGTTGCCGAAAGGATAGCGGATCGATTCGGTGTCGAGACTCTGGTGGAAGAATTTCTGAGGAGCGAGTCGCCAAATCCAACCCCTTCTGATGCGCCGGTCGTGGTGGCTCTTGCCCAGGCAATTCAGGAGGTTTACGGAGTGCAGGCTCGACCTCAAGGTATAGGCGGACAGACGGTTGCAACCTTCTTCCGCAAGAGGGGACTCCCGGCTGCTGTATGGGAGAAACTCCTGCACTTTGCGCACGCCCCCAACGAGAAGATTTCTATAGATAACCTGGTGGGGGACGCCAAGGTGTTTGCGAGGATGATGTTCTGATATCAGGCCGTCACTTCGTTTTTTATCGTCCCGGTTGCTTGCCGGGCTGAGGTTTTCGCTTAAGGAGGATAAGGGGGTATGGATCGCTACAAGCCCCCGATAGGTTCGTTATTTGTCGTGATCATAGCTATGGCCCTGGTGATGGTACCTCCGCAGGCGAATGTTACCCAGGCGGCAGGGGCAAACCACGCGCCGCGCAACCGTGACACAAGGCTCTCTTTGGCGCAGGCTGTTTCAATAGCTGTCACCAGAAACCTGCGTATGGCCGACTCCCGACTGGCTGTCCGAGAAAAAGAGCATCAACGCCGCGAGGCTTACTCTGATTTCTTTCCTTCCATCAGTCTTCAATACGCTGCCACGGCAGACAAGTACCAGCAGGAGGGCTTCATACAGCAACTGGTAGGGGTGCAAGACAGCCGATGGACGGTCAGGGGGAATCCGTTGGCAGGGGCGGGGCTGGCCCCGGTGTATCCGTACAGGATCGACCCATACCGAAATTTTACGCTCACCGCGACCATGACCCAGCCCCTTTTCACAGGCGGAAAACTGCTGAACGATTACAAATTCGCCCAATTAGGGGTGGATTTTTCTTCGATTCAGTTTGAGGTGGATCGCCAGGACCTGATTCTTGACGTTACTCAAGCATATTACCAGTTGATACAGGGGGAAAAACTTCTCGA
>Ga0209039_10004392_pt1 | contig 10334 bp, 5 predicted proteins | sample BogFormECP12_OM1_FD_188238 | JGI IMG/M metagenome (GOLD analysis project Ga0209039, IMG submission 188238) | Bog forest soil microbial communities from Calvert Island, British Columbia, Canada - ECP12_OM1 (SPAdes) (version 2) | ecosystem: Environmental > Aquatic > Freshwater > Wetlands > Bog ... | reverse complement strand
GCAGTTTACCGAAGCCGTACTTGCCCCCGGGGTAATCGAACCCCCAGCGACGTTTTGTACAGCAAGACCCGTGAACGTCCCGTCGAAGCCGCGCGTCGTGTTGGCGGGCGATCCTGACGCGTAGCTGACCGGCGTTATCGCTTGTCCGGCAACGGCAGGTGGCGGAGATGGTGGGGCGCAAGCCGAGACTGCGAAGAGTGAAATCCCCAATAGGAACAGCTGTTTCATTTCGTCCTCCTTGTGAAAGCACTCAGACGATTGTTGACCGTCTCCCGAGGGTGCTCGTCGACACTGCGGCGAACCCTCCTCGTCATGTTCCTGAACCGACATTCGGCGCCGAAGCCAACCGCCCCGCGATGGCGAGGTGCAGGAGAGCCTTGGCCCTCCCGCTCTCACCTCGGACCGCGGTAACGCCGGCGTCGGCTCGCTCAATCTCGTTGGACAAACCCGGGATGGCCCGGCTCCCGCTAATTGCCGGTCGGTAGGGGAATGCTGATGCCTTCCTTGGCGAGCATATCCCGGACGTATTGGAACCGCTCGTACTGCGAGATGGTTACAGGACCCGAATAAGTCTCGCTCTGTATTTTACGCGGCGGATATTGCACATAGGTCTTCATCAGATTCTTGATCGCATCATTAATAGTGACCAAAGTCCAGGTTCTCTCTGTATAGTTGTTCATGAAAACGTCGTAACGCTCTTGTGGGTCCTGCCACAAATCAAATACTTGCGGCACTGTGGCAACGTATTTGTCGGGGCCCTTCCAGCCGAGATTGGAATCGACCGCCAAGCCGCCGGTTGCAGTACCGTCGTCACCGCGCAGGTTGAACACTGCCTTGTAGTTGCCGACGCGGGCCGCGCCGGGAGTCAACTCGTTCTCGGTGAAGTAGAACCAGGAGGTGCGAGCCGATTTTCCGGTGCCGAAGAGCGCCGGCGACATGTCGATGCTGTCAAAGATAATCGGTTGGTTCTCGCGGTCCTTCTCAGGCAATTTGACGCCGGCAACCGCGGCGAAGGTCGCCATCAGGTCCAGCCCGCCGAGAATATCGTAATTCCTCTTCCCGGCCGTGATCTTGCCGGGCATCCAGGCGATGGCGGGAACGCGATTGCCGCCCTCCCGCACCGTTCCCTTGGTGCCGCGAAACGGCGTGTAGCCGGCATCGGGGTAGACATCCTGCCAGGCCCCGTTGTCGGTCGTGAAAAAGACCAGCGTATTCTTGTCGAGGCCGAGCGCGCGCACCTTGTCCATGATGCGACCGACACGGGAATCCATCTCGACGACGGAATCAGCGAACTTGCTCTTTGACATTGATTTGCCGATGTACTCCGGCGCAGGCAGATTCGGCTGGTGCACCTTCATGAAGTTGATGCTCATGAAGAACGGGGCGCCGGCCTGCGCTGCGCGGTCGAGATAGTCGAGCGAGGCCTTCTCGACGTAGTCGTCAAAGAAGGGGATGCCGACGACGCCTTGTGCGGGCGTGTTGACATACTGGCCGTTGATCTTGAAATCCTCGTGCGGGGGCTCGCCGGCATTGCTCGACATCGCACCCTTGGTCACCCTCTGAAACATCGCACGCAATTCCGGGCTCATATCGGGAAACCACGTCGGGTCGCCGTAGGTGTAGGCGTTGAGATGATAGAGGCCGGCGTATTTCATTTCGTCGTAGCCCTGCGCGTTGGGCAACGCGTAGTCGGCCTCACCAAGGTGCCACTTGCCGGCAAAGAAGGTCTTGTAGCCACCCAGCTTGAGCACCGAAGCCAAGGTCCACTCGGCTGCCGGGAGGCCGCCGCCCTGGCCCTGAAAGGCGACCGTCGTCATGCCGCTGCGGTTTGGGATGCGACCGGTCTGCATTGCGACCCTCCCAGGCGTGCAGCTCGGCTGGGCATAAAACGAAAAGAGCGTCATGCCCTCGTTCGCGAGCCTGTCGATGCCAGGTGTCGGCATGCCGCGGCCCTCGCCGCCGCCATAGGGGCCGGTGTCGCCGTAGCCGAGATCGTCGGCCACGATCAGCATGATGTTGGGTTTCTGCTGCGGTGCCTGCGCCAGCGCCGGGCTCAGAAGTGCGGCGGCGAGCAAGAACCCGATGGCCATTGCGCCGAGCCTCGACCATTTGAGATGTCGTGCCTTCATCGGTCACCTCCTCGAACGAGTGCGACGGCTGCTCTCCGGCAACATACCGGACGCGGAGGCGATTGTGGCGGGGGGCTAAATCGGCGGGCTATTCATTTTCGGCAGAAATACCGAAAATGTGAACGCCGTCTCTCCCGGTGTGTCGAAGAACCGTCCATTGGCTCGTATCCGTGCCCGAGACGGGTCTTGTCGTCATTCCTGCGAAAGCAGGAATCCAATTGCTTCAGCGGCTTAGAACCTGACCTAAAAGCTTAGGTCGCGTTGACGTGTTGACCGGACCGGCCGGTCAGCCTCACTGTTGGAATAGCTCTTTCTGCCCCTTTAACGGCCGTTGCCGGCGCCAGGCAGCAACGGCGAGGTCGGGTGGATTCCGGTCCTTCGCTGGCACGCGCGGCAACGGCGAGGCGGCGCCGATACCGGCCATTCCACGCGATACGATCTGACCACTGGGCCCACCGTTTGCCGACATTCGCCCGGTGAGGCTCGTCAAGCAGGAGGCGGATCTCCTAGTGCTTAAGATCTAACGCTTGGTGCCGGCGCAGAGGCGCTGTCGCTTCGGCTCCAGCGGTTTCTCCGTACCGACCGTTGTAGGACCGCGATCGAAACGCGGCGTTCAACCCGAGAGCCCCGTTCACGGACATGACTCAAAGCGACCGATGGTGGGCGCTGCGCCGCATGCACGCCCGCCGCGCGCTTACCGCCAAATTCCCACCACCAGCGCGGGACGCAAACGCATCGTGCCCCTCCGATCCGACAGACGATCCCCGTAGGTGTTTTCCCTATAATGCTGACGCGATGACGAAGCAAAAGCGGTAGCCTCATGCGGCTGATGGATCCCCGTTCGGTCCTGACAAAGGGCGCTGCGCTAGCCCCGGCCTATGCGAGAGCCGGGGGCCGCCTCGCTCTGGACGGCGACGATCGAAACCCAGCTCTAGACGCTGCTAAGGGCGTTCATCCGAGCCTAGGTTGGTGACGCAAGCCTCGGAAGTTTCGGGGCGTATCGTTTTCGGCGCCTGGGCGCTGCTACTTGCGCTTGCGGCGGTGCCGATTTTTTCGACGGTGCTGCCACCGCTCGCCGATTATCCCAATCATCTGGCACGGTTCTATCTTCTAGCACAAGGCGGCAACGACTACTACGCGGTGCGCTGGGCTCCGTTGCCCAATCTCGCGGGCGATGTGATCGTGCCCGCGCTCGCCCAAGCGATGCCGCTCGGCCTGGCGGCGAAGGTTTTCCTGGTGACGACCTTTGCGCTGCTCACCGGTGGCACGCTGTGGCTGAGCCGCGTGACCAGCGGCGGTTGGCGGCTGTGGCCGCTAATGTCGTTTCTGCTGCTGTACAACCGCGAATTCCTGTTGGGGTTCCTCAATTACCTCTTCGCGCTTGGGGTCGCGCTGTGCGGCACAGCGCTGTGGCTGGCCGTGGAGCGGAGGCCAAGCGGGGAGCGAATGGCGATCTCGTCGGTCATGGCGTTGATTTGCTTTTTCTGCCATATCTCGGGGTTCGCAATCTATGCAATCGCTATTGCCGGGTTGGAGGCGATGCCGGCCTGGGCCGAATGCCGACTCCACCGGTGGCGGGAGCTCGCCTGGAGATGCGTCGTCACCGGCGCGCAATTCCTAATCCCCGCCTCAATCATCGTCATTTCTTGGCGGCCGCCAATCCGCGGCTCGTATGAGTGGTTCTGGGAAAAGGCGTATCTGTTTCTCAGCGTCCTCGATAACTACAACCTGCCTTTCGACATCGCCTGTATCGTTGCGATCCTTGGTTTGCTCGGCTGCCTCGTCTGGCAGCGGCAGTTGCGGTTGGCGCTGCGATTTCGTCCAGTCCTCGCTCTGCTCGCTGTGGCCTATTTCGCGTTGCCGACCTACCTGGCGACAGGTTGGGCCGCCGATGAGCGCTTTTCGCTGGCGTTCGTCTTCATGCTGTTCGGCTTAACGACGGTGCGTTTCTACCGCACGCGGACAGCCGCGATTACCGCTGCAGCGCTCGCCGTCATTTTCGTCGCGCGCTTCGCAGTGATCGAACGGCTCTGGTTGACCTCGGACCGAGTCTATACCGAGGATTTGGCGAAGCTCGATCGCCTGCCGATGGGATGCAGGGTCGCGATCGCCTATTCGGTTGAAGGGACGAAGATCCACCGGATCCCACAATGGCATCTCGGAGCGCTGGCGGTTGAGCGGCGGGCCGCCTTCGTGCCCACGTTGTTTACTTATTCGACACAACAGCCTTTGGTAGTAAGCCCGCCCTGGGCCGCGCTCGCGAACACGGCGCAACCGTGGAAGCTCTGGGCGGCGTTCTTCAACAACGATCCGGCGGCCTCCGCTCGGGTGGCGCCGATCCTCGCCCACTACGACTATGTGATTTTCAGCGATAATCAGCCGTTTCTTGTGCCCGAGCAGCCCTGTGTGCAATCGCTCGCCGATGGCGGTAGCTTCCAGATCTTCAAGCTGATCCACGGCGTCGCGTGCCATCCCGCGCACTAGCAGTGCTGAGCGCAGCAACTAGCTAGCTAGTTAGCGGCAAGAGCGGAGAGAGGTGCTCACCACGCGAAGGTGCCGTCGACTGTGCGGATATCTTCCCAGATTGAGCGCAGGCGATGTGCAAGGCTCGCGTCGAACGGTCCTTCGACGTGTAGATACGGCTGCAATCGGCGGCCGATCCGATGGACTGGAATACGCGCGCGGCTCTGGATCACAAAAAACCGGCCAGGCACACTCGGATCGAAGCACGCCGCCGGATCCCACCGCTCGCGTCGATCAGTTTATGAGTCGATGAGCCGATGCGGATGCTTCCCCGCATTGCGGTAATCGGCGCCGGCGGCACTATCTCGGGCTTAATTGATTCCGCGTCGGGCCACGATCAACACCTTTGCGTTTGCGTTCTGCGTCGGGTGGCGTCGGTCAATGGCCGTTGAGGGGCATGGAAGAGCCATTCCCAGCGCGAAGGGTGAGTGGCCGAGAAGGGTCGATTTGACCCGTTAGCTGCCAGCCATCCCGACGGCCGGACGTGGCGCCATCCCGGTCATTCGCGATCACGGAACGACCGACTTTGTCCCTCCGTTTGCAGACCCCCATGGCACGCTACAACCGGCAGTTCAAATACTTCACGGCCTAGGCCCTAGCCAGCCGCCTGAGGGCAAGCTGGATGGAGGCGGTGGTAACGAAGGTGGCCAGGGTCTCGGCGAGGTCTTCGAAATCCTAGGCCACCGGCCTCCGACTACCGTCTGCGTGCATCTGCCGTCGCGGCCGCCGCGACCGCGTCGCCGATCCGGCTCGCCAGCATCGCCACGGCCTCACGCAGCGCCGTCACCCGCTTGGCCGGATCGGCGGTGTCGCCGGACGGCACCTCGATCCGCTCGCGCCGGCTCGCGGCAAGGCGGTCGCTCGACCCCGCGAGCAGTGTCCAACGCGCATCCAACCCGCGTCGCCGCCGTCATCCACATCGAAACGGATCACATCGAGCGCTACCTGCCATCCCGGTGTCGCATAATGCGCAACGGGCGTCGCCATCACCCGGTCGGCGCCGAACCGGTGCGCGAGGTCGTCCACGACGGCGCGCTGAATGAGGTCGGCGGGCGGATCGCTCCATACCTCGAACTCAAGGATCGAGATGCGGCTGCCGGGCCCGCCGCGCGTGACCATCTGCGTGCGGTCAAAATAGCCGGCGACCGAGGGCTTATCCACCCAGATCAGCGGCCCGTTGCGTGGCGGCACAGCGGTGGCCGGCCCATCCGGAACCCCCGGCGAGAGATCGAACACCTGTGTCGGCGTCGATCCGCAGGCCGTGAGCACCAGCAGCGTCGCCGCGGCCGCGAGCCGATGCCCCTTCATCGCCGGTTGTCCGACTTGCCGGTGATCAGCGCATTGGGATTGCGTTCGAGATATTCCGCCATCAGCCGCAGCGAACGCGCAGCCCCGTCCATCTGCTGCACCAGGCCGCGGATATCGGCCAGCAGGGGCGAGCGGTCGCCCACCTGCCGGTCGATCGTGGCAAGCGTCTGCCCGGTGTGGTCGATCAGCCGGTTCGTCGACCGCACCGTCTCGTTCAGATTGGCGATCAGCGCATCGGAGCGCGCGCCGAGGCGATCGACCACATTGCGCAGGTCCGCCGAGGCGCCACGCAGTTCCTCCAGCGCGCCCCGCAGCTCCGGCCCGGTGAGGAGCTGCTTCAGCGCGGCCATCGAGTCCTGCAGCTCGGCGAACACCTGATCGATCGGCGCATTGGCGAGCTTGGCGATCAGCGGCTGGAGCTGCTGCGCGATCCTCTCTCGCGGTGTCGGCCCTGCTGGCAGTTCCGGCACTTTCCCGCTCCGGTCCAGTGTCGCCGGCGCGGCGTCGGGCGATATATCGAGCGTGACGATCGCCTCGCCACCCAGCAGTTGCGTGTCCGAAACCTGCGCGCGCAGCCCGCGCTGCACCAGCACATCGGCCGCGTCATAGACCTCCGCGGCGGTGCGCGGATGCACAGCGGCAGCAGGAAACAGGCTCGGCTGCAGCACGATCCCGACCGGTGCGACGAAGCCGTTGCTGTCGGGCGCGTAATCTACGCCGACGCTCGTCACCTCGCCGATACGGATGCCCCGAACCTCCACCGGCGCGCCCGGCTTGAGCCCGCGCACCGTGCCGCCGAAGCGGATCAGGAAGGGCACGCCGTCGACGATCGGCGCAACCTGCGCGCTTGCTGCCGATGCGAAGCCCGCACACAGGATCAGCAAGACAGCGACCGCCCGCACGCCTGGCGCCGATGATTGTTCTGGTCCCATCTGCCCCCTCGCCCTGTATCCGATTTTCTGGCTCATCAGACGCCGCGCACCTTGCTCGCGTTCAACGCGCCCTACACGAAGAACGAGGCTTTTATCGCGTATGCGCTCACGGTCGCGACGGATATGGTATTAGATCTTTCGGGATGCGCCCAGTTCGACGCTACGCGATTTGCTGAACACCGACGTAACGCCACCCGGCATTGCCACCCGGCCGTTGTTGTCAAATCGAAGGTGCCGAGTGTGATCCGCGCTTGGCTATTCAATTCTGGCAGAAATGCGGCCCCGGTCGCCGAAATGTTGAACATCGTTTTTCACCCGTCCACTACTGCTGACTAGCTGGCGCGCCGCGCTCGACAACGCGATCGAAGGCGTCGTAGTCATCAACTCCCTGCCTGGGAGGGAACATGCGGAGAATATCGGCGTGGCTCGGCTTCTCACTGTGCGTCATGGGGCTGCTGACCGCGATCGCGGACGCTGCGCAAACCGAGCGGCTGATCTTCCTGTCGACGCAACTGAGCCCGATCGAAGAGGCGCAGAAGATGCGCAACTTGATCCTCAAAGATTTTCCGCGGGAGGTCGACTACATCACCGAGCAGCCGCAGCAGTTTCGGGTGCGCATCGAGGCGGAGCTGCAGGGCGGCACGCACAAGATAGATGTCGTCGGCGCGCTGCACGGCGATCTGCAGCCGCTCGTGCCGCTGGACGCGTTGGTCCCGCTCGATGACCTCGCCGAAAAGCTGACAGGCCGCGGCGTCCCGGAACGGCTGCTGACGCTCGGCAAATTCGGTACCGCGCACCAGCTCTATATCCCATGGATGCAGGCGAGCTACATCATGGTCGCCAACAAAGCCGCACTGCCCTATCTGCCGCATGGGGCAGACATCAATGCGCTCAGCTACGACCAGCTCGCTGCCTGGGCCAGCACGATCCAGCAGAAGACCGGCAAGCCCTTGCTCGGCTTTCCGGCGGGGCCGCAAGGGCTGATGCACCGCTTCTTCGAGGGCTTCCTTTACCCGTCCTATACCGGCGGCGTCGTGGTTCCGTTCCGCTCGGAAGCGGCCGAAGCGATGTGGACGCAGTTCGCGTCATTATGGAAGAGCGTCAATCCGAACTCGACCAGCTACAACTTCATGCAGCAGCCGCTGCTCTCCGGCGACGTCTTGATCGGCTTCGACCACGTTGCTCGCGTGCTCGACGCGCTGCGCCAGAAGCCGGACGAATTCGTCGCCTTCCCCGCCCCTGCCGGGCCCAAGGGGCGGGGCTACATGCAGGTGCTGGCCGGCCTCGCGGTATTGAAGGGTGCACCCGACATGAGTGGGGCGATGGCGCTGATCGACTACCTGACCCAGCACCAGACGCAGATCGTCACCGCCCGCAGCGTCGGCTTTTTCCCCGTGGTGCAAACAAAGTTGCCGTCGGACCTCGAGACTGGCCTGAAGCTGGCCGCCGCTGTGATCGAAAAGACGCAGTCGGCGAAGGATGCGCTGCCCGCGCTGGCGCCGATCGGCCTCGGGCAGAGCGATAGCGAGTTCGACAAGGTGTTCATGGAAACGTTCCAGCGCGTCGTGCTGCGCGGCCAGAAGCCGCGCGCGGTGCTCGACCGCGAGGCAGAGACGCTGAACCGCCTGATGACCGAGACCGGCGCGCCGTGCTGGCAGCCCGACCCTCCCAGTACCGGCGCCTGCCAGGTGCAGTAGAGCGTGTGAAGAAATCGGGATTCGAGAGGCGATCAGCAGATTTTCTTCGTCGTCCCGTGGGCCTTCAGCCCACGGACTTAGATCCGTGGGGAAAGCCGGGACCCATTGGTCCGACGCTCGGGACTTTTCAAGTATTGGCAATGCCTTACCGGTCTGGATAGGTTGGTGCCGCGGCGCGATGGACCCCGGCTTGCCGCCGGGGTGACACAGAGCGATCGGCGGTAGATTCCTTCGCAGGCTCGGTAGCTGGTGGTCCGCCTCGACGGCTGACAGTCGGCCGCGCTTCGCAGCCGAAGGGCGTCCTCACGCAACTGCTTCGACCAACTCATAGACCTGCGTTTCCGTCGTCATCCCCTTGGCGATCACCGAGGCGATGGCCTTGAATTGAAAACAATGCTCGACCCGCTGGCGGACAGCCTCGCTGACGAGGATCGTGGTTTTGTACTCCTTGTTCAGCCCTTCGAGGCGGGCTGCCAGATTCACGCTATTGCCCAGTGCGGTATAATTCATGCGCTCCGCCGAACCGACATTTCCCACCACCGCATCGCCGAAATGAATGCCGAGGCGAACGACGAAAGGCGTCAGTCCCTCGGCTTCGAATTGAGTATTGAGCGCCTCGCTCGCCGCCTTGGCCGAAAGGGCGGCGCGACAGGCCCGCTCGACATGATCCGGCTGCAAATGGGGAGCGTTCCAAAACACCATCACGGAGTCCCCGATGAACTTGTCGACAGTCCCGCTCTCAGCAAGAAACGCTTGCGTCAGCGCGGCGAAATGGCGCGACGTCTGGTGCATCAAACTGTCAGGGTCGGCGGCTTCGGCAATGCCCGTAAAATTCGTGACATCGGTAAACAGAATGGTGACCTCCTGCCTCCCTCCGCCAAGCTCGGTGGAGATGGAGCTGTCAATGATTCCCTTGACGATATCTTTCGGGACAAAGCGAGCGAAGGACCAGATGCTGCGCTGGGCGACCGCCATGGTCCTACCGAGTTCGTCAATCTCCGCGACACGAGATGTGACCGGGGCATCATCGGGCGCCGCTAATGTCAGGAGCCTGCTCGCCTGAGCGGTTATCCGTTTCAGCGAAGTCGACATCCGGCTGCCGAAGATCCACACCGCGGGTACGAAGCAGCCGCCGGCGATTAATGCGATAATTATTCCTCTGATCTGCAGACTCCGCACGTTCTGCGCAAAATCGTCTTCGACCGCAAGCAACAGAGAGTAGCCGCTATATTCGTCGCCTTGGGAAAATTTCCGCACGCGAAACAGGTAATCTCGTCCATCTTCGCCGCTAATGCTACCTTCATAGCGGTCACTGCCATCCCACCTCCGCATTACTGCGCCGACCAGCCCGCTGCGGATTTCCCTGATCTCGGGGAGCTGGGGGTGGGAGGGATGCGTCCTCGCGTAGTCGACGAGCCGCGCAAAGTCGGGATGCGCGATGAGCACGCCGAACGAGTCGAAGATTATGGCCGTTCCATGCTCCCCGGGGCGCTGCGCCTGGACCAGATCGCTGAACTTGTCGAGCTTGAGGTCGGCGGCGATGACACCGTGCACCTTCCCACGCAGAGGCGCGCTCAGGGTGATCATCGGTGTGCCGATGCTGAACGAGGCATAGGGTGACGAAGCGAGTGCCCGGTCCGCCTGCATCGTATCGCGATACCAGACCCGCTTTCGTGCGTCATAGCCGTAATCCCACAGATCGAGCTGCTCGATCTTGTTGCCCTGCTCGTCTTCGAAGATCCGCC
>Ga0209039_10004391_pt1 | contig 10337 bp, 7 predicted proteins | sample BogFormECP12_OM1_FD_188238 | JGI IMG/M metagenome (GOLD analysis project Ga0209039, IMG submission 188238) | Bog forest soil microbial communities from Calvert Island, British Columbia, Canada - ECP12_OM1 (SPAdes) (version 2) | ecosystem: Environmental > Aquatic > Freshwater > Wetlands > Bog ... | reverse complement strand
GGAAGATCTTCTTCGTCGACTGGCTGAGTTGGAGGGAGCCAAAGTGACCCCGCACAAGAGGGGATTATTCTCAAGAAAGAGATAGGCGCGAACATACATCCTTCCGAAATCTTCCCGAACAAGTACCGATGGAGCGTGAAACATATTTATGAATACCGAGAGAATAGTGGTCCTTGGAGTCGGCAATACGCTTTTGAAAGATGAAGGGGTTGGCGTCAAGGTCGTCGAAGAGTTGCAACGTCGCTACGTCTTGCCTGATCATGTTCGGGTCGTTGACGGGGGCACACAGGGGCTCTGGTTGATGTCAACGCTTCAGCAAGCGGATCGCCTTATCGTGGTAGACGCAGTGCTGGGCCGCGAGGCGCCGGGCACATTGTACCGTCTGGAGAGGGAGGACCTGCCCGGAGGGCTGAGGGCAAAACAGTCTGCGCACGACAGCGACCTGGTCGAGGCCCTCAATCTCTGTTCCCTCCTGGACGAAGGGCCGAAGAGCGTGGTGGTGGTCGGGGTCGAACCTGAGGACATTCAGCCTTTTGGGCTCGAGTTGACGGAAACTGTGGCTGCAAGATTGGATGAAATGGTCTTGAGGGTTGTCGATGAGCTGAAAAACCTCGGAGTCGAACCACAAAAAAAAGTTTGAACAGCCAGGGGGGGTGTGGTAATGTAAAAATTCTTTACGGGAAAAATTTGCCGAATTTCTCGGTATTTCCTGCTTGCATTTATTCAAATCAGGAGGCCCGATCATGAAGCACAAAGGGAGAGTTCTTCTTGGACTTATCCTGGGTGTTGCGGTCCTAGCCGCGTTCACTCTGGCTTATGCAGCCACAAAAGCTCCGGACAAAGACATCACTATCGAAAGCAAGGATGTTTTCAAGACGCCGAAAAAAGCCCCAGTAACTTTCTCCCACACCAAGCACAAAGAAGCCCCATGCACAGCCTGCCATCATGAGTTCAAAGACGGCCAAAACGTCTGGAAAGAAGGGCAGGAAGTCAAGAAGTGCGCCGCCTGCCACCAGTTAGAGGCTAAAGACAAGGTAGTGGGCCTGGAGAAGGCGTATCACGACAAGTGCCAGGGCTGCCACAAGAAGGTGAAGAAAGAGAAGAAGGATTCGAAAGCTCCCACCGCTTGCCAGAAGTGCCACCCGAAGAAGCCGGGTGAGGCGGACGAGAAAGAAGAAGGCGCGAAAAAGTAAGCCCGCGATTTCAGATTCACTGGACACATACGAGCCCTCTCCCTTCTGGAGAGGGCTTTTTATTGCCCTGAATTCTTCTTGACCTTGCACCCGTTCCAAGAGTATTAATGAGCCTCTATTCTCTCCCTCAAGCCGGAAATAAAACGGTTTCTTATATTTTGCGTTTCAGTGTTTTTTGCGTGGAAGGAGGTTCCCATGAAGACGCGAGTTCCAATTCTCACCCTGTGGAGATCTACGTTCTTTTTAGTGATCGGGGCTCTGGCCCTTATTCTTGCGTTGCAGTACATGTGTGTTCCCACTTTGGCCCAGCAGCAGAGTACCACAACTCCTCAACCGGTCGAATCGCAGCCTAAGCCTCCTGAACCTGCATCCCGGCCTGCGGAAATTACGCCCCCGGCTGCCGCGCCGGCAGAAAAGCCTGAGGTCAAGCCTGAGGCCGAAAAGGCCAAGGCCGAAGAGCTTACTAACGATTCATGCATCGACTGCCACAATCCCGACATACTAAAGAAGTCCAAAGAGGATCTGGCTGACGACGTCGTTGTAGACGAGAAGCCCGTGCTGGCCAGATCCAAACCCCCGTTTGTTTTCGGCGAATTGAACCTCGCTATAAATGAGAAGAAATTTGCAGAGGGAGTCCACGCGGACACCACCTGCGTAACGTGTCACGCTGACGTGAAAGAAATTCCCCATAAGCAGCGTCTAAAGGGCGTGGATTGCAAGGAATGCCACGACGACTCCGTAGAAAGTATCGCAGCCGGGGCCCATGGCAAGAAGGCAGGAACCAAAGCTCCAAGTTGCGTCGGATGCCATGATGTGCATTATGGAAAAGGTAAGGACGCTCATGTAAAGGACTTTGCTCGTAAAACCTGTGTGGATTGCCACAAAGCCTATGGCATGGATACGGCTAAGCAACACCAGAACCTTTATGAGAGCCGTTTGCACTTGGCCATGGACTGCATGGTCTGCCATAAAGGCAACCAGGCAGGCGTTCATAATATGCCCGCTGTTAAGACCAAAGTAGCCGGATGCGAGTCCTGTCACACCAAGGCCACTATTCTCTCAAAAGAAAAGATGAAGCCTGTGGGCCTCATGGAGTACATAACGAAAACAGGGTTCATAAATGGCGACAGCCTCAAGAAGTTCGGTTATGTTGTCGGCGCCAACCGCATTCCCGCTCTGGATGCTATCCTCATACTTGCCGTCATTGCACCGCTCGGCCTCCCGATCTTGCATGGCGGGTTGAGGTTCCTCACAAGACGCAAGGAACCGCTTCATCTGCCTGAGGAAAAAATCCTGCTGCACCCTCTGATCGAACGGCTATGGCATTGGTTCCAGGCCCTGTGCATAGTCATGCTGATTATCACCGGCATCGTGCTTCATTGGCCCGAGAAATTTGCCGGGTGGTTCCAATGGGCAGTCAAGTGGCACAACTGGTTCGGGACAGCGGCAGTAATCGCTTTTCTAGTCTGGTTGGTTTACAATCTCGTCACCGGGCGGATTTCACACTACTTCCCGAAAAAGGGTGAGATTCCCACCGGCATGATCAAGCAGGCGAAATTCTACGGGTACGGCATCTTCAAGCACGAGCCGCATCCGTACGCCCCTACCGAGGACAACAAGTTCAACCCGCTGCAGAAGATCGCATACCTGCAGTTCCAGGTGTTTTTGCTGCCGATCTTGTTGATCAGCGGAATCCTTTATATGTATCCGGAAACCTTCAAAGGCATCATCAACGCCATTGGCGGCATGACGGTGCTGGGAATAGTGCACCTCATTCTTGGCGGCCTCTTCGCTGCCTTCTTGATAGCTCACCTCTATCTGGCAACAACCGGAGAGACGATTGGTGAGAACTTCAAGGCGATAATAGCGGGTTATGGAATCAAGTCAGACCATAGCGAACACGTGTGATCAGGTGTTCGCTCTAATAAGGTTCCCAGGCGTGTCAGCCCGGGAACCTTATCCTTCCCGCTCCGTGTCTCCTCAGGACCTTTTGACAAGAGCCTCACTGTGACCTTTCCCACCCCCTAACAATCCTCCTCTGATACCAACGCATCATCGAGCAAGTAACAACCCTAGACAAGGAATGGTGGGGAAGGCGTCCCGCCTGTCTTACCGGGGACAGGGTGTCACTTGTTCGAGAGCGAATTAGGATGATTATGTCAACGTTTGCCGAATGATCCGGAGATGAGTTCAGTCCACGTGTCATCCCCGGGTTTGGGGGGAAAGGCGATGTGTGGATACGTCTTTAGTTCCGTCCGGTGGCTTAATCCGAAGAGGATGCTGAGTTCGCGCGTTATCGGGGTATCACGCAGATCCACGAATCGGAGGAGATAGCCAAGGTTGAGGTCCCACCAGTCGTTCTTGACAGGGATGATTTCAGGAATTTTTAAATGGGACCCCTTGTCCAAATCCCACGTATATTCGGCGAAAGGCCAGAGTCTGTAGCGGGAGAACACAAGGCCGCCTTTCCTGTAGCGTTTCTGGATGGTGCTGATCATGAAAAACTTGCGCTCTGTGAAGACTTCGCCGTCGCCCACTGATATGTAACCGTCGTTGCTTCCTGACGAGATGCCCTTGTTTCGATCTTTCTTGGAAGAGTAGACAAAGAGGATGCTCAACTCCTCTATCCCGCCGCCGGTACCGTAAGTGAAAAACGGTCTTAGACTATACCGGGTGTGACCTGAGGGGTAGTGGTGATAATAAGTGAAGACAGGCCATAACAGGTCGGTGGAAGTGGAGACTCGATCATCTTGGCGCATGTACAGAGGAAAGGGGAGGGCCGTGTACGAGGAAGCCTGCTCCGTGCCGGGGTACTTGTCCACTCGTTGAAAAAACGGCCACAAGAAAAAGCAGTTGTAATAGTCGTTCCTGATCGCATCCTTTCCAAAAAGAGGCCAAACCTTGTAAGCAGTGCGGCCGGGACTCCGGGCATAAGTGATCAAGGGCCACAGCAGCCGGATGGTATGAGCATCGTCGTCGGTACTCTCGTAATAGAGGGGAAAAAGCAAGAAACGGTTTTTGTCCACCCCGTATCGGCGATAGGTGTAGCCATAAAACGGGAAGAACCCCCAATATTCTTGCCCGAGATCTGAACGCCCCTGGTAGAGCGTTAGACACCGGGAAAAGCCGTCGAAAGGGGGGATTTTTGACCAGCGGCTCTCGAAAAACGGGGTAAACCTGAGCTTGCTCCGGAATGTGGATTCCTCCCGGCATCCGAAAGGGTAGAGAAAGTCTACTCGATCATAGAGTCCCGCCACCCTCGAATGATAGAGCAACGGAGGAAAGCCCCAGCCTTCGCCCAAAGTCCATGCTCTAGATTGCGCCGCAGGGTCAATGCTTCTGATGTTGAGGTCGGGATCGACGGCAAAGAGAGAGCCCGGAGCCGTCAACCTGAGAAAGTCATAAGCGGATCCGAACGCCAAGCAAGGCTGGAATAGGATTAACGCTAGGATTACCACCGGTAGGGTAGAGCAGAGGCCGGCAGTTGATGTAGCCCGGCCGAAGGAGTAGCTATGATTCCGTCCTTGGAGGGCGGTCGTGGTACACTCAGCTTGCCTTGGATCTTTATCCACGCTATTGGCCTAGCCCATTGCCGGTGTCATTCCGGCCGCTTCTACCTGAAGACTGATCCGAGAATGATTGCCAACGTGCTGATTGGGGTAGCTTCAGAAACATCCTCGGCTGTCTTGTTCATGTTGCGGATTGCACGTCGGGCTTCAAAGTACAGCTCCGGATCGTTGATCAATCGACCCACCGCTCCCCGACCGGACTGAATACTGCTGGAAATGCCGCGCATGTCTCTCACGAGGCCGTGAGTATCTCGATAGAGGGCTTCGTCGTTAACAAGCTTGCCCAGAGTTCCTCTTCCCTCTCGAACATCTTTGGTCACGCGTTCTAAATCGTCGACGGTTCTGTTAATTCTATCCCTGTTCCGGGTAACAATCTCGTTCAGCCCCTTTGTGGCACTGTCCGTGTTGTCCATGGTTTTGTTTATTTTTTCCTTGTTCCGGCCCAGGATTTCCCTCACGTCACTGAATGACGCATCTGCATTTGTGATGATTCGGTCGATTTTTTGCGAGCCTTTTTCGTCGATGAGTTGCCGGCGTGCTTCTCGAGTGAGGACTTGCAAGTCCTGCGCCACCACCCCAATGGTTTCGAAGACCTTTTCTGTATCCGTGGGCTCAACGACCATCCTGATCGTTTCGCCGGGCTTGAGTTTACGGGCATTGGGCCTGCCGGGTTCAATGACGAGAAATTTGTCGCCCAAAAGTCCTTTTGTCCGGATGTAAACGCGGGAGTCGTCCGGTATGAGATTGCGGTACGCGTCCTTTATTTCCATGAGGGCCAGGGCCTGACCCCTATCAGAATCAAAGAGGACATCCTTCACACTTCCCACTTTAATGCCGGCAATTTGCACCTGCGCTCCTGGGACCAGCCCTTCCACTGAGCGGAAGTGCGCCTTCAGGAGGAATCCTTCCTGAAAGCTGACTTCCAATACCTTGAACCAGACGTAGGCAGCGATGGCAAGACATGCCAAAAACAAAAGCCCTACCTTCGCTTCCAACGAAAACTTGTTCATTCGGCCTCGGCCTTTCTCTATCACTCAACCACGATCGGCCCGGTTGGTGAACCTGTGATGAACTGCTGAATGAGCGGATCAGCGCTGCCCGATATCTCTTGCGGCGTGCCTTCTGCCGCTATCTTGCCGTTGAAAAGAAGCTTGATCTCGTTAGAGATTTTCAAGACCCCTTGAATGTCGTGGCTTACGAGCACATACGTACTGGTGCGATCCAAGTGTGTTGAGACAATCAGCCTGAAGATCACTCCTTGGATGATCGGGTCCAGTCCGGTGGTCGGCTCGTCGAAAAAGACGATGTCAGGTTCCAAAGCCAGCGCCCGTGCCAGACCCACCCTCTTGCGCATTCCGCCTGAAAGCTCAGCCGGAAACTTGCCTTCGTGTCCGCTCATCCCCACTTTGGCCAGTTTTTCCTGGACAATCCTTTCGATCTCCTTTTCACGTAGGCGTAGATGCTCCCTGAGGGGAAAAGCCACGTTCTCCCTTACCGAGAGCGAATCAAAAAGGGCGCCGTCCTGAAACAACACTCCGAAGCGCCTACGGATCTTGTTGAGCTTCGAGTGCCGCATTCCCACGATGTTTTCTCCATCAATGACAATGGCCCCTCTATCCGGCTGCTCGAGCCCGATCATGAGCCTGATCAGGACCGATTTTCCTGCACCGGACCCGCCTATGATAGTCGTTACGGACCCGGTTGTTATATCGAAGCTTATCCCGTCCAGGACCTTCTGACCGCCGTACCACTTGTGGACGTTCTCCACCCGGATCATTGAATTTCCTGAACCAAAGAGTCTACGTGGACCGAAACATCAGAGCTGTCATAAAGTAATCCGAAATCAGCACTAAAACGGATGAAACCACGACGGCGGTGGTGGTGGCCACTCCGACACCCCTGGCTCCTCCTGTGGCGTAAAACCCCTTGTAACAGCATACAAGCGACGTTATCAGCCCAAACGCGACGGACTTGATCAAGCCCTCGGTGATGTCATCCGTGACCAAGTAGTACTGAACTCCGGACATGAACGTGCCGCCGTCCACGCCCAGATACCTGGTGGACAGCAAATATGCTCCAACCATACCGGCGAAGCTGAAAATAAGAGCCAAGAGCGGAGAGGATACTGTCGCAGCAAAAATGCGCGGCGCCACCAGATATTGGACAGGTTCAACGGCCATACTGCTTAGAGCATCTATCTGCTGGGTATTCCTCATACTCCCGAGCTCTGCGGTCATAGCGGAACCAACGCGACCAACAAGCATCAGGGCGCTGATAACCGGACCCAGCTCTCTGGCGAGCGCCAAAGCCACAGTAGCGCCTACCATCCCTTCAGCGCCGTAACGATGCATGCCGTTGTATCCCTGCAAAGCGCTCACCATGCCCGTGAACGCTCCAGTCAAGACGATCAAAAAAACCGACTGGGTTCCAACGAAATCCAACTGCCGCACGAATTCATGAAAGCGAAAAGGCGGCCTTAGCAGCCAGACGAGACTCCTGCCCAAAAGGATCAAGATCCGGCCCACTTCTTCAAGAAAGAGACGAATCGCATCCAATAAGCCGACCAACGGCGACCCAATTAAAGCAAGAAACCTCACCAGTGCCATCCTTTGGAAAACTTCGACCTCTAAAATGAGGCGTTGTCCAAACTGTTACAAAACGGCCATCCTATGACACGGCTGCATTGTTCGGTGACGAGCTGCCATCCCAGCGCTGAACATTGGCAGGAAGACTTGAGCGTAACCGCTCACGGGTGGGTCATTAAAGTCATATCGAGGTTTGTCGCAGATAAACGCTATTCTACACCGCTTTCCGTGGCGTAACGATTGCGTCTACCCGCGACTAATAGACTTAACATGGCAGCCCGTGGATCGTTTACGTTTAAACATCATCCAGCCATTAGCCGTCCGGTTGCGCTATTCTAATCCAGATTTTTAGAAAATGTCAATATCTTTATGATAAGAAGAACATATTCAGGACACACATTTGATATATTGACCAACAACTTAAGAATACTCCTGATAATCGCGGCGGAGACCACAAGCCAAAACCACGTGAGTATGCCAACGTGACAGAGCACGTAATACCAGCTCCCACAGCCAAGAAGCTACAACGAAGCATGAAAATGCTTTAGATTTTGCTGCCACGGACGTGCGGTAAGGCTCGTCCGTGCACGGATGAATCCCGCGGTCCGCGGGACACATCCGTGGCACCATGAGTTCAATCTGTTGGCCATCGGGGATAAGCATTTTCGTACCAATGCGCTGTTGAACAAGTAACTACGCCTACTGCGCGGCTGATCGCAGTTTCGGGAAAAAGCCATTGCATAGGCTCGAGGGGAGTGATATGGTTGTTTCTTGTAAAAAGAAAGCCTAATCATTTCAAATACATAATGGAGCAGTTATGCCTTCCGCCGACTTTGTCCATCTTCATCTACACACTCAGTACTCCCTGTTGGATGGCGCAATTCGAATCCCTGACCTGATCGCCAAGGTTAAAGAATACAAAATGCCTGCCGTGGCCGTTACCGACCACGGGAATCTTTTCGGAGCGATGGAGTTCTATACCCAGGTGCAGGCAAGCGGCATCAAGCCTATCATAGGCTGTGAAGTATATGTGGCGCCCGGTTCCCGCTTCGAGCAATCTGCGAAGGTGGGTGAAACGACCTCGTATCATCTGGTTCTTTTGTGTGAAAACGAAAAGGGTTACCGCAACCTGTGTAAGCTTGTAACTAAAGCCTTTCAGGAAGGATTTTACTACAAGCCTCGCATTGATCGTGAACTGCTGCAAGAGTACCACGAAGGGCTGGTTTGTCTAAGCGGATGTCTGTCGGGTGAAGTCCCTTCCCGCATCCTGGCAGGCGACAAGAAAGGGGCCTTGAAATGCGCTTCCTGGTACCGGGATCTGTTCACGCCTGAACGCTATTATCTGGAATTACAAGAGAACGCAATCGAAGATCAAAAGAAAGCTAATCAGGGCCTCATTAATCTCGCAAAAAAGCTGGACCTGAAAGTGGTTGCGACCAATGACTGCCACTACTTGAATCGAACAGACCACAAGGCTCACGAGATTCTACTCTGCATTCAAACCGGAAAGAAACTCGACGACACCAAGAGGATGAGTTTCAATTCCGACCAATTCTTTTTCAAATCACCGGAGAGGATGGCCGCGGACTTTAAGGAAATTCCCGAGGCTATCAAGACCACGCGGCTGATTGCGGAGCGATGCTCCCTCATGTTGGAGACCGGTCAGGTTCACATGCCCCGTTTCGATTTGGGCACCGGTAAAACATTGAGAGAGCGTTTTCAAGAGGATGCGGAAGCAGGTTTTGAAATACGCCTGGCCAAGTTGCGGGAACGAGGAGAGGTCGATGCCGTCAAGGAACAAGAATATAGAGACAGGCTTGGCTATGAAATCCGCCTGATTCAGGAGATGGGATTCTCAGGGTATTTCCTCATCGTTGCGGATTTTATAGGCTTTGCCCGTGATCACGGCATACCCGTTGGTCCAGGGCGTGGATCCGCTGCCGGCTCGCTTGCCGCCTATTCATTGGGGATCACCGATATAGATCCGATCCGTTACAATCTGCTGTTCGAGCGTTTCTTGAATCCGGAGCGTAAGAGCATGCCGGATATTGATGTTGATTTCTGCATGCAGGGCCGTGACAAGGTGATTGATTATGTGTCCCAGAAGTACGGTAGAGACAAGGTAGCTCAGATTATCACGTTCGGTAGGATGCAGGCCAAGGCTGTGGTAAGAGACGTGGCCCGTGTACTCGGATTCCCTTATGCAGAAGCAGACCAGATCGCGAAACTGATCCCGGACACGCTGAAGATGACTCTCGACAAGGCCCTCAAAGAGGAGCCGCGGCTCAGAGAAATGATTGCTCGTCCTGAAGTCGGTGAACTGATCGAGACCGCGCGTTCCCTTGAAGGGTTGACTCGACACGCTTCTACGCATGCAGCCGGGATTGTCATATCGGATCGGCCGCTGGTCGAGCATCTTCCACTTTATCTCGGGAACAATAAAGAAACCCTTACCCAATTCGACATGACCTGGGTGGAAAAGATCGGCCTGGTTAAATTTGATTTTCTCGGACTCAAGACCCTTACAGTTATAGACCAGGCTTTGCGCTTGATAGAAAACTCCCGCGGAGCTTCTTTGGACTTAGGCGTGATCCCCCTGAACGAGGCAAAGACATTCGACCTTCTTTCCCGGGGAGACACTTTGGCAGTGTTCCAGCTTGAGTCTTCGGGCATGAGAGAAGTGTTGACCAAGTTCAAACCGTCCGTCTTTGAAGACCTGATAGCGATCCTGGCGCTGTATCGGCCGGGGCCCTTGGAATCCGGGATGGTGGACGATTTTATAAACCGGAAGGACGGCCGGACGCCCATCGAGTACCCGCTTCCGGAGCTTGAAACCATTCTTCGGGAAACGTACGGTGTAATCGTCTACCAGGAACAGGTTATGAGTATTGCCACCCTGTTGGCGGACTATTCACTTGGGGAAGCAGACCTGTTGCGCCGGGCCATGGGAAAGAAAAAGGTCGAGGAGATGGCCGAACAGAAGACCCGCT
>Ga0209039_10004390_pt1 | contig 10339 bp, 5 predicted proteins | sample BogFormECP12_OM1_FD_188238 | JGI IMG/M metagenome (GOLD analysis project Ga0209039, IMG submission 188238) | Bog forest soil microbial communities from Calvert Island, British Columbia, Canada - ECP12_OM1 (SPAdes) (version 2) | ecosystem: Environmental > Aquatic > Freshwater > Wetlands > Bog ... | reverse complement strand
GGGCACCGGCGGAGAAGAAGAGGCTCAGCGAACGCGCGGCAGGCATGACTTCTCCTTCGGGTGCTCCGACAACCTCGATTTCACACGTGGAGCTCCGGACCGGCGGAGAGAGATCCCACCGAAGGCGGGGGAAGGGATCGAGGTTCCCCAGCCCGACGTTCTCGCGACCCATCCACGAAGGTCACTGAAGGGCATCACGGTCCACGCGTCTCCGCGGCCAAGACAATCGCATACCCGCTGGCGCGCAGACCACAGCGACTCCGCGGCGCAAACGGATGGTGCTTTGCCGTCGATCCCTCTCCACGGGGCCCTTGTGGGAAGCTCTCCACTGCGCCATGGAATGTGTGGTGTGGCTCGACATCCTGCTCTTCTGCGCTGCATTCCTCGCTGGCGTTGTGAACTCCATGGCGGGTGGGGGCACGCTCCTCACCTTTCCCGCCCTTCTCTCCGCGGGTCTCCCCGCGGTGACGGCAAATGCAACGAGCACGGTTGCGCTGGTTCCTGGGTCGCTAAGTGCCTTCTGGGGCTATCGCACCGAGGTGCAGGGCGAGGGGCGTCTTCTTGCCGCCATGGCCGTTCCGAGCCTGATGGGGGGAACGCTAGGAGCCCTGGCCGCCGACCGCGTCGGAGACGCAGTCTTCGCCAAGCTCGCGCCGCTGCTCGTCCTCGGTGCGACCTGCCTCTTCATGGCCCAAGAGCCACTGCGTCGCTGGGCTCACTCCGCGTCTGGGTTTGGGGGAGAGGGAGGCCGCGAAGTGCGAGAGCTCGGACCGATCGCCGGATTCCAGCTTTTGGTGGCTCTCTACGGCGGGTTCTTCGGCGCGGGGATCGGCATCCTCATGCTCGCATCCCTGGGACTTCTCGGACTGCGGGACATCCACCGAATGAATGGTCTCAAGAACATCTCAGCGGTCTGTATCAACGGGCTCGCGGCTTTGACGTTTGCGGCGTGCGGGCGCGTGAACTGGCCGATTGCTAGCTTCATGATCGTCGGCGGTATCGCGGGTGGCTACACTGGGGCGGGTCTCGCACGACGGCTTGGCCAGCAGATGGTACGCCGATTCATCGTGCTGATCGGACTTCTGATCAGTCTCTATCTTTTCCTGCGGCTGGCCCTTCACCCCTGATGGCTTGCAATGCCCGAAGGGGCATAGCCGCGGGAGGCGATTCCTAGGGGGTGGTCTGTCCGGACGAGCGCGTTCGGAATGCGGGGCTCATCGAGTCCTTGGGAATTTCCTCGCGCGGCAAGGGTCGTGCCACGTCTTCTGGCGTTGGACCGCACTTCGCCGCGATCGGTGCGAGCTTGGCGAGGTCGAAACCATAGAGCCGCGCCGCGTTCTCCCCGAGCATCGCACGGATCTCGGCGGGATTGAGGTTCCAGAAGGTGTGACGCAGAGCCTCGCGCGTGTAGGGGAAGGTCCCCTCGTAGTGAGGATAGTCGTTCCCCCAAAGAATCCGGTCGATCCCAATCGCCTCGCGGCCATCGAGCTCCATCGGGCTTGGGAAGCTCGTTCCGTAATAGCAGTTGCGACGGGCGTAGAAGCTCGGTTTCTCCGGCAGGACTGCGTCCTTGGAGAAGGCGATCTCGCCGACCGCACCCGACTTGATCCGCGCATGCAGTGCGTCGAGCTGCGCGAGCACGTCCGGAACCCAAGCGCAGCCCGATTCCGTCAAGATGTAACGCAGCTTTGGGAAGCGCTCGAAGACCCCAGCCAGGATGAGCTCCGTAAAGCCGCGCTTCGAGAAGAATGGAACTTCTGCGATCCACATCGCGCCGGCGGCCGGATAGGCGCCATAGTCGGGTAGCCCTGTACCTCCGTGCTGATTCAGCACGACCTCGAGATCTTGGCACACGGCCCACAGCCGGTCGTAGCTCGGCGAGTAAAGGGGTTCGATGTGCTTGTCGTCCGGTGGGGGATTGGGCAGAAGGATTCCGCCGCGCAGCGTGTGTTCCGCAATCCACTGGACATCTCGGATCGCCTCGTCGATGTCATTCAGGTAGATGAGGCCGATCCCTGCACGACGCTCCGGATGCTCGGCGCACCAGTCGGCGAGCCAGCGATTGTGCGCCCGGATTCCGGCCAGGCGGTGCTCGAACTCATCGGGCTTCGGTAGCGACGACACGAGAACGCCGTTCCTGAAGAAAGGCGGCACGGTGTTCGGAAAGATGATCTCGCCCACCACGCCTTCAGCCTCGAGATCCCGGAAACGCTCGGTATTGTCCCAGTTCTTGGTCTTCTTCCTGCCCAGGTGCTCCTTCGAGGGATTCTTGTATTGCCCTCGCCACGCGTCGAACTCGTCCCGATACCGGGGTTCGAGATACTCGCGGTAGGTAGCGATGCTTGCACCGGCGTGGGTGTCGGCGGAGATCAACGTGTAGGGGGCGGAGCTCGTCATATCCAGGACTGCCTCCTCTTGCTTAATTCTCAATTATAGCGCCTCGCCGCGCGCGGCGGGCGGGAGGCAAGCGGCGCGACCTCGGCGGTATGCCGACGCTCGAGGTTCGCGGCGCGCTACGCAAAGCGACGCGCACTTTTTGTGAAGAGCCCACGACCCTCCCTCCAGAGTCGAAGCCATTTCGGAACCCGAGTCTGCCACTCTTCGCGGGCGGATTCGCTGACTCCGGCGAGCATGTGGTTCCAGTCAAGGGCGCATGCGAGATGGGCGACCCACAGCGCCGCACCAAATAGCGGCCGCAAAGACCGTGCGGGCGCGAGCTTGCTCCATGGCTCGAGGTAGGCATCACGAAGACGTGCGAAGCGACGAATGCCGTCGCTGCTCGCGAAGTCATCGACCAGCCTTCGACAGGTCACAAGGAGCGAAAGAAAGGGATGGGCGATGCTTGCGTCGGCCCAGTCGCAAAACCAGTAGGCTCCGTCCCGCACCAGGATATTCGCGTCCTGGAGATCCCCGTGCTCCAGAGCGGCCGGGCAGGGCATCGAAGCAAGCTCACGGCAGCACGCCTCGAGGTCCGGAAGGAGCTCAAGGAGCGAGTCGCGCTCCCCCGGGAGGAGCCCGCCGGAGCGTCCGAGGCACAGCGCCCGGTCGTCGCGGGCCAGCTTCCGCAATAGCCCAGGCAGTCGCTGGAGCCTGCGGTCTGGAACCCCGAGCCTGAGAAAACCCGCGGTCTCGAGGCTTGAAGCGAGTTGGATCTCCGCATACCGGGGGAGCAGGAAGAGCCAGGTGTCCATTCCGTCGGCTCCGTCCAATTCCTGACGCAGCGTTCGTCCGAGATCCGGTAGCACGAGCCAGCCGCGCTTCGTGTCCACAGCGAGTGGCGCTGGCACCCGGTCACTCCACTGCGCCGCGAGTGCGCGGACCAAGCCGGGCTCGTGCCGACCACCCGGCGCCGCGGCTTTGAAGTACGCAGCGCCCTGCGCTGAAGTCGCCCGCAGAATGATCGACCAAGGCCGATCGTGTACGCAGCTGACGTCGAACGGCGGGAGAAACCCGTTTCCTTCCAGCTTTTCGCGTAGCCAAGCGGAGGTGTCGTCAAGCCACGGGCTGCGGGTCGCGCCGAGCCAAGGCGTGTCCGAATTCCAGTTCGTCATGAACCGCAAGTTTCGCTGTGAACCCCGTTCCGCGCCGGTGGGAAAAGCGTCATTGGTCTTCGGCGCCGCGGAAGATCGCAGAATCTTTGGTGACAACGGGGCGAGCGGAGGGGCAACTCTGGCTCCCGCCTGCGGGGGCGCTTCCGTCTTGGGGATGGACGAAGCGCCCGCCCGAGGAGGGCCGCGAGGGCCCTGCCCTGCACCCCGAAAAGTGTGGAGGGTCTCACGCCCTAGCCCACGATATTGACGAGCCTCCCGGGCACGACAATCACCTTCTTGGGCGTTCGTCCCTCAAGGTGCTTTCTTACGTTTGCGGCCGCGAGCGCGGCGGCCTTGATCGCGTCCTCGTCCGCATCGACCGGGACCTCAATCTCATCACGCCGCTTGCCGTTGACCTGAACCGCCAACCGCACGGTGTCGTCGACGAGGCATGCCGGGTCCGCGACGGGCCAAGGGCTGTAGGCAAGGGACGTCGTGTGGCCCAGGCGTTGCCAGATCTCCTCAGCGAGGTGCGGCGCGAAAGGTGCGAGCAGCAGCACGAAGGCTTCCCCAGCTTCTCGAGGGAGCGCCGCGTCCTTCACGATGTCGCGCATAAAGACCATGAGCTTCGAGATCCCGGTGTTGAAGCCGAGCTCTTCGAGGTCCTTCGTGACACCCGCAATGGTTCGTGCGAGGAGGCGCTGCTGCTCCCGCGAGCCGCGACCGGGGGGCATGCCGCGCAGCGGCTCGCCGGGCAAGTCCTCGTCGACGAATAGCCGCCACACGCGCTGCAAGAAGCGGTAGACGCCCTGAATTCCCTCCGTGCTCCAGGGGGCGGCTTTTTCGAGCGGACCGATGAACATCTCGTACAGACGCATGGCATCCGCACCGTGCTCGTCGATCACTTGGTCGGGGTTGATGACATTGCCGCGGCTCTTCGACATCTTTTCGACCACTTCTTCGAGCACGAGGTCGTCGATGGTCGGGTGGAGAGGATTCTTGTCGGCGCTCCAGCGCACCTTTTCGAGCGGTACCCAACGCTCTTTCACTTCCCTCGCGGTGGGCATAGCGATTGCCCGCTCCCCCGCCACGTGTACGGCCGATGCCGGAAAGGAGCGGGTCACGGCGCTCGGGTCGTCGGCCAGGTTGTCATCGTAGTAGCGGTAGCTAAAGCCGAGGATCATTCCCTGGTTTACGAGCTTGTGGAAAGGCTCCTTGGTGTGTACCGAGCCAAGGTCGTAGAGAACCTTGTGCCAGAATCGCGCGTAGAGGAGGTGCAGTACGGCGTGCTCGGCGCCGCCGATGTAGAGATCCACGGGCATCCAGTAGCGCTCGGCTTCGCGCGAGAAGGCGGCGTTGAGATTCCGCGGGTCGAGGAAGCGCAGGTAGTACCAGCAGCTCCCGGCCCACTGCGGCATGACGTTCGGATCGCGTCGAGCGGGGGCTCCCGTGTCTGGGTCCCGCGTCATGATCCAATCGCGTGCGCGTTCAAGGGGCGTACCCCCGTCGGCTGCGGGGCGGAAGTCATCGAGCTCAGGGAGCAGCAGGGGGAGTTCGCTCTCGGGGAGGAGTTTCGTCGTTCCGTCTTCCAGGTGGAGCAGGGGAAACGGCTCGCCCCAGTAGCGCTGACGGCTGAACAGCCAGTCGCGCAGCTTGTAGCTGACCGTGCCCTCGCCCCGGCCTTCTTTCGTCAGCCATTCAATCATCCGTCGCTTGGCCTCCGGGGTGGGGAGGCCGTCCAAGAACCCGGAGTTCACGCTGACACCGTCATCCATGAAGGGCAGTGCGGGCGAGGGCTTTCCCGGGGCGCCATCCACCACGCGGACGATGGGAAGGCCAAAGGCGGTCGCAAACTCGAAATCGCGTTCGTCATGGCCCGGCACCGCCATGATTGCGCCAGTGCCGTAGGTGGCGAGGACGTAGTCCGCGACCCAGATCGGAATCTCGCGCTGCGTGCACGGATTTACCGCCCGAGCGCCAGTGTCGACGCCTGTCTTTTCTTTCGCCTCGGCCATCCGAGCGCGCTCACTCTTGCGCTTCGCAGCCGTGACGTAGGCTTCCACGGCGGCGCGCCGCTCGGGCGTCACGATCTTCTCGACGAGGGGGTGCTCGGGAGCGAGCACCATGTAGGTTGCACCGAACAGCGTGTCGGGCCGGGTCGTGAAAACCTCAATCGTCTGGGCTTGGGCGCCGCTCACCGCAAAGCGGACCCGCGCACCCTCGCTCTTTCCGATCCAGTCGCGCTGCTGCTTCTTGATGGGCTCGGGCCAATCGAGCTCCTCGAGATCCTCGAGCAGCCGTTCGGCGTAGGCGGTGATCTTGAGCATCCACTGACGCATGGGCCGCCGCTCGACAGGATGGCCGCCGATTTCGCTCTTTCCGTCGATCACCTCCTCGTTGGCGAGCACCGTCCCGAGCGCGGGGCACCAGTTCACGGGCACCTCGGCCTGGTAGGCGAGGCCTCTTTTGTAGAGCTGCTGGAAGATCCACTGGGTCCACTTCACGTAGTCGGGGTCTGTCGTGTCGATCTCTCGAGACCAGTCGTAGCTAAAGCCGAGGCTCTGAATCTGCCGTCGGAAGTTCTCCACGTTGCGACGCGTCGTGTCGCGCGGGTGTGTCCCAGTCTTGATTGCGTACTGCTCCGCCGGCAGGCCGAATGCGTCCCAGCCCATGGGGTGGAGGACGTTGAAACCGCGCATGCGCTTGTAGCGGGCCACGATGTCGGTGGCGGTGTACCCCTCGGGATGGCCGACATGGAGCCCGTCGCCGGAGGGGTAGGGAAACATGTCGAGCACGTAGAACTTGGGCTTGGCCGGGTCGATCTCGACGCGGAAGGTCTCGTGGTCCCGCCAGTAGGCCTGCCACTTGGGCTCGATGCGCTTCGGGTCGTACGGCATGGTCGGGAGACTGCCGCTAGAGTCGAGGTGTGTCCACCGCCGTCGATACTACGTTCGCCGAGGTGTTCGTCGTTTCCGACGGGACCGGCGAGACCGCGACCGGCGCTGTCCGCGCCGCCATGTCGCAGTTTCAGACCTCCTGGAGGCTGCGCACGTTCGGCGACGTGCGCCATGAATCACAGGTACGCCGCGTGGTGCAGCTCGCGCAGCGCTCGGGCGCGCTCGTGGTCTTCACCGTGGTGGACAAGCGGGTGGCGGAGAAGATCCGCAACCTGAGCGGCGAGCTCGGAGTCCCGGTGGTCGACGTCCTCGGCCCACTCATCTCGAACGTGGCGCAGCACCTGCACGTTGAGCCCAAGCTCAAGCCCGGGCTCTTGCACGGCTTCTCGGATCAGTACTTCCGGCGCATCGAAGCGGTCGAGTTCGCCGTGCGCCACGACGACGGCATGAACATGCACACGCTGTTCGAGGCGGACCTCGTGCTCACGGGTCCGTCGCGGACCTCGAAGACGCCGCTCTCCATGTACCTCGCGCAGCGCGGCTACAAGATCGGCAATGTGCCGCTCATCCCCACCATTGAACCGTCCCGGGAGCTGTGCGAGATGGACCCGCGCAAGGTCCTGGGGCTCCTCCTCGACCCTGCGTCCCTACTCACCGTGCGGCAAGCGCGCATGCGCACCATGGGTGCCCCGCCTTACTCGGCCTACGTCGACCGCGAGGGAGTGGCGCAGGAAATCGAGCGCGCGCGCCGCGTCTTCCGGTCGCGCGGCTGGCGCATCGTCGACACGACAGGCAGAGCCGTCGAGGAGACGGCGTCCCGGGTGCTCGAGCTCCTGGGAGTAGACTCGGTCTCGACGGGCTAGTTCCCTCCGCCTCGGCTACGCCAGCCCCTTCTTGGCTTCGAGCTCCTTCTGGTAGCGCATGGCCTCGCGCTGCTCGTCGGTCAAGAGAGCCGTCGCCACCTTGGGTCGCAGGATCGAATAGAAGGTCGGCACGATCGTGATCGCGCCAAGCATGTTCACGATCATGAGGATGACCAACAGATACGCCATTTCGGCCTGGAACCGCAGGTTCGAAAAGGTCCACAAGAAGATGCCGCCGACGACCGTGGTGGCGGTAAAGCTCACCGCCATGCCGGTGGTGCGGACGGCACGGCGGATCGCTTCGTCGATGTCCGAGGTCTCCGCCACCTCCTGTCGAATGCGGTCCACGATGTAGATCGCGTAGTCGACGCCGATCCCCACGCCCACGGACTGCACCGGCAGGGTGTTGATGTTGAGCCCGACGCCCGCAATCGCCATGTACGCGAGGGATACCAGGGTGGCTGTCGAGATCTGCAGGAAGATGATCCCGCCGCTCGCTGGCGATTGATAGGTGATGGAGTGCAGGATGAAGATCACGAGGAAGATGAGGGAGATGTTGGCGACGTGGCTGCGCTCGACCTCCTCATTGATCGCAGCCAAGATCCCCATCACGCCGCCTGCCATCACAAACTGCGCACCGCGGGTCCACGACTGGGTGGGCTGGTACTCGGGCGTGTGGTCTACGGATTTCATGTCCTGCACGATCAGCTGATTGGTATTCACCGCGACGGCGCGCACGCCGTATTCTTCGTTCTCCCACCACTGCGACACGTTGCCGTTGTCCCAGTCGGCGAGTCCGGAAGGCCACGTGAAGACCTGACCCTCGCCGATCCCGCTCTTGGTGTTCTCATAGCTGTCGTGGGAGCCCTTCTTGAACTCGTCGATCCACGTCGGGAGGCCGTCCGCCTTTGCGTTCTTGACCTCGAAGGGCTTGTACACCTCATCGGCCCCGCGCACGCGCACGTTCAGCGTGTGGTGCCGCGAGGGAAGGAGCGGATCCAGCATATAGTAAAAGATGTCCGTGAGCCTCGCCGGAGACCAGAGCGGCGCGTCGTGGGGGGCCTTGTCCTTGTCGAGGCGGACGATCACCTCGCCCACTGGATGGCGCTCGATGAACTCCTCGGAGGAGGCGACGGCACGCATGATCGTGTCACCCTTGTGATCGGGATAGAAGAACGAGATGTTCGCGTCGCGCCCGTCATCGGTCATATAGGGCCGCAAAAAGCCCGGCGGACCGTTCGTTTGGAGCTGGAAGATCATGGCGCGCAGCGTGCCCGGGTGCTCGGGGATGAAGTGCCACTTCGGGTCGCCATAGTGGTTCTGCTGCCAGGATCCACGCAGGAACGGGACGAGCGACACCGACGCTCCAAGATCGGTGTACTCCTTCATGAAGCGTTCGAACTCTTCCATTCGGCGCACGGGCGATGAGTCCGCCGCCGCGTTCGGCCGGTCGCCGCTCACGTACACGACCATCGAGTCCACACCGCCAAAGCGGCGGGCAATCTCGGCGGTCGCCACGTTGAACTCGTGCTTCGGCCAAAGCAGCGTGGAGCCGGGCGACGCCTCACCGATCTTCGAGTACCTGAGAGTGATGAAGAGCGAGCTCAGGAACAGGGCGACGGTCGCACCGCCGATAAAGTACTTTCCGACAGGGTGCGTCACCGCGGTCCCGACGGCGCGCATTGCGCGGATCATCGTCTTCGGGAGGAAGTGCTCGGATTCCTTCGGGGCCGGCAGGTAACAGATCATCACCGGGTGCAGGATTTCCACCGTGGCCAGGATCGATGCCACCCAGAACGCGCCAAACTTGGCAAGGTCGCGCATCTGCGGGATCGACGTCACGAGGATGACGAGAAGCCCGCCCACGTCGACGAGGATCCCGAGGGTGCCGGGGACGAAAACCTCCCCCATGGCCACAGTCGCCGCCTCGACCTTTGCCTCCTGCGGATCGCCGTAGCGCGGGAGCAAGAGCTCGTAGTCCTCGAAGAAGCGTTCCGCCATCTGCACGGTATGGGAGACCGCGCGGGCGGTGATGATCATCGGGATGACGAGCACCAGAGGGTCGAACGTGATGTGGGTCCAGCCGGTAAAGCCGAGGCCCCAGATCACGGTCGCGATCGCGGCGATCATCGGGATGAGGACGCCATGGAGCCGCCGGAAGTACCCGAGCAGCAATGCGAACACCGTGATCACCGTGCCGATCGTGTAAAAGCCGATCTCCTTCGCGTGCTTCAGGATCCAGCCGACGTGGACCGGCTCGCCGGAGACGAAGATCTGAACGTTGTCGGTCTGCTCCCTGGCCTTGATGGCCTGCACGTGATTGAAGACGGCCTGGTAGACCTCGCGGCTGTTCAGGCGGTCGGTCACGAATCCAGCGGTGATCAGTGCACCCTTCTCGTCCTTCGAGACCAGCCGCCCGAAGATGAAGGGCGGGTTTTGCCGCACGAGCTCACGGATGTGATCGGCGTCGTCCTGGGTTTGCGGCGCCTTCTTCATCAGGATGTCGGAGTTGATGCTGCCGTCGGGGCCGATCTCGACGACGCGGGTGCTGCGCGCGGCGACCGATTGGATCTGGTCATGGTTCACGGGGTAGGGCGGATACTGGTGGTCGAGTTCCTTCAGGATCTCTTCGCTCGAGAGCGTGCCCTGCTCTTCGAGCTTCGATCGCAACTCTTCGCGTGCCTGGGTCTTCGCGTCGTAGCCTTCGCCGTCAACCGCCTTGGTGATGCGCGAGATCTTCTGCAGGGTGTCCGGGGTGAAGATCGTTCCATCCTTCACCACGACCGCGATCGCGACGAGGGACGACGTGCCGAATACGCCCGAGAACTTGTCCTGGGCGTTGATGAAGGGGTGCCGGGGATAGAGGGCCCGGGCCGACGTATCGACGCGGACGATCGGGCCGGGCAGCCGGTGGCCCGCGGCCGCAAGGGCCGCATTTACGATCGGGTAGAGGAAGAAAAGCGTCTGTGCGATGAGCCAGATGGCGATCGGGAAGCGGTTCCGCGTGACAAAACGCGCGAAGCGCAGGGTCGCGGTCTCGCGGACATGG
>Ga0209039_10004389_pt1 | contig 10341 bp, 9 predicted proteins | sample BogFormECP12_OM1_FD_188238 | JGI IMG/M metagenome (GOLD analysis project Ga0209039, IMG submission 188238) | Bog forest soil microbial communities from Calvert Island, British Columbia, Canada - ECP12_OM1 (SPAdes) (version 2) | ecosystem: Environmental > Aquatic > Freshwater > Wetlands > Bog ... | reverse complement strand
GCTTCCATCGCCGCCCCCAAAACTCAAACCCAAGACCCTGTCGGGCATTAGCTTATTGCGGGCAAAAAATGGTCTTGACAATGGGGTCCACTTTAATCTACGGCCCAACGTTATCCGAGTGCATTGCGATCCCCGCCAAACACCCGAAGGAGTACGTGCATGTGGCTATTTACGAGGTATGGGTTTTATAGCATATCTGTTTACGACGGTAAGTTCACGGTGAGGGCACGGTTGCGTAAGCATCTAACTGTTTTACAAAGTCGGTTCCCAGTTCTTTATAAGTATCAGGTGGAGGTGATGCCTGAGAGGGACTACCGGTACCGATTGTATGTGGATCGAGACGTTTGGGAGAATGTAGTGTGCGAGCTTACGCGCGAGCAGACGTGGGGTAATTTCAAGTCTGAGGTTGCTAGGTTTGGTGGTAGAGATGAATACGAGCGTGCTTTGCATGAGGTATGGGAAGTGATGCATAGGTTACAGTATGCGGAGGAGTATGAAACCACAAAAAGAACGACCTTGGAAAGATGACCCAGATATGGGAGATATGGGGAATAAGACATATAGGAATGAGATTTTTCGATCATTAAAGGACGATAATGTTCCCCCGGAAGACTTGCCTGATCTTAAGTTAAGAAAACAGTATGCCGATTGGTTGAAGAAGCAGTAGTGGTTGCAATTTGATTGCAGGATGGCAGAATATAGAGGTCGGAGCATATGGAGGTAATCCCTTCGCCAGTTGTTTCTTCCGACAGGCCCGTTGTGGCGGAAATTGGCGGCGCGTGAGATGATGTACTCTTGGTCAGTTATTAATTTCGTGAGGTGATTGTGAAACAGGTCTACCTGATGGAGAAGGATAGCAAAACTGAGCCGCTTGAAAGAATCTTCTGCCAGAATGAGGGCAAAGAACTCCAGCAGCTCTTGGAGAACAATCTCGATCTGCTGCCAGGCGATCAGATCAGCCCAGGGCAGGACTTGCGCTGGCTGCTCATCAAGCGGGAGATGCCAGTCGTGAACCCAGCCTCTGGGGAGGCCTGGTTATCCATCGATTTCCTGCTCGTAGATCAGTACGGAGTTCCGACGCTCGTTGAATGTAAGAGGCAGAAGGACCCGCGGTCACGGAAAGAGGTCGTCGGTCAGATGCTGGAATACGCCGCAAGTGGCTGTCACTACTGGGAAGCCTCTGAATTGCGCAGCCATGCGCAGAGTGCTGCTGGTGACGAAGCGAAACTTATAACAAACCTGAGGGCGCTAACCGAATCGGATGTTACGCCCGAGGGCTTTTTCCTATCCGTAGAGCAGAATCTCCGGAGATACAAGATGCGATGCATCTTTTTTCTCGATGATTCTCCTCTAGAACTACGGAGCATTGTCGAGTTCTTGAATGGGCAGATGAAGGATGTGGAGCTGCTAATTGTTGAAGCCCGGCTATACCAGGAGGGGAGCTCACGGATCGTAGTGCCGTGGGTGTTCGGCTTTACCGAAGAGGCGCGGGTTGCCAAGCAGAAGTCGAATGCTGAGACGGTCCGCGCTTCGGTCGTGAAGGGAGAAGATGCATTCTGGGCGAGCGTTGAGAATGCACTCCGCGAGAAAGGAGAGGGATGGGTCAGTCGGCTCCGCGAACTCATTGCCTCTATAGCTAAGATTCCCGGGTGCGAGTTAACCTGGCTCATAAGCTGTACGGTTTCGCTTCCGTTCGTTCTCCCAGGAAAGATCCCCATCCTCCTCGGGTTTCAGAGAGACGGGGGCCTGTGTCTCTATCTTGATCGTTGGCAGCCTTCGCAAGGTGCGGAACTCACGAAAGAACAAAGCAATGCTCGCGAGGCGTTTCTTGCCGGCATCGAGTCCCTCTTCGGGATGCCCGCGAAGGAGTTGCGAGACTCAATGACGTTTAAGGTGATTGCGCCAAAGAAATGGCTACCACGAGCAGACGAACTGCGTGACCTCATCAAGCAAGTTGCAGATTTCTCTCCTGTTGAACGCTGACACAGGCCAGACCAGAGAGTGGACAGCCCGGGCTCCAAGGTTGATCTCTGGCGGCATCTCGCTTACGACGCCCCGCAAGCGGTCCGAAATGGCAAACGGAAAACGCCGGGATGCCTTGCCGCAAGTGAACCGCACTGACTCTACCCCCCGCCTTCGTCAAACAGCCGCATTTGCCTCGCAGAAACCTCGGCATCCGGCCTTACCTGGTCCATGCGCAACAACTCGCCGGCGGTGTGAAGCTGTTGCTCGAGGGCTTCGTATCCAACCTTGTCCAGCGGGCCGATGCGCGTGTTCCCATTATCCGCCAGCACCGCGAGCACGTTGGCGGTTGTCACTTGGGGACTGTCGAGCAGGTCCGCATTGTGACTGGTGACCAGGACCTGGCGCAGCGCGCTGGCTTCCAGAAAGGCGTCCAGCAAAACCGCGGCCGCCGCGGGATGCAACGTGGCGGCCGGCTCTTCCAGGGCCGCCAATGGCACGTTGCCGGATTGGAACAACGCCACCAGCGCGGCCAGCGCGCGCAAAGTTCCGTCCGACATGCTGCCGGCCAGGAAGCGCCAGGGGTTCTCGGGATCGGGAACGTCTTGGCGGAATTCCAAGGTCTCGCGCGGGCCTACGTGGCTCACCTCCACGCCGCGCACGCCGGGCACGATTTTGGAAAGGAATTCCTCAACCTTCGATCGAACTTCCGGCTGGCGCTTCGCCATGCGGTCCAAGACCGAGGCGAGGTTGCTGCCATCCCGCGCGAGTTGGTCGCCGGCGTCGGGCAGTTGCAGGTCCTTGATGCGGTCGGGATTCGGGCTGTAGAAAGCCATGCGCGCCAGCGCCTCGCAAACCGGCCGAAATTCGGCGGGGGCATCGGGCAGGTAGAGACGGTCGGAGGCGGCGGCCGCTCCGGGGACGCTGAATCGCACATCGCCCGACAACGCTTCGCTTCCGCTCAGCACGCACTCTTCGTGTTGCACCTCGAAGCCCCCGGCCTTGGCCCCAATGCGGAATGCGTAGCTTCCGGTGGGGCCATCAGGGACGGCGAACTCCAGGCGGATTCCGAAATGCGTGGGATGGCCGCCGGTGCGCCGGCGCACTTCCTGAATGCCGCCGCGCTCGCGGAGGGCATGGTCGAGAGACGTGCGCAGGGCATCGGCGACGAACCGCGGGGCGTCCAGAAAATTGCTCTTGCCGGCGCCGTTCGCGCCCACCAGAAACGTCAGCGAATGCAGATCCACGTCGCAGGCTTCGATGCTCTTGTAGTTCTTGAGCACCACGCGCGTCAGGAAGGGGGAGTTCGTCATCTTCCGCCGGCGGCGGCCAGAGCCTTGTCGAGGGCGTCCAAAACGGCGCCGGTGGATGTCGCGAATGGCTCTTCGCCCGAAACCACCAAGTCGGCGTGCTTCATGGTGGGGTAAACGAACCATTCGGCGCTGGGCAGCACCGTCCGGCGGTACTGCTCGCAAACCGATTCGGGGGTGCGCCCGCGCTCGGCCACGTCGCGCGTCAGCCGGCGATTGAAGCACACGCCGGCATCGGTCTGGACGTACACCTTGGTATCCAGCATGGCGCGCAGCTCGGGCCAGTAGAGGACGAAAAGGCCCTCGACAATTACGAACTCGCTGGGCGGGATGCGCCTGGTTTCGGTGGCGCGGGCGTAATCGGCGAAAGAGTAGACCGGCTCGTCGAAGGCGCGGCCCGCGGCGATGGCCTGGAGGTGCTGGTGGAGCAGTTCCCAGTCTAATGAGTCGGGATGGTCGAAGTTGACTTTCTTGCGCTCTTCGAGGGGAATTTCTTCCATGCCGCGGTAGTAGGAATCGAGCGAAACGATGGAGGTCCCGGGCAGCTTCCGCACAAGCTGTTTGGCCAGCTCGGTTTTCCCGGAGCTGGACGGACCGGCGATGCCGATGATGTGCGCTCTCATTCGGTGGTCGGGGGAGTCATCCCAGTGTACAACCCGAGGACGGCTTCCACAAGGCCATCCACGGTGAAGACGCGCGCCTCCGCCGTCACCTCGATCCCCAGGCCGCGGGCGGTGCGCGTGGTGACCGGGCCGATGGAGACCACCGGGACGCCGGCGAGCGTTTCCGCGCCCGCGGCGGCGACGAAGTTCTGCACTGTGGAGGAGCTGGTGAAGGTGATGCAATCGGGCTTGGGCGCGGCGTCGAACACTTCGCGAGCCTGCCGGGCGGCCTCGTCCGGGACCACCGTGCGGTAAGCTTCCACCACGTCGACATGGGCGCCGCGGCGGGCCAGTTCCATGGGCACCAGGTCGCGTGCCACGGCGGCGCGCGGCAGCAGAACCACCTTCCCGGCGAGATCGTAAGGCGTGAAGGCTTCGAGCAGGCTTTCGGCGACGTACTCCTTGCCCATGAGGTCCACCTTCAGGTGCAGCGCTTCGATGGCGGCGCGCGTGGCCGGTCCGATGGCGCAGATGTGGGCCCGCAGCGCGCGCAGGTCAGAGGCGGAGCGGTCCAGGCGGTCCAGGAAAAAGCGGACGCCGTTAGCGCTGGTGAAGATCAGCCAGTCGTAAGTGGAGAGATTGGCGATGGCGCGGTCGAGCGCGGCGTAATCGGCGGCGGGGCGGATCTCGATGGTGGGTATCTCGATAGCCGCGGCGCCCAGCGCGGCGAGGCGCGCGGAAAGGGCGTCGGCCTGGCCTTTGGCGCGCGTCACCACGATGCGCTTGCCGAAAAGCGGAAGGTGCTCATACCAGTTGAGCTTGTCGCGCAGGCGCACCACCTCGCCCACAATGATGGTGGCTGGGGGCTTCATGCCGCGCGCGGCAATCAGGCCGGGCAGGGTGGCGAGCGTGCCGGTGAGGGTCTGCTGGTCGGGGCGGGTGGCCCAGCGGACGGCCATGGCGGGGGTTTCGGGGGAACGGCCGTGAGCCATCAGCTCTTGCGCGATTTCGGGAAACGTGGTGAGGCCCATGAAAATCACTAGCGTCTCCGCCAGGCCCACCTTGTCCCAGTCGATGCCGGCGACGGCGTGGCCGGTCACAAAGGTGACAACCGATGTGTGATCGCGATGGGTGAGCGGCACGCCGGTGTAGGCGGCGATGCCGAGCGGGGTGGTGACGCCGGGGACGACTTCGAACGGGATGCCGGCGGCGGCCAGCGCTTCGGCCTCTTCGCCGCCGCGTCCGAAGATGAAAGGGTCGCCGCCTTTGAGTCGGACTACGGTGAGGCCGCGTCGCGCGCGCTCGATCAGCATGGCGCAGATCTCTTCCTGAGTGAAGGCGCGGACGGACTGCTTCCTGCCGACATAGACACGCTCGGCGTGGGCTGGCGCCAGATCGAGCAGCACGGCCGAAGCCAGGCGATCGTAGAAGACCACGTCGGCCTGTTCCAGGATGCGGCGGCCTTTGATGGTGATGAGCTCCGGATCGCCAGGGCCCGCGCCGACCAGGTAGACCTTACTCATAGACCGATTCCAGGATCCGGCGCGCGCCGCGTTCCAGCAGCTCTGCGCCAAGCTTCCGCCCCACCATCTCCGCTTCGCCAACCGCGCCTTCCGACGTGCCGCGTACCAACTCCGCGCCGTCGGGCGAGGCCACCATGGCTTCGAGAAACAGGTGGCCGCCGTCCACGGTCGCGTGGGCGCCGATGGGCACCTGGCATCCGCCGCCGAGCGCGGCCAGCAGTCCGCGCTCGGCCGCGACGGCGGCGTGCGTGGCGGGGTGGTCCAGCGCGGCGCAGGCGTCGAACGCGGGGCCAGCGGCGCGGGTCTCGATCGCCAGCGCTCCCTGGCCAACGGCGGGACACATCACCTCGGGCCCGAGGATTTCCGCGATGCGGCCGCCCCAGCCCAGGCGCTTCAATCCGGCGGCGGCCAGCAGGATGGCGTCGTACTGGCCGGCATCGAGCTTGCGCAAGCGCGTGTCCAGATTGCCGCGCACCGATTCCACCGTGAGGTCCCCGCGCAGCTTGCGCAGTTGCGCGGCGCGGCGCAATGAGCTGGTTCCGACCCTGGCGCCGGAGGGCAGATCGGCGAGCGGGCGGCCCACCACGGCGTCGCGCGGGTCCTCGCGCTCCGGCACGGCGGCCAGCACCAGGCCCGCGGGCAGCTCGGTGGGCAGGTCCTTCAGGCTGTGCACGGCGAGATCCGCGCGGCCGTCGAGCAGCGCTTCCTCAATCTCCTTGGTGAACAGGCCCTTGGTCCCGACCTTGGCGAGCGGCACATCGGTGATCTTATCGCCGGTGGTCTTGATGATTTCGATGCGGCACGCACACCCGGCGGCGGTGAGCTGTCGCTCCACCCAACGTGCCTGCCACAGCGCCAACTGCGAACCGCGCGATGCGATGACCAGCATGAATCAATCCTGAAGGTGGAAGGCCTTGCGAATGGCGGCGATAACGTGCGCGCCATCGGGGTGGCCGGCATGGTTGCGGATTTCGGAAATCGGCCCGTGCGCGATCTTGTTGACGATGCCGCGCGTCAGCGCCTCGATGGCCTGCTCCTGCTCCGGCGTGAACGGGCCGTATTTGCGCCGCGCCTTTTCGATTTCGCCCGCGCGGATCTGTTCGAGCTGTTCCTGCAAACCGACGATGGTGGGGGTGACTTCGGCCACCTTGAGCCGCGCCATGGTCCGCTCCACCTCTTCCACCACCAGCTCTTCGGCGCGCTCGGCCGCTTTCATGCGCTCGCGCAGGTTGGCGTTCACCACCTCTTGCAAATCGTCGATATCGTACAGGAAGACGTTGTCGATCTCGTTGACCGACGGCTCGATGTTGCGCGGCACCGCGATATCGATGAGGAACACCGGCCGGTTGCGGCGCGCGGCGATGACGCGCTGCATCTCGTCCTTGTGCAGAATGTAGTGCGGCGCGCCCGAAGAGGCGATCAGGATGTCCACCTCGGGCAGCATGTCCACGAAACGCGTGTACTCGACGGGCGTGCCCTGAAAAAGCGCGGCCATCTCCAGCGCGCGCTCGTGGGTGCGGTTGGTGACGAAGACGTGGGAGGCGCCGGAGCTGCGCAGGTGGCGCGCGGCCAGCTCCGACATCTTCCCCGCCCCCGCCAGCATGACCGTGCGGTTGTCGAGCGATCCGAAAATCTTGCGCGCCAGCTCCACGGCGGCGTAACTCACCGATACGGCCATCTGGCCGATGCCGGTCTCGGAGCGCACGCGTTTGGCCACGCCGAAAGAGCGCGCGAGCAGGCCGTCGAGCCAGCCGCAGACCGCGCCGGAATCCTTGGCGGCGGCGTAGGCGGCCTTGAGTTGTCCCAGAATCTGCGGCTCTCCGACCACCATGGAATCCAGGCTCGAGGCCACGCGGAAGAGGTGATGGATGGCGTCGCGGCCCTCGTGCCGGTAGAGATGCGGGCCGATGGTATGCGGGCTGACGGCCTTGTGATCGGCGAGGAAGGAATCGACGATGGCGCGCGAGTCGGCACCGTCCTCGGTGGTGACGGTGACCTCCACGCGGTTGCAAGTGGAGAGGATCAGGGCTTCCACCACCCCCTCACGCCGCTTGAGATCGGCCAGCGCGGCGGGGAGCGTTTCCTCGCGGAACGCCAGACACTCGCGCACCTCGACGGGCGCCGTCTTGTGGCTCACGCCGGTGACGAGGAGCTTCATGGTTTCAGCAGCAATGCGCCCAGCCGGGCATGCGCGGCCCAGGTGAGGGCCGAAAAGCCGACCAGCGTCACGGTCATGATGGCGGCCTTCCGCCCGCGCCATCCCGCGACCACTCGCAGGCACACCAGCGCCAAGTAGACGCCCCAGGTAAAGAACGAGATGGCGATTTTGGGCTGGCTGATCCAAGCCGTCTTCAATTCGATGAAGCCCCACGTGCTGCCGGCGATGACGGCCAGGGTGATGAGCACGAAGCCCACGGCCATGGTCTTGGAAATGAGATCGTCCAGCGTGCCCAGCGCGGGCAGCCGGTAATAAGACTTGCGCGGCTTCCTGGTTTTGAGCTCGCGCTCCTGGAAGAGATAGACCACCGAGGCCACGGCGGTAAACGCGAGCGCCGCGTAGCCCAACAGCACGAGCACGATGTGCACCGTCAGCCAGGTGTTGCGCACCACCGGGCTACTCCAGGCGCTGACCGGGTTGCCCAGCGTGGCGACCAGGGCCATAACGAATACCAACGGAAAAATAAAAACGCTGAGGCTCGCCACCTTGTAGCGCCAGTGAACGCAGAGGTAGAGCACCACGATGAGGAAGGCGCACATGGAAAGCGTTTCGTAGAAGTTGGTAATGGGGCAGCGCTGGTTGACAATGCCCTCTTCGACAATGGAGACGAAGTGGAAGACCCCGCCCAAGGCGAAGGCGCCCAGCGCCACGCGGAACAGGTGCTCGCGGCGGCGGACCAACGTAAGAATGGCGTGCAGGAGGCCGAGCGAATACAGTCCCGCGGCCACGCGCAGCCAGATGACGCTCATTTCAGCCATGGGGCGGTGCGATCGTCTGAGTCTTAAATTACAGTATACCCGGCGGGCCGGCCCCACGATGGGTGCTACATTGACACTCATGCGAACCAATCTCTGCGCGTTGCTTCTGGGCACGCTCTTCCTCACAGTGCCTTCGCAGGCCCAGAAGAAAGTCATCGCCCCGCCGGAATTCGCTCCCGCGCCGGGCGCCGCCGAGCCGATGTACAGCCCCGGCATCCTGGTGGATGGAACACTCTACATCTCCGGGCAGATCGGCGCCGACCTCAAGACCCGCGAAGTCCCCGCCGATTTCGAAGCCGAAGTGAAGACGTGCCTGGACTCCATCGGCATCGTCCTCAAAGCGGCCGGCATGACGTATACGGACGTAGTGTCCGTGCAGGTGTATCTCACCGACATGGACCTGTTCGCGCGAATGAACGCGGTCTACGCCACCTACTTCAAGACGCCCCGGCCGGCGCGAACCGCCGTGGGCGTGACCAGGCTGGCGTTGCCGAAAGCGCGCATCGAGATCACCGTCACTGCGCGAAAATAGGGACAGAGCGCTCATGAGGAACTTCGTCCTGTTGGCATTTTGCCTGGCAGCCACATTGCGGGCGCAGTATCCTCCGGATACCCAGTGGCGCAGAATCCGGACCGAGCATTTCGACGTGATTTTCCCGCACGGAATCGAGGCCGATGCCCAGCGCGCCGCCAACTCGCTCGAAACGCTCTATGCTCCGCTGAGCCGGTCGCTGGGAGCTTCGCTTCCACGGCATACCGTCGTCATACTCGCCAACCAGAACGTGACGCGCTACTCGGGCGGGTCTGTGTCGCTCTTCCCGCGCATGGCCACATTCAATATGATGCCGGCCCAAGGGTTTTGGGGCACCAACGACTGGATCGCCAGCCTGACCGCCACCGAGGGCCGCCGGTTGGTGCAGATCGCCAAGATGAATCACGGCTTCGGCAAGGTGGCGACCACGCTGTTCGGGGAAGCGGGAATGGCCGCGGTCCGAGGCATGTCCGTTCCGGACTGGTGGACGGCCGGGGACGCCCGAGTTGCGCAAACCACCATGCTGCGCGGCGGCGTGGGCCAGTTCGCGTCCTCGGAGGCCACCACGCGAGCCCTGCTGCTCTCGGGCCAGCACTATTCCTTCATGAAGGCCGAGCACGGTTCTTATAAGGATGCGGTGCCCAGCCCCGATGAGCTGGGGTCCTTCCTGGTGAGCCATGTGAACCGCACCAATGGGCCCGAGGCGTGGGACAAGATCCTGGCGGGCACCGCCAAGTGGTCGTGGAACCCATTCGCGTTGTCGGCTGCCATGAAGAAAGAGACCGGCCGCGGCGCCGGCGCCAACTACGACGACACCATGTCCGATATAGGCGAGCGGTGGGAGTCGAAGGCGGCGGAGATGACCTTCAGCCAGCCGGCGATTGTCAACACCGAAGTCAAGACTGTCTTCACGGGTTACTATCAGCCGGCATTTGAAGCCGATGGCAGCGTGCTGGCGCAGAAGATCGGGATGGACAGCTACCCCGTGGAAGTGGTTCGCCTGCGCCCCGACGGCCGCGAGCAGAGACTTTTTCGCTATACGCCCTCGGTGATGGCCTCCAACCGGACTTCCGTGGTGAAAGGGCGGATGGTGTGGGATGAGTACGTTCCGGACGTGCGCTGGCTGCGCGGCTATTCCGAGATCCTGATCCGCGACGTGGCAGCCGGACACACCCGCCGGCTCACCCACAAGACGCGCTTCATGAACCCGGTGCTGTCGCCGGATGCCACGCGCATCGCGGTGGTCGAATTTCTACCCGAGCGGCTCTGCTCGCTGGTCATTCTGGATGCCAATACCGGCGCCGAGTTGCAGCGGATGGCGTCGCCGGAAAACGACATGATCTATTCGCCCGCCTGGTCGGACGACGGCAGCCGCATCGCGATGGTGACCCAGAGCAGCGCCGGCCGGGCGCTCACGGTGGTCGACCTGGAATCGG
>Ga0209039_10004388_pt1 | contig 10348 bp, 5 predicted proteins | sample BogFormECP12_OM1_FD_188238 | JGI IMG/M metagenome (GOLD analysis project Ga0209039, IMG submission 188238) | Bog forest soil microbial communities from Calvert Island, British Columbia, Canada - ECP12_OM1 (SPAdes) (version 2) | ecosystem: Environmental > Aquatic > Freshwater > Wetlands > Bog ... | reverse complement strand
AGCTTGCTCCTGCCTGGATCGTGAAGACCGGGATCGATCGAGTGATCGCTCCTGCGGTGGGTGGGGACGCGTTGGCCCGAGCGTCGGCCTCGTCGGCCGCTGAGGCCCTTGCATGGCTCTTGCGCGCGCCAAGCGGCGTGGCTCCGCTCGTCTGGCTCGCCGGTCTTTACCTCGCCGCGATGATGCTGGGAGCGCTCCTTCAGTTCGTCCACGCGACGGTGATGTCATGGACCGGGCAATCGGCGATGCGCGACCTGCGCAGCGATGTCTTCGGCCACATCCTGCGACTCCACCTCGGGTTCTTCGACCGCTACCCCGTCGGTCGGCTCGTCACCCGGGCAACGAACGACGTGGAGAACGTGGCCGAGATGTTCTCCGCGGGAATCGTTGCGCTTGTGACCGATCTTCTGAAAATGATGGGTTTCGCGGTCGTGCTTTTCATGGTGAACGCAAGGCTCGCGTTCGCGACATTCCTCGTGGTTCCGTTCCTTGCGGCAGCCGCCGTCGTCTTCCGCCTGCGCGTCCGTGACGCGTTTCGCGCCGTCCGCGTGCGCATTGCGCGGATCAACGCGGTGCTGCAGGAAACGGTGACGGGCATGAAGGTCGTGCAGCTTTTCGCGCGGGAAGAACGCAATCTGCGCGATTTCGCCCAGATCAACGCCGAGCACCGCGATGCCTGGTACAACTCGATTCGGTACGACTCGGCACTCTTTGCCGTGGTCGAGGCCGCCGGTGGGATCTCTGTCGTGGTGGTGATCTGGTACGGCGCAGGCCTGGTGGCGGCAGGCCTCGTGGCGATCGGCACGCTCTACGTCTTTATCGACTGGACACGTCGCTTCTTTTTGCCGCTGCGCGACCTTTCGGCCAAGTACTCGGTCATGCAGTCGTCGATGGCGAGCTGCGAGCGCATCTTCCAGCTGCTCGATACGGCGCCCCTCGTCGTCGACCCCGTCGTCCCGGTGACGCCGGTTCGACCGGTTCACGGCGGTCGTGGCGGCGCGGTCGAGTTCCGCGACGTGTGGTTCGCCTACCAGCGCGAGGATTGGGTGTTGCGGGACATCTCGTTTCGCGTCGAGCCCGGAGAGCGCGTCGCCTTTGTGGGGGCCACGGGTGCGGGCAAGACTTCGCTCATCAAGCTCTTAACCCGTCTTTACGAGGTATCGCGCGGGCAGGTGCTGCTCGACGGCGTGGATCTGCGCGATCTCCCGCAGGCGGAGCTGCGGCGGCGGGTCGCGATGGTGCTCCAAGATGTCTTCCTCTTCAGCGGAAGCGTCGCCGACAATCTCCGGCTCGGCCGTGAGGACGTGGATCGCGCCACCATCGAGGCGGCGGCCCGGGCGGTCGAGGCGCATCGGTTCATCGAGCGCCTCCCCAAGGGCTACGACACTGAGCTCCGGGAGCGGGGTACGAACCTGTCCTCCGGCCAGCGCCAGCTCCTGTCGTTTGCGCGGGCGCTCGCCCACGGGGCGGACGTGCTCGTGCTCGATGAAGCGACAAGCTCCATCGACACAGAGACGGAGGCCCTGATTCAGAAGGCGCTGCGCCGCCTTTGGGAAGGAAGAACAGCGCTTGTGATCGCGCACCGGCTCTCCACGATCCAGGACGTCGACCGGATCTTCGTTCTCCACAAGGGCCGGATCGTGGAAGAAGGCAGCCACGAGGTGCTGCTCGCGCGTCGGGGCGTATACCACCGGCTCTACCAGCTCCAGTACCGCCAGCAAGAAGGACCCCTCCCCACCGCAGCTGCAGCCGCGGCGGCAGGCGGGGGCGGCGCGGCTTAGCACGGATGCAGCGCCGGGCCCCAGGCACTCCCCGGGGTGCCTGAGCGCCTAAAGCAGCCGAGGCGCGCGCCCGTGGCGCGCTCTGGCGCCGCAAGTAGCTGCCGCCACAGCTGGATACGGCCGGAACGCAAATCTGCTTTTCAACGCAACCCTGAGGGTCGACGCAAGCGGCGCCGGTCTCTACCTGCACCCGAAGCACCGGCGCCGGCGGCGAAGGGCTCCGGTAGTGTCTATCGATGAATGCCGCAATGTCGATGGATGAATGTCGCGGTGTGTCGGAATATTGCGTTCTTAGACGGATGGAGCCCGCGCAAGGCATGGTTCGGATGGAGATCTGTAAGAAAGCGGTACAAAATGATGGACAACTTGTCTGGGTCGCGATACGCTCGGCCACGATCCAAGGGGGGGTGCTCATGAGCCGAGCCACACGGCGCCAGGCCCTCGAGCGAGCGGGACTCGTCCATCCTCGCCCCGACGCGGTGAGCGCCCCGCTCTTCGACGGCCGCGAGCCGTTCTTTCTGGCGCTCGACAAGGTCCAGGTGAAGTACGAAATGCTGCGCGCGCACGTGGTGGAGGGACTCAGCGCAACCGCGGCCGCCGAGCAGCACGGCTACTCGCGGGCCGCGTTCTACCTGGTCACGACCGCATTCGACGAGGCGGGGATGCGGGGCTTGCTCGACGAGCGACGCGGCCGGCGCGGGCCCCTGAAGCTCACACCCGAGGTGCTGGCCTTCCTGGCCGCTGCGGACCGCAGCCTCTCGGGCGCGGAGCTCGCGCGGACCATCGAGGAGCGCTTGGGCGTGAGCCTGCATCGGCGCACGATCGAAAGGGCCCGCCGATGAGCCGGAGCTTCTGGCCGATCGGCGAGGTGGCGCAGGCCGACTATGAGACGTTACGCGAGGCGGTGTTGTCGGGCCAGCGCCTCGAGACGTTGGCAGCCGCGCGGTTCGAGCGCCGCGGCCTGGCCGGTCTGATCGCCTGGCCGGCGGCGGAGCCGCTGTTCACGGCCGTGCTCTGCGGCGCGCAGCGCCCTCCCTGGACGCCGCACGTCGATCCGCGTCTGGATGCCTTGGCCGCCGGCTATGCGCTGATCCTAGGCGCTGCCCGGGATGCCGAGGGGGCCCGGAGGGCCTCGCGATGAGAGTGGCGATTTACGCCAGGGTCTCCACCGAGTCGCAAGAAGCGCGAGGCACCATCGGCTCGCAGCTCGAGGTCCTGCGCCAGCGGGTCGCCTCCGAGGGGCACGAGCTCGTCGCCGAGTTCTGCGACGACGGTCACTCGGGGACTCGGCTCGATCGCCCGGGACTCGACGCCTTGCGGGATTCGGCTGAGGCGGGGCAGCTCGACGCCGTCTGGTGTCTGTCTCCGGATCGCCTGGCCAGGATGTACGCCTACCAGGTCATCGTGCTGGACGAGCTGACGCGCCTCGGCGTCTCGGTGCGCTTCCATGATACTCCGCCGCTCGACGACGACCCGCAGGCCCGTTTGCTCACGCAGGTGCAGGGCGTGATCGCCGAGTACGAGCGCGCCAAGATCGCGGAGCGCTACCGCCGGGGCAAGCTCTGGCGTTCGCGTGCCGGCGAGGTCATCGCCTGGAAGTGCCCGTACGGCTACCGGCGCGTCCCACGCTGCGGCGATCGGCCGGCTCACCTCGAGGTCTACGAGCCGGAAGCGAGCGTCGTGCGGCGCATCTTTCAAGACTACGTCGAGGGCGACTTCTCGGTCCGGCAGATCACCCTGCACCTGAACCGGGACTCGGTTCCGTCTCCAACCGGCCGGTCGATCTGGGGCACCTCCACGATCGGGCGCATCCTGCGCAACGAATCGTACGTGGGCCGTGGGTACTACAACCGAACCGAAGCGGTCCCGGATCGTCGTCCGGGAGGGCGAGCGCGGCAGGTCCGCCGTGCCCGCGACCAGTGGATTGCCATCCCGGTCCCCGCGTTCGTGAGCGAGGGGCTGTTCGACGCCGCTCAGAAAGTCAGCCGAGACAACTCGCAATGGAGTCCGCGTCGGGCCGAGCCCGGTCATTGGCTCCTGCGGGGGCTCGTCAAGTGCGGCCACTGCGGTATGAGCGTCACCTGCCACAAGATGCGCGGCCGCAACGAGACCTTCCATCGCTACTACTACTGCCGCTATCACGATCCCCTCAAGGCGGGAGGCGAGCACCGGCGTTGCCCGGAACGGAATATCCGAGCGGACGAGCTCGACGCCTTCGCCTTCGAGCAGGTCCGCACTGCCCTGCTGCGGCCCGACGTGCTACTCGCGGGCGAGTCCGCCGTGTCGACCCGCCGCGAGGCGCCGGACGACGAACTGCTCGCGGCCCAACTGGCCCGCTCCGATCGCAAGATCGAGTCTGCCGAGGCCGAGCGCCGGCGCCTGGCCGATCTCTACCAGACGGGTCTGATCGAGCGCGCAGAGCTGCTGCGCCGCGCGAAGGAGTTGGAGGCCCGGCGGCAGGCTCTGGAAGAGCAACGCACCGTTCTGATCGCCGAGCGGCAGGATTTGGCCAAGCACAACCGGCTCCGCGAGCGGGTCAAAGGCTTCGCGCAGGAGGTGATGACCACCATCGACCGCCTCGGCTTCGACCAGCGCCAGAAGCTCCTGCGTCTCGTCGTCGAGGAGGTCCGCGTCCACGGCTGGCAGGTCGAGATCCGGTTTCGCATCCCGTTGGACAGCCGCCCGGATCCGCCTGCCGATGGTTCGTCCACGAAAGACCGTCTGCGTTCCCTTCATCGAAGCGCCGGGCGGCAGCCCTTTCGCCAGGGTTTGTTGTCCTTGCCAACCCCCCACGCGGGGTGGTACCTAAATCGCACCCCCCATCCTCTGTGGGCGCTCGCAGTCGGGTTGCCGGCGGCTTTCGTGTGCCTTGGACGAGCGGAGGGTCCGCGCGAGCATGAACAGAGTAGGACGTGCCGCAAGCCACGCGGCGGGGGTTCCCGGTGCGCGTCAAGTCGCTCCAGATTCACGGCTTTAAGTCGTTTATCGACAAGACGCTGTTCCACTTCCGCCCGGGGATCACGGGCATTGTGGGCCCAAACGGCTGCGGCAAGTCGAACGTGGTCGACGCGATGCGCTGGGCCATGGGCGAGCAATCGCCGAGGCGGCTGCGCGGCAAGGGGATGGAGGACGTGATCTTCGCGGGGTCCGACTCTCGCGCCCCGATTGGGATGGCCGAGGTCGTCCTCTCCTTCGACAACGCGGAAGGCGCCGCACCGCCCGCCTACGCGTCGTTCTCCGAGATCCAGATCGCGCGCCGCGTCTATCGCTCGGGGGAGTCCGAATACCTCATCAACAAGGTGCCCTGCCGTTTGCGCGACGTGCAGGATTTCTTCCGTGACACGGGCATCGGAACGCGTGGCTACACGATCGTGGAGCAGGGTCAGATCGCCGGCATCGTCTCCGCCAAGCCGGAGGATCGGCGCTATCTGATCGAAGAGGCTGCAGGCATCAGCAAGTACAAGGCACGCCGCCGGGAAGCGGAGAGCAAGATCGAGGGTACAGAACAGAACCTCGTGCGCGTGAGTGACGTGCTCGGCGAGATCCGGCGGCAGATCGGGACCCTCGAGCGACAGGCGAAAAAGGCGGCGCGCTACAAGCGACTGCGAGAAACGCAAAAGCTGCTGGAACTATCCCTGGCCGCGGACGATCGCACCGACCTCCTGGGGCAGATCGAAGACCTGTGGCGCCGCTTCGCGTCCCTGCGTGATCAGGGTCTCGGGCTCGAAGCTCGCGTTTCCGAGCGTGAGCTCGCCCTCGAGGCGGCGCGGCTCGAACTTGCCGAGCGCGAGCGCGTGGTGAACCAAGGAAATGAAGTGCTTGTCTCGCTTCGCGGAGACATCAAGCAGCTCGAGAGTCGCATCGACTATGAGTCGCGCGAGCGCGACGCGTTGGCGGAAATGAACGCCGTCCGCAGCGAGGAGCTTGCGACACTCGGCGAGCAACTGGCCGCCTCCGAGGCCGAGGCCGAGCGCGCCGGCGACGAGCTTCGCGCGCTCGAAGCGGGATTCGATACGGAGGCCGCGGCGATTGGAGGCGCGGAGGCCGCGACGCGACAGGCAGAGGACGCCTTCCGCGGCCTGGAGCGCGAACGCGACGCCGCCAACGCGGCACTCGTGGATGCGCTGACCCGGCTTGCGCGTGCGGAGGACCGGCTTGCGGCGCTGGAAGACCGCCGCGTAGAGATCGACCGACGGATCCGCAGTGCCGACGAGGGTCTCGAGCTGCATGGCTCTGAAGAGACCCAGGCCACGCTCGCCGAGGAGACCCTGGCCGAGGGCCTCCGCAACCTGCTGGCGGACCGAGATCGCCTCATGGGGGCGCTGCGTGCGGCACAGGCGCGCAGTGAGGAGGCGAGCCGCCGCGCACGCGAAGCGGGCGAGTCCTTGCGCGAAGCGCGCGAGCACCGCGAGACGCGGCGGGCGCGGCTTGTGTCCCTGCGCGAGGTGATCGATCGGCGCGAGGATCTCGGCGCAGCCTCGCGCCATTTGCTGGAATGCGACGAGGCGACGCGGGCGGCCTTGGGTCTGCGCGCGCTCGCGCGCGACCTGCTCGAGGTCGATCGCCCCTACGAACGGGCTGTGGAGGCGATCCTCGCCGAACGCGCCGAAGCCCTGGTGGTGCGCGACCTGGCGAGCGCCCTCGCGGCGATCGATGCGCTGCGCTCGGCAAAGGCCGGTCGTGGCGTCTTCGTGGTGGAGCCACGCCTTGAGGCCGCACCCGTGGGATTCGTGCCGCTCGGGCGGCCCCTTCTCGACTGCGTCCGGGTGCGACCGGGCTTCGAGGGTATCGCGCGCACGCTCCTCGGCGGCGTGAACCTGGTCAATCATTTGCGCGAGGCAGTGGCGCTCTACGGCGCAGGGAGGCTCCCGGCCGCGTTCGTGACGCCCGAGGGCGACCTGCTGTCTCCCGACGGTGTTGTGCGGGGTGGTGGCGATGCGGCACAGAGCGGTCTTCTTTCGCGCGTGCGGGAGGTGAGAGAACTCGAGCAGGAAGTCGCCGAGCTCGATCGCGTGGTCGCGGAGCGAGAAGCGGCGCGCGTGGCGGCAGAGCTCGAGGAAGCGACCGCGAACGATGAACGCGAGAACCTGCGCAACCGGCACCACACCGCCGCTCTCGCAGTGGCCAACCATGAAAAGGACCTCGAGCGCACGCGCGACCGCGTGAAGACGCTCGCGGTCGCGCACGACGGACGCGTCGCAGAACGCGCCGAGCTCGTGGACGAAGCCGAGCAACGCGCACTCGAGGCGCAGCGGCTCGGCGGAGCGCTCGAAGAGACGCGCCGGGAGCGTTCCGAGCGCCAGCGCGGCCTCGAAGCGTTGGTCCTCCGCATGGGCCAGGCGGGACGCGAACTCGCGCGCGAGCAGGCCGCGCTCGCTGCCCGCCGCATCGAGTACGCAAGCCGCCTGGAGCGCCGGGAGGCGCTGCGCGAGGCCGAGCGCCGAGCCCGCACGGGGGCGCGGGAGACAAAGGAGTGGATCGAGCGTCGAAAAGCGGAGACCGCCGGCGCAGAGGCCCGTCGCGAAGCCCTGCTCGCGACGATTCGCGCCGCGGAGACGGCACTGGCCGAGCGCCTGCGCGAGGAGGAAGTTGCACGGGCTTCGAGCGACGAGAAGCGGGAGGCCTACGAACGCGAAGCGCTCCGTGTGCAGCGATTCGAAAGTGAGCTGCGGGGACTGCGGAGCGAGGCGACGGAGCGCCGCGATGAGACTGGCCGCGCCGAGCTCGAACTGCGGGAATCGGAGATGCGCCTTTCGCATCTCGAGGAAGCGGTGCGTGCGCGCTGGGGGATCGAGCTCAAGGGCTGGACGCCACCGTTTGCGGAGACCACCCCGGAGCCGGCGTTCCCGGATACCCAGGAGGCGATCCCGGGCCCCGGAGAAGGGGAGATAGGGGGCGAGGGGGAGGCGGCCGAGGAGGAGGCAGCTCTGACGCCGCGCGCTGTCACGGAGCTCCTGGCGCTCGCGCGCGACGAGCGCCGCGCGCGCCTCGAGGATGTTCGCGGTCGCGTCGAGGCGCTCGGCGAAGTCAACCTGGGAGCGATCGAAGAGCACGAAGAACTGGGGGAGCGCTTCCGGTTCCTTTCCGAGCAGAAGAGCGATCTTGAGAGCACCCTTACGGCGCTGCGGGAGGCGATTCAGCGCATCAACCGCACGAGTCGCAAGCGCTTCCGCGAGACCTTCGATGCCGTGAACCTGCGCTTCCAGGAGAACTTTCCCCGCCTCTTCCGCGGCGGCAAGGCCAAGCTCCAGCTCACCGATGAAGAGGACGTGCTTGAGGCGGGGATCGAGATCATGGCGTCTCCGCCTGGCAAGCGCGTGGTGAACGTGAATGCGCTCTCGGGGGGAGAGAAGACCCTCACGGCTGTGGCTTTGCTCGTCTCGGTCTTCCAGGTGAGGCCATCGCCCTTCTTCTTGCTGGACGAGGTCGACGCTGCCCTCGACGATGCCAATGTGGGGCGCTTCAACGAGATCGTGAAAGAGCTCGCCAAGGAGTCGCAATTCTTGATCGTCACCCACAACAAGCGAACGATCGAAGTGGCGGACCTCCTCTACGGCGTGACAATGGAGGAGAAGGGCGTGAGCAAGCTCGTCTCCGTCGAGCTCCACTAACGCCGCCAGCGCGGGCGAGATGGTCAAGTACATCGGGTCGAAGCGCGTCCTGGTCCCCCGAATCGTGGCTGCGATTTCGGCTTTCCCCGGCGCACGCACCGTCCTTGACCTCTTTTCCGGCACCTCTCGCGTGGGCCATGCGTTAAAGCGCGCAGGCTTTCGGGTCCTCGCCAACGACCACAATGCCTACGCCCACACGCTCGCACGCTGCTACGTGCAAGCCGACCGGCGTCGGGTGTGGGAGGAGGGTCAACGACTGATCCGCGAGCTCGCGGCCTTGCCGCCCAAGCCCGGGTACTTCACCGAGACCTTCTGTGTGCGGGCCCGCTTCTTTCACCCGCGCAACGGTGCACGCATCGATGCGATTCGGGAAGCCATCGCAAGGGGGTCTTTCGAGCCGGACCTCGAGGCCGTGCTTCTCACCGCGCTCATGGAGGCCGCCGACCGCGTCGACTCCACGACCGGAGTGCAGATGGCGTACTTGAAGGCGTGGGCGCCCCGGGCGCTCCATGACCTCGAGCTGCGTATGCCAGAGATCCTGCCGGGCGAAGGGAAGGCGTTCTGCCTGGACGCTTTCGATGCCGCCCGCGCGTTCGAGGCAGACGTCGCCTACCTCGATCCGCCGTACAATCAGCACAGCTATCTCGGCAACTATCACGTCTGGGAGACGCTCGTACGCTGGGACAAGCCCGAGGCGTATGGCGTCGCGTGCAAGCGCGTCGGGTGCAAGACCTACCACAGCGACTTCAACTCCCGCCGGCGCATCCACGCTGCGCTTGGCTCACTCGTCGACGCCGTGCGGGCTCCGCACCTGGTCGTCTCCTTCAACGACGAGGGATATGTAAGCCGTGCGCAGATGGAGGCGCTCCTCTCGCGGCGCGGCCACGTGGAGGTCGTGGAGGTCGACTTCCCCCGCTATGTCGGGGCGCGCATCGGAATCTTCAACCCCTCGGGCATCAAGGTGGGGACCGTCGGGCGCCTGCGAAACAAAGAGCGCCTGTTCATCGTGTCCGAAGAGCGGGCGCGCGCCCGCGCTGCAGCAGGACGATAAGGCGAGTCGCGGTATGCTCCGGCGCCCATGACCGAGAGCGCGAACCCCCTGACGACCCTCGCTCCTTTCGTTGCATTTGCGCAGGCGCATCCCGCGCTCGCCCTCGGAGCGGCGTTCCTGCTCCCCCTCGTGATCGCCCTTGCATACCTTGCGCTGCGCGGGCCGGCTGCGGCTCCCGCGCCACGTGCGTTGCCCCGCGCTGCGGAGGGTTCGCCGGCCCAAGCAGAAGGCGCGGAGATCCTTGAGACCGCTCCTCGCGCACCCGCGCCGCTCCCCGCCGAAGCGGCCCGAGCTCGCCCGAGCCGTCTGCGCGAGCGGTTGGCCCGCACGAGCCAAGCGCTCATCGGGCGGATCGAGGGCATCATCGGCGGGCGCAAGCTCGACGCCCATCTCCTCGACGAGCTCGAGTCGCTGCTTTTCACCGCAGACCTCGGGGTGAAGACGGCGGAAAGTCTCCTTGAACGCGTACGCCAGCAGGCCGGCGGTGCGGACCTAGAGGCCGTGCGCGACATCCTTCGCACCGCCATCCTCGAGAAGCTGCGCCGTGTCGAGCCGGCACCAGGCACTACGCTTGCTACCGCGGCAAAGCCGCACGTCATCCTCGTTCTCGGTGTGAACGGTTCGGGCAAGACCACCACGATCGGCAAGCTCGCCGCGCGCCACGTCGCGATGGGCCGCAAGGTCGTGCTGGGCGCGGCCGACACCTTCCGAGCGGCGGCGATCGAGCAGCTTCAGGCGTGGGGCGAACGCAGCGGCGCCAGCGTGATCGCCGGGCGTCCTGGTGCGGATCCTTCGGCCGTGGCGTTTGACACGCTCAAGGCGGCGGTCGCGCGGGGGGCGGACGTCGCCATCATCGACACCGCCGGGCGGCTGCAGACGAAGCTTCCCCTGCTCGAGGAACTCAA
>Ga0209039_10004385_pt1 | contig 10354 bp, 6 predicted proteins | sample BogFormECP12_OM1_FD_188238 | JGI IMG/M metagenome (GOLD analysis project Ga0209039, IMG submission 188238) | Bog forest soil microbial communities from Calvert Island, British Columbia, Canada - ECP12_OM1 (SPAdes) (version 2) | ecosystem: Environmental > Aquatic > Freshwater > Wetlands > Bog ... | reverse complement strand
AGAGCTATGACCTGATCACAGATATGAAAGAGAAAGCGGGTAGAAAAAACCTGTGCAAAACATTTGTTGTTGACTTTTCTCATAGGAGGAAGGAAGACATGGTGAGAGTGCAGCAGGAAGAAATCATCTGATATCGTAATTAACGCGACCGACGCTGGCTGATCCAGTTGGATCCTACTGAAATAATCTACGGCTCTCTTGGTTCCAATAGAAGTTTAACGCCCTCTACAATTTGACTTATCCGCTTGGGCTTCAGCCAACCTATTTTCTGCACCAGGTCCGATTTGTCGACAGTCACGATCTGCGTGATGTTAACCACGCTGGCTCTCCGAGGTCGACCCAGAACACGTCTCCCTGTTGGATATTCAATAGGGCTCCCTCTGAATCTTTCTGGTATGATAGGCTTTTGCCTGCCGAATTGGCCCGGCTTCTTCGCGCGCCTCTGTTTCCTTATAAGTTTCGTTAAGGGCTTCCAGAAGCTTCTTGGATTTCCTTCGCTCGAGAAACTCCTTGACGGCCATGACAAATACCTGACTCCGGGAGCAGTCGCATTCTTTAGTGACTTCCTCGATCTCTTTGAACGTCTCGTCTGGAACGGATATCGCTGTTTTCATACTTTAATGATACTGCAAGGTATACCGTCGTCAATACCAACGTCCTGAGTGCCTAATGCTAACAGGCCATGCCTATGCTGTTATCCCCGTGCCCTACGCTGCGCGTTAACGAGGCGCGACCACTGGCTTCCGTCTCTCGCGCCACTCGCTGAGCCGTTGCGCGATGACGTAGAACACAGGAACGAAAGGGATCGCGAGCAGCGTGGAGGAGAGCATGCCTCCGAAGACGACTGTTCCGATCGCGCGCTGCCCGGCTGCTCCAGCGCCCGTTGCGAAGAGCAGAGGAACCACACCAAAAATAAAGGCGAAGGAGGTCATGACTATGGGACGGAACCGGCGGCTCGTCGCTTCGATAGCAGCCTCCTCCATAGACATGCCACCATGATGCAGGTCCCGTGCGAACTCCACGATCAGTATCGCGTTCTTGCACGCGAGAGCGATCATGAGCACCAGGCCGATCTGGGTATAGAGATTGTTGTCGTAACTTCGAACTAAGAGAGCCAAAAGAACGCCGACCAGGGCCATGGGCACGGCAAAAATGACCGCCGCCGGCGATGTCCAGCTCTCGTACAGTGCGGCCAGCACCATGAACACGAGCGTGACTGAAAGGGCATAGATGAAATATGCCTGATGGCCGACCTGTTTTTCCTGGTAGCTCGTGGCAGTCCAGTCGTAACCCATCTCCCGAGGTAAAACGCCCGCCGCCAGTCGCTCCATGACTGCGAGGGCCTGGCCCGAGCTGTATCCCGGAGCAGCGGAGCCAAAAATAGCGGCTGCAGGATAGAGGTTGTACCGGGTGATCAATTCGGCGCCTTGCGTGCGCCTCACCTCAAGGAGGCTGCCCAAAGGCACCATCTCATTCTGAGCGTTCCGCGTATAGAGACTCTTAATGTCTTCCAGCCTGCCGCGGTACTGATCATTCGCCTGGATATAGACCTGGTATACCTGGTTGAACTTGTTGAAGAGGTTAACGAAGGAGGAACCCAGATAGCCCTGGAGCGTCCCGAACACGTTCGTAAGGGGGACTTGAAAGGACTGGGCTTTTGTCCTGTCGATATCAAGGTAGATCTGGGGACTGTGGGCATTGAACGTAGTGGCCAGGCCCTGAAGGTTCGACTCGGAGTTCCCCGCCTTAACCAGTTGATCGGCCGCATTCTGGAGCGCCTCAAGGTTATTACCCGTTCGGTCTTCCACCATCATCTGAAAGCCGCCTGACTGACCCAGGCCTCTGATGGCCGGCGGGATCACGACAAAGCCGAGCGCGTCCTGGATAGAAGAAAGATCGTGGTTGATACTGGCAACGATCTTCTCCTGGTTCAGTGCAGAGCCCCGTTTGCTCCAGTCTTCATAGATGATAAATGCGGTGATAACCGTAGGGACATTCGCCGAATCGAGAAACGAGTATCCGCCGACCGTCACCCAGGACGCGATACCTGCGGTTTTTTTGAGGATGCTATCGATCTCATCTGACACCTCGCGTGCGCGTGACAGGGATGCGCCGTCCGGCAGCCTGGCGAAGAGAAGCGCGTATCCCTGGTCCTCAGTGGGGAGAAAGCCCGTAGGCCGTCGCGTGAATTGCCAGGCGGTAAGCGCGATGATCACGAGAAACACGATAACCATAAGGCCCGCGTGCTCTACCATCAAGCGCACAAGCCCCATGTAAGGTTTCTTCGTGGCTTCGTACGCCCTGTTAAAGCCTCTGTAGAACCGATTTGGTGGTTTCTGCTTCCTTTGGCGCAGCCACAGGGCGCACTGGGCAGGTTTCAGAGTCATGGCGTTAATGGCGCTGATCACCGCAGTTGCGGCTATTACGAGGGCGAATTGGCGGAAAATTTGACCGGTGATGCCCGGCAAAAATGCAGCGGGCAGAAATACGGAGACCAACGCCATAGTAATGCCCATGATAGGGCCGGTAAGCTCCTGCATGGCCTTGATGGCCGCGTCCTTCGGAGGGAGGCCCTGCTCTATGTAGTGCGCGCTGTTCTCCACGATGACGATGGCGTCATCGACGACAATGCCGATGGAGAGAACAAGGGCGAACAGGGTCATGAGGTTGATAGTGAAGCCCAGGGCGATGATGGCCGCGAAGGCGCCGATAATCGTCACCGGTACCGTGGTCGCGGGTACCAGAAGAGCCCGGAAGTTCTGCAGGAAAATCATTATCACGATGAGTACGAGGATGGCCGCCAGAAAAAGCGTGTCATAAACCTTGGAGACGGACTGCCGCACGAAGGTCGTCGTGTCGAAATGGATGGCGTATTTCATGCCTTCAGGGAACTTCCTGCTCATCTCTTCTACCACTTTATAAACGCTGTCGGCGACGGCGATGGCATTTGCCTCGGGCAGGGCCCAGACGACCAGCTGAGCAGACCTGAGCCCCTTGACATTTGCATAGTTCGAGTAACTCTGCTGCCCGAGGTCCACCCCCGCTACGTCGCGGATGCGCACGATCTGAGCGCTCGGCCCGGTGTTGCTCTTCACGATAATGTTCTCGAACTCGTTCTCGTCGGAAAGCCTTCCCAGACTATTAATCGTAAACTGGAAGGGCTGGTCTGCGGGCATCGGGGGTGCTCCCAACTGCCCTGAAACCACCTGCACGTTCTGGTCGGCGATGGCGTTGAGCACGTCGGTCGTCGTGAGATTGAACTGCTTGAGCCTGTTAGGGTCCAGCCAGACGCGCATGCTGTACTGGCCGGCGCCGAACACCCTGACCTGGCCGACTCCGGGCTGTCGGGCTAAGGGGTACTGCATATTGATGAGCCCGTAGTTGGAGAGAAAAGCTTCATCAAACCGGTCGTCATCGGAATACAAGCTCACCAGCAGCAGAATATTCGTCGAGACCTTCCTCACCGTAACGCCCTGAACCTGCGCGCCCGAGGGGAGCAGCGCCAGGGCGCCATTGACCTGGTTCTGGACGAGAGCGAGCGATTTGTCGAGGTCTGTCCCCACGTCGAAACTGATAGTGAGCGTATACGAGCCGTCGCTTGAGCTGGTGGAGGACATATAGATCATGCGCTCCACCCCGTTGACCGCCTGTTCGAGGGGCACACCGATTGTCGCCGCCACAACGGAGGCGCTCGCGCCCGGATACCGGGATGTTACTTGGATTGTCGGAGGCGTGATCGGAGGATACTGCTCAACGGGCAAACGAGAGTAACTTATGGCGCCGATAATGATGGTGATAGCAGCGAGCACGTTGGCAAGGATGGGCCTTTCGATAAAAAATTTAGATATGTTCATTGTCCAACCTTAGTCGCGGGAGGTTTCGCGCTTTGATTGGCAGCGGTGGTCTCGTGCAATTCCTGCTTCTGGGGTGTAACTGTTCGGCCCGGGATCGCCTTCTGAAGGCCCTTTATTACGACCCACTCCTTTGCATTAATGCCTTCATCAATGATGCGCAGCTGATCGCTAAGCGAGCCTGTTTTTACAGCTCTGCGTTCCACTACGTTCGACTGGTTGACTACCAGCACGAATGAGCCCTGCTGGTCATTAGCCACAGCGTCCTGCGGCACGAGCAGGGCCGGCCTCGTTCTCACGGGCACGCGCAGGCTCGCATAAACTCCCGGGACGATCTCACCGTCAGGATTCGGGAAGATCCCTCTCAGTTGCAGCGTACCTGTTGTGGCTGTGAGCGATATGGAGGCAAAGTCGACAACGCCCCGGTGAGGATAATCCTTTTCATTAAGGACACGCATGAGGACGGGCCATTTTTCGGCCTGCGTCTTTCCTGGGCTCCACTTTGCTTCTCTCATGAGCCGCGCAAGATCGGAGTCGCTTATTGTGAAATAGGCATAGATGGGATTAGTCTTGTTGACCGAGGCGAGGACAGTGCTTTCACCGGAGCCGACCAGATTTCCAGGATCAACGAGCCTCCGGTCTATGCGGCCGTCAAAAGGCGCTCTCACCTCCGTATACTCAAGGTTAAGTTTCGCGAGGTCGCGGCTCGCCTCGGCATTCGTCAGGTTGGCCTGGGCCGCATCCCTCTGAAAGCGCCAGTTGTCCACATCGGATTGGGAAGCCGCCTTTCGGTTGAACAACTCCGAGTAACGCACGAACTGGGCGGAGGCGTACTCGAGCTGGGCCTTCTGCAGAGATACGGCGGCTTCAGCCTGCCGGAGACTGTCCTGATACGTATTCTGTTGTATGAGGAAGAGCAGCTGTCCTTCATTGACGAATTGCCCGTCCTGGAAGAAAACCTTCTCCAGATAGCCGCTGACACGGGCGCGGAGTTGCACGGTCATGATCGCCTGCGTGCTCCCTGTCAACTCGAGGTAATCGGTGACGGACCGCTGCAGGGGCTCTGCCACAGTAACTGCAGGCGGAGGCGCTGGGGCAGCCTTGGGCTTTTCCTTACATGCTGATATCAGCAATATCGAGAGAGCAAGCATCAGGGTGATTAAAAATTTAGGGTCCCGGGTCGGGTACCCGCGCGCGGGTGTTCCTGGGTCCTGAAAAGACAAACTTCCACGGCCCGAACGCACCACGAAGGGATGAATAATCATCTTTAGCCTCACCATATCAAATCTGTTCCCGCCTTTCTAATGGCTTTCTTTCTGGTCACTGGCTAGTGGCCCCAGGCCCCTGGACCCTGTTTCTTACCAGTCCGGACTGCGAATGAGAGATCGGGGTTCTTCCGATGCGGGCGGCATATACGTTGCCGGACTCAGAAGATCTCCCCAGTTGGTCCGTTTCGTCATCGCCTCCTTGACCTCAGGCGGCACCAGATCCATTCCCTCTCTGATCTGCCAGCCGCCGCCTAACGCCCGGTAGACCGCCACCAGATTGCTCGCAACACTGCCCAGGGTACTCACAAAACTATCCTGCTCGCTGAGGAGAGACTGCTCGCCGATGAGGACCGTAGTAAAGTCCGCGATCCCTCCGCGATACTGTTCCACGGCCAGATCAAGGGCCTGCCTGGCCGCATCCGTGCTACGGGCAAGCAGCTCGGCCCGCTCCTGCGACTTCAGGAATGCCACGAGTCCATCCTCTACGTTCTGCTGGGCCTGAAGGACCGCATTCTGGTAACTGATAAGAAGCTCCTGAAACCTTGCATCCTGCACGCGCACGTTGTTGGTAATCGTGCCGTAATTGAAAAGATTCCACTGGACGGCAGGGCCCGCGGCAACGCTTCTGCTCGCCCACTGCAGGATATCCCCCAGGCTTGAGTTGCCAAAATTCGTCGAAATCAAACTGAACGTTCCACCCAACGAGAAAGCGGGATAGAGGTAAGCTTTGGCCACACCGATCTGGGCACCCTGGGCCATCGCCTGGTATTCGGCCCTGCGGACGTCGGGCCTGCGTCTCAGCAGGTCCGCAGGGATGCCTACCGCGATCTGCGGGGGAGGAACCGGGATACCCGCTGACCCGGCCAGGATTTCCGTGAGATCGCCCGGTGGAAGGCCCAACAGTGTGCTGACGGCGTGTTTGGTCTGCTCAAGCTGGATCTGGAGGAGAGGCACTGAAGCCTCGGTATTGATGAGGATCGTTCTCGCCTGCTGCACGTCCCTTTCCGAGGCTGTGCCGTACTTGAACCGGGCTTCGGCTATTTCCAGGTTTTCTCTCTGGATCTGAATATTCTGCCTCGCAATCTCAATCCGTTTTTCAGTGGTCTTTATCAGGATGTAGTTGGTTGCGACGTCGCTAACCAGGCTCACGAGGGTATTGTCGTAGTCCGCAACGGTTGCCAGCAGCGTGGCATCGGCCGATTCAATGGCCCTCCTGAACTTTCCCCAGAAGTCGATCTCCCACGTGGCTGTCACGCCGATCTGATCCTGCGAATACTCGCCCAGGCTGGCCAATACGGAATGTTCGCTTAAACGGTTGTATTGAAGCGAACCGATGCCTTGTTGGGTCTGTGGATAGAGCCCGCCCACAGCGATCCCCAACTGGGCGCGGGCTTCGAGCACCCTGACACCGGCGACCCTCAGAGGAAGGTTCTGGCGGTAGGCTGTGTCGATGAGCCTATCAAGCACGGGGTCATTGAAGACCCGCCACCAGGTGCGGTAGTCTGCAGGCTCGTTCGAGAGCCGCCTGTCATCCGCTTCGAGCCACTTGGGCAGTACCGCCGTTTCCGGTCGGGTATAGTTGGGCCCTACTCTTGCACATCCGGCCAGAAAGAGAATCAGAAGGAATAATACCAATTCGCCTTCAAGTGTATACCTTCGTTGTCGCTGCGTCGCTCTCCTCGACGTACTACCAGTACGCCTGCGTCGGCTCCTCGCTGTCGCCTCGGTCTCCAACTTGAATGCAAACTGGTATAAGGCCTTGCTGGTCCGCACGTCACCTGCCTCCCGTCATGCGAGTGAAACGAATTGCCGCGTTGCGGTCAAGCACCCTTATATATCGTGGGGGCACGATGTGTCAACAGAATTCTCGGACCTCTGCAGATTGCGTTATACCGATTCGCCTGATACCAAGTTGCATTCAAAAATAGAGCGAGGCGCTCAAGACGTGGCGAACGAAGGCGTACTCAAGTACGTCGGAGTGAGACAGGGCGCAGGCAACAAAGAGGGGTACCCGTGTCTAAACACGGGTCTATGAATGAAGGCCACTCGGTATGAGACATCTGGCAGGACAGTTGGGAGTTTACTTCTCGCTCTGGCCGGTGCGCTGATCGAGAATTTCCTGCACTTCGGGGATGATTGCCGTATTACCACCCAGGCCACAGCCTCCGGTTGCTTTAAAGTTTAACGCGCGGTGTGATCGGGGATCTCTGTTGCGCTCTTCTCCATCCAGCAAAGGACCTATGGCGTAGCCCTGGTGCGCCGATACGGGTCGGCCGCATTCTGTAGCAGCAATCCATAGAAACGTTGCGCCGGGAGGAGCAATGCGTTTCAGGCTTGCCTCCAAATGAAGTAAGAATGCTCTATCGGGCTCGACTGACTTGGGGCGCGAGGGATTCCTTCCCATGATGGCTCCGCTCGTCGCTTTGCCCAAATGATAGTAATATGTTTTGCCGTCTTTATCTGCCTCTACCGACCATACGGGCACTACATGTATAGTTCCGCCCTCGCCCATTCCCGACGGATGAAGTCTGTACCTGCTATTTTCAGTGATGATGGCAAAGAGCGTGCTCACACCATCAATGGTTATGACATCCTTAGCGTAATCACCCAAGGCCACAAGCAAGATGTCCGCAACGATCGTCTTTTCTTCACCATCGGCGAGCTTGATGTTCACGGCATGTTTTCCCGCCACAGGGTCAACGATTATTCTCGTAGCAATTGCGTTGTCGTAAACGAGGACATTCCTTTCCTTCGCGCTCTTAAAGGCATTTTCCCTGTGGCCTATTACAAAATGACCACCGACATAGCGGACAGCGCTTATTGTGCCGGCTTTGATGTCGTCTACGATCCCGATGTCAGCGCCATACGTTGTCGCCACTTCCGAAGGAGTAAGACGCGTTCCGACAAGTCCGAACTCTTCTTTCAACCTGTTTTTCCAGTCGATCCTGGCTTCCCCTTCGACTTCGAATACCACTCTGCCGCACAGGTTTACGACGTGGCGGCCAGCGTCATCACCAATGAGGCCCATTTGCTGTAACGCGCGGAGCGTTGTGCCATTCCTTTTGAGGTTGGTTTTTGCATAGCGTTTTTCTTTATCGGTCAGCTCGAGAAGCGAATAATGCAGAGCTACCTTGAGGTTCTTCATCAGCTCTCGGGGGCTTTCGGCAACCAAGGCCAAGAGGCTCTTGTAGTCGATCCTGAAAGCCTTGTACCGCAGGCTCTGCGGCGGGTTCGAGAGTCCAAAAATACGTTTCAGCTCATTGACAAGAAGGGATTTTGTCTGGAACATCTCGATCAATCGCTGATCCATGTCTTCTTCAGGATGTACGGTCCATCCGGAGAAGGTAAAAATATCGTGTGGGTTAGTAACGATACAGTGCCTGCCCCCATTCTTGTGCGCCTGATAGAGCACATTCAGATAGGCAAACATACCTCCGATTCCCATGATATGGACAGTTTCGTGCACCCCAACGGGCAGTTTCTCTTTAACGATCTCGGGGGGTGTCGGCTTCTGTGTCAACCAATCTGAATTCATATCTTGATTCATCGAAGCGGAATAATGGCCAAGCAACGCCACCACGTTCGGATTGCCTAACTCCTGGAACAATCGCAGCACCGCGAGCCTATGCGATTCAGTGACGCTGTTTGCCATGTTCAATTGACTCACAATGTCTCTATTAAGCATAGAGTTGGCCTTCGCGATTCCTGGTCCCGTCGCCAACGGGAACCAAAAAAGATATACTAAAGGCTATTGCTGAGGTTCCTTGGGGAGGTTCCTCAAGTTCCTGAGGTACCGTTGCTCGTTGTAGGGCTTTTTGTTCTTGATGGCATCGATCACTTCGATCACAACCGCTTGGCCTATGAGCTGCTTCGCCTGAAACTCTGAGAACCCCTCGCTCTTCAGACGTTCCAGCGTGAGTGCTGTTTCGGGAGGATCGTCTGCGTTGATCTGGTTGTCTATCACCTCGAAAATGGTGTTTCTGAGATGTTCGTTGACCTTCATTTGGGTCAGTATACCGCATTTGAGTGCTGAAGAATAGATTTCCACGGCGTCGTACTCAGAAGTACGTCGAGGAGAGCGACGCAGCCCACCCGCTGACGCGGGTACCCGGATGGTATACGCTCGAAGGCAAATCGGTATTAGACATCGACATCTTTCGCCTGTCCATGCCCTATGGCCCTTTTCAAGGGCCTCAGCACCGCAAACATGCCCAACCCCGCGCCCAGAGAAAGAACGGAGAGTGTGGCAAAAAAGCTCTGCTTTGGTATCCTCTCCCAGAATGTTCCGAGATAGCCCGCCAGGTAGTTCCCCGCGAAACTCGACAGAAACCATGTGCCCATGAGCATCGAAACCATGCGGCCGGGAGCAAGCTTTGTCACGAGCGAAAGGCCGACGGGAGAGAGGTAGAGTTCACCGATGGTGAGTATAACCATGCAGGAGAAGAGCCACCAGAGGCTCACGATCTGTTGCCCTCCTGATGCGCGCGCAGCAAAGATCATGACGACGAAGGAACAACCCAGAAGCATACAGCCGATCGCCATCTTGGCAACGCTGGAAGGTTCTTTGCCCCGCCGTCCCTGCCATGACCAGAAGCTGGTAATGGCGGGTGTCAGAAGGATAATCATGGCCGGGTTAAAAGCCTGAAACCACGATGCAGGCATCTCCCATCCCAGGATGTGACGGTCGGTATTCTCGTCGGCCCACAGGGCAAGCGTGTTTCCCTGCTGCTCATACACTCCCCAAAAAATGATAGCGAACAGCATTAACACGACCAACCCCAGTATCTTGTTCCGGTCATCCCGGCTCATTGGCTCATGCCTGGGAAAATTTGCTGAATTTCGCCGTGCGAGAAAGTCAGGCGCAAGGTACTTCTGACCTGCGAGGTAAATCGTGAGGCCAACCAGCATGCCGACCCCTGCAGCGCCGAACCCGTAATGCCAGCCATAGACCTCACCCAGCGTGCCGCACACGAGAGGCGAAAAGAAAGCGCCGAGGTTGATGCCGAGATAGAAAACGCTGAAGGCACGGTCGCGCCTGTGATCACCCGGAGAGTAAAGAGCGCCGACCTGCGTAGAAATGTTCGGTTTGAAAGCTCCATTCCCAAGGATCAAAAAGAGCAGTGCCGGATAGAACATGCTTTCGAGGGCCATGAGAAAATGGCCGATGGCCATGAGCAGCGCGCCCACTATGACTGTCCGCCGCTGCCCCAGAACCCGGTCTGCGACCAGCCCTCC
>Ga0209039_10004384_pt1 | contig 10354 bp, 8 predicted proteins | sample BogFormECP12_OM1_FD_188238 | JGI IMG/M metagenome (GOLD analysis project Ga0209039, IMG submission 188238) | Bog forest soil microbial communities from Calvert Island, British Columbia, Canada - ECP12_OM1 (SPAdes) (version 2) | ecosystem: Environmental > Aquatic > Freshwater > Wetlands > Bog ... | reverse complement strand
TCCCCCCCCCTTGCCACCCAAGCCAGAGAATCAGGAAGGCTCACCGCGACGGGCGTTTTCTCTCTCATTCCTGCGAAAGCAGGAATCCAGAGTCTGAACCCCCGATCAATTGCTGAGTCACGGTGTCATTACGGCAAAGCAGGCATATCTTCTGGTAGTTGCTATAGACCGATGGCAACTTGCCTGAAGCCTAGGATGGCTGGCGGGTAGGACCTTTCTCGGTTTTCTGGCGGACAAAAATCTCGTCAGGGTCCTGATCTTTGAGGGGAACGAGGCTGTTCCCATGATGGAATTGCAGGCGCTCCGGGTCTTTTTCCTCAACAACTATTGTCACCGCAGGTCCGGAATCCCAGAACAACGTTAGAAGAGGGGGGGTGTACGAGAAGCCGCCTGTTCCTGCCCCGATCCAGGCTTGTCCCTCATCTCCCCTGTAAATAGCGCGGAAGGTCCCGTTATTATTAAATACAAGTTTCATAAGCCGACTGGTTACCGGAATATCCTTCCCTTCAACCACCTTTGACGTAAGTACCCATGTGCCGGTCAAACGGGACGCGTCGCCACTCTTTTCGGCGGACTTTGGTTGACTAGTGCAGGAGAGCGCTAATGTGCCGAGCAGGAGAAGACCTAGGATTGGGATACACCGGCGGAGGCTCTTGGCTTTTTCCATAAGATGACAGCGTGAAGGGGGAGGATGCCTGTAAATGGACGAGGCGATCGGGCCTAAAGGCTAATCGCCTCGTCATTTAGTTCTACATAAATTTAGTGATCCCTAATGGGACCAACTCGATCTTAGTACCAGCCGCTGGAAGAGCTGCTCGCAGGCCAGTAACCGCCGCTGCTGCTCGATGAGCCGTAGCCGCCGTAGTTGTAACCGCTGCTGCTGGATGAGCCATAGCTGCCGTAGTTGTAACCACTGCTGCTGGATGAGCCATAGCCGCCGCCGTAGTTGTAACCGCTGCTACTGGAAGCAGGCATGCAGGTGTAAGCCGGTGCACAACCGTAGGTCATGCCGCTGCTGGAAGAGCTTGCCGGCCAATAGCCGCTGCTCGAGCTGCTGCCGTAGCCTCCGCCGTACGCGCCGCGGCCGTAGCCTCCGCCGCCGCCCCAGGAAGCATAGGGCGCCCAGGCATAGAAGCCCATAGCAAACGTCGCGAACACCATCACCATACCGACAACCGCAAGCGTCACTGCAAATCTTTTCATTTAAACAAATACCTCCTCATGGAATAAACGTCTCAATCTTCTGCCCTCATATTCGAGAACAGTTTTTCCCTCTTGAAAGTGAGACAAGGTGTTGCTCCATGGCTACCACTAACAGGAGCCTTTGTCAATGATTATTTGGTCTGCCGGCTCCCGTCATCCCACACCTTCCGGGAAACAAGCCCGAAAAGTCCCTTGACTCACCCCCACTGTCTGCTAGGATTCCCCCAAATCCGGTCATTGTCAAGGAATTTCTCACATGGGACGAAATCGCGAACTGGCATACGCAACGGCACCAATAAAGGATTTACTGGCAACCAGGCATCTAAGTGGCGCAAAATATGTGTCTAAAAAAATTGTAATAACAACGCTATACGCGGTTATAATAATTTTCTTTATAGCGAAATTATCGCTACTGGTTGTAACCGCAGGTGAAGGTCGTTTGGACAGCATCGGTGCAGAAGATCATCGAGGAGAGCTTCGAATTACACCGGAACTATCGGCACCGCCATCAGGCTTCGATAGCCTACTCGACGGCTTCAGACCAGCGACCGCCGCCGCAATAGAGGGCGAAGTTGACACTGCCACCGGCGAGAGCACGAGGGCCTCGCTCGAGGACAGGATACGCCAAGCTGGCGAGTTCCTTGCCGCTCGCGACGTGGCCCGAGCCAGGGAAATTGTCCGGCAAGCAATGCGTGACTGCGAGTCCGGTGAAGGAAACGTCCGAGACTGTTCTCAATGGTCGGAATTCTTGCGCGGCCTCAGTTCACTCTTAGCCAAGCCGACCGAACAGAAAGCTGTCAAGAATTCACTTGGCATGGATTTGGTTCGTATACCTGCGGGGGAATACATGATGGGTAGCCTCAAGCGGGAGATGGACTGGCTCAGATTGACTTTCAAGAAGATCTGGAGGGAGGGGCACAAGCAGTGGTTTCAGGATGAACTCCCCTTGCATCCTGTGCGGATTACCCGTCCTTTCTATATGGGCGCTACCGTCGTCACAGTCGGGCAGTTTCGGCAGTTTGTTAAAGACACTAACTACAAGACCGACGCGGAAAAAGGGGACGGGGGAATGATATACAGCAAGAAGGAGGAACGTTGGGTTCCGCAAAAGAATATGAAATGGGACGCCGTACCCTGGTCCCTTGCCGATGATCAGCCTGTCGTCTTTGTTTCATGGAATGATGCTCAGGCGTTTTGCCGATGGTTGAGCCGAAAAGAGAAGCAGACTTACCGGCTGCCCACCGAGGCTGAATGGGAGATGGGTTGCCGGGGAGGTTCAGTCTGGACCCGATTCCCGTGGGGAGATCGCCTGCCTGGGGATAGGGACACCAATTTCGGCGATGGTAACCCGAAGCTCCCCGAAAGCCTCACCACCGTAAGCGACGGCTATGAATACGTGTCGCCGGTGCGGGCCTTTCCTCCGAACGGATACGGCCTCTACGACATGGGAGGAAATGTGATGCAGTGGGTGGAGGACTGGTACGACAGGAACTATTACGAGACATCCCCCCTGGAAGACCCCAAGGGACCGGGGAATGGTACAGGTAGAATCAACAAGGGGGGGAACTGGTACGCCAGTCCGGCGGACTGCAGGTGCGCATTCCGCGGCTTTTCCGGACCGACCATGAGTTTCTGGAACTTGGGCTTTCGAGTAGTTCTGGAGGAGAAGGAGCCCGAAAAGGAGACTCTGGCCACCAAAACAGGCGATTCAGAGGAGTCTAAAGGCAAATCATCCTCGGAAAAATACTTCCCGCCGAGCGATGAGGATGGGCTGCGCCTCTTCCGTCAGGCCATGTTCGCGGCTCAGCAACAGCAGTGGGATCAGGCCATAGAAGACCTTGAGGAGGCGCAAAAAATCTATGAAAAGCGGGAAGATTACAAATGGATAGCCAGGGTGAAAGCCACTCTGGCAGGCATTTATGCGGAACGGAACAGAAAATATAAGAGCAAAGAGCTTTACACCCAAGCCCTCGCAGAATTCCGAAAAATGGGCGACGCTGCCAATTCCCGCATCATTCTTGCGCGCCTGGAGGAACTCGAAACATCGCCAGGCGTCAAGGTGGTTGAGATAAAGAAAGGGGGGATCGCGGACAAGGCGGGTATTGTTGCGGGAGACATTATAATCGAGTACGCAGGGGAAACCGGCTTCCGAGTAATAGGTTTCAAGAAGCTTGTTGATGACTACACGCGATCCGGCCAAGTAACACTGAGCGTCATGAATAACGGTGAAATCACCACCACTGTGGTCCCAGGCGGTCCTTTGGGCGTTGCCCTGGAAGATATAAAACGGCCCCCGCGGCCCGCACGGCCTGCCGAAGAAGTAAGGCCCCGAGATAGGCAGAGAACCAGGCCGGCGAGAACCAGACGGTGAAGCAGACCAGAGACTGTAGACATCGCTAAGTTTGAAAGGCCTTGATATTTGCGCCCGAGTCATCTTCCCCCTCCCGTCGAGGGAGGGGATAACGGAAACCCTCTCCCCTGGCGGGAGAGGGCAGGGTGAGGGGGGTCCGCAGAGATTATTGGCCCACGATACTCAATGCGCTACGCTATAGCATCCGCCTCTGACAGTGGTCTCGAAAAAAATCTGTAGAGCCACCCCTCAGGCGTGATCCCGAATCTTTTGTATGAGTTGGCTGGTTGATATTCCACCGATATGCCTTACGAATTCTACTCTTCCCCCTCTTGCTCTGACAATAGTTTCGCCGACGACCTCCTTACCCCTCCAGTCTTCCCCTTTGACCAGGATGTCCGGACGCGCCTCCTTGATGAGATTCAGCGGGGTGTCGTCCTCGAAAACCACCACATAATCCACGAAGCTCAACGCAGATACCAGTTCCACACGATCGGACTGAGCAATGATTGGGCGCCCGGGTCCCTTGATGCGCGTGACCGACCGGTCGGAATTGATGCCAACCACCATAACCTCCCCCATGGCGGACGCTTGGCGCAAGATTTCGAGATGTCCCGCATGAAACAAATCAAAGCACCCATTTGTGAAGACGATCTTCTGTCCCTGGATTCTGTGGTTGCGAAGCACCGCACCGATGTCTTCCAGGGTGACTGTCTTGTTGCTCAAAGGCTTGTCCCTAAGGGCATTAATCATCTCATCGAGACTAACAGACGCGGCGCCAAAGCGTGCAACCACAAGCGACGCGGCCAAATTGGCCAAACTGATAGCGTCTTCTATGGAGAGACCGTTTGCCACAGCGAGAGCGAGCGTTGAGATGACAGTGTCGCCCGCTCCGGTGACATCAATGATTTCCATCGGCTTCACAGGAAAATCCTGCGCCTTACGCCTAGTGACCAGCGTGATCCCCTCTCTCCCCCGAGTGATGATCAAGGCTTCCGCGTCCGTCTGGTCCAAAAGTATTCGACCCGCCTCCACGAGTGTTTCTTGGTTCCGAATCTCGACGCCCGAGGCTACTGAGGCTTCTCGTACGTTGGGAGTTATGTACGTGGCGCCTCGGTACCGCCTAAAATCCATCCCCTTGGGGTCCACCAAAGTGGGAATGCGGTTTGACCGAGCGGACGACAGGAGGGCTTCCAACAGAGCCGGCGTGAGAAAACCTTTGCCGTAATCGGAAATGATCGCTGCCTTGACCTGGGGCATAACCGACTTGATGTCTTCGAGAACCGCACTTTCTATTTCAGGTGGAATTTCGCCAATTCTTTCTTCATCGATGCGGACGATCTGCTGGTTTCTGGCCACCACACGGGTCTTTATCGTGGTGGGTCGGGAAGGGTCGTCCTTTAACCAGAAACTCTCTACAGCCATCTCTTCACAATTTTTCTTGAACCAGGCACCGGGATTGTCCTTACCAACGGTGGCGAATAGCGCCACTGTGCCACCCAAGGTAACCAGGTTCTTGACCACGTTCCCCGCTCCTCCAAGCCTGCGAAGGCGATCATGGGCCACCACCACAGGCACAGGCGATTCAGGGGATATGCGATCAACCTCTCCCAAGACGTATTCGTCAACCATCACGTCTCCGGCCACCAGAATCGGTGCCGGTTTCATCGCTCTGACCAGATTCTCGTTCAATTGGCATCCTCCGAAGCCCAAGCATCCATGATCGCTCTTTTCTCCGGCTCTTGGCCTCTCCTATGAGAGCAGCCGAGAGGGCGCAACGAGGCTAGGCGCACAGGGCCCCACAACTTATACCAACTTCCATAGCTAGAATGCTACCACGAAGTATGAATATGCTTCAAACCTTGTCGCCATGGACGTGCTTCCAGAGTCGTCCGTGCACGGATGAAACTTCGGCACAACCGTGGCATCAGGCTGCAACCAATGCTTAAAACTTCTGCCAAAGCTTCGGCCGCTCGGACCGGCAGATGCATCGGTCGCTACTATCGGTTCGGTAGCGGCGGTCATCCCCGCCCGTCGTGGTTGTGGCTCCGCGTTTTCATAGGAATGCTCTTTCAAACGCATTGGTATTAATAGCCTCCATTAGGAAGTTATTGCACCACTTTCAAGCATTCCGAAAGCGAGCATAATGCTATAAGTTACTTGCATAAATATGGACAAACATAAGTTTATAATTGATTTTTATGGGTTTTCTTGTTAGAGGAAAGGCGTTGGGTGGAACAACCGGTGGCCCGCGATCTAGAGACGCCCCCGGAATCAGGGCTAAGACACGGACCAATAGTGGTTTCACGCAGCTTTACGACTATGATAGTCAATGCTTATTAATAGGAGACCGCATGCCTTGCTTCAACTCCGGGACCACCCCCACGCCCCCAGGGCCATGTGGTGGCATCAGTATCGTCTGGAGCAAGAACAAGCGAGACATAACAACACTGGCGCGCAGCCGTTGGACATCTTCTCTTCGTGGTGAACAAAGCTCACGCCGACGGTCTGATGACATCAAACCGCCGGCGCGGCCTTCCTTACCGTCGAGCATTTTAGAGTCTTACTCAGGACTCAGTACTGCAGCCGTCTTTGCAATGGGCTACTCTCGGGATCATAAACCTTTTCAAGGCGCCCTCCTTTCCCTCTGTGGGAAGAGGTTGATTGATTTGCATAGTTATAGTTAGTCATCGTCTGCCCATCTTGTCAAGATTCGGCGCCAGCCACCCATCGGAGGGGATCGAGAAAGCATGAGAACAACAAGTCAATCAGAACAAGAGATATCAGAGCACGCTGCCCAAGAACCCATCGGAAAGCCTGCTCCGGTAACGCGGCCGGGTGCCGCTTTTCCGGGCGCGGCCCGGCGGACCCAACGTGCATACGAGACATTCAGGCGAGCAAGATCTCTGACAAGACCACTCATCGGTGGGCTATTCTTCGGGGCCCTCGGTGCGCTGGCTATCAGCCTGATCTCGCATTTTGCCATAGTTGTTCCACTCGAAAAAAACCTCTTGTCTGCGGAAGTCCGCGGTCTAGCTACCGACATCGACGCCGCCGTCCGGATGAGGAGTTCGATTATAAGCATGGCGGCAGGCAACTCCGAGTTGGACAGTTTTCTGGAAAACGGCGGTTTGGACAAGCTGTTGAGTGCACTTCGGAAGCACTTTCCGGATTTCCTCAGCGTCGAAGCCACAAACGACCGCGGGCAAATCCAGGCCATGGGCGGCGAGCTGCCCTTATCTCAGGCAAGCCTATTTTCTAAGGATCCCTCTGAAAAGACCTCCACGCTTAATTTAGGTATCCAGCACAACAGAGGAGCGTTCCACGATGATCCGGAAAACAACTGCTTCTTCATAACCTGTAAGCATGTAGGTGCAGAGGGAGGCAAATGGTTTACCAGAAGCAGGTTCTCTCGAGAGTCTATCGCCTCGATTCTGAAATCGATTTCGACTCGAGGCGTGACCCTTGTGCCTATCTCCGGAGTGTCCAAAGACATTCCCGAAGGTCCGATTTCCCTTTCCAGGCAGGAATTGTCGGTTGTCAGGACTTTCGGGAGCTGGTGGCGCGGCCCCATTGGCGCAGAGGCGTTGCTTACCATGCCCGGTTGGCTAATACGTCTGGAGAATAGCCAGACGCCTCCCATTTTGTGGCGTCCTCCAATAGCGGCTCCTCTACTCCTTCTCCTTTTCACTTTTGTCGCAGGCTTTATCCTCAGGCGGGCGCCTCTTCGCAGCAGTTGTGACCGAGATACCGCCGAGGTAAACGCCGATAACCAGTTCCCGGCCCAAGATGAGAAGCCGGCTACCCAGTTTGAATCCTCCAAAAAATCAGATAGCTTGTCCGAATACAGCAGTGAGAGATACTCCCCTTTGGAAAAGGATCATGCCCCTTTGCAGCAGGAACCCGAATCTAAAAAACCAACCCCTACGCAGGGATTCGGGTCTGCCGATCGGGACGACTCACCATGCCTGCCGGAGCTTCTGAAGACACCACGCGCTGAGAATTCTGGGGACAGTGATTTTCTGCCGGAGACCCTAGAGGTGTCATGGTTTGAGCCTTGTGACCAGTGTGGGGCGGGCGAACTCCAGTCTGACGCGAAAAATGAGAGTACCTCTCTGCCCTATGAGAAGGAAGGTCTCGGCAATGAGCGCTGCTACGCGGGCGATCATCCACTGTCAGCCTGAGGGTGAGATGGTCCATAGGCTCTAACTTATACCGGGTGCCGAGTTTTTTGTCCCATTTGCTGACTCTGTAATTGCTAGGAGTGAAATCCCGCGTTCCACGGGAAAGCAATCTCCGCGGCGCAGTATCGAGATTGCTTCAGAGGCAGTCTCAATACTAGAAAGTTCGGCTGCAGATGATGCGGTGCTGTAGGGGCGGTTCGAGAAGCGCCCCTACGGCACCAATCTGTCCAACGACGATTCTGAGAGAGTTTCTTTGGGCTTGCGTCCTCCCAATGACAGTCTGAACCTCGCTGGGAAAGACCAAACCGAAGACGTTTCAGACTGCCTATTTTTTGCCAATCGGACATTACTCTTGGCAATTGCGCTTATGTCTAGGAAGCTCCATATTCGCCTGATGCTCTCGGCTGACGTCCAACCCCTGTGAAATAATCAGGTTTTGGTGTAGAATCACCTCCAAAAAAGCACCAGGGGGTATTTTGCCAACGTCTCCGTGGTCGTTTGAAGCTCTTTGCAGGCCAAGGGTCGTGGACGGCGGGCGCAGATCGCGGGCTGGGGTGCGAATTGAAGCGACGCTAGGACTGAAATCAAGCTCGATATAAAGCCGGCGCGAAACGCGTGCCGCTGTACAACAAGGAACCACAGGGACGGGCCGGGTCACAATGAATAAAGTCCTCACAATTGCAGGTTCGGATTCGGGTGGGGGGTCAGGCATTCAGGCTGACCTGAAAACTATTCTTTCTCTCGGCGGATACGGCATGAGCGTCGTAACCGCCGTGACAGCCCAGAACACCTTGGGGATTCAGGGCATGGTCCCGATCGCTCCAGAATTTGTCGCTATGCAACTTGAATCCACGCTGGGCGACATCGGAGCGGACTGCGTCAAGACGGGCATGCTGGTCAACGCGGAAATTGTGCGCGTTGTGGCAGAAAAGATCGCTAAATATCAGATTGAAAAAGTAGTGGTGGATCCGGTCCTCGCCTCCGAATGGGGGTCAGTGCTGCTGGACGAAGAGGGACGAAAAGCAGTTGTCAAAGAATTATTTCCCGTGGCCCATCTCCTTACCCCCAATATCCCGGAAGCTGAAATACTGACCGGCAAAACGATCGCCACCGTATCCGACATGAAAAAGGCCGCGAAAAGACTCCAGAAAATGGGTCCCAAGTACGTCTTGGTAAAGGGGGGGCATCTCAAAGAGATGGCAGTGGACGTCCTGCACGACGGAAGCCAGCATTACGAGTTCTCGACCCAGCGCGTGCGGACGCGTCACACTCATGGCACAGGATGTACTTTGGCCTCCGCCATAGCCACACGCCTGGCACAGGGAATCTCCCTCGTGGAGTGCATAGACCAGGCAAAACGGTACCTGTATAGGGCACTCAGGTTCTCACTCAGTCTCGGGAGCGGTATCGGCCCGACGAACCATTTCGCGTCCATCACCAGAGAAATCGCTCGGACTCATGTGATCGAGGAATTGGACAAGGCTCTGGAACGTCTGAAGCGGCTGAATATAGGGCATCTGATCCCCGAAGTTCAGTCAAATCTTGCGTATGCCATTCCATTTGCCGAATCCGTCGACGACATCGCCTCTTTCCCGGGTCGCATTATCAGGCTGGTCAATACAATAGCCACGCTGTCGTCGGCCAGGTTCGGGGCCTCCAGACAGATACATCATTTGGTATTGGCTGCCATGGAATACGATCCGGAGCGGCGTTCGGCCATGAGCATCGCTTATTCGGATACCCTTGTAAGACGGATTCGCTCGCTGGGCTACACTGTGGCAGAATTCGATCGCAGTCGCACTCCCCCGGATCTCCAGCAGGAAGAGGGGAGCACGCTGGCCTGGGGCGTTCAGGATGTAATGGAGGAACTCGGGAAAGTCCCCGAGGCCATTTTTGACCGAGGTGCGGTCGGTAAGGTGCCCATGATTAGAATCTTCGGAATGGATCCCGGTTCCATAGTAAACCTTATAGCCAGACTCTGACCTTGCGGCATCCAATTGTGGGGCGCGCCTTTGACAATTTGCCTCAAACGATTAATATGAGCATAGAACCAGTGTAGTTTCGATGCGGTTGCGCGAGCGTCCGGGAACTCAGCCGTTCTTGAAATCCCCGCGAGGCAGGGCAGAATTCATTTTTGCCCTTCGTCACTGGAAATCTTTTTCTGTCGTTGAAGGACTGACTATGTCATGTTCGTTGGTAGATCCTCACAGACGAGTAGTTGATTACTTGAGGGTTTCAATCACCGATCTGTGCAATCTGAGATGTCTCTATTGCAGGCCGCCGGAGGGGGTCCGGCTGATTTCGCACGACGAGATCCTCCGATACGAGGAGATATTGACCATCATTCGCCTTGCCAGAGACATGGGCGTGCGAAAGCTCAGAATAACCGGTGGTGAACCCCTCGTTCGTCGTGGAGTTCTGGATTTCATATCCAGATTGACAAGAATGGATGGGATCGAGGATGTGGGGCTCACAACCAATGGGGTGCTGCTGGCTTCCATGGCACGGGACCTTAGGGCCGCAGGACTGACTCGTATTAATATCAGCCTTGATTCCATGCGGCGCGAAACGTTCAAGGAGATCACTGGTAGCGACTGCCTCGAAGCTGTTCTTGAGG
>Ga0209039_10004383_pt1 | contig 10355 bp, 10 predicted proteins | sample BogFormECP12_OM1_FD_188238 | JGI IMG/M metagenome (GOLD analysis project Ga0209039, IMG submission 188238) | Bog forest soil microbial communities from Calvert Island, British Columbia, Canada - ECP12_OM1 (SPAdes) (version 2) | ecosystem: Environmental > Aquatic > Freshwater > Wetlands > Bog ... | reverse complement strand
ATTTGTGTGCCCTCACACAGGATGACGCCGCTGTGCACGATGCAGTCCTCCCCAATCGTCACGTCGGCGTAGAGCGTGGCGTTGGGAAAGAGGACGGTCCGCGCACCGATCCGGCAGCCCGGCCCCACCACCGCGCGTGGGCCGATCGAAGCCTCGGGGTGGATCTCAACGCCCGGGTCGACGAAGGCGCTCGGGTGAATGCCGGCGGGAGGTTTCTCGGCGGGCAGGAGCGTGCCCACGGCGCGCGCGAAATCGAGGCCGGGATGGGGAGAGTGGATCACAGGGCGCAGACCGGCCTTGACTCCGAGCGGCACGATGCAGGCGCCGGCGCGGCTCGCCTCCAGGAGCTTCGCCCAGCGCTCGGAGCGCACGAACGAAAGGTCTTCCGCGCCGGCCTGCTCGAGCGGCGCGACCCCTCGGATCACGAACTCCCCATCGCCCGCGAACTCACGACCGAGGTAGGAGGCCAGCTCGCGCAGCCGCATCGGGTGGGGCTCCCGCAAGGATCCCGAACAGCCTAGCGTGCGAGCAAAACGGCCATGGGCGAGGTGCGCACCACGGCCGCGGCATTGCTGCCGAGGAAAAATTCGGTGATGCGGTTGCGCCCGTAGGCGCCCATCACGATGAGACCCGCCCGCAAAGACCGCGCCGTGTCGACGATCTTCACGTCGGGCCGTCCGAGCGTCGAGGAAGTCTCCCGACCGGGCACGGGGAGTTGACCGAGCAGTCGCCGAACCTCGTCGAAGCGTGCCACCGAACGACCCTTGTCCTTCGAGTCGACAAAAAGGTGCGTGGGTTCGCGCAGCTTGCTGCCGAGCTCGACCGCGATCCTCACCGCGACCCGCGAGCCGGCGGAGCCGTCGAAGGCAAGCAACAGGCCCCCGACGAGTTCGGCACCCTCCGGGACCACGAGCACCGACCGCGACGTCTTGCGAATGACCGCGTCCGCCGTGGAGCCGATGAGCGCCGTGCGCAGCCCCTTGTGCTCACCATCGCGGCCGATCACGATGAGGTCCACCTCCCCGCCGCGCTGCACGATGACGTCGTCGGCCACCCCCTGCACGCTTTCGCATCCAGCGTCGAGGCCCGCGGCGCGTGCGCGCTCCGAGAAGCGCCGGCACGCCGCGTCCGCCTTGGCCTTCAGGAAAGCCTCAACCCCCTCGACCGGAGAAAGAGGCGGCATGTCGAGCCCCGGGGCCCGGAGGCTCGCCGCAATCTTCTCTTCGACCACGCTCACAGCGCGCAGGCGCGCAGGCAGCCGTGAGGCAAGCGCAACCGCGAAGTGCTCGGCGGAGATCGCCGCCTCTGATCCATCCGTCGCGAGAAGAATCGAGTCAATCATCGCAGTCCCCGCGCGTGCACCGAGCTCACGAAAGGAGTCTTCCAAGCGAGGTACCCCAGAGAAGGCGCATCAACCCCCGCAGCAGGTTGGCTTTCTTCGCGGTGTAGGGATACCAGAGAAGCTCGGACTTTGCGCCGAAGCGGTCGATCAGGATGGACTGGGCATGACAGAAGCTGCGCAGGCCGATCTCGCCGTTCACCTGCCCGATCCCGCTCGCTTTCACTCCGCCAAAGGGCGACTCGGCGATGCCGTAGGTCAGCATGCAGTCGTTCACCACCGCGGACCCCGACTCGAGCGCCTTCGCCAGGCGTTCGCCCCTGCGCTTGTCGCGCGTCCAGACGTTCGCGTTGAGACCGTACGGCGAATCGTTCGCGAGGTGCAGCGCCTCCTCCTCGTCCCGCACCCGCATGATCGGGAGGACCGGCCCGAAGGTCTCATCTCGCATGATCTCCATCTCGTGGGTCACGTTCGTGAGGACCGTCGGCTCATAAAACAGGCCCGCGTACGAGGGATTGCGCCGACCTCCCGCCAAGACCTTCGCCCCCTTGCGAACGGCGTCCTCGATGTGCCCTTCCACAACCGTCAGCTGATTGCCGAAGATCATCGGCCCGACGTCGAACTCTCCCTCCGCCCCCTGACGCAGGCGCGCCGTCTTCTCGACCACCTTCCGCTCGAACTCGTCGGCCACGGCCTCCACGACGTACACCCGTTCTGTGGATACGCACACTTGACCCGCATTCGAAAAGGCTCCGAAGACGGCGCCGTTGGCAGCCCGCTCGAGGTCGGCGTCGGCGCAAACGATCATCGGGTCCTTGCCGCCGAGCTCGAGGGTAAAGGGCACGAGGTTTCGGCCGCACACTTCGCCGACTCTCCTTCCGGTGCGCACGCTCCCCGTGAACGAGATCTTGTGGACGCCCGCTTCCACGAGCGCCGCCCCGGTTTCGCCGTCTCCCTGCACGAGGTTGAACACGCCCTCGGGCAGGCCGGCAGCCGAAAACAGCTCCTCCACGAGGCGCCCCGAGAACGGCGTGACTTCCGAAGGTTTCAGCACGACCGTGTTGCCCGCCATCAGGGCTTGAGCCGTGGGATTGACCGAGAGAATAAACGGGAAGTTCCAGGGGGTGATGATGCCCACGACGCCAAGCGGTCGGTAGGAGATTCGCAGCTTCTTCGTCTTGAGCAGGTGCACGGGCATGCTGCGGTCGGCAAGGATCCGTTTCGCGCGCTTCGCATAGAAAGACAGTGCGTCGCACGCGGCGAGAATCTCGACCGCGAGGGCCTCGGTGCGCGGCTTGCCCGTCTCGCGCAGGATCACGTCCAGAAATTCGTCCTGACGCTCGAGCAAGAGGGCCACCGCGCGCTTTAGGTACCGCGCGCGATCTTCGAAGCGAAGCGCAGCCCAGCTTGGCTGGGCCTTGCGCGCGCGCTCCACGGCCGCGCGCACGTCCTGTTCGGTCTGCACCTCGATCTCGCCGATCGGATCGAGGGTCGCGGGATTCCGAAGGCGCAGGCGTCGCCGGGCACCCGACACGCTCGCTGCGGTCTCGACGCGCTCGACCACGGCCATGGAGGGGTCTCCGGTGCTGTTGGCTGTGGACCGAGGGTACGAGAGCCCCGCGGGAGGTGTCAAAGCCTGATTTCGTGCGTTGCGTCCTCCTCGGGGCCGTGCGATAGGGGGGCGTGGCCGATCCGCAGCTCGCGCTGTTTCGGGCCTATCCCGCCGCGCGAGAGAAGCTTCCCCGGGCCGTATTCGTGAAGACGCCCACCCCGGTGGGTGCGCTGGAGCTCGATCGGAAAGGGCTCGCGGGGGGCCGGCTGTACGTGAAGCGCGACGAGCGCTCGTGCCTCGCGTACGGCGGGAATAAGCCGCGCAAGCTCGAGTTTGTGATCGGCGACGCGCTCCAGCGTGGTGCGCGCACCCTCGTCACGACCGGCGGACTCGGCACGAACCACGGCCTCGCAACCACGATCCTCGGACGTGCCGCTGGGCTCAGCACCATCCTTGTGCTGGTTCACCAGCCGGTCACCGAAGCGGTGCGGGAAACGCTCCTCCTCCAGGCTGCCTACGGCGCACGACAGGTCTACGGAGCGAACGTGCCCGGAGCGGCGCTGCAGACCCTCCGGGTACTCATGGGCTCGCTGCTTCGCGGCGATCGGCCGCTCCTCGTACCGACCGGGGGATCGTCGGCGCGCGGGAATCTCGGCTTTGTGTCAGCCGGACTCGAGCTGGCCGAGCAGGTGCGCGCCGGTGCGCTGCCGGAGCCCGAGCAGGTCTATGTGCCGGTGGGCAGCGGCGGGACGCTCGCCGGGCTTGTTCTCGGTCTGCGCCTTGCGCGGCTTCGCACCCGAGCGGTGGGCGTCCTCGTGTCCGACATCTTGCCTCCCTCCCCCGCTCGGCTTGCGCGGGCAGCGCGGCGCACCCTCACGCACTTGCGCCGGGCAGACCCATCCGTTCCCGCGCTCACGATCATTCCCTCGGACTTCTCCCTCCTTACGAGCGAGCTCGGCCCGGGCTACGGCGCGCCCACGCCGGCTGCGCTGGAGGCCGTGGAACTTGCGGCACGCGCGGGGCTTTCGCTGGACGTGACGTACGCCGGCAAATGCCTGGCGGCGATCGTGAACCGAGCGCGGCGCGGGGAGCTCGGCCATGGCCCGATTCTCTTCTGGAACACCTACAACGCCGTCGACATCGCGGTCGGCGCACCGCGCCGCACCCGCCCAGAGGAACTGCCACGCTCGATCCGCCGAGTCCTCGCGAGAACGAATTGAGCTGCAGGCGCAGGGGTGGTACCAAGCGTCGCGAGCACCCATGGACCCCCTGGCAACCGACTTCCCCCGCACCACCCGCCGCGGCTTTTTGCGGCTCGCCGCTGCCTCGGCGTCGCTGGGTGCCCTGGCGGAGCTTCGCGCCCTGCCGGCGGCGGCAACGTCCGCTGTGGGGGAGACGAGTGGGCGATTCTTCGACACCACCGAGACCGAGATCTTGACCCAGATTGCCGAGCGGATGGTCGACTCCGGGCAAGCCGCAGCCCCGCGCCTGCGCGCTACGGGCGCGATCGCCACGATCGATCGCACGTGCCGACAGCTCGACCCGGCGCTTACGAGCCTGCTGCCGACGGCGCTACGACTCTTCGAGTACGGCCCCTTCCTCTTCGATTGGACATTCCGGCGTTTTACACAGCTCAGCGACGCCGAGAAGGACGCCTCCCTCACGGGTTGGATGACGAGTCGGTTTGAACTCCGGCGCTTGGCCTTCTGGGCGCTTCGGAACCTTTCGATTCTCGGCTACTACAGCCAGGAGGAAAGCTGGCCGCTCATCGGCTATGCCGGCCCGCTCGTGCGTTCCCCGCGGCCTGCCACGTGATCGAGAAGCTTCTCGAGCGCGGTGGGGATCTCGTGGAGAGCGCCGACGTCTGTGTGATTGGTTCGGGGGCGGGCGGGGCCGTGGCCGCTGCAGAGCTCGCCGTGGGCGGCCGGAGCGTCGTTCTGCTCGAGCAGGGCCACTACTGGACGCGCGCGGATTTCACGCAGCGCGAAGACGAGATGCTGCCCCGGCTGTTCGAGGAGGCCGGCATGCGCCAGACCGCTGATGGCGCCTACACCATCTTGCAGGGACGCAATGTCGGCGGCTCCACGGTCCACAACCTCTGCTACGCCTTCCGCGCACCCGAACCGATCCTGCGGATCTGGCGCGAGGAGCACGGACTCTCGGAGCTCACGGCGGAGGCGCTCGCGCCCTCGTTCCAGCGGGTGGAGAAGAATCTCCGGGTAAAACAGATCCTCGAGTCCGAGCTCAACGCGCTAAACCGCATCATTCGCACGGGCGCGCAAAGGCTCGGCTACTCGGGATTCGTCGCGCGTCACAACCGCGAAGGTTGCATCGGAGCGGGCTACTGCATCCTCGGCTGCTCGTACGACGCCAAGCAGTCGATGCTCATCACCTATGTGCCCCGCGCCTCGGCCGCCGGGGCCCGCATCTACGCCAACGCACGTGCCGAGCGCATCGAGGCGGAGGGGGGGCGGGTGCGGCGCGTGCTCGGGAGCGTGGTGGACCATGACGGTCGCCCGCGCGGTTCGCTCGAGGTGAAGGCCAAGGTGGTCGTGCTGGCGGCGGGGGCGGTCGCGTCACCGGATCTCCTCTTGCGCAGCGAGCTCGCGAATGGGAGCGGCCAGGTCGGGAAAAACCTCCACCTCCACCCGTCTGTCATGCTCGTGGGTTTCATGGAGGAGCCCGTTCACGCCTACCGCGGCATCCCGCAGAGCTACTACATCGATCAGTTCATCGACCTCGAGAAAGACCCGCACCGCGGTTACATCCTGATGCCGATCACCGGTTTCCCAGTTCTCACGGGCGCCAATCTTCCGGGCTTCGGACGCGCGCACTTCGCGCACATGGCGAAGTTCTCGCGGATGGTCGGCCTGCTCGCGTTGCTGCACGACCGCAGCGCGGGCAGTGTGGAGAGCGGCCGTTCCCTGGCGAAGCCGCGGATTGCCTACCGCATGGAGGAGGGAGACCGCGGCCAGCTTTCCGAAAGTCTCGTGCACATCGCCAAGGTGCTCTTCGCAGGGGGTGCGAAGAGCGTGCTCGCTCCCTACTGGCGCGATCCTCTCGAGCTCGGGCCGGGGGAGGACCTTTCCGTGCTCGAGCAGCGAGGCGTTCAGGAAGGGGAGATCGGCCTTGCGTCCACCCACCCGCAGTCGACTTGCCGGATGGGGGCCGATTCGCGCGCGTCGGTGGTGAACGCTTGGGGCGAATCCCACGAGGTGCCTGGCCTGTTTCTCGCCGACATGAGCGTCTTCCCCACCTCCCTCGGCGCCCCGCCCCAGCTTACGACCGCGGCGCTGGCGGACCGCACCGCCTCCCACATCCTCGCGCGCTGGCCTGAGTTCGCAGCGTGAACGCACAGTCCTCGCCCCTGGAAGGGCTCGAGGAGGAAGCCCCGGCGCTCGCCGTCGCCGAAGGGCTCGGACCCAAGCGCCCCGGCATCTGGCAGCTCGCCTGGCCCTCCATGGCCATGTTCGCGCTGCAGTCGCTCGTCGGACTGGTGGATTTCGTGATCGTGGGATCTCTGGGCTCGGAGGCCGTCGCCGGGGTCGGTGTGGCCACTCAGTTCTTCAACGTGCTCTTCGCCGTGCTCGCCGCGGTGACGACGGGCACCGTCGCTCTCGTGGCACGCGCCTGGGGCGCCGGCGATGCGCGCGAGGCGGACCGCGTGATCCGGCTCTCGGTGGCCCTCGGTGCCCTGTTCGCCGGCTTCGTGATGTGCGCGATCCCCTTTGCGGACAAGGTGGTCGCTGCCTTCGGCGTAGCCCCGGGGGTCGTGGCGCTTGGCGGTTCCTACCTGCGCATCCTGCTCGCGTTCACCCTGCCGTTCGCCCTGGGCTTTGTGCTCGGCAGCGGCTTGCGCGGAGCGGGCGACGTGCGAACGCCGCTCCTGATCGGCGTGGTGATGAACCTCGTGAATGTCGCCGGGAACTACATCCTCGTGTTCGGAAAGTTCGGCGCACCGAAGCTCGGAACCGACGGCTCAGCGCTGGCCAGCGGGATCGCGCTTTGCGTCAGTGCCGCGATCTACGGAGCCCTGTGGATCCGCGACGGGTTGGTCGTGCCCCGGGGACGCTGGCTCGACGGTTTCGACCGCGCGCGGGCCGCGCGCATTTTACGGATCGGCGTGCCCACGGCCCTCGAGCAGATCGCCTGGCAGGGGGGCCTTTGGCTCTTTCTGCGAATCGTCGCACAGTACGGGACAGACCCGATTTCCGCCTATCTGATCGGCGTCCGAATTCTTTCCTTTTCCTTCGTTCCCGGGCTCGGCTTCTCGACTGCCGCGGCCACTCTCGTCGGCCAGCATCTCGGTGCACGCGAACCAGAGCTCGCAGCACGCTCGGGCTGGCGCGCGAACGCGGGTGCGATGGTCGTGATGGCCTGCGTCGGAGCTTCGATCATCGCGATCGCTCGGCCCGTGGCGGACTACTTCGGTGCCGCCGGCGAGAACACCGTGAACCTTGCCGTCACCTTCATCTGGATCCTTGGCGCTGCGCAGCCGCTCATGGCGGTGGAGTTCGCACTGGGGGGCGCCCTCCGTGGCGCCGGCGACACGCGCTTTCCGTTGGTCTCGATCCTGACTGGACTGTTTGTGTTTCGCCTCGGCGGCGCCCTTTTGGTCTCACGCGTGTTCAGCGGGTCGGTGGTCACGGTGTGGTGCTGTCTGCTCATGGACTATGCCGCGAAGGCCTCCCTGCTCTCCGCCCGGTTCGCCTCCGGCCGCTGGAAGGAGATGCGCATCTAGCCCCGGGCGCGGGGGCGGCGACTCGCCTTGGAGGCCGGCCTGAAAGCCTCGGAGAGCCTCGCCAAGGCCCTTGCCCAGCGCGGGAAGGCGCGCCGGGCCGAAGACGACGAGCGCAATCGCGAGAATCGCGAGCAGGTGCAGGGGCGAAAAGAGACCTTCGAGCATGTTCTCAGCCTCCGCCGGGAAGAGGGGGGGCAGGCTTTTCGGCCGGCCACACGAGGATCGTGCGGCCGAGCGGCGCCGCGCTCCCGGACCTCGGCTCGAGGGTTACGCGCAGCGCCTCGGGCGGGAACGCGATGGCGTCCTCTTCGGCCACGATCCGTGCCTTGCCGTCGGCGTCGGGCAGGGCGGTGCCGAGGGAGATCCACGCGCCCTCGTGGAGGAGCCATGCCTGATACACAAAGCCGCTGGGCGGCGCGGGCAGGTGGGAGAGCGACAGCACTCCGAGCTTGGTATCGGGACGCGCGCGCCAGTTGGCGTGGGCCTCCGCCGGCGTGCCCGGCGCGGCTTCGATGCGCAGCGGATGCACGTCGCTCGAGGTCACAAGATCGAGTGCGCGCTCGTCGCGCGTGACCACCGCGCGATCTCGGAGCTCAAAGATGCCGAGTGTCGCCACGCTGCCGACGAGGGTGAGGGCCAGGAGCGCAAGCACCGGCGAGAGCTGCCCACGCAGGCGCTGGAGCCCGCTTCGGATGCGACTCTTCGCGGTGCCGAGGCGCAGGTTCAGCACGGATGCGACCTGTTCGTGTGTCAGCTCCTCGAAAAATGCGAGACCGAGAGCCTGCCGCTGAAGAGGCGGAAGCTGCTCGAGCGCCTCCCGCACAGCGGAGCGTCGGAACTCCCGCCACAGTTCCGCCGAGGGCTCGGGACTCGAGTCCGCGAGCCCGTCGAGGCGGTCGCGATCGGCCGCTGTGACCGAGAGCGGTTTGCGGCTTCTGCGCCGCAGCTCGTTCAGAACGCGGTGGTGGGCGATCTGCAGCAGCCAGGGCCGGAATGCACCACGGGCGGGGTCGAAGGTCGCGGCGCCGTGCCAGACCGCGAGGAACACATCCTGCACGATGTCCTCGGCTGCGGCACCGTCGAGCGTCTGGCGGGCGATCCCGAAGACGAGCGGCGCGTGCCGCGCAAAGAGCACGCCGAGCGCCTCTTGGCGACCGCCGGCGAGCGCGTGCACGAGTTCCTCGTCCGTCTCCTCGGGCGCCTTCGCGCTCGGATCTCGAACGTTCATGCGAGGTCCTTCCATACGGCGATCGGGCCGGGCCTAGCCGAGCGTCGAGTCCACGACGGCGAGCGGCTGCCTCCCGGCGGTGTAGGTCACGGAGCGTAGGCCGAGGAGCCGGCGCAGCTCATCCGTCGGAACCTTGAGCGGGCCCGGCCCGGGCCCCTGCCCGGGGGCCGGCTGGGGGAACGCCGTCGACATGGCGGTGTGGAAGGTGATGTGACCTTCGACCTTCTGGAGCACCTGGTGAATGTGTCCGTTCAGCACGGTCACCGAGCCAAAGCGCTTCAAGGAGGCCAGCGCCTGCTGCGCGTCGCCCGTCGTCCAGCCCCACTCAGGATAGACCGCCCAAAGGGGAATGTGCGTGTAGACCACGACGGGCGTGCTACTCGAGAGGTTTCTCACGTTGTCCTCGAGCCACTCGAGCTGCTCCTGGCCGAGCATTCCCATGCCACCGGACTTGAAGTTGAGAACGTTCACGAGCCCGAGGAAGTGCACCCCCTGGTGGTCGAAGCTCCGCCATCCGCCACCCCGCGTGTCCTGGCCGAAGCGGGCAAAATACTCCTTGCCTCCGTCGCCAAAGACGTCGTGCTCCCCGGGGACGAAGAAGGTCCCCCCCGAGGCCACGTCGCCGAGCAGCTGAGCCACCGTATCGAACCCACCCGCCTTTTGGGCGTGCGTCAGGTCTCCGGTGTGGATCAGAAAGTCGGGGGCGGGGTCCAGGGCGCGGATGCGTGCAATCGACTCCTGCAAGGTCGCAACCGGATCTTTGTTCGGATCCTTCTCGAAGCCGATGTGCGTGTCGCTGATCTGCACGAAGCGGAAACCAGAGGCGGAGCTCCCGCGGGATCCCGTCCTCGGAGCGTTCGGCGCGGCCTGAAGGCCGGCAAGCGCCTTGGACGACAGAACGCCACCGCTCAGCGTCCAGACGAGCCCGCTACCCGCCCAGGCCATGCATTTCAGGAAGTCGCGGCGGTTCGTGCCGCTTTTGTGGTGCTCTTGAGACATCGGATCCTCCATGGGCGATCTCGTTCCTACTGGACGACAATCTTTCCCGTCATCTGGGGGTGTATGGCGCAGCGGTAGACATAGGTACCCGGCGCATCGAAGCGGAAGGAGAACGACTCGTCGGTATCGAGGGCTGGCGAGGTGAAGCCGCCCCCCGCAGAAGTCACCGTGTGGGGCTCATCGTCCTGGTTGACCCAGGTGACCGTGGCGCCTACGGGGACTGCGAGGGTGGGAGGATCGAACGTGAAGTTCGAAATGTGCACCTCGGCGGGAGCCGTGGACGCGGCGCGAGCCGGCAGCGCAGCCCCCGCAAAAGCCGCGACCAAGAGAAGACCAAGCATGTAGCGGCCTCGATGGAGGCGGAAATCGGCAAGGCGGGTGGGGTGTGCCAGGGGTTGCGGCCTCCTGCTCCGATGCGGTGGGTACACCGCGGGCAGGACTCTGGATTGCCCCCTAAGCGGGGTCGCGGCGGGGTGAGCCGCGGACGTGAATCGCA
>Ga0209039_10004382_pt1 | contig 10357 bp, 11 predicted proteins | sample BogFormECP12_OM1_FD_188238 | JGI IMG/M metagenome (GOLD analysis project Ga0209039, IMG submission 188238) | Bog forest soil microbial communities from Calvert Island, British Columbia, Canada - ECP12_OM1 (SPAdes) (version 2) | ecosystem: Environmental > Aquatic > Freshwater > Wetlands > Bog ... | reverse complement strand
CTGGAAGCCATTCTTGGCCGGTGCTGGGCGCGGGCTTCAAACCCGTAGCGCGGTACTTTGTATCGCGGGTGGGTTCGACCCCCACTGGCTTCCGCCAAGGGCCGCCCCTAACTTTGGCAAACGCCGGGCTACTCCCTAAATTCAGTCCGAAAACTCGTTTCCCGTCCGGTATCCTTCGGGTAGGCTGCCATGAAGTGGTCTCCGATCGTTTTCGCGATGGCGATGGCCGTCCAGGTGACGGCGCGCGCCGGCGCCGGGGCGGACCCCGCGGACACCTCGGGCGGGGTGATCACGCTGCCGTCGGCGGGGGTTACACATGAAGCCCTCCCGGGCGTCGTAATCACATTGCCCGGTCCAGCCCCGGAGGTTGCCGCGCCTGCCGAAGCCGCCCTCCCGCGGATTCCCCCAACCGGCGACGACCAGCCGCCGGTGCTGCGGCGGGCCGCGCCCGTCCGCCCCCCCGAATTTGAGAGCGACAGCGCCCAGTTCTTCCAAACCAAGATTGGCCAGTGGACGGAAGCCGACGCCCGCGCCTTGCTGGGGGAAGCCTCGCGCCAGCGGCTCGCCCTGGGCGAAGATCAGTCGGAAACCGGCCTCATCCTCGCCTTTGCCGACCCTACCGGACGCTACAAGGAGTTGGAACTGGATTTCGCCAACGATACCGGCGTTTTAAGAGGCGTTTTTGCCTACCCGTGGAAAATGACGTGGCAGGAATGCCGCCGCCTTTGGGGCGCCCGCGTCACCTCCCGCAAGGCCAACCAGGGAAGGACCTTCTATTCCTACCTGAATCGCCGCCTGGATGTCCTGGTGGACCCCACCGGCGCGGTCATCAGCCTGGGTCTGTACTGATCGGCCGGTCTTCGCCAGCCGTAAATCCTCGTAAAAGAAACCGAAACCTGAGACCCCCCTGAAGCGTTTAATACCTAGGTGAGCTTTCACCGCGCCGAGAATAGGCGTATAGTGTAGCTATACAGGAGTTCTGTGAAAATGAGGACCCTTTCCGCAGTGCCCGTGGCAGTTCTGGCCGCACTCAGCCTGCTGGCGGCGGGCGCCTTCGCCGACGATAAGAAGAAAGATCCCGAGGCGATTGGCGACCGTGACGTTGGCAAGGGCGTTAACTTCTACTCCCTAGAGAAAGAAATCGCTCTCGGCAAACAACTGGCGCAGGAAGTGGAGCGCCAGGCGAAGATCATCGACGACCCGATCATCGCCGAATACGTAAACCGCGTGGGTCAAAACCTGGTCCGGAACTCGGACGCTAAAGTGCCGTTCACCATCAAGGTGCTGGATTCCGAAGAGGTGAATGCCTTTGCGCTGCCCGGCGGGTTTTTCTTCGTGAACTCCGGCTTGATCCTCAAAGCCGAGAGCGAAGCCGAGCTGGCCGGCGTGATGGCGCACGAAATCGCGCACGTGGCCGCGCGCCACGGAACACGGCAAGCCACCCGCGGCGAGCTCATCAACATCGGCACCATTCCGCTGATCTTCATGGGCGGATGGACGGGTTATATCATCCGGCAAGGCGCCGGCATCGCCATTCCCATGGGCTTCCTGCAATTTACCAAGGCGTTCGAGAAGGAAGCCGACTACCTGGGTTTGCAGTATCTCTACAAGTCCGGCTACGATCCCACCGCGTTTGTCGACTTCTTCGAGAAAATCCAGACGCTCGAGAAGAAGAAGCCCGGCACCATGGCCAAGGTTTTCTCCACCCATCCCATGACCGACGACCGCATCAAAACCGCCCAGACCGAGATTGATAAGATCCTGGTGGCCAAGCCAGAGTACGTGGTGAACACTTCCGAGTTCAACGATGTGCGGGCCCGGCTGAACATGCTGCACAATCACCGCAAGGTGGATACCAACAAGGACGACGGCCGTCCGCGCCTGCGCCGCGCCCCCGGCAGCGGCAACGGTCCGGTGGATCAGAACGAGGACGGCACGACGCCCAAGACCGACCAGGACGAGCGGCCGACCCTCAAGCGCCGCGACGGGTAGATAGAGCTTTCAGCCATCAGCTTTCAGCCAAAACCGCGCGCCGCGTGTGCTTAAGCTGAAAGCTGACCGCTGATAGCTGACAGCTTTCCGTACGCCCGCCGCGCCACAATCAATTCTTCGTTGGTGGCCAGCGCCAGCACAGTGACGCGTGAATCCTCCGCCGAAACCACCCGGTCTCCGCTTCCCGGTTCGTTCTTCGTGCGGTCCAGCCGGACGCCGAGGAATTCGAGGCCCTCGCAGCAGGCCCACCGCAGCCGGGCGGAGTTCTCGCCGATGCCCCCGGTGAACGCCACAGCCTCCAACCCGCCCATGGCCGCCGCGAACGCTCCGATGCTCTTCTTCACCTCGTACACCAAGACCTCGAGGGCCAGCGCCGCGCGGCGGTTGCCCTCGGCCGCGGCGGCCTCCAGGTCGCGCACATCGCCGCCCTCCACGCCCGAAAGGCCCGTCAATCCGCCGCCCTTGGCAAGCTGGCTGCGAACGTTCGCGGCACTCCATCCGTGGCGCTCCATCATGTAGAGCACGGCGAAGACGTCCAGGTCGCCGTGGCGCGTGGCGTTCTCCAGGCCCGATTGCGGCGAGAACCCCATGGTCGTATCCACCGACCGCCCATGGTCGATCGCGCACATCGATGAGCTTCCCCCCAGGTGGCAACTCACCAGCTTCACCTGGCGTTCCAGCATGGCGGCCACGCGCTCGCCGATGTATTGATGCGAGGCTCCGTGGAACCCGTACTTGGCCACGCCGTCTTCCAGCCAGGCGCCCGGCACCCCGTACAGCCGTGCGTGCTCCGGCATGGTGGTGTGGAACTCCGGCTCGAAGGCCGCCACCATCGGAATTCCCGGCATGGCCTGCCGGAAGGCTTCGATGGCCGTCAGGTAGATGGCGTTGTGCGCCGGCGCCGCGGGCAGAAACTGGCGCAGCGCCACCACCACCCCGTCGTCCACCACGAAGGTGCCGCGATACTTCGGGCCGCCATGCACCGCTTTGAGCGCCACCGCATCGATCGGCGTTCCGCCGGTGGAGATCCGCGCGATGGCGTCCCGGTAATTGCCGACGCGCTCCTCACGGCCCTTCGCCAGCACCTTTTCCGAAGGCATTTCCAGAATCTGATACTTCAGGGATGTGGTTCCCAGGTTGGGGATCAGCAGGTTCATCGCGATTCAGTAGACCAAGCCGAGTTGTTTGAGAGTGGCGCCCGGTTCTTCGCCCTCGAACTTCGTCAGCGACGCTTTCTCGCGGCCGTTTTCCAGGGCCACGCCCGCCGGCGGGTTCACGTTAGGGAAGACCTGTTTCAGCTTTTCGAGGTCGGTGGAAATGGCCGCTTTCAGACCCGTGTCCTGCAAGAACTGCGGCGCGTACTGCGGGTGCTGGGTCGCAAGGGCCACCACCTTCGTGTCGCCCCAATTCAAGTGCGACATGCGCTTGGCGGCGTCGAAACAGTGCATGCACTCCGGGTCGAAGAAATACAGGAAGACCTTGCCATGTTCCAGCGAGTACGGTTGGCCATCCACCGCAATGGTCTCCGGCGCTTGCACTCCCGTTTGCCGCACCGCGGCCACTCCGTACGAAACCAGCGCGAACACCACCACCGCGCCCAGCACCAGTATGGCGCTCCGCGGGCTTTCCGGCGGCCGCGACCAGATTCCCGCCAGCACCGCCAGCAGCAACATGAGGCCGTCGCCGATAAAGAAGCCCGGACCCACCACCCGCTTCACCCACGGGAAGCAACTGCAATCCGCGCCGCGCAGCAGGTTGTAGTTCACCGCGAAATACGCCAGGAAGGCAAGTAGCAGGACCCCGGCCAGAATCGAGCCCCAGCGCCGGAACCGCGGCACCAGCAACAGCACGCCGCCCAGCGTCTCGACAATCCCGAATACCAGCGCCGCCGCCAGGCTCATCGACTCCGGCACCCTGGCCTGCGTCATGCGCACGGCCGCGCCTTGCGCGTCGGTGACTTTCCAAAGACCCGAGAGCAGGAACAGAAGGGAAAGCAGAATGGCCGCCAGCCAGCTCAACGCGGTTTTCCACCCAGGCAACTCCAGCGAAGCCAGCCCTCCCCGGGGCTGTGCCATACTGTCGGTCATGGTCCTTATTGTAGCCCTTTCATCGATTTCGAAGGGGCTGGCGCTGGCCTGGAGTCTGGCGGCCGCGCCCACCAGCGTCGACTTGGTGGATGAGGTGTACCAGATCCCCGCCAACGAGTGGCGATACGTGGACCTCACTCTCAAACAGCAGCCGGCCCTGGTTTCCGCCACATTCCAGGTGCTGTCCGGCCCCGGGCAGGCGCGCATCGCGTTGATGCGCAGCCAGGATCTCGAACGGCTGCGCGGCGGCCAGCCGCACGGCGTCCTGGCGGTGACGCCCCTGGCTTCCTCCGGCAATCTCTCCTACTACGTTCACGTGCCCGACGACTACGCCATCGTGGTGGACAGCCACGCCGCCAAGCCCTCCACCGTCCATCTGCGCATCTCGCTCGATTTTGGGGGCAGCCCCGGGCCGCCAGTGACGCGCCTTTCGAGCCGGCGGCAACTCGCCGTGATTCTGATCAGCTTCGCCGTCTTCTTCGGGATCGTCAGCTTCTCCGCGCGGCGCCTGTGGCGAGCGGTCAAGCGGTAGCGCCGGCGGCGGAGCGCCCGTCAAGCAGAGTGTATCGGCTGCAATCGGTTACTGACATCAGGCCGCAGACAATCTCGCCACGTGGAGCGACTTCCGGTTTTTTTCCGCGTGCCAGAGGTCATGCTGAAGCTGCTGGTTAAGCCAGCTTTCCGCGCTGGTGTTGAAAGCGATCGAGAGACGGACCGCCATCTCCGGGCTGATGCCTGCACGCCCGTTCAGAATGCTGGACAACGCCTTCCGGCTCACGCCGAGCGACCGCGCGGCATCCGTGACGGTCAAGTTCAGGGGTTCCAGGCACAGTTGCCTGAGCACCTCACCGGGGTGCGGCGGATTATGCATCTTCATGGTCACCTCAATGGTAATGAGATCCAAGCCCGGCAAGTCCATATCGCGCGCGCTGGTTGAGACGTTCAAACGGCCGAGGATGAGGCGGAGCCGGTCGGCGTGTTTCGCTTGAATTCCCGACTTGGCCCCGGTGGCGAAGAACCGTTCGATTCCTTTGTGTCGAAACCCTTTGATCGCCACGCCTACGAGTGTAACCTATATGGTTACAGGCTGCAACTTGCCACACGACATCGCGCCGGAACATTGCGCCTGGACATTGCGCGCTGTCCGCGCCGACGGTGCGGCATTGGCTGGTGCGGCAGTGCGCGACTTGTGGGGAGCAGATGAACGGTATTGTGCACGTCAGGCCCTACCCGCTTCCCCCGCCGCCGCGACCGTCTCGCGGATGTCCTCTTCCGTGTGCGCCGCGCTCACGAATGCCGCTTCGAACTGCGAGGGCGCCAGGTAGATGCCGCGCTCCAGCATCGCGCGGAAGAAACGCCCGAACCGCGCGGTGTCGCTCCGCTTGGCCGATTCGTAGTCCGTCACCGGCTGATCCGTGAAGAACCATGTGAACATCGAGCCTACGCGGTTCACCGTGATGCCCGCCGGCGCCGCCGCGCACAACTCCGCGGCGCGCGCTTCCAACTGGCCGTACACTTCGGGATGCGTTTTCAAGTACCGCAGCATGGCCAGCCCCGCCGCCACCGCCAGCGGGTTTCCCGATAGCGTGCCGGCCTGGTAGACCGGTCCCAACGGCGCCACCTTGCGCATGATGTCCTTGCGCCCGCCATACGCGCCCACCGGCAGCCCGCCGCCGATCACCTTGCCCAGCGTGGTCAGGTCCGGCTGGATGCCGTAGCGCTGCTGCGCGCCGCCGAAGGCCACGCGGAAACCGGTCATCACTTCATCCAGCACCAGCAGCGCGCCGAACCGCGCGGTGATATCGCGCAGCGCCTCCAGGTAGCCGGGCAGGGGAGGCACACAGCCCATATTCCCCGCCACCGGTTCCACAATCACCGCGGCGATGCGGTCGCCATGCGCGCGGAATGCCCGTTCCACGGCTTCGGCGTCGTTGAACGGCAGGGCGATGGTGGTATCGCAGAACGCTTTGGGCACCCCTTGCGTGTCGGGAATCCCCAGCGTGGCCACCCCCGAGCCGGCCTTCACCAGCAGCGAATCCACGTGCCCGTGGTAGCAGCCCTCGAACTTGACCACCAGGTCCCGCCCCGTAAACCCGCGCGCCAGGCGGATGGCCGACATGGTGGCCTCGGTGCCCGAGTTCACCAGCCGCACCATCTCGATGGAAGGCACGGCCTCGCGGATGGCTTCAGCCAGCTCGACCTCCCGTTCCGTGGGCGCGCCGAAGCTGGTGCCGATGGCCAGCGCGCCCTCCAGTGCCGCCACAATATCCGGATGCCGATGCCCCAGCAGAAGCGGTCCCCAAGACCCCACGTAGTCGATGTACTGGTTGCCATCCACGTCGAAGATGTGGGAGCCTTCCCCGCGCGCGATGAACGGCGGGTTCCCGCCCACGCTCCGGAACGCCCGCACCGGCGAGTTGACCCCGCCCGGAATGGTCTCCTGCGCCCTGCGAAACAACTCTTCCGATTTGGAGTGTCCGTGGCTGTGAAACATGGCTAGCCCGCCTTGCGCGGCACCAGCCGGCTGAACCCCAGGCTCATACTGACGTCGTACAAGCTCCCGTTCAGATTCTGCAGCAGACGCCGCTTCAGACCCAGGTACGGCTGCTTGCCCGCGAACAGGTCCTGGATGATGGCTGAGAACCGCGGGCTGCGGCGCGTGAACTGCACCATGCGGGCCGGCACGGAACCGAAGAGGAATCGTCCCAGGAACACGCGCTTGGCCAGTCGCGAGCCGAACTCCAGGTCGGCCGCGAAATCGCGCCGCAGCGACTGCCCGTATTGAGCGGCTTTCCCGGCCGGCTCTCCCACTTCGGAAAGCAACGCGCGCACCGCCAGGTCCGCCGAACGAATGGCGTAGTACAGGCCCTCCCCCGTCACCGGGTCCACCAGGCCCGCCGCGTCGCCCACCGCCATCCAGCCTTCGCCCGCCACCCGGTTCCGCTTCCACGAGGCCGCGTTCAGCGAGGGCAGCAGATGGCTGTAGAAGGCCGCGCCCTTCCACGCGATGCCGCGTTCGGTCAGGTATTGCTCCAGCCGTTTGCGCAGGGAACTGGCCGGTTCGCCCTTTCCGCAGATTCCCACCGAGAGATGCCCGCAGCGCGGAAAAACCCAGATGTAGCCCTCCAGCCGCGGCAGAAACTGGATGTCGATGCGCGCCTGGTCCCCCGGCACGTAATAGCCCAGGGCCGACATGGTGTCTTCCGGCGTGAGTTGGGTGCCCACCTCGGCGAGCGCATTGCGCGCGCCCGTCGCCACGATACAGAAATCCGCGTGCGTCATTCCCGAGCTGGTGCGAAGCTGCCATCCCCGCCCGTACCGCAACATTTCCAGCACGCGCGCCTTTTCGATCTGCGCCCCGGCCCGTTCCGCGCGCTCCAGTAACATGCGATTCAGATCCAAACGCGAGTAGATCAGCAGCGGGTCGTCCAGCTTCAGGCTGACTTCTCCTCCGTGCGGAGCCGCCAGCGTGGTCTCGGTGATCAGCCGCTTGGGAGTGGAATTCTCGATCAGGAAGGGATACTGGCTGTAAGCCTTGTACGTCAAGCCGCCGCCGCACGGCTTCTCCCAGGCGAGCTTCTCGTCGAACACCAGGACATCCAGACCGGCGGACGCCAGTTGTTCCGCGGCGAATGCCCCCGCCGGACCGCCACCCAGGATCGCGACACGCTTCATTTCTTCCGACCGGCGGGCGGCAGGTCCTCCGGAGATGGCATTCGGCCCGCGCCCCCGGGCGTACCCGGTGCGGGAGGCGCGCCCCCGCCATGCGGGTTCTCCATGCCGGGCGCAGCGGGAGGCATCGCGCCGCCGTGCGGACTGGAACCCGCATCCTTGCGGCCCATCACCACCCAGCGGCCGTCCTTCGGTTCCAGTCGATACGTCATCGACATTCCCTGCGACGCGCTGCCGCCCTTGGGGGTAAACGACACCGTCGCCTCCGCCTGGTTGCCGTTGAACTGGACCGACGTCACTTCCACATTCATCGACGCCACGTTCAGTTGGACTTGGGCCAGGTGATCGAGCACGCCTTGACGCACCGCATCCTTGTTCTGGATGCCGCGATTGCAGGCGGCGAGGCACACCATCAGGAGGGCAATACAACCAGTTCGCACAATTCGATTATAACCGGCGGAATCCGGCCTTGCCGCCCGGTGGTATATTGTGCGCAGGGCCTATGGAAAAAGTAGCCGGATCGCCGACGGGGGAAATTTGCCACCGGTGCCTGCAACCAGTTGCACCCAGCGCCCAAAGGTGTCCCCACTGCGGCGAACGCCACGTCAGCACGCGCCGCCTCCCCATCCTCATCGGAATCCTGTGCCTGCTGGCGCTGGTCTTCGTCGGGGTGATCATGATCCAGGTCATTTGGAACAACGATATCGACACCGCTCCCCCGGACCAGCCTGCTGGGCAAAGCGCCCCGAAAACCCCCGACAGACCGCCGCCCTTGAACTCATAGGGGCCTGACCACTCTGCCCCAAGGCGCGCGTTTTTGCGCCCCGCGCGGACAGAGGGGTCCCCGGGTCTGCCCATAGGGGCCTGACCACTCTGTCCCAAGGCGCGTGCCTTTTGCGCGCCGCCGCGGACAGAGCGGTCTGTCCCCGGGTCTGTCCCCGGGTCTGCCAAAAGCTTAGAATCGTAGTTACGGGAGAATCACACTCCATGAAAATCCATACAACACGCCGCAACTTTTTGGGCGCCGCCGCTGGAATCGCGGGTCTGAGCGCCGCCGGAGTCACACCCGCCTCCGCCAAGATCGAGCTCCAGCCCTGGGGCATCAAGCTCGGAATCGCCACCTATACCTTTCGCAGTTTCGACCGCGCCAAGACCATCGAAATGCTGAAGCTGGTGCAGGCGCCCTGGACCAGCATCAAGGACGGCGTTCACTTCGCCTACAACAGCACCCCCGCGGAACTCAAGCAGGTTCGCGCCGAATTCGACGCCGCCGGCCTCAGAGTCACCAGCGCCGGCAACATCAGCCTGGCGCAAGACGACCCCGACTATCTCCGCCAGCGGTTCGAGATCGCCAGGAATCTCGGCCTTTCCATGATGGTCTGCATTCCCACGCGCACCAACATCCGCACGGTGGAGAAGTTGGTCAAGGAATACGACATGAAGGTCGCCATCCACAACCACGGTCCCGAGCAGAAGGACTTTCCTAACCCGCAGTCGGTTCTGGAAGTGGTGCACGACATGGACCCGCGCGTCGGCTTGTGCGTCGACATCGGCCACACCGCGCGCACCGGCGTCGATGTGGTCGAGAGCATCGCCCTGGCCGGCCCCCGCCTCTTCGACATGCACGTCAAGGACCTGGGCAACTTCACCCAGGCCAGCAGCCAATGCGACGTGGGCGAGGGCATCATGCCGTTCCCGGCCATTTTCAAGCAGCTCAAGAAGATGAATTACCAGGGCTGCGTCAACCTGGAGTACGAGATCAACGCCAAGGACCCGCTGCCCGGCGTGCTGCGTTCCATGTTCTACATGCGCGGCGTCCTGGCCGGCCTGGCAGCCGCGTAATACTCCCATGGCCAATATCCCCATCGGCGCCCGGGGCGAAAAGAAGCTCCTCGTCACCAATGAGACCGCTATCACCTTCCTGGGGGTGGAGGGCCCGCGTGTGCTCTCCACGCCGCACATGATCGGCCACATGGAGCTGACCTGCCGCGACGCCGTGTTGCCGCACCTCGATTCCGGTTTCGACACCGTGGGCACTCACGTGGACGTGTACCACTTGGCCGCCGCGCCCGTTGGAGTGGTGGTGACGTTTACGGCGGAGGTAGTAGCCGTGGACGGCCGCCGCGTTCAGTTTCGCGTGGAGGCCTGGGACGAAAAAGAAAAAATCGGCGAGGGCACACACGAACGCGCCATTATCAACGTTGCGAAATTTGCCACGCGGCTGGCGGAAAAGAAGTCCTGATTCGTGATAAAGTATACCGCCGGGAGGCATGTGGCATTACTGTATGCGAAAACCAGCCTATCTCACCATGTTCGCTCTTCTCCTGCTTGCGGCCGCCGGCGCCGCGGGGCAGGCCAAACTACCGGGGCAGGGCGCTGACGCCTGCACGGTCGTGTCGAAAGCCGAAATCGAGAAGACACTCGGCGTCAAACTGGCGGATGGAGAGAAGAACCCCAAGGGGCAGACGCCGGGGGTTGTGTCCACCTGCAATTACAAGATTTCGGATGGCGGCTTCGTCACGATCGCCATTCGGCACAGGCCGATCAAGTACGAAGGAACGGCGACCGTGGATGCCAAGAAGCAGGGCGTCGAGCAGGGGCACATC
>Ga0209039_10004381_pt1 | contig 10357 bp, 8 predicted proteins | sample BogFormECP12_OM1_FD_188238 | JGI IMG/M metagenome (GOLD analysis project Ga0209039, IMG submission 188238) | Bog forest soil microbial communities from Calvert Island, British Columbia, Canada - ECP12_OM1 (SPAdes) (version 2) | ecosystem: Environmental > Aquatic > Freshwater > Wetlands > Bog ... | reverse complement strand
TCGTCTTGGTACCGCCGCCGTCAATGCCGAGGTAGTAGGGCACGGGTTATTTCTAACACAGTGCAGGGGTCAGGGCTCAGTCGTCAGGGGTCAGGGTGGCGACTTGCCGTTTCTTGTGTCGCGGAATCAGACGCGATGAGTTCTCGGGAGTCTCACTCGCGGAAAGGGTGAATTCCCTGCATAATTGGAGATTCTTTGCGCGGCAGAAGTCATCCGGAGAGGAAAAGGAAACGTGAGCACAGCCATGGTCGCCAAGATTCGAATCGAGGAACTCAGCAATCACGGGGATGGGCGCGGTCCGAGCTACAGTGTTCCCGACGCGGCGCTGCAGTATCTGGGAACTGTAAGGAACGTACATTTCGGCTTAAGCAAGCCGGGAGCGGTGCGGGCGAATCACTATCACTTGCGGCGGCGGGAGGCACTGGTGGTGTTTCCGGGCTCGCAGTGGTCGTTGCACTGGGACGAGGGCGACGGCTCGGCGCCGCTCGCGCGCAGCTTTGACGGAAGCCAGGCCGTGCTGGTGCTGATCGAGACGGGAGTTGCGCATGCTGTGCGCAATGACGGGCCACAGCCGTTGTGGGTGATGGCTTGCTCGTCGGAGCCGTATGATCCAACGGAAACCGTGGCGCGGAAGCTGGCATGACACTCACTGTTTAGCTGGCGATTCTTTCATCGAACAGCAAAAGCTTTTAACCGGAGAGGACGCTGAGAAGAATGGCGACTGTGAGAGAGCGAGCCTGGAATACTGCGACTGGAGTTTCTTCGCGATCTTTGCGGATTCACTTTGCGTCCTTTGCGGTTAAGCGCTTTCCGACGGACTGAAATGCGACATGGGCCTGAACCGAGTTGATTTCGCCATCATCGCGCTGTATCTCGCGGGGATCACGCTGTTCGGGCTGCGCTTCCGCAAGAAGCAGCGCTCGCTGCGCGACTACTTTCTGGCCGGGCGCGACATCCCCTGGTGGGCCATCGCGCTTTCCATCGTGGCGGCTGAGACCAGCACGCTGACCATCATCAGCATTCCCGGCCTGGCCTATGACACCAACTTCACCTTCCTGCAGGTCGTGATGGGATATGTGGTGGGACGGGTGGTGATCAGCTTTCTGCTGCTGCCGCACTATTTCCGCGGCGATCTCTACACGGCATACGAGTTGATTGAGCGGCGCTTCGGAAGCGGGTTGCGCTCGCTGACGGCGGGGCTGTTTCTGCTCACGCGGGCGGCGGCCGAAGGCGTGCGGGTGTATGCGGTCTCGATCGTCGTCTCGATTGCCCTGGGCACGGGTGAGGTGGCCTCGATCGCCATCATCACCGCATTGACGCTCATCTATACATTCGAAGGCGGACTGGCGGCAGTGATCTGGACCGACGTGGTGCAGACGGCGATTTACGTCGGCGGGACGCTGGTGGGACTGGCGACGATTGCGCATCTGGTGCCGGGCGGCTGGGCGGCGATCCATACGGCGGCAGCCAGCGCGGGTAAGCTGCAGGTTTTTGATTTTCGCGCCAGCGTTCGGATTCCGTACACGTTTTGGTCAGGCGTGATTGGAGGGGCTTTTTTCACGGTGGCAAGTCATGGCACCGATCAGCTGATCGTGCAGCGGCTGCTGGCGGCACGCGGGCGGCGTCAGTCGGCGACGGCGCTGATCTCCAGCGGGGTGGCGGTTCTGTTTCAGTTCGCGCTGTTCTTGACGGTGGGCGTGATGCTGTGGGCGTACTACCGCGTGCCGGCGGCAGTGTTTGGAAAACCAGACCGGATTTATCCGACGTTTATCGTCACGCACCTGCCGCACGGAATCTCCGGCCTGCTGATTGCGGCGATCCTGGCGGCGGCGATGTCGAACTTGAGCGCGGCCCTGAATTCGCTGTCGTCGAGCGCAATTCTGGATTTCTATGTGCGCCTGCGGCCGCAGGCCGACGAGACGACAAAGATGCGGCTCTCGCGTCTGGCGACGTTGGCCTGGGCGCTGGTGCTGTTTGGGCTGGCAGTGATCGCACTGCATAAAGCCGGACGCGTGGTGGAAGTCGGGCTGCAAATCGCGTCGGTGGCGTACGGGGCGCTGCTCGGAGTGTTTCTGCTGGGCGTGCTGACGCGGCGTGCGAACCAGCTCGGCGCGCTGCTGGGGATGGTCTGTGGGTTCGGCGTGGAACTGTACCTGTGGGGTTGGACGCAGGTTCCGTGGACGTGGTGGGTGATGGTCGGAACGGCGATGACGTTTGGGGTGGGATACCTCGCTAGTCTTGTCGCGAAAGAGTAGCTTCTCTTTGCGATCTTTGCGGATTCTACTAGGCGTTCTTTGCGCTCAAGAGCTTTGTGCTGCTGGCGGTGAAAAGCTTTTGACCGCAAAGGTCGCAAAGAAAGTCCGCGAAGGACGCAAAGAAAAGAGACCGACTGGCGGGCAGAATCCATTGACTAGTGGGTTTCTTCGCGTTCTTCGCGGATTCTTCGCGAGCTTCGCGGTTAAGCCTTTGGTTTCGTTTCGGGAATGTCCGTTGGATTTCACGAAGATTCTGGTTCGTGTGAGAGTGGCCGACGGGTAGAGTCCTAGACATGAGATACGGACGACTGCCCGGAATAGACATTACTTCCGAGATAATCGGAGCGGCGATCAAGATTCACCGCAAGCTGGGCCCAGGACTGCTCGAGTCGGCCTATGAAACCTGCCTGGCCTACGAACTCGAGCAATCAGGGTTTCATGTGCAACGGCAGAAGGCAGTCCCTCTGATCTACAACGGCGTCAAGCTGGAGTGCGGGTTCCGTGCGGATCTGGTGGTCGGCGGGCAGGTCGTGGTTGAGGTCAAGTGCAAAGAGGCACTTCATCCCGTGGATGAGGCGCAACTGCTGTCTCATCTGCGTCTGCTGGACCTTCAGGTCGGGCTCCTGATCAACTTTCACGTCGTCCTGCTTAAGGACGGGATCAAGCGTATGGTCAACAACTACCAGGAACCGCGGGACGAGAGCCCTTTACCGGACGAGCAACATCTTTACCGCTAAGGTCGCGAAGGAAGGCCGCAAAGTACGCGAAGAAAAGCAACTTAAGCAGATTTTCTTTGCGTTCTTTGCGGCCTTTCTTCGCGACCTTCGCGGTTAAAGGGCTTTTCTGGCCTCTCGCGTATACTAGCTCACTTCCGCCATGCCCGAGATCGCCACTTCCCGCCCTGAGCTTTCCCGCGATCTGGGGGTGAGCCACGCTTCAGCCGTGGTCGTGGGAACGATTATCGGCAGCGGGATTTTCCTGGTCCCCGCGGAAATGATGCAGGCGGTCGGCTCGGCCGCGCTGGTGTATCTGGCGTGGATCGTGGGCGGGTTGCTGTCGTTTTTTGGCGCGCTTACTTACTCCGAACTGGGCGCGATGAAGCCGCAGGCGGGCGGAGAGTACGTTTACGTTCGCGACGCCTACGGACCGCTGGCCTCGTTTCTCTATGGCTGGACATGGTTCGTGGTGGCCAAACCGGCGTCGGTGGCTACCGTGGCCACCGGGCTGGTGCGTATTCTGGCGACGTTTTCCGTCTTCTCTTTTTTCTCGGCTAACATGATTTCTAAGCCTCTGGCCGTTACCTGGGGACAAGCCGTCGCCATCGCCGCCGCCATTCTGATTTCGTTTCTGAATTATCTCGGCATCAAGAAAGCGGGAGAGTTCCAGCTGGTGTTCACGGCGCTGAAGATCGCCATCATCTTCGGAATTGTGGTGGTGTGCTTCAGTGGAAGTGGCGCCGGAGCCAGCTGGCATAACTTCACGAGCACGTTTGCGGGCGCGAAGGGCGGCATGGCGGGCTTCATGGCGGCGCTGGTGGCGGCGCTGTGGGCCTATGACGGGTGGAATGATCTGAACATGGTGGCGGGCGAGGTGAAGCGCCCGGAACGGAGCATTCCGATCGCGCTCATCGCCGGCGTGGCTACGGTGGGCGTGCTCTACATGCTGATGAATGCGGCCGTGCAGTACGTCCTTCCGGCCAGTGCGATTGCTGCCTCGCCGCGGCCGGCGTCGGATGCGGTAGCGCTGGTGATGGGACGCATGGGCGCGGGGATCGTCTCGGCGGGCATGGCGCTTTCCATGCTGGTGACGCTGAACGGCACGATCATGAGCGGAGCGCGCGTGCCCTTTGCGGTGGCGCGGGACGGATACTTCTTCCGCGGGCTGGCGGAGGTGCATCCGCGGTATCACACGCCATCGGTGGCGATCATAGTGCAAGCTGCGCTGTCCATTGTGCTGTTGCTGCTGGGGGCAAACTTCCGCCAATTGTTTTCGCTGGCCATTTTTGCGGAGTGGCTGTTTTACATGATCGCGGGCAGCACGGTTTTTGTGTTCCGGTGGCGCGAGCCGCACGCCCAGCGGCCCTATCGCATGTGGGGATATCCCTTCGTGCCCGCGGTTTTCGTGGCGGTCGCGGCCGCCCTGCTGTGCTACACGTTCAAGAACGACTGGCCGAACTCGGGGTATGGACTGCTGGTCATTCTGGCGGGGATCCCGGTATTCGCTTATTTTTCTCAGGCGCGGCGGCGCAGGGAGGGCAAAAGCTCTTGAGCGCAGAGGCCGCTGAGAAAAGCCGCGGAGTGCGCTGAGAAACCCAATCCGCCTAATGCTTTCGTAACTACGTCTGGCGGAACTCGCGACGGCGCTGCGACGGTGAATTTTCCACAGGTTTGAGCCAGTTTTTCTCCCGATACTTTTGTATTTCTTGCCGGTTTCGTCCGGCCGCGGCGAGATTGACCGGCGGAACGTCGCGCCCCGCGCCGTTCTGGGCCATATTCACAAAAGGACATGTCCACAGTTACCTAAGGCCAAGAGCCGTTGACACGTTTACCCCCTGTCCTATCTCTCGTATTTTTAAGTCTCCAAGCCCCGGCGCACTCCCCCGCTGGGTCCCAATGGAGTGAATTTGCATGGCGACGCCTTACCGCGGATTTCAACTCGGACTACTGCCTGAACGCAAGGTCAACAAGAAGGCAATGGCGGCCAGCTACGGTCTGGTGACGCTGATGGTGCTTCTCCTTATCAATCTGAGCCTGCTGCTTCCGGAGAAGCTGCAACTGGAGCAGTACCACGTAACCGAGCTGATTCCCATGCCGGCGCTGCGGCCGGAACCGGAGCCGATCAAGGTAAAGCCCGCCGAGGTCAAGCCCCGGCCGCTGCCAGAAGTAAAGGTGGCGGAGTTCGAGCAGCCCAAGCTGGTAGTGCCGCGCGAGATGCGGCGAGAAGCGCCGCAGCCAGTGGAAGCACCTAAGGTCGTAGTCAATCAGTTCGCGGCGCCGCAGATCAAGATCGCGACGGCAGCGCGCCCGCAACTGGTTCATACCGGAGATTTTCAGCCGACCGGAAGCTCACAGGTCCCGACGGTGAAGGCGCCGATAGATCAAGTGCAGACCGGAGGATTTGGCGATCCCAACGGGTTGCCCGGCACGGGCAGACAGGGAGCGAAGCTGTATGCGGCTTCGCTGGGATCGTTTGACGCGCCCGCCGGCCCGGGACAGGGCAACGGATCGGGCGGGGCCAAAGGAATTAAGGGTACGGTGGCGAGCGCCGATTTCGGCACCGGGGTCGCGACCGCGCCCAAGGGCGGCGGCGGCCAGGTTCAGACCGGAGGATTTGGGTCGGAGCAGGTGGTGCATCAGGGACCGAAGGTGGTGGCAGTGGAAACCGGGTTGACCACTCCGGTGGAGATCACGTTCAAGCCTAGCCCGGTTTACACCGCGGAAGCCCGGAGTTTGAAGATCGAAGGCGAAGTACTGCTGGAGATGAGTTTTGGAGCGAACGGCACGCTGCAGGTGAATAAGGTGGTGCGCGGCCTGGGTCACGGGCTGGATGAGGCGGCGGAGGCAGCCGCCAGCAAGATCCGGTTTAAGCCGGCGTTGAAGAACGGGCAGCCGGTGGATTCCACCGCCATTGTGCACGTGGTATTCCAGCTGGCCTACTGAGGCCGGGGCGCGAAAGCAAGGTTCGCGAGAAGAGTTTGGCGAAGTAATCAGGCAGTTGCATTGAATCAGATATGAACTTGGGTCACTGAAACCTGGGAGATGAGAGTCATGCGTACTTGGAATTGGAAGCTCACGGCGGTTCTGCTCGGAGCGTGGTTAATCGGATCACTGAGCGCAGCCGCGCAGCAGGCGGCAGATTCACAGCCGCCGGCACAGCCGCCCGCACCCGATGCGGCGCAGACGGCGCAACCGACTCAGCCTGCAGCTCCGGCGGCACAGCCGACGCCGACGCAGGTCGCGCAGCCGGCTCCGGCGCCCCCGGCCCAGCCCGCCGCCGAGCCCGCTCCGGCTACACCTGCGCCTACCACCATGGATCAGGTCGTCAGTCTTTTCATCGAGCACGAGCACGGCCTGATCAAGATGCTCTCGAACCGCACGCCGGTGGTAGAGACGTATCTGCAGAATCTGAGCAGCGACCCGCAACTGGGCCCGGTTCCGAGCGAGGATCATTACTTCCTCGGCCGCCTGGATATGGGCGAAACCCCGGACCGCCAGGACTACCTGAAAAATGAGGAGACTAAGAGCATGCAGACCCGCCTGCTGGGCGGGTTCGAGAAGCTCTACAAAGTCCAGTACCAGCCCATGGGATTCTCCTGGATGGTGTATGCAGACCGCACGGATTTTGACCGCACACACTACGATTTCCGTTACGTCCGCCGCGAGTTTCTGGGCGAAGTGCGCTGCCTGGTGTTTGACGTAGCGCCGAAGAAAGATGCTGGACGAGGCCGCTTCAAGGGCCGCATCTGGGTTGAGGATCAGGGCTTCAATATCGTGCGTCTGAACGGGACGTACTTTCCCGCGCCACGCAATTCCTACTTCTTCCACATGGACAGCTGGCGGCTGAACCTGATTCCGGGCTACTGGGTGCCGGCTTACATCTACAGCGAAGAGGGCGACTTCAGCGCCGGAGTAAAGAACAAGCTGGCGTTCAAGGCACAGACCCGCATCTGGGGCTACGACCTGAAGAAGGGTGGCAAGGACGACGAACTGACGCAGATCCGCGTGGACAGCGTGAAGGACGATAGTCCGACCCAGCAGGATGCATCGCCGCTGCAGGCCGAGCGGGTATGGCAGCAGCAGGCGGAAGACAACGTGGTCGAGCGCCTGATCGAAGCGGGATTGCTGGCCCCCGAGGGCGACGTGGACCACATCCTCCAGACCGTAGTCAACAACCTGGAGGTCACCAACAACATTGATCTGCCGCGGCCGGTGCGTACGCGCGTGCTGCTGACGGCGCCGCTGGAAACCTTCAGCGTGGGCAACACCATTGTCATCAGCCGCGGGCTGATTGACGTGCTGCCGGATGAGGCCAGTCTCGCGGCCGTGCTGTCGCATGAACTGGCGCACATCGTGCTCGGCCACAACCTGGGTTCGCAGTATGCCTTCAACGACCGCATGCTGTTCTCCGACGACGCCACCTACCAGAACCTGGGCTTTAAGCACATTCCAGAAGAGGAGCAGGCGGCGGACAAAAAGGCGGTGGAACTGCTGAAGAATTCTCCTTACGCGCAGAAACTGGACAACGTGGGACTGTTCCTGAAGGCGTTGCAGGCGCGCGCCGGACAATTGAACGCGCTGCTGACCACGCACCTGGGCAATCCTCTGGCGGAGGGCGGGTCGGTGACCCGTTTGTCGGCGCTGTCCACACAAGGCCCGGCGCTCGACAACAACAAACTCGATCAGATCGCGGCTCTGCCTCTGGGCGGGCGCGTCAAGATCAATCCCTGGGACGACAAGGCGGAAATGGTGAAGACGGCTCCGGTCGCCATCACCTCGGCGCGGGACAAGATGCCGTTTGAAGTTACGCCCTTCTTCCCGCGGCTCACCCGGTACGGCGCAGCGGCTCAGAATGCGGCGCCAGCCACGACCGCATCGAATTCGAACGGGGGTAACTGAAGACCGTTTAGGCACATCAGAACTGTCACCCTGAGCACGGCGCTGCGCAAAGCGCATCGCGAAGCGCCGATTGAAGCAGAGGATCTGTGCCGTCAAGTACTAGATCCTTCCAGCCTGAAGGCTAGTCAGGATGACACTCCAAGTTGAAGTAAGACGAGGCGGGCAAGCCCGGAAGAACATTTCCGGGATGCCCGGCCTTCGTTTTTTGGGGGCGCGTTTGGCGGGCGTTGGCCGTTAGCCGTCAGTCGTAGGCTTATAGCCACAGGCGTTCGGGAACTCCCCTTGCGAGCTTGGTGTCTAGAGCGTGTTTCAAAAGCACATTCTGAAGGGTAACGGCCAGATCCCCTCAGGGGCTAAAGCCCGCGATTCTTGGGCACGGGAACGGCGGCTGAAGCCGGGCCCTTTCAAAGCTTCCTATTTTTGAAACACGCTGTAGGTAAACAGTGAAGCGAAACTCAATTATCGTCGCTGTCGTTGCGGCGGTGCTGCTCACAGTGGCTGGCGTGGGGACGTGGAGGCATATGCGCATGGCTGCGCTCACCTCTGCGGAATTAGCGCGGAAGGTTCATGCCCCGCCAGCGCCGGCGCGGTTGAAAGAGGGCTGCCCCGAAGTTATGCAGGCCCTTGCGGCTTCGTCTTCGGGTTCGGAACGCGGAAAGCCTACCAAGAGCATAAGTCCTCTGAGCGAGGATGAGCTTGCTATCTACAGAGCCGTGCTTGAGGAACGGCTCTCCCGGGGATGGGCATCCTTGCACGTCTCGGCCAAGACATATCCGCTCGACGCGACATCCTCGGGCCTTTCGAATTGCCAGTGTTTGCAGGGAATAACCTTAGAAAACCTCTCCCCTGCCCTCCATTCGTTTCACGACCTGCCCCCAGGAGTCCTGCCGGGAAAAAAGATGAAGCTGGTTGATCCGGAAACGCAAGCCGCCACCGTCCGCGCCAATGATCCAGACAGGACGATGCGCAGGGGAAAAACCGTGCCGGACGCTGTCCGGGACGCCGAGGCCACTGGCCTGTTCTCAATGTCGGAGATTGCATTCGACCGCGAACACCACTACGCAGTGGTGAGCTACGGCTACTGGTGCGGGGCTCTCTGCGGGAGTGGGGCTACGCTGGTCTTCGAAAAGATCGGCGGCACGTGGAAAAACACCAACCGTAATTGTGGCGGCTGGATCTCTTGATTCGCTCCTCTGCCAACCTCGGCCAACGACCAACGACCGACGACCAACGACGATTCTTTTATTCCGCGATCGGCACGCGCACCAGGATGGCGTCGTCTACCCGCACAATCAGGTCCGAAAATTTCTGTTTGCCCACGTTCTGCATCGCCTCGTAGCGTCGATTCAGTGACTCGACATTCACGCGCAGGGGCGCCTTGGGGTCCTTGGGCACGTCAAAGGTGACGCGAACGTCGGGCTGGCCATCGCCGTCAATGTCCACCAGGTCGGAGACGTGGGCCGGCAGCGCGCTCACCGGCTTCCAATCCAGCTGCACAAATGGTTTCTCGCGCTGCCACATGTGCGGAGACACCTGCCGGTGAATGTCAATGGTGTAGCCGGCGGCCTGCACGGTTCGGACCTTCGGTCCCCCGGAGTACATCTCGTCCACGTGCAATCCCAGACTGGCAAACCCTTTAGTGAACATGCCATACAGCACAAAGGGCGCCAGCACGGCCGCGCATAGGGTCAGACCGGCACCGGTATAGCCTAGCTTTGCCATCAGCGTTCGCATGCGTGCCTCCTAGACGAACAGGTGCAATATGGTCGCCAGGCCACCAGCGATGATCCTGCCGCCGAACATGATGGCCATGGCCCAGGCCGCGTACAAGAACATCAGCCGGGCGCGTTCCGGGTTGACGGCGACTTCGGTGCCGCGGATGTGCCACACGGCGGCGTCCTTCGGGCAGGCATCCACGCATGCGCCGCACTTCATACACGACATCAGCGTCTCGCCTTTCGCGATCGACTCATCAGTCAACGACATGGTCGGACAGCTTTTCTGGCAGAGCACGCAGGGTGTGCAGCGCGCCTTGTCGATCTTCACGTCGAACACGCTCGTCTTGTTGAAGATGGATTGGAAAGCGCCGAAGGGGCAGAAGAAAGCGCACTGCGTTCTCTTCTTGGTCAGGAGCGGCAGAGCGATGACCAGCGCGGCAAACAGGACGACGAAGATTCCGTTCTGGATCAGCCCCACCGTGCTGCGAGCCGCCACGTATTCCGAGACCGCCTTGAAGGGGCAGAGCCACATGCAGTAAGCCGGTTCGAACAACGCCAGCGACAACAGCACCATCGCCAGCAGCACGGCCCAGGGGCCATAGCGCCAGCGCGGATCGATCTTCCGCAGCTTCGCTTTCGCGGGAACCGATGCCATGCCCTCCTCGATTCCGCCGAAAAAGCAGGCATAGCTGCACCAGCCTTTGCCGACCACGATGGTGACCGCCAGCCAGATGGCGGCCATCGCCGCCATTCCGCCGCCCGACATACC